>Ga0187893_10011756_pt1 | contig 12617 bp, 10 predicted proteins | sample MA1701074metaG_FD_139574 | JGI IMG/M metagenome (GOLD analysis project Ga0187893, IMG submission 139574) | White microbial mat communities from a basaltic lava cave in the Kipuka Kanohina Cave System on the Island of Hawaii, USA - MA170107-4 metaG ...
GATCGAGAGGTGCCGGTGCCAGCTGGCCGTCTGACTGTTGAGCCCCGACCGTAAATAATGTCGCTGTCACGATACCAGTGATCAGAATTGTTATCGATGCTCGAGCGAGTTTCAGTTTCATTGTTCCTCCTCTTTTTGCTTACTGTGGGGGCGCGACAGAGATTTGCGGTGTCCTATTCCCAGAAGCCGGTGCATCATCCAAGACCTTCATGTCCACGATTCCGGCTATACGGAACCCGGTATTTTGGTTATCGTCGGTACGCTTGGCTGTATCGGGTCTCAAAGCCAGGGTACAGATCAGCTGTCTGCTCGAGTGCTCAACCACACCACTTACTGTCTTGGTGATTCCCTGATGGCCAACGATCTGCACTTTGTACGGATCATCGACGCTCAGAGTGATCACCTGAGGTTTCCAGACGGCTTGCCACTCTTCGCGACGTTGCGTTTCCCACTCACCCGTTTGTTTGACCTGCTCTACAAGTGCTACCGCTGCGTCAGGTGTCATGAGCTTCAGACCGCGCACAATGTCTGTCCGCCGAGTCTGTGGGTCGATTTGGAAAAAGCTCTCGGCCCATTTTGCTGCGAGATACTTCTTGTCACCGTCGCCCGGTCTGTCCGGTCTTAGCTGAACCGACCCCTGAAAGGTGTAGTGACGATCATCGCCGACCACACGGTCCCCTTCTGGCGTACGCTCCACAACGACCAACTCCGCACTCCTCGTAAGCTTGTAAGTCAACAATCCGGCTAGCGCGAGACTCAAAACTGCGAAGCAGAGGGAAGAGACTGAGAGTCGCAGGATTGTGCGGATGTCGTTCGGATCACGTTGGGTGATCGGGTAATAGATTGCCTCCTGCTCGACGACGTGCTCGTCGAAGCGGTCAACCGTGTTGCTTTGATCCTGAAGCGCTTCCTGGGTCTGCGATCTCCGGTCTAATGCCGCGCTTGTTGCGCTCATAACAGCTCCTTGAAAATTCACGTAAGCCATATGGGGATTCCTTGCCAGAACAACCCGTGTGCCAATAGTGAAAGGTGTTTGAGTGGGGACTTGGCCTTAAAACGGCGGCGACATTGTGCAATGGCGCGTCAAAAAAAGTGACGATCGTCAAAAAAGGTGACGGGTCGTCACCAAAAGGTGACGCTGCGGCAAAAAAGGTGACGCCCATTTACTCAGCGAAAACTAAGAAAAGGCTCATGAAGTGATACCTCACCACTTCCTGAGCCTTAAACCAAGGACCGTTTTGCCGGCCACGCCCCTGCGCGAGTCAATTGGCGTATAGTGACAATGTCCTGGCGCCTTCCTTCTTTTCAAAACCTTTAGACGGGCCTATCGGTTGATAAGCGCTTGAATCGAAGGTTGAGCTATAGATACTGGTCTCGATGTAGTCTGCTTGGGCATTGATTCCAAGAGGAGGAAACGATGATCTAACCGAAATGGATGTGAGGTTCTTACGAGCAATATTCTTATAAATGAGAGTGCCACGCGCTACATACGCACGTGTTTCAGCATATGGAGGTATACCGCCTGTACGAATCGCTTTGGGATTAATGACTTTACCATTTTGAAGCACCAATCTCCTGCCAACGCGGTAAGCCTCGACAGTTCCTGCACCGGCGTTATAAGCGGCCAAAACCAAATCGCCACGTCCGTGAAACGCTTCAGAAGGTCGCGGACATGGCGCGCTGCTGCATCGACCGCTTCCCGCGGATTGTGCGGATTTGTGAGTCCATACTGCTGTGCAGTTGCCGGCTCGAACTGCATTAATCCAAAGGCGCAAGGACGTCCATCCTTATAACTAACAGCCCTCGGGTCAAAACGGGATTCCAGGTAGGCGATTGTCCACAACAGATTTGCGTCAACGCCGTATCGGTTAGCGGCGGCAACAATGATGGGTTCAAACGACCTCGCGCGATTCTTTAATTTCTCAAGACTATCCTGTCCCTGAACATCTACTCGGAACAGCATCAGCAATATAAACGGAATGATCACTAACTTTAGCTTCAAACGCTTTTCACCTCAGCAACGCATGGAGCAAACGGAATACCCGCATGCGATCTCCTTTGGCACACCAATTGTTGTCGGTGGCATCGCGGGAACGCTGGTCCAGGTGATTCAGCTATAGAAGGATCGACGATTAAAAGGAAAGGGCACTTGGACCAGCGAATTCCGCGAAGGCTTAGAGCGACTAATAAGGACTCATACTCAAGCGTAAGGGAGAAATGAAGATGCAAGAAGTGAATGCTAGTTTTAATCAACTCAGCTATCTCTCCGAGAGTTCGCTGAGCGCACGAATGGCCCGAGGCTGTTTCAGAGCGGCGATCTGCCTGCGTTTGATTGAGCCTGTCTTGGTTTTCGCAGCTTTGGCCATGCTCGTGGTGCTCTCAACGACTTCCCCGGTAGTTGCACAGACGGGCGGCCCGATCATCTCCGGAGGCAATCCAAACGCACCCATCACAGGTATTCAGAACCTGGTGACGCTGGGTGTATGGCTGTTAATAGCTGCCGGTATTGGCGGGATCGGGTGGGCGCTAGTCAATGGGATGCGACGCCAGTCCTGGGGAGCGCAACTGATCTTCGGCGCAGCCTGCCTGGGTTTTGGCGGAATCGTGGCGCTGTGGAATGAGTACGCTAACGGGCGGAGCGCGGTACTTCCGCCTTTCTAATGCGGCGAGGGGGCGCCGCAAAGGATCAGCTGGTCGCGAACCTAAGCCAGCGTCCGGCCGGCTGGTCCTATCTCTTCTAAAAGACACACTTATGCGATCTCGTTTCGTAAGGCCAAACATTTACTTGCCTGTGGTCCGCTTTGGTGTCGTAGTTGCCGATTGGAAATACATCTTGTGTGCGACCCTTGTTGGCTATCTGGTTCCATTCTTTTTTCGCTTGAAGCTCGGATCGGTTCCTCTATGGTTTGTTACTGGAGTGGTCGCTGCTGCTCTCTCGTATGGTTTTTTCCGGTACACGAAGGTAGGTCGCAGGTCCTACTGGTTTCAACACTCGATTAGAGCTCTCTACGAAGGCTCAGTCGCGAGACGTACGGTCCCTGGAGATCGGAAACGAGCCGCAAGAGGGTGGTTAATGGACCGATCTCACGGTCAACATTAGGGTAGTCTTATGGAAGCTATAACCGTAATCGGAGGACTAACCGCAGCGGCCGTTGCCGGCCTCGGAGCAAGTGCAGGAGCGAGACTTGTTCCGCTCGCCCGGCGAGCGCGGCGTGATCTTCAAACCTGGGCAAGGACTTCAGACCGCCTGCAAGAACCCTCGTCAAAGCGCACTTGGAAGGTCGAATGTAAACGAACCCGAGAATCATCAATCATTGGTCTTTACCAGGATCTCCTTCGGCACTCGGATGGCTCTTACACCCGCGGTTACGAGCTTCCGCTTCAGGCCACAATGCTGGCGCCCGACGACGTTGCCGACAATTTGATTGATGGCTTCGCCGATATGCTAACGGTGGACATGCCGGCTGGCACCGTCTTTCAGTTTCGCTACGCGGTGGCTCCTGATCCTGGTCGGGCAATCGCGGAGCACCTGCGCGCGCGTGATTACAACCGAACGCATTTCCCCGCCGGTCGTCTTCATGATCTGAACATCGACTTCTTCAAGGCAATGACGGATGTAGGCTCATTTCGCCAACAGCGTGCATCGCTGTTTGTGCGTGTACCAGGGACCCACAAAGAGGACGGCTCGTCCCACGGTTTCAATGCCTTTGTCTCGTCCATGGCCAAAGATTGGCAGAATTACGGCTTCAAGCGCCTAAAACACAGGACCGCTTACAACTGGTCCATGTCACGCCACGACGGCATTGTTCGCCGTATTCGTGCCGTTGAAGCGGAGTCAGTTCGCAAAGCGGAAAAGCTCTTTCGCTTACTTGAGATGCAAAGTCCAATTCCCCTCAGCCGGCTGAATCGCGAACAGCTTTGGCGAGCCGTTCATCAAAGCCACGTAATGGGCTCCTCGTCGACGCCGCGCTTACCGAAATACGACGGCCTCGACCTCAGAGACTATCTATGCGCCGAAACAATTGAAGACCGCGGCTGGTACGTGATACACGGGATGTATCCCGCAACCGTGGTGTCACTTTTCGCGCCGGGCGAAGATGTCATTGCGGCCGATGCAACAAGGGTTCTCACCGCCCATCCGGGTTTGACGTTCAGCCATACAATCATCACCGAGTTCATCACGATCGATCGGGAAAAAGCTAAGGCGCGACTCGATTCGCACATCAAGCATGTCGAGCGGTCTGGTACCAGGGCGGACGGTCGCTATCAACTAACGCCAGAGGCCGAAGCGTCTTTCAATGATCTCCAACAGACACGGAGGGCAATCACCGGCTCTCGGGAAGCTTTGGTCAAAATGAGGCAGTACGCAGTGATCTACGGAGAACCAGCCCGCACCCGTGGAGATCTTCGGCGATCGCTTAAGCAGCTCGACGTTAACGCCGATACGCTTGTAACTGCGTTTCAATCGCTGGATGGAGTTCAGGCCGGCCGTGAAGAACCCTCGGCCCTGCATTGCTTATATCCTGGCACGCTTGTAGGTGAAGCCTCCGGCAATCCGAATGGTCGTGAGCTCACTGAGGTAGCCCATTCGCTGGCCGCTTTTATTCCCATCGAATCTTCCTGGGGCGGCTCGCACCGGCCACATACATTGCTTACAACAGCTTCAGGTCGACTAATCGGTCTAAATTTATGGGACAAATCAAGTCGCACAAACATAAAGTCTCCCGTCGTGCTGATCATCGGCGAGCCTGGTGCAGGAAAGACCATCAACGGTGCGCGAATCATCAATGATGCCCTCGCCACTGTTCCCGGATTAAGGGTGCATGCACTCGACAATGGCGGCTCCCTTGCTCCGCACGCGTATGTCACCGGCGCACGCTACCACCGCTTCAATCCTGAACATCCCAAAGCAATCAACATCTGGGACTTTCCGGAGCTGGCCTACGGCAAGAACTTGGAACTGAGCAAGATAACGGAACAGATTTCCCTCATCGTCATGGATGCGATGAGTCTCGCTGAAGCGACGGATCCACTGGCGCGTGACCTTCTGTCCAAAGCAGTGGTCCAAGTGTTGAAGAACATCGCTCCGCGCAATGGCCCGGATAAACGCCGGCGCGAGCCCACTCATTCCGATCTCGTCGCCATGCTGGAAGCTTATGATTTTGGAAGTGAGGCGCTAAACGAGAGAGCCAGAGAGATTGCGCTAGCGCTCGAAAAATACCGCGGGAATCCCTGGTTGGACGCGCCCACTGATCCCCACTTTCATGTTGAGTCGCCTTACGACGTCTATGAATTGGATTCCCTTAATGCTTTTCAGCCTGACATCAAGCAAACGCTGGCGAACCGCATCGGCGCGCGTGTGATTCGTTCCATCGGTGAGAAGCAACCTGATGGAACGCGCGCCCCGACTCTACTCGCCTTCGACGAGGTGCACGAGTATCGGGAGAATTTCCCCGGGCTCGTTCCCGTTCTTAGGAAAGGTACTCGTCATGGGCGAAAGCATAACGTCGTTACCATGATGATGACTCACACCTATAACGACTTCGAGGGAATGCACGATGTAACCAGCACCGCCGGCGTGAAACTAATCGGCAAGCAAACCGGCGACTTAACTCTGCTCGCGCACGATGCAAGGCTTTCGCCGCGGGCGGTTCAGGCAATCGGCGCCCTGCAGAACGTGGATGGACTCTACACGCAATGGGTGATGGTGATCGGGTCGGGAGATAAGCAGCAGGTGGAGACAGTCCAGAACAATCTGAGCCCTACCATGCTCTGGACTTTCACAACTCATCCAGACGAAGCAAATGCACGCGCTCGCGTCGCAGCTTTGCAACCCGATTGGCCACTCTCTGAAGTCATTACTTGGCTGGCTGCGCAGCACCCCCAGGGCTTGGCTGCATCTGGGTCGGTCTTCGATGAAACCGTTCTCCCGCAGTCGTAAGGCTATTTCCTAAAACTGAGGATGCAATGAAGAGAAGAAAGCTTTCAATACATCTCGCGATTGGGTTGCTGATTGGGCTCGTGATCATTCCCGCGTCGCCCGTGCAAGCGCAATGGACTGTCTTTGACCCCACTCAATATGCCTTGCAGGTTCAAAAGAAAATAGAAGAGGCCAACCGTTGGTTAGAGACTGTTAAGCACTACGCCACGATGGTGGATAAAACCATTCAACAACTCAGCACGATGCAGGGAGTGCTGCGCACGGTCGATGACCAGTTGGCTCGGAATGTGCGGCTTGTCCGCTTGGTTAGCAGCGTCGGGCAAATCGTGCGCGGTTCTTACCTACTTGAGCGCCAACTTGAAACGATGATCCGCTATCGCATAAGTATGTTGAAAAATATCGATGACCGGCTTCGAGCTGGCATTTTCAATCCTGAGGCGGATTTAAATGACCTGGAGAACTATCTGAAATACACAATCGGTCGCTCTGCTCAGGACACTGTGGCAAAACTCGATAAACAGGCCCGCAACGATAGACAACTGGAGGCTTGGTGCATCCGCCGCACCCAAATTCAGGAGAAGCTCGCCATTGCCCGGGACATTCGAGATAAAGCTCAGATGCAATTGGAGGCTGAGAAGGCTAAATCGGACCCGGATCAAGCCAACATGGCGCACCTTAACGATGTAATTCTCAAGCAATGGAGCATTATCGTCGACCTCGAGAGGGAACACGCCGAACTACAGGACAAAATTACCGAGCGAGCAGCGAAATACGGTCTGCGGTTGCAAGACATGGAGAACTTCGCTTTCTCGATCATAACGGTGAATAACGGCTGGTCGAGCCTGCAACAGACCAAGGAACAGCTCGAGCGCACACTCAACGATTTGATTGTGAATGCTCAGCCACAGCCATAAGACTCGAAGCAAGCTATGAGTAGAGTTCAGGCGCGCATATTTTCGTTCGTCACTTCGCTAGTGAGTTTCTTGTGTGCCAGTGCAACTGCGCAGGCGCAGGGAGCGGGCACTTCCCTTTCGGACCACATAGCCAGGCTTAATGTGCGCGCCTCGCAACTGTTGCCTTACTTGGATTATGAAGTCCTCAGTCGCATCCAAGCCTGGGTTCAAGGCATTGCCGTTGCAATAGCAATTCTGGTTCTTCTCTTTGGTTTCCTTCGGCTCTGGCGCGAGAACGCCGGAGGAAACTCCAATCTCATCTTCTATTTCGTTCGGTCGCTATTTTTCTTTGGGTTAGTTGGGTCGAGTGTTTGGCTGATCGGGCAAATGGCCGCTACTGGAAAGGAGATTGCCGAAGGCAATGAGCTTCGAGGTTCTGGCGGTCGATCACTGCTTCACGACTTTTATAAAGCGCAAAGGGACAGTTTCAATGAGTCTTACGAAAAGATGACCCTCGGCACTTTTACGGTAAAGGTTGATGGTCGAGATTTCACCGTGAAGCCGAACACTCCATCGATGGGGACATTCGTGGGTGTGCTCTACGATAGCCAGGGCACAATCAAAGACCTGGATCAAAAGCTCAATGATTCTTCCTACACGCTGCCTACGCTCTTCAACTGGCTCAATGCTTCACGGACCATTCTCGAGGCTGGTGATTTCTGGCTGCTCCTTCTCGGCGGCGTGCTGGTGCTTATCTTCAAAGCGGCCGCTCCTTTAATGATGGCCGTGGCTATCGACCAGAAACTGGCACATAAAGTCACTTATCCTTTTGTCTGGGGCGCGGTGGTTTTAACTCTAGTGTGGCCTGCAGTCAGCTATTTGATACGCGCGCTTGCCTATCTCTTTGGAAATGTCGCCATGGCGCTCGGCGACTCCGAGCCGTTGTACGTTTGGGACTATGCTTCGCTCTACGCAATCAAGAGCAACTTCGCCTCGCCGGTGCATACCGTAGCGATCGCGGCTTTCATGATGACGATTGCTGGTGGCTGCTTGTGGATCTCTCCCTATCTCGCTTATCGCTTTTCGATGGGTCAAATCTACGAGGGTGTCTCGGCAGCCATGTCACAGTTTGCGGCAATGGTCATTGGCACCGGGGTTGAGGCTTACAGCACAACAGCCGCTGCCGGCATCAACCAGTTGGCTCAAAACACTCAAGCCCAGGGAGCCTACAGCGCGCAAACGACTGAAGCCAGGGCAAACCAGGAGGCTGGCATGCTGCGCAATCAGGCAGGATTCATCGCAGGCAAAGCCTCGGCTCTCTCTGCGGCGCAAGCAACCGCTGGCGCGGCAATGGCCGCCGCTCGCGCCGGTGCAAGTCAAGCATATGCAATGTTCAGCAGCTCCAGTCGAGGTCTGGAGGGCTACAACGAAAAGCTCTCGAACTATGCTCGTGAGCGAACGATTGCTGACAACAATGCCCAAAGCAGACGCCAGGCTGTCGAGGCCAACACCGACTCTCAGGTCGGTCGCAAGCAAGAGTGGTCGAGAGGGTTGGGCGCAATCCCAATCGTTGGTCCACCTGTCGACCTGGTCCGTGAGGGTGTAAGTGGCATCGTGTCGACTGCTACAGACGGCAAACATGGAGCCCTGCCTTTGACACTCCATCAACGAGGTTATGATGGCGCGCGAATAGAATACGTGAACACCGCCAATCAAAACGCCACGAAATATGCTAGCGATGTCAATCAGGCGAATCGGGAGACAGGTGATCGAATGGCTTCGATTTCCATCCAACAAGGCAAAGAAGCGGCTGGAGCTGCTTATTCTGCCGCCGGAACGTCAATCGCTGGTCACAGGACATCCCAAGGCCTGAACGATCGGGCTACGCAGGTCGAATTCACAGGACGAATCACCGGCGCCGAGGTTACACAAAAAGCGGCGATTGATGCAGCAAAGCTTCAGGCTATCTCGACGATCATCAGTCGCATGGGAGCAAAGCTTGCGCAGGATATCGAGAAGGGCATGGAGATGAGGTATTGAACACTCGGCTCGCTGAGATTTTGGCGTACAGCCTAACATTTGAAAGCTAAGCTGGTGTTAATTACCGTTAGGATCGCACTTGAAGTCAAGAAACCTACAATCACCACCACTCTCCGTGAACCTCGTATGCCTTCCGTCCGCCCTCAACACCCAGATCACATCATAAACAGCTGCGCCATCTCCAGCAGCCAGAAAGACAAACACGCTCTCCAAATCATCACTGAATCTAATTTTCAGATATTTGCCTATCCACCCTCTTTCCTTGTAGAGCTTGAAATTAGGTGGCGCTCGAAATACAGGCTCCTGGGAATAGGAATTTCCCTGCCGTCTAAGAAAAACCTCATCGACGCGATCTCTACCTTAGGCATACCGCGGTCGGTACCGAGCGGAATGCGGCCATCAATGGTGATGCAATTACCCATTCGACCCACGCTGCGTTTGCGGGCATCAAACAGTTTCGTCTCGAAGATGATCCTGGCCGTATGGTTGCGCTTCGTCTCTGTAAACTCGGCAATACCTTCGCGCTCAATGACTCTCTCATCGGTTTGTGACGCTGTACCGGTTTGAGCAATGTTCATCGACAGGTTAGCCCATGAGAGCAGAATTGATGAAGCAATGAGCAGAACTAATGGGATATTCATGCTGCGGCCCTCTGACAGAAAAAGCATCAAATCTAAATCTAGTCCTCGTTGATTCGAATCTCCGGTTTGTAATTACCCACATCTCTCTCTGGAACGGAATTAAACTCCTTACGTTTTTCCAGAAACTGTTGGCCGTTGAATCGGAAGTTGAGACGCGTTCCATCCTCAACGTAGTATTTTCTCAATGTTACATTTCTTTCGCAGGATCAGAGCATCGGCCAAATAATTCCATACTGACTTTTCGAATGTTTGCGGTAAAGGATTTCAGCCCACACCCGTACGCTAAACTACCCGTTTCGTACCGCCATATACGTATACGTGTTAACCTCTTTCACACGAGGTGCATAGATATAGAACAAAGCTGCGCCGCCGTCACAAGAGACTCCACATGATACATGCCAAAGGATGACTATCGCCTCTGGAGTTCCATCACCGGTTACGTCCGCATAGTAAACATCTGAAAGACTAATCCACCCTCGATTATCTCTAAAATCATATTCGTATTGACCACCGATGAGTGTGAAATCTATTCTCTTTCCGTTTGAAAATTCATAAGGATAGGAAAAATTCTTGAAGTCAAAGTGTTTGAAGTTCTCAGGAATACTTCTAGCCTCTGGTTTAACGCTCCCGCCCCACTCGCTCTTGATTTGACTGCTGAGGCGCCATGTGTAATAGACGCTGAACTAATTTTCGGTACCATGCGGGCCTCTGACTTCTCGCGGTACCGCATCAAGAAATGCCAGCTTGACGCTGTGCTAACACCCACGGTGAACGTAAGTATCGCAACACCAAAGTTCAGGGCGAAAAATTTCATCCCCAGTTCCTCTCGTCGAGGCCATTTACATTAACACTCGAGAGAAGGATTGCCTCTAGGTGGAACCCTACTTACGGACTGTGGATAACCACATAACAAATCCAGTTATAGTAGGAAAAGCCGGTGCGGTAAGCGGAGCTTCTAGTCAGAGAATGCTAAACATCCTTCTGAATTTGTGAGGAGCATTCAAGGGACGGTTTAAAGTTGTAAGCTTCATGAATTTGGAGTACCTCGCGACTTGTACAGATATCTCCCCAAATTGGCGTGATATCGCCTGCGAAGGCTGCCCAAGGGAATCCGAGGAGGTGGATCCATCTTTGCCCATCTTCTTCGAAGACGTGAAACTGCCATGCAGCGGACTCGCATCAGTCGCCTGAACCAATCGTGGTTCCATTGCGCTCGCGCTTCCATCAAATCTTTGTCGAGACAGATTAACAAGCGCATTGCCTGGGCGGTTAGAGCCCCTCCACCGATAGGTATTTTTGGCCCAGCCTCAGCGTTCAATCGAATCGCGTCAGACTCAGTACGAATACATGATTCTGTAGCCAAGGAAGTTCCGGAAACTACTGTTTTGTGAGTCGAGAGTGACATAGAGCACTCGTGTCCTTGATGAAAAGCCAATGCAGCGCGAGTGCCAGCGCACTCGCGCTGCGGTTTGGGTTTTTTACTCAGTACTCAGAAGGCAAGAGAATTGTCGTAGCGCTGCGATCTGCCTCAGTGATGATCCAAATCCTTTGGCCTTTCAGTGTTCTGCATGCGCTCAACAGACGAAAGCCTTCTCTCAATGAAAGCTCGTTCTCCCGTACATCGTCTTCGGAGACTTCGCCCCAGTCGGCTGACATATGCCGACGCAAGAATTGAGCCGCAGTTTGGCCGGCGATCTCGAGTGCTTCCTGTGCTCCAGGTGTGATGAAGATCTCGCCAAGTGCGAATCGAGCGCCGATGTTTGGTCGGGTTGTGTTAGAGTTTTGTCTGAGCATCGATTTCTTCTCCTTTGAGGGTGAGAGTTGGTGCCTGGGTCAGGCGAGCGTGTCCGCGCTTTCCTGACCCCTTCTTTTGTCCAATTTCTTTCCAGGCAAACTTTGGCCATTGCAAAGTTGGGTAATTCGGATTTGCTGTCGCCTTGCCATACCAGTTCGTATCGTCTTTATGTTCAACCGCAACTTCGTGCTCGCCCTGATCGAAGCACGGCTCATCGCTTTCGCATTTGAGTTGGATAGTTCGCATCTGTGCTCCTTGTAGGTTAGCGGTCTGTTTCGTCTAGCAACCTGCCGGCTCTCAGTATTTGGTCAGCCGCGTGGAAGATCTTCTGTGCGCTCTTTTCCGGGATCGCTTCGCTACTGCTGCCAATCACCGGACACAGCCAGCTCTGGATATATCCTCGGCAGAAGTCCGGGCCTTCGAGGTTGAGGGCTTCGCAGCAAATCAAGGCGACCGCTTCGGCCTCGACTTCGCGGAGGTTCTTAGGCGTTCGTTCGGTGTCGGTGAAATCTGCTTCGTTGGTGTGTCCTAGAACGACGTGGGCGGCTTCGTGAAAAAGTGTCTTTGTTGGAAGTTGAGCCACTGGATTGATCGCGATCTGGCGCTTGCGGGCGTATCCCTGACAGTTTCCGTCCGTCTCGGTAAAGACAATTCGCTCAATATCGAGAGCGGCAAGGGCCCGCTCGGCTTCCCACTCCGGCAAACATGGCGGTGTAAACTCCTCGCCGATAGTCTGACTGATAACGAACCAGCGCGGCTTATACACAAAGCTTGTGTAAGTGTGCTCTTCGTTCACTTCGTCGCCGTTGGCGTTGGTTTCTTCATCTCGGCGCTTGCGGGTAATTGGCATACAGAGAACAAGCGCTCGCTCGCCGCGTTTGACGTTGCGTCTCAGTGCTTGCCATCCTGGAAACGTATTGATAGGGCCAGGTTCAATTCCGCGCATTTGACATTGCACGAGGGCGAGGATTTGGTTGCCGATGCTGTAGTTGTGAAAAGCGGTGTAAGCGTCCATTATCAAACCTGGCTTGTTGACTGCTTCAACGAGCAAGGCTGACCACTTGGGAATGTGGGGCGATGGTTTGGTGTGATGGTCCATAGTGCGGTGCTCCTTTCGCGTTCGGTTGTTTTCTCTTCGGGGTGGTTTTGTTCCTTCTTGTTCTTGTCTTGGTTATTGAAGAGAATGTTTCCCCCTCGTAGGGACGTTTGGGACACGAGTGGGCGCCCGACCGCACACCCGTAGGGGCGGAACGGAGTGGAGCACTCGGAGGCTTTGCGGAGAGTTGTGCGGGCGGGCTCTCGTGGCA
>Ga0187893_10011757_pt1 | contig 12617 bp, 10 predicted proteins | sample MA1701074metaG_FD_139574 | JGI IMG/M metagenome (GOLD analysis project Ga0187893, IMG submission 139574) | White microbial mat communities from a basaltic lava cave in the Kipuka Kanohina Cave System on the Island of Hawaii, USA - MA170107-4 metaG ...
AATGGCCAAACAGAGACCCGCTTTCGGAGGAGGCATTTTTCCAGAGCTATTCGCTGATCGATTCCACACGCGATTCGGCACTGGCTGAAGAAGCATTGTCTCCATTGTACGTCTTTGCCCGTAACGACGGAATTAATCGTTTTGACAAAACCGGCCTCGACGCGGATATCACCTGGTCACCGGCGCCCTGCGGCAAAGGTCTTATCATGAGTTTTATCCAAGTGGGGAGGGGTGGTTGGTTCAGATACAAAGATCCTTTTGTTGATGACGGCTCAGCAGGATTTGGTGCAAAAGGCACTGGCTGCCCAGAATATCCAGACTTCGGGCATCCAGGTATTTTTGAAGATAGTCCCGGCGGCGCGACTGGCCCAGTCAGCTTTGTGGTATGCCGTGTTTGCATCGAGCCCTGTTGTAATAACAAACGATCCATTGTTTCTGTAGGTCCATGTAAAGCGTGGAAGAAAGGCGATAAAGGAGATCTTGGCGCGCCAGAGTTCGTTCAAACTCCAGGCCCACCGGGGATGTGGTGGGTTCTCGCCGTCAAAAAGAAGTATCCCAATGCGTTGTCGCCGGATAACTGCTACTCGTGCAAGAATCCTTCTGGCAAATAAGGGCGTGACGTGACAACTGAGCGTATACTGTTGCTTCTCCTGGCTGGGGCCGCGTTGATCGCTTGGTTCGTTTATTTGTTCATCCCCGTATCGTCCGGCCAAAACGATCTGCGGTTACAGAGCATTGGTCGATTGCAGAATATCGGACTCGCAATAAGAGATTATCAGGCTGATCACGGGGGTCGGTTACCTGGCAGCTTTTCTGACCTGATTCCGCAATATGTCCCCCTCAAACAAATCTTCCTGTTTTACCCCTCCACAAATCAGACTCAGACGCGAGCAGGAGAAACAAACGTGGTGGTTGAGGCGGTGGATCATTGCAGCCCCTATATTTATTTAGGGACCAACGCAACCAACTTTGGCATTATCGCACTTGAGCGGCCAAGGCTGTGGCAGGCAATTAAATCCTCTGACTGGATGCGGGACCATGTAGCAGTTCTACACTCCGATTTTCGGGTGGAACTGATTTCAACGGGAGCTCTTCCATCGGCTGTTATCGAAGCCGCGAGCCTCCGCGTGAAAACTAAGCCCGCCCCCTGAATTTTACTCGTAAGGCTTGCTTTACGGTCGAGGTTAAGGCCGCATCTAAACATTTAACATTGGAAACGTCCACTGTCCTGACCCTCGCGGACAAAGAAAACCGCTCCTATCGAATTTTAGGAGGCCGATTTTCGGCAGAAGCTCCGAAAACCCGCCAAAACCCGCTCCGTCGGATGGAACGGTCACCGATTCCCTCGTGTTATCGGCGTTCTGGTGGCCGCGCAGGGCCGTCTTTCTACCGCGATGGCCAGACGTCGCTCGGTTTATGAACCGGCTTTGGCGAAAGGTGCGACGGTGATTTGGGCCACGAAACACTTGCCCGGATCGAGGTGGGCGTAGCGCGCGGGCAAGGCCCGGACGGCCAGCAGATCGCCCTCGCGGAGGTGGTCGGCGATGCGGTCAAGCCGCCAGCCGGTGAGCCGAACGTCGGCGGTGGCAAAGGACAGGGTCAGCTTTTCCGGTGGCGCGTCCTTGGTCTCTGCTTCATTGGGTTGAAGGCAGTAGTCCAGAAGCTGGCTGGCGTGGAAGCCGTGACGGCGTGAGCGCGCGGCCTCGCTGTCGGCCAGGAGGAATTCGACACAGGGGCAATGCTTTTGGGTAGTGAGGACGCATTCACTTTCTTTGAATTGGTTGAGGCTCATGGGTTGGTTGGGGTTGAGAAGTGGATGATTGATGGAGAGAAAGTCAGGGGCGGTATCCGCGAGAGGGACGGTTCCTTTGCCGGTGAAATTGCTCGATGGCGCGCTGGACTTGTTCGCGCAACGTCGGCTTCTGCTTCACCGTCTTGGTCGGCGTGAGCTTCTGCGCGACGGCTTCTTTGCATTCGACATCGAGCTTCTCGCCAAGCCACTGGCGGAGTTCATCGGCCCAGCGTGTGAGGCGTTGCGGGAGGGAAAGCCGCGTGGCCCGCGTCTGACGCATTGGCCGCACGTCGCGGAAGTTCAGCCGCCTCGTGGACGCCGGCGTGATGGTTTTTTCCTTTAGCTGCTGCCGGGGCAGGAAACCGAGTTTGCTCAGTTCCTCGCGCAGGGCCTGCAGCTCGACGGCGGCTTTGCGTTCGTGCGAGTCAGTGACGCGGCGGGCGAGCAGCTCGGCGTCATCGGTGAAGATGTGGCAGCGCTCGCGACCGCGAGAGATGGAGACATAAAACTGTTCGCGGTTCACTGCACCGAAGGACCGAGAGGAAGCGACGAGCAAAACTTCATCGACGGTCTGACTCTGCGACGAATGCGAAGTGACCGCGTAGCCGTGAGTGAAGGTGTTGAACCCGGCCGGGAGTTGACGGCCGTCGGCCAGGGCAATGCGGCCGTGGTGGATCTCCCGGACCTGGACGCGTTGGCCGTTAACGAACTCTTTGCCGTGGTTGGCCTGCAGGAGCAGCCAGTCACCGGGGGACACTGTCAACTCGCGGGCCTCACCCACATCGAAGCAGGCGGTGCCTGCACCCAATTTGAGAGAGGCCTCCGACCCGTCCGAGCGGCGCAGCTTTAACGTGCTTCCCTCGACGTTCACTACTTCAGCGGTTTCGTTTTTGGCGAAGGTTTTGGTTGAGCGGACGAAACGGAGACGCAGGCCCGGCACGAACTGGCTGGCGTGCTTCTTTTGCGCTTCGGTCCAGGAGAGCGAATCGAAAACGGTGACAGCTTCCTCGTGCTGGCCAATCACGCCTTGCGTTTTGAGTGTGTCGCGCACCTTATAGGTGACCGCTTGGATCTCGGCCCACGTCGGCGAGACCAGGAGAGCTGACTTCCCCTTTTTAGTCGCTGCCAGGTAATCGTCAGCGGCTTTCTCATAAAGCTGGCCGTCATCGGTCAACGTCTCGGTCACTGCGCCGAGTTCGAGCAGCTTGGCAAAAGCTTTATCGGTCTGTTTAGCAGCCGCCAGTTCCACGGCCTGGCGGAAGGCTTCCGGCTTCTGACGGCGGATGGTGGTCAGCTCGCCGAAACGATAGCGCGAATACTGTTCGAGAATGCGGAGCGCATCGCCCCGGGCGACGGAGGCGTGCTGGCCGGTGTCGCCGGAGAGGACGACGCGGCAATCCTTGAGCCGGGCCACTTCAAAGAGCTTGACCATGTCGTCCAGGCCCACCGCGCCGGCTTCATCCAGGACGATCACCGAGCGTGTTGAAAGCCGGTGTTGCGTGGCCGGGTCCACGAGCAGTTTTTGCAGCGTCACAGCATCCAGCTTGTCCTTGCGGAGCGTTTCCGCAGCCGAGGCAGTGGGCGCGCAGAAGACGGGTTCAAAGCGTTCGTTATGGAGGACGCGGGCCAACTCGACCAGTGCCGTGCTTTTGCCCGAACCGGCCAGGCCACGGAATCCAGTCACGCGGTCGGGACTGGTGAGCACATGCACCAGAGCGGCGCGCTGGTCCGGACCGAGATGCGATGGCGATTCGTAACGGTGGGCGACGGGGCGAACGGCCTCGACGCCGGCGTTGACGGTGCGAATCAGAAACAACTCCTTGGTGAGAATGTCGCGGGTCGAAAACTCCGAGCCGACCCGGACCAACTCAGTGTGTTCCCGCAGCTTTTCCTTTAATGGCTCCAGCGCAAGCTGGCCGCAGCCTTTGATGAGGGCGGCTTCGAGAATGCGATGCTGTGGGGCGACAGAGTGCCGTTCAAAGACGTGCTGCAAGCCGTGCGCGATGGCCTCGTCGGTCGTCACTCGTTGCGCGAAGTCCTGCGGCTGACCGTTGGCCGTTTCGACGATTTTGCGGAGAGCGCGCTTCTCGAAAAAGCCGATCTCTCCGAGTTGCTGTTCTCTGACTGCCTGATCGGATATGCCTTTCAACTTTTTGGGCCGGGTTTGATGGACGACATGGGCGACTTCATCTTTGGTAAGCTTGCGTCCGAGGCGCTTTTCCTCTTTAGCCACGGCCGCATCCCGTTCTTTGGACCGCTTCGAGAATCGTTCCATGAGCTTGGGTGACACGCCCTCGATCTCGAACGCCGAACCAGTACGCCGGATCGAGTAACCAAGCTGGTGAAGGCGGCTGGCCAGTTCGTTGCGATAGACCTCAGTGCCGTAGTGAATGGCCTCGAACATCCCGGAAGTTTGCAGTGCTTTCCAGCGTTGCTCCGCCTGGTCCCAGGTGCAGTTGAACAGAACGAAGTGCGTGTGCAGTTGCGGATCGAGCGCACGGGAGGATGTGTGCGTGAACGCAGCCCCGACCAGGTTGCTGGTAAGCCGGTCCCGATCCTCGATGCCCCCTTTGCGAATGCGAGTGGCGGCGAACTGTTCCAGTTCCCGGAGTGCGAGAGCGGATGCTTCCCGATGTGCCTGGAGGATGCGCTGGTCGTTCATCGTGACCGCAAGAATGGACACGCTCTTGGGCGGAGCGCACTGGAAGTCGAAGAAGATCCTTCGCTCTTTGGCCGTCACCTGAGTCAATGGCTTGCCGGTGATCGGATGCAGGTTGTCGCAGAGCCGCAGGAACGCTTCCCGTGTCACTACCTGGCCCGGCTTCAATCCCAACTTCTCCGCGCCGATGCCAATCCAATGGCCAGCCTGCGTCTCTCCCTGGCTGTAGTAATCGTTGTGGGACAGATGCTCGTCGAAGTAAGTCGTGGCGGCCCCTCGGTTCTTCTGTGGCTTGCCGGTGAACATAACTTCAAGAGGCTACGCAACACGCTCGCACCAAGTTGTTCAGGAAACGGCACAACTTACTTTTAGTCCGCGTGGCAGTATGGGCGGCCATGAACTGGTTATCCATCAGCCCTGAGCCTGGCACAAAGACCGGCCTCTTTTGTGTATCAGCTACATCAAATGAAGCTCCTGAATCGGCTACAACAATGACGATGAACGGCGCGTCATTCACATTCATGCGGCGGACTCTGTCAGAAAGGCCGGGCCAGAAGGTGCGTAATCCACACCTTCTTCGCCCCTGGGTTGCGGTAAAAGAGAAGTCGATGAAAACGCGTCTCATCCGGTTCAACATCGCCCGAAGCACCGCGCAAAATGTCCACAGTTGCGGACAAAGCAGGGGGGGCCTGCACGCTATTTTTAGGGATGGGAATGGAGAGTTTTGGGTATGACACCAACCCCTCGAGCGAAGGCGTCGCCAGGAGGAAAGCGCGGTGTTCCGCTGAATGAAACCAAGCGCGATCCCGGCGCGTGCCAGTGGGCACGTCGGAGCGCAGAACAGAGAACGACTATGAAAGAGAAGCCAAATTATGCCGAGCTGGAAAAGCGGATCGACTTCACCGCCTTGGCGGGCCGTATCGGCCAGTTGAGCGAAGCCGACAACCCACAACGTAAAACCGTGTTCACCTTGCTGGACAAAGTGCGCGAGCAAATCCTGGCCGCCCGGCGCACGCGCCACGTGAGTTATCAAGTGCTGGCCAAGGAACTGACCGGCGCGGGCCTGGCGGTCAGCGAGCCGACGCTGCGAAAATACATTCGCGCGCAGGGCATGGAGAAGAAGCCACGCAAGCAAGCTGCGCCGAAGACCGGCAATGGCGAGGGCAAGCCAGCGGCGGCGAGTGCCGGAACCAAACCGACCGCGCCGGGGAAGCAGCACCGCTTCAATCTCAATGTCTGAACGGCTGAACGCCGCAAACACTGCGCAGGCCCGTTCCCGTCATGCCGCTTGCGGGGAGCACGGAGGCCAAGCGTCACGCCAGTAACGCGCCTGCTCCGTGATGGGGCGAATGATCGCCTGCCTGTCCGTGCTCAAGTCCGGCTCGCTCTCCGGGAGACGACGGAACGAATTTTAGTCTGAGTGTCGTCCCCCGGACGCTCGCCGACTTGGCACCGACAGAGTGCTGGCGCAACACCAGCGCACGACCACCGGCATTCGCCGCGTACGGACAACGTTCCGTCATCCGCTTCCTGGTTTGCGTCAGTGTATCCTGCGATGCTCGTCGTCAAGGTAGTATGCCGCTGGCCCCTTCTGCCCTCCAGCCAGCGTCATCTCCACCATTGACGACTGCGCTTCTCGGATGGTTCGCAAAACCAAAAAGGAAGCGCATGAAAAGATCATCGAAAATCGAATCAGTGAACATCCGGCGCCACCGCTTTGGTTTAACCGGAATCGTTTACTCAGAGGGGTACGCCTACGCGGTGCGCTATGCGCCGAACACGGTAGTGACCGAAGAACTCATTCGGAAAACGTGGCGGGAAAGCCGCGGGAGCTTCCGGCCATACAACGACTCGACCGACGAGATCATCCATTAAACAACACGGGGGCAGTCGCCCCCTTTTTCCTGTACCTCATCAAAGCGTGTGGCGATGACGTTCCATCATGGAGCGCATTCGCGCAATCAGTGGAGAGCACAAACGCTCTCAGATGCCGTCTGGCTTCGTGTTTTGCCGCAGGCAGTGTATGGCTCCGCTGTGCTTGTCAAGGTAGTGCCCCCTCCTCCCGCCGCCTCCACCTTGACAATGCTCGCTCCGCCAGGAACTGCGGCCCTTAGGAAAACACGAAGCGAATCTTTGAAGCCTTTCGGCGCTGGAAAAATCCTTTGATGGAAGCTTGAAGAAAGCCTGGCGCATTCGCTTGCTGAAACGGAAAACACAATCGCGCCGCTCGTCGCCTCGAAAACGTTTGCACTCCATCGCCGCGTCGCTGCTGTTCTTCTCTTTAGCCGCTGTCAGGAAAGAGCAGAGGTTCGGGCGCTGTGCGAAGGCTGAGCAACCAGGAGGAAATCAGGAAGCTTTGCTGTGTTCCGCATCGCGTAAGAACGTGTCGAGGAAATGGAGAACCATCTTTTGCTTCTCTCTAGGCAGTTGCTTGAGGGCCGCAAGTCGCTTTTCCAGTTGTGAAGGCGGTCCTGATTTGCGAACTGCTTTGGTCCTGTGACCGAGCAGCTCGTCAACAGAGACATTCAACGCTTCGGCGGCCTTGCGCACAAAATCAGCCGTAGGGTTGTTCGCTCGCCGCTCATAATAATCGACCATCTGCTGAGAGATACCGAGGCGTTCAGCAAGCTGCATCTGAGTTAAACCTGCTGCTTTGCGAGCCTCAGTCAGTCGAGCGCCAAAGTCACTGGCGCGTTTTGTTGTCGGTCTAGCCATCGCTGGCCGACTATACGAGGTGATATTGCGAAAAAGCTCGTTCACGGTGAATTGAGTGTTGACGTTACAAACTATAGTTTGTAATAAACAGCCAAGTTACAAAATGCAATCGTTTTCAAAAAATCGGCTTGACGCCCTTCCAGAAAACCAAAGGCGCATCCGATGAATAACGGCAAACTTCCCTGGAACCAAAAGCGGCAGGCCCGCACCGAAGCGCGCTTGGCTGGAGCGTTCCGCAAAGCCGTTCGGGAACTCAACCGTTGCTATCTCCGAAGCTGCCAGGATCAGCAACGCATCGGCGCTGTGTTGCGCGAACTGGGCAAGGCCCTTCGCCAGTATCACGGGAAAGGGTTGCGATGAAGAAGTTCCAGCGTCCTCTCCATGTGCTCGACTCGGAAGTGCTGCAATGCACGTTCGGCCATTATCCCTGGGACGATTGGGAAAAGGACGCGCTGGCCGCCGGCGTGCCCAAAGACTTGGCGGGCCTGGGCCGGCTGGTGGTGCGCGAAGCTTACCAGCACGATTGGGACGATCACTTGAAATCACTCTGCGGTTGGTACGACCGGGGCGGGCGCATGATTAAGCTGGCGCTCCGCTCGTCGGAGAAAGCCAGGAGACGCTGGGAGCACTTGCTGGAAACGGATGGAAACCGCGGCCGCTACGATGAGAAAACGGGCGAGTGGGTATCGTTCTCCTGACCTATGCCCTGGCGCATTCCTGAATCCGAGATTGAACGCATCAAGCGCGAGACCGATTTACTGGCGCTGGTGCAGAGCCGGGGCGTTGAACTCAAAAAGCACGGCAGCAAGGACTGGATCGGGCGCTGTCCCTTTCACTCGGACAACACCACACCCAACCTCATCGTGTCGCCGCAGAAAGGGCTGTGGCATTGCATGGCCTGCGGCAAAGCCGGGAACGCGATCCAGTTCGTGGAACAGCACGACGGCATTTCCTTCCGTCACGCGTTCGAAGTGCTAACGCACGGCCACGCTGCATTCACCGCGCAATCACCCGCCAAGCAAAGCACCGTGTCCAAGCTGCCGTGCCCGCTGGATCCCGAGGCGGACGACGCAACCTTATTCAGCCAGGTTGTCGCCTACTATCACGAACAGCTCAAGCAAACGCCTGCAGCACGCGCGTATCTGGCCAGCCGTGGACTTGGCTGTGACGAACTGATTGACACTTTTCAAATCGGCGTAGCAGATCGGACCTTGGGCTTGCGTTTGCCGGACAAGAACCGCAAGGCAGGCGAAACGCTGCGCGTCCGCTTGCAGCAGCTTGGCCTTTGGCGCGAGAGCGGTCACGAGCACTTCAACGGTTGTGTAGTAGTCCCCTTGCACGATGAAGGCGGACACGCGGTCAGCATGTATGGACGGCGGCTACACAACTCGGCGCTCACTCGCACCGGCGCACCCAAGCACTTGTATTCGCCCGGACCGCATCGCGGACTGTTTAACAGGCCATGCCTGAGCCAACTTGAAATCATCCTCTGCGAAGCCGTATTCGACGCGCTCACGTTTTGGGCGAGCGGCTTTCGCAATGTCACCTGTTTGTTCGGTACCGAAGGCTTCACCGACGAACTGTGGCAGGCCCTCAAGAACGTGCAGCGGGTGCGCCTGGCGTATGACGCGGACGAAGCGGGAGAACGCGCCGCCGAGCGTGATGCCGAACGGTTGCGAGCGCACGGCATCGAAGTTTATCGCATCAAGTTCCCGTGGGGCATGGATGCCAATGAATACGCGCAGAAGGTCAAGCCCGCTGCCAAGTCCCTCGCACTCCTGCTCAACTCGGCAGCGTGGCTCGGCCAAGGGAAAGCTCCGGCACTGAGGAAGCAAGAGCAGACGGGAGAAGCGCCCAAGCATGCCGCAATGGTCGTGGACGAACTGACGGGCGAACCGTTGCCCATCGTGGACAAGGAATCGCTCGAAACCGGTGTCGGCTGGGCGCCGGAGCCGTTCGTTCCCGCTCCTTACGCAGAAGTGCAGGCGCAGAATAGTGGCCGTGCGCCCGCACCTTCTTCTTTAGCTGCTTCTGTTAGCGGCTCACAGGAGACGGCGACTAAAAAGGAAGCGGCAACCATGTTGCCATCGCCGACAAGCGCGGTGCCTGCGGGCCTCACCTGTCGCGATGGTGCTTGGTTCCTGGAGATCGAAGGCCGCGAGTATCGGGTTGCGGGCCTGGAGAAGACGCTCGGCACCGATGCATTGAAAATCACGCTGCGGCTGCGTGTTGGTGGCCCGTCCGGCTCGGACCGTTTCCATCTCGACCAGGTTGACCTCTGCCGCGACAACGAACGGCGGCGCTTTATCGAACGTGCGGCCGAGGAAACAGGACTGACGGCCGAGTTGCTCAAACGCGATTTGGGCAAGGTGCTCCTTGCGGTCGAACAAGCCCAAGCCGAACTCGCCAAGCCGCAGGATGCGCTTGCACCCGCCGTCACACTCACGCCCGAGGAACGCGAGGAAGCCTTGGCGTGGTTGCGCGCGCCCGATCTCATCGAGCGTTTGCGCGAAGCCTTTCGCAAGTCGGGCTTGATCGGCGAGGAAACCAACACGCTGGTTGCTTACCTGGCGTGTGTGTCGCGCAAACTGGAACGGCCTTTGGCGATCATCATTCAGAGCGCATCAGCGGCGGGCAAGACGACGCTCATGGAAGCAGCGCTGAACTTCTTTCCCGAAGAAGAGCGCGTGAAGTACTCGGCCATGACCGGCCAGAGCCTTTACTACCTTGGCGAAACCAATCTCAAACACAAAATCCTCGCGGTCGTCGAAGAAGCCGGGGCCGAGAAAGCCAGTTACGCGCTGAAACTCCTGCAGAGTGAAGGCGAACTCACCATTGCCTCGACGGGCAAAGACCCGCAGACCGGGCGCATGATCACCCAGGAATATCGAGTCGAAGGGCCGGTGATGATCTTTCTGACGACGACCGCCATCGATCTCGACGAAGAGTTGCAGAATCGCTGTTTGACGCTGGCGGTGGACGAGAGCGCCGAGCAGACCGAGCGCATTCACCGGATGCAGCGCGAGCGGCGCACGCTGGCGGGTCTAATCGCACGTGAGGAACGCAAGGACCTGCTCAAAAAGCTCCGCAACGCGCAACGGCTCTTGCAGCCGGTGGAAATCCTCAATCCGTTCGCGCCGGCGTTGACCTTCCCCACCGAGCGCACCCGCAACCGCCGCGATCACGAGAAGTATCTGACCTTGATCGAAGCCATCACGCTTTTGCACCAGCACCAGCGTCCGCGCGGACAGGTGCTTGCGCACGGCCACCAAGTCAACGGACGTGCCGTCGAGTTCATTGAAGTGACTCTCGATGACATCGCGTTAGCCAACCAGCTCGCACCGGAAGTGCTGGGCCGTTCCCTGGATGAACTACCACCACAGACCCGCCGCTTGCTCGCTCACATTCGCCAACTCATCACGCAGAAGCGCACGGCCAATGGCTCGAAAGGGGCAACGACATTTTCACGGAAGGAACTGCGCGAGACGTGCGGCTGGAGCCTCACGCAAGTTCGTGTGCATCTCGAAAGACTCGTCGAGCTGGAATACCTCGCGATCCGGCACGGGCGCTTTGGCAGCCAGTTCCTTTACGAACTCTTGCTCGACCTAGACGCGCCCGAAGCCGTCGCCCATGTCGGCCTGATCCACGTGGACGAACTCCGTGGCAAATGTGGTTACGTTGCAAACCTGGCGGGTTCCGGACGGGGGGTGGCGGGGTTAAACGGGCACGTGACGGGAGGTGGCGCAACGGCCCCGCCAGCCGCAAAGGCCCTCGCAGCCGTGGCTTAGATGCAACCTGACGGGCTGGCGCAATCGCACATCTGGACGCTGGCACTCAAACATTCGTTGTAACCGTAAATCCGCACTGAACCTATGGCAGGACAAAGAGGCATCGCCGGAGCCGAGATGCTCCGCAATCGCACCAAAGCTGAACGCGGTGGCAACACCCCGAAGCCGGACGGCTTTGATCGCAGCGCGCCCGATTCGCTCGGCACCTGGCGCGATACCTACCTTGAATCGTTACGCTCGCGCAACTACTCCGAAGGCACCGTGGAAGGCCAGACCAACGCGCTGAAAACGTTCCTCTCGTGGGCTGCTGAGCGTGATTTGAAGCAAGCCTCACAGATCACCCGGCCCATCCTGGAGAGCTTCCAGCGCTGGCTCTGGCGCTGCACCAAGGCCAACGGGCAACGGTTGGGCTGGAGCACGCAACGCGCACGCTTGAGCACGCTCAAAGACTTCTTCCGCTGGCTCACCAAACAGAATGTCATCCTGCACAATCCCGCCAGCGAACTGGAACTGCCGCGCATGGAAAAGCGTTTGCCCCAGGCCGCGCTTTCACTCGCTGAAGTTGAGAAACTGCTCGCCATGCCCAACGTCAGCGATCCTTTGGGCGTGCGCGATCGGGCCATGCTCGAACTATTTTACTCGACGGGACTGCGACGCACCGAGCTTTGCCGGTTGGAGCTTGCCGACCTCAACAGCGAACGCCGCACGCTCACCGTTCGCCAGGGCAAAGGTAAGAAAGACCGCGTTGTGCCCGTCGGCTTGCGCGCTGTGCACTGGCTGGAGCGTTACTTGAAGGAAGTCCGTCCACGCCTCTGTCTGGACACTCGCACGCAAGCGCTGTTCCTCACCGGTTACGGCGAGGCGTTCAATCCTGATGTGCTCTCACGCATGGTCTCGGACTGGAGCAGGCGCGCGGGCCTGACCAAAAAAGGCAGTTGCCATTTGCTGCGCCACACGTGCGCAACACACATGCTCGAAGGCGGAGCGGACATCCGCTACATCCAGCAGTTGCTCGGACATTCCAAACTCGAAACCACGGCCATCTACACCGAAGTCTCGATCAAGCAGCTTCAGGAGGTTCACGCCCGTTGTCATCCTTCGGCCCAACTGGAGGCCGCGCAATCGGTGCTGGAGGCGGCAAAGGCCGCGGACGCCGCAAGCGCTGTTTACGGTTCAACTGGCTCCGACGTTTCAGTTCACACAGACAAATGCTCGTCATGAACCTAACTACGAAGTCAACCGGAAGGAACCGCTGCGCTGCCAAGCCCGCAGGAAATCGTTTACAAAAGTGAGCAAAATCGCTTTCTCAAGCTGCTCAAAATCGCTTACCGTCCAAGCGTGACGACAAGCTGCCAGAGCCGCTTTCCTTTAGCCGCTCAGAGCCGCCGTGTTCGCTGCCTTCTCACCTCCCCAGCCAAAACTCGCGTCAGGGGTTTTGCGCCGTGGGGATCGGGTCGCTTATCACGGCGAGGCCGTCGCCGCCGCGAAATTGCAGTGGGTTTGCGAGCTTGTGGTTACAAAACCGCATCGGGTCGTGCTAAATGGCCAAACAGAGACCCGCTTTCGGAGGAGGCATTTTTCCAGAGCTATTCGCTGATCGATTCCACACGCGATTCGGCACTGGCTGAAGAAGCATTGTCTCCATTGTACGTCTTTGCCCGTA
>Ga0187893_10011759_pt1 | contig 12615 bp, 14 predicted proteins | sample MA1701074metaG_FD_139574 | JGI IMG/M metagenome (GOLD analysis project Ga0187893, IMG submission 139574) | White microbial mat communities from a basaltic lava cave in the Kipuka Kanohina Cave System on the Island of Hawaii, USA - MA170107-4 metaG ...
CCGCAAGGTTCACGCGTTCTGGGGCAATGGCAGCCTCGCCGCGGTGGAATGCACCGACGGCACGCAGGTGCCGGCGGATCTCGCGATCGTCGGCATCGGGCTCGTGGCGAACACCGCCCTCGCGGAGGCCGCAGGCCTCCAGTGCGACGACGGCGTCGCCGTGGACGAGCACTGCCGCACGAGCGACCCGAACATTTACGCGGTCGGTGACTGCTGCAGCCATCCGAGCCCGCGCTACGGCCGGCGGGTCCGCCTCGAATCGGTGGACAACGCGTTTGAACAGGCGAAGACCGCGGCCGCGAACATCTGCGGCAAGGCGACCGTTCACGACAAGACGCCGTGGTTCTGGTCCGATCAGTTCGAGCTGAAGCTCCAGATCGTCGGGTTGAGCCAGCACTACGACAAGGTCGTGATGCGCGGCGATCCCGCGACCCGCTCGTTCAGCTGCTGCTATCTGCGCGACGGCGACCTGATCGCGCTCGACGCCGTGAACCACGGCAAGGACTTCATGGCCGCGCGCAAGCTGATCGCCGAGCGCGTGCGTCCGGACCCGGCCCGCCTCGCCGACGACAGCCTCACGCTCAAGGAAACGATTACCTGAACTCGTGCCGCTCGAGCGCCGATTCGTCGAGCATTTGCTGCGCCGCTTCGCGGACACCCGGATCGACGTCCGCGAGCGCCTGCTGCAACAGGAATATCGATGTATCGCCACCGATCTGGCCGAGTGCTTCCACGGCGGTCCGGCGGATACGCGGATCCGGATCTCCGAGGGCGACCGATAACCAGTCGGCGGAAATCCCGCCTTCGATGCCGGTCAGGGCTTCGATCGCGGCCAGGCGGATCTCGGGATCCGGATCGTAGAGCGCTTCGCCGATGATCGCCGCATCTGCCGATTCGCCGACGTCGGCGATCGCATAGAGCGCGTCGCGACGGACCTCGGGATCGGCGGAGTTGTCGAGTGTGGCCGCAAGCTGCGGCACGCTTGCCGCATTGTCTTCATCGAGTTGCGCCACGCGCTGCGATGCGACCTGCGGCTTCGTGGCCTTGGCCGACACGGCGACCGGCGCGTCCTGCCGGGGTGCCTCCTCCTGGAAACACCCCGACAGTGGCGCCATCCCCATCACAAGCGCTGCGATACAGCGGTGCCGCATCGCTGTCACGTGATCTCGACGCAGCTCTCGACGGCGGTCTGATTGCCGTTCCTGAGCTTGGTGACGATCTCGAACTTCATTTCGCCATCCGCCATGCCCGTGAAGTCCTCCGGGAATTCGAATGAGGTGGCGCCAGCCGGCAGATCGACTGCGAAGATGAGCAGATCGGGCGTCTGGCCCTCGCGCGCGATTTCACCGATCACCTGATACTGCTGCACCGAGACATTGACATTGGGCGTGCCAACCGTCGGATGCGATTTCGTCGGCTTGCTCCAGGTGAGCTTCACCGGCTCACTGACGACGGGCAGCGTGACATCGCAGTTCTTCGCAATGACTTTGCCGTTGACCTTGAGGCTCCCCGGCCGCGCCGAGATCACGTGCGAAATCCGGATTGTGGCTTCAAGCTCCTCATCTTCCAGCGTGATGGCTTCAATATCGTAAAGGCCCTGCGGGAAGCGCTTGAAAAACTGCGCCGGCGGCAGTTCGCTGAACTGCGGCTCTTCGCTCTCGAAGAAGATTTCCGTCATGCCTTGCCTGCGCAAGCTGCCGCGGGCCCAGACATTCAACAGAACCAGATCGTTTGGACCCTCGATTTCCAGGCTTTTCCATGCGTCGCCGTCGATCAGTCCATGGAAGCCGAGGTCGCCATCCGTGTCGTTCAGCTCGAAATAGAGCTGCGCGACACCGAACGGCAGCCCGCCGTTGCCTTCGGTCAGTCCAACCTGCGCCGAGAATCCCATCGCGCCCGCGGCAATCGCGAGCGGCACCAGTTTTTTTCCTTTCATGATCCTGTTCATCAAGTTGCCTCCGAGCGTGTCCGAGACCAGTGAGACGCAGAGCACGAGGCAATCCTTCGCAAACTTTCGCATTGCAGTGCAAAATACGATAATCAAGCGATGACCGAGAACAACGACAAGCTCGATGCGGTCGAGCGCGAATTCCGCGCGATGCTCGCGAAAATGACCGGTGGTCTCGCACCGCAGGATTACGGCGCGGCGTTCTGGGACTGGTGGCTCAATCTCGCGAAATCGCCGGAGAAACAGGCCGAGCTGCAGCAGACCGCGCTGAAGCAGGCGATGGATCTCTGGCGCTTCAACGCCGAGGCCGCCCAGGGAAAACCCATGGCGCCGAGCGAGAGCCGCGACCGCCGCTTTGCGAGCCCGGCCTGGCAGCAATATCCCTTCAATGTGTTCGCCCAGGCCTTTCAGAACGGCATATCGCTGCTCGAAAAATCAGCCCGCGACATTCCCGGCGTCGAACCGCGGAACGCGCAGCTCGTGGAGTTCGCCGCGCGCCAGGCTGCCGAAACGCTTTCACCCGCGAACAATCCATTGACCAATCCGGAAGTGCTCCAGCAGACGGTCGCCGAGCGCGGCCAGAATCTCGCGCGCGGCTACAAGCACTTTCTGGACGACATCGAGCGCACGCTGCACGGCGGCGAGGTTCCGGGCACCGAGGATTTCCGCGTCGGCGAAAAGGTCGCCGTCACCGAAGGCCAAGTGATTTTCCGCAATGAGCTTATCGAGCTGATCCAGTACGCGCCGACGACGCCCGACGTCCATGCCGAGCCGATCCTGATCGTGCCGGCTTGGATCATGAAGTACTACATCCTCGATCTCTCGCCGAAGAACTCACTCGTTGCCTGGCTCGTGGACCAGGGCTTCAGCGTTTTCATGATGTCGTGGAAGAACCCGACCGCCGCCGATCGCGAGCTCGGCATGGACGATTACCTGCGCAAGGGCGTCTACGCGGCCCTCGAGGCGGTCGAGACCGTCGTTCCCGACCGCGACATCCACGCCGTGGGCTACTGCATCGGCGGCACATTGCTTTCGATTGCGGCCAGCGCGCTGGCTGAGTGGGGTGACACGCGCATCCGCGACATCACGCTCTTCGCCGCGCAGACGGATTTCAGCGAGCCCGGCGAACTCTCACTCTACATCAGCCCGGCACAGGTCGGGATGCTGGAGTCGCTGATGTACAAGGAAGGCGTGCTGGACTCGAAGCAGATGGGCAGCGCCTTCACGATGCTTCGCGCGCATGACCTGCTCTGGCAGCCGGCCGTGAAGTCCTACCTCAAGGGCGAGCGCGAGGGCATGATCGACCTGATGGCCTGGAATGCCGACGGCACGCGCATGCCGTGGAAGATGCACACCGAGTACCTGCTCGGTCTCTATCTCCAGAACGATCTCGCGCAGGGCCGCTTCAAGGTCGAGGGCGAGACCATCAGTCTCACCGACATCCGCGTGCCGATGTTCGTCGTGGGCACGGAAACCGATCACGTCGCACCCTGGAAGTCGGTCTACAAGGTAAGCAGCCTCACCTCCTCGCCCGAATTCACCTTCCTTCTGACGAGCGGCGGCCACAACGCCGGAATCGTGAGCGGCCCGGTGCATCCGAAACGCCGCCATCGCGTACGCACGCAAAAAGCTGGCGAGACGCCGTTGCCAGCGGACGAGTGGTTCGCAACGACGGAAGCGAAGCCGGGTTCCTGGTGGCCGGTCTGGGCCGACTGGCTCAAGTCGCATTCTTCGCCGGGACGCGTTGCGCCGCCCCGGATGGGCGCGCCGGCAGCAGGCTATGCGCCGCTCGGCGACGCGCCGGGCGAATACGTCAAGCAAAAATAGCCGTTCAATTTTGAACCGGCGTCCAACGGGCCGAACGGCGCGTGTTGCGAACGCCGCTCGTTTCTCCCTCGTAAGACATCGGCTGCGCTCCCGGCAGGCCCTCCGGCGGCGGATCGAGCGAGCGGATGTTGATCACCATGAGCGTCTGGCCGCCCTCCTCGGTCACCGCGCCCAGATAGCCGCCGCAGCGGCCGCAGAAGACGAAATCCGCCGTCTTGTGGCCGAAGCGATAGCGCGACAGGAGTGTCGGGTCTTCGTGCGCGAAGCGAATGGAACCCGAAGGGTCCGAGGTATAGACCCCGCCATGCTTCAGGCAAAACGTGCACTGGCAGGCGCGCACGGACCAGTTGGCGGGCGCGATAGCCGTCCGGTACTCGTATCCGACGGCGCCGCAATGACATTGGCCGCGATAGACGCTCATCTGCGGATGCTCGACGGCAGTTGCTCGAACTCGGTCGTGTGAGGCATTGCGTTGAGTGTGGCCAGCAGATCGGTTGGCGGTGCGATCAGCTTGCGCTTCGCGAGATCCAGCCAGCCGCCTTCGCTTTTGACCCGCACGGCAAGCTTGCCGTCCCCGGTCAGAACCTCGTTGAGCAGCCGGAAGCGGGAGCCGTCGAGCGCCATTCCCGCGAGTGCCAGTGTGATCGTGATCGGCTCCAGCAATGCGACCTCGCGGAAATACTCGAGCTCGTCGCGGCGTACGACCGGGCCGAGCTGCCGCTTTGCGAACTCGGTCACCGGAAAACCATTCTGCTTGAAATAGCTCATGCGCGCATCGACGCACTTGCTGAGGTACGCGATGTTTGCCATGTGCGCATTCGCGTCCATGTCGGCCCAGCCGGCGATCGAGGCGATTGAAAACACGCGGGTGCTCACTTCGTCATGCAGAAGAAGTTGAGCTTGTTGCCGTCGAGATCCCGGAAGTAGCCGCAGTACCAGCCGTCGCCGCGCGGGCCGGGCGGGCCTTCGTCCTTGCTCCCGAGCGCCATCGCCTTCTCGTACATCGCGTGGACTCTCTCGGGCTTGCGGACGTCGATCGCGACCATGACGCCGTTGCCGACGGTCGCGGGCTTCTTGTCGTGAGGCTCGGTGATGGCGAGCGCGGCCCTGTCCATGCTGGTGCCCCAGACGATGAAATTGCCGTAATCCATGATGCGCTTGGCGCCGAGGGCGCCGAGCAGCTCGTCGTAATACTTCGATGCGCGATTCATGTCATTCGTGCCGAGGGTCACATAGCCGATCATGTCTGTTCTCCGGTGATGTCAGTGAATCGCCCCGAAAAAAGATTTGAGTTTTCCGCTATCGAGCCGGCCTTCGCTGCGCAAACCGCTGCATACATCCACGCCGGCCGGTCGCACGCGCTCGATCGCGGCGCGCACGTTGCCGGGATTCAGGCCGCCGGCCAGCAGCACGGGAATAGCCACGGTTTCGCAGATGCGCCGGCTGTGCGTCCAATCGTGCACACGGCCCGTGCCGCCCAATTCCTTGATGGACAGCCGCGGGTTGCCCGAATCGAGCAGCAGCGTGTCAACCAGTGAAACGGCGGCCCCGGCCTCGTCCACCGATTCCGGCCCGCTGACATGGATCACCTGCACGAGCCGCACGTCCGGCAGGAGCTTCCGCAGCCGGCGCAATTCGGGTTCCGTCACATGATCGACGAGCTGGACGGCCGTCGTGCCGCAACGGCGATGCTGTGCGGCGATCGCTTCTGCGTCGGTAAGCGCGGTCAGCAGGAATGTCTCGGTCGGAGCCGGCACGGCCGCAGCGATACGCGCAATGTCTTCCTCGGGAATCGGCCCGGGCCCGCTCGGCATCGCCGAGACGAGCCCGACGGCGGACGCGCCGGCGGAGATCGCGAGCCGCGCCTCATCCAGATCCGCGATGCAGCAGATTTTCACGAACATAGGGCCTGCTAGCGCTGACCCTCGAATAGCAGCGTCTGCGTCAATGCCACGTGCCTGACAGGGAGGTACACCTCAAGCGTCGCCTCGCCGGCCTCGTGCCGCTGATATTCGAAATCGAAGGTTTCTCCCACTGCGACACGCTGATCGGCCGGCTTCACGACTGCCTGAGCTGCCGGCAGATCGGCGCCGTCTTTGGCGATCGCCCGCCAGTTCGCGAGGGCGCCACCTGTGCGTCCGTCGCGCAGCGACACCCAGACGCTGGCATTGTTCGGAGTGATATTGATGAGTCGGAAACGGTAATTGATCCCCGTGCGCATGGTGATGGGCAGCGGCTGTGCTGCGCCGTTCAGCAGCACGGGACTGACAGGATCCGGCCCCCCGCGGCTGATGACGAATATCCTTTCCCTCTCCGGATCGAAAGGCTTGCTTGGATCCGTCACGATCAGCGCGCCGTACAGACCGGTCGAGAGTTGCAGCTCGTCATGCCAATGAGTGTGATAGATGAATGTCCCAGCGCGCGGCGGTGTCATTTTCGCGACGAAAGATCCGCCCGGTGTGATCGGCGGGGTGATCTGCGCCGACTGCCCGCTCCACCCCGGCACGCCGTCGTAATAACTTTCGATCTCGATGCCGTGCCAGTGCACTGCCGTGTCTCCGTCGAGCGTATTCACCACCGTGATGTCCGTCGGCTCGCCCCGATTCAGAAACAGGACCGGTCCGGGAACCGTCGCACGCTCCAGCGGTGGTTCGCTCTCGCCCTCCTGCAACTGGAATACGTGCGCGCGCGGCGCTGTCCAGTTGGCCGGACGCTCCCTTACCAGCAGACGGATTTGACGCGCGGCGCGTGGCTTTACGTCCTCAGCAATGGCTTCGGCGCCAGGAATCACCGTGATTCCGATCACCAGGCCCTTCATCCCCGAGGCGTGCCCCAGCTCGCTGTCGGCATCGTGGGAGTGGTTCTCGCTGCCAAATCGCCAGATGCTCTGGTCCGGCGACATATGGGCCAGGATGTGGCAATGAAACAGCCATCGTCCAGGCCGCTCCGGAACCCAGGTTGTTGCCATCGTCCCGCCGCTATCCATGACCTCGGTCACGACTTGACGTCTATCGTCTGCAGCGTAGATCGTGTCGATGTTTCCATCGCCTACGCTGTCCACCCGGTAGTACGAACCGTGTAAGTGCATCGGATGAGGCCCGATCGTGGTGTTGATCCAGCGCCAGCGCACGCTTTCGCCGGTCTTGTGTGTCAACCGCTCGGTGTAGGGCCAACTCTTGCCGTTTACCGACAACATTAGCCCGCCTTCGGCACCGACGCCGGGCTCATTCGCATTCGTGTCGCGTCTCCATTCCCCGATCACGAATACCCGATCGTCTTTCGGCGCACCCGGCGCGACCACGATCAACGCGCCTGACAGGTGCACATCGGCTCCGGCGCGTTTGTCCAGCGCCGCGCCCGAAGTTGATGCCCAGTAGTAATACGTTCCCGGCACATCCGCTCGGAAACTCACCTCACGCAGCTCCCCCGCGGGGATCTCGACCGGCTCCGGCTTCTCTGTTGGACGCGAATGCAGTCCATGCAAGGTCGCCGTGCCCTCGCGCAATCGGTTACGTACACTGGCCATGATCCGCGTTCCCTGCGGTACGCGCAGCATCGGTCCCGGAATCTGCGGTCCCCGCCTCTCTTCCGCGAACGCCTGCACCGCAACGCTGCGCCCATTCTCGGCTTCCGGATACCAGAGGCCCTCTCGAACTTCCAGGCGGATTCGGAGCACGCCCTCGGCAAGCATCCCGCCAGCAACCTGGTTGTCATTGGCGACAATACGTGGCAACTCCTCCGCCGCCGCAATGCCGCAGAAAAGTAAAAGTGACAGGATCGCTTGACTCAATCCCAGCATCGGGCGCGTTCCGCGAAGTCGCGAGCATGCGCGCGCACGATGCAGAATCGCTGTCCGGTCGGTGCTTCCATCACGATCCAGCGCTTAATCATCGCAACGCGCTTCGCGCCAAGCGTCTCGAGCCGCTTCGCTTCGGCCTCAACGTCGTCAGACTCGATGTCGAGATGTACGCGGCTGTCGTGCTTGACCGTCTGCACTTCGATGTCGAGCCCCCGGTCCGCGTCGAGCAGCTGGACGTAGGTCTTGCCCTCTTCGCCCGGCAACGCCTGCGTCTTCATTCCGAGCGCCGCGGACCAGAACGCCGCCGCATCCTGCAAGTCGTCAGTTTTGCAGTCGATGATGAATCCCGAAAGTCTGCTCTTGTGCATGGGCTACTTAACCTCGTGAACCTTTGATTGGCAACTCCATGTAAACGTCCGCCCTGGCGTAATGGGAGGGGTGCGGATCGACCGTGTGACGGAAGCCCAGGCGCTCGTAGAGTCGAATTGAATTGGCCAGCCGGCTGTTCGTCTGGAGAAATACGGTTTGAATTCCCTTTCCGGTCGCCCAGGCAATACAGGCGCGGCCCAGCATTTCGCCGATGCCGCGGCGCTGGTGCGACGTGGCGACCGCCATCTTGGCGAGCTCGCAGCGCGCATCGCTGACGCGGATCATCGCGACCGTGCCGGCGACGGCGCCGTCATCGTCATCTACCGCAAAGAAGATCATGCCGCCCTTATCAACGATCGACTGCTCCGGATCGTCGAGCACTTTGCGGTCCGGCTCCTCGACCGCGAACAGCCGCTCGATCCAGTCGAGATTGAGGCGGCGAAAATCGGCCGTGTACTCGCGGCGAAATGGCACGACCGTGATCCCGCTCACGATCCTGGGCAGCCAGTCGCCGTCGATCATGCGCGCAATAGCTCCTCATAAATCGCGAGGTCCGCGACGGAGAAGCAGCAGAAGATCACTTCCCGCAGTTTCGCCGCCCGCGCTCCGAACTCCTGAGCCGTCGCGACCGCGATGCGCGCCGCCCGCTTCGCGGGATAACCATAGACGCCGGTGCTGATGGATGGAAACGCGATCGTCGCGAGCCCGTGCGCTTCAGCGATCTCGAGCGAGCGCCTGTAACAGGATGCGAGCAGAGCCGGCTCGTTCGAATCCCCTCCGCGCCAGACCGGACCCACCGTATGAATCACGTGACGCGCCAGCAGGCGATAGCCCGCGGTGATCGTCGCGTCACCGGTCGCGCAGCCGCCGAGTTTTCTGCATTCCGCCAGCAGTTCCGGCCCCGCCGCGCGGTGAATTGCGCCGTCGACGCCGCCGCCGCCCAGCAGTGTCTCGTTCGCCGCATTCACGATTGCATCGACGGCAAGCGTCGTAATGTCCGCACGGATCGCGTGTAGGCGAAGCTGCTCCAGCGCCATTCACGCAAGCCTTGCTTCAAGGTCGTATTCGGACGCAGCGGTCACCTGCACATGGGCAAACTCGCCGACCGGGAGTGCGGCGGCTCCGCGACCAGTCACTTGAACGAGGCCATCGATCTCCGGCGCATCCGACTCACTCCTCGCAATCGCTGCATCGTCCTCGATCGTATCCACGAGCACGCGGATTCGCCGGCCGATGCGCGCAGCGAGCCGGCGCGCGCTGATCTTCTGTTGCGCCTGCATGAACCGGTGCCAGCGCTCATCCTTCACTTCGTCCGGCACCGGATTCGGCAGCGCGTTGGCCGCCGCGCCTTCGACCGGCGAATACCGGAAACAGCCGACGCGATCGAGCTCGGCCGCCTCCAGCCATTCGAGCAGGATCTGGAAATCGTCCTCGGTCTCGCCCGGAAAACCGACGATGAAGGTGCTGCGTATCGTCATCTGCGGCAGTTGCTCGCGCCAGCGGCGGATGCGTGCGAGCGTGTTCTCGGCCTGCACGGGCCGGCGCATCAGTTTCAGCACGCGCGGGCTGCCGTGCTGGAAGGGCACGTCGAGATAGGGCAGCACCTTGCCCTCGGCCATCAGCGGGATCACCTCGTCCACATGCGGATAGGGATAGACATAGTGCAGCCGCACCCAGGGGCCGAGCTCGCCGAGTTCGCGCGCCAGATCGATGAAGCGGCTCCGGATCTCGCGGCTACCCCAGGATTCGGCGCGATACCGGAGGTCCGCGCCGTATGCGCTCGTGTCCTGCGAGATCACGAGGAGTTCCCGCACGCCGGCATTTCGCAGCCGCACCGCCTCATTCAGCACCTGATCGATGGGACGGCTGACCAGCTTGCCCCGCATCGACGGGATGATGCAGAAGCGGCAACGATGGTTGCAGCCCTCGGAAATCTTGAGATAGGCGTAATGCCGCGGCGTCAGCCGCACGCCCTGGGGTGGCACGAGATCCATGAACGGATCGTGTTTCGGCGGCAGAAATTCATGCACCGCGCCGACCACTTCTTCATAAGCCTGCGGGCCGGTCACGCGCAACACCGCGGGATGCCGCTCGGTGATTTTCGCGGGCTTGGCGCCCAGGCAGCCCGTCACGATAACGCGGCCGTTCTGAGCTAGCGCTTCCCCGATCGCGTCGAGCGATTCATGCACGGCGTCGTCGATGAAGCCGCAGGTGTTGACGACGACGAGGTCCGCCGCTTCGTAAGTCGGCGCGACTTCGTATCCTTCCGCGCGCAGCTGCGTCAGGATGCGCTCGGAATCGACGAGCGCCTTCGGACAGCCGAGGCTGACGAAACCGACGCGTGGGGATCTGCTGGCCACGGAGCATTTTAGCGGCTGCCGCGCTAGAATCGTTCGATGCGTTTTACGAAGATGCACGGACTCGGCAACGACTTCATCATCTTCGACGCCCCTTCGGCCGGCGCCCCCGGCGCGGAGACGATTCGACGTCTCGCCGACCGCTTCACCGGCATCGGTTTCGACCAGGCCCTGATGCTCGAGGCGCCGCGCCGGCCCGGCACCGCCGTTTATTACCGCATATTCAACGCCGACGGCCGCGAAGTGGAGCAATGCGGCAATGGCGCGCGCTGCATCGCGCGGTTTCTGCGCGAACGCAAGGGATCCGGCAAGGACGATCTCGTACTCGACAGCCCCGGCGGGCTGGTGCAGACGAAAGTGCGCGGCGAAGAGATATCGGTCACGATGGGAGTGCCGAATTTCGAGCCAGCGTCGTTACCCTTCGAAGCCAGTGGCGAGGCTCATGTCTATCCACTGACCATCGGCTCGCGAGACCTCGAGATCAGCGCCGTATCGGTCGGCAACCCGCATGCCGTGATGCGCGTGCCGTCGGTCGCCGACGCGCCCGTCGCCCGGCTCGGACCCATGATCGAAAATCACCCGCGATTTCCGAAGCGCACCAACGTCGGCTTCATGGAGGTCGTCGACCGGGGTCACATCCGGCTCCGCGTGCACGAGCGCGGCACCGGCGAGACCCGCGCCTGCGGCACCGGCGCCTGCGCGGCGGTAGCGATCGGACGCCGGCATGGCCTGCTCGATGAAAATGTGCGAGTCGACCTTCCCGGGGGCCGACTCGACATACAATGGAAGGGGCCCGGCGAGCCGATCTGGATGACCGGGCCTGCGGAGCGGGCATTCGAGGGAGAAGTCACGATATGACGACACGACCGGTGCGCGGCGTGGAAATCGCCGAGATCGATGAGGCGACCGTGGCCTCCTACCTAGCCGCGACCCCCGAGTTCTTCGATCGACACGCGCAGTTGCTCGCGAAGATCCGTCTGCCGGATGCGCGCGGAGGCGCATCGACCGTGTCGCTGCTCGAGCGCCAGGCCGAGGTGCTTCGCGAACGCAACCGGCAACTCGAGCGCAAGGTGAAGGACTTCGTCGACGTCGCGCGCGAAAACGACGCGCTCGGAACGCGGGTACTCGCGATGGCGCGCCGCCTGATTGCGGTGCGCGACCGATCGACGGTTATCAACGCGATCGAGTCGGCGCTGCGCGAGGATTTCGGCGCCGGTCAATCTGTCCTCGTGGTGATTGCCGCTCGCGCGCCGGAAGGGATCGCCGAAAGCCGATTTCTGCGGATCGTGCCGGCCGAGGCGGCCGAATTGCGCTCCTTCGAGACCCTGTTCAACTCAGGCAAACCCCGCTGCGGGCAGCTTCGGGATTCACAACGCGAATTTCTCTTCGGCACAGATGCCCCGGAGGTCGGTTCGGTGGCCCTCGTGCCGCTTGGCAGCAAGGGCAGCCTCGGGCTCCTCGCCTGCGGCTCGAACGACCACCAGCGCTTCAATCCCACCATGAGCACGGATTTCCTCGCGCACATCGGGGAACTGATCGCCGCCGCACTTTCCGGGGATTGATGCACGGCAAGGCCGCCGCGTGGATCGGGCGCTACCTGGCCCACCTGCGGACCGAGCGCCGGCTGTCGTCGCACACCGCATCGGCCTATCGCCGCGATCTCGACGCACTAACGGCGTATTGCGACTCCGAGCACATCGCCGGCTGGAAAGAGCTCGACAATTTCCAAGTTCGCACTTTCGCGGCCCGGGAGCATCGCGACGGCCTCGGACCGCGGAGCGTCCAGCGCCGCCTGTCGGCGCTTCGCGGCTTCTTCAATTTCCTGATCCGCGAGAAAGTCATCGAGGCCAATCCCGCGGCCGACATCCGCGCGCCCAAGGCCGCGAAACGACTGCCGAAGACACTCGACGTCGATCAGGTCGCGAGCCTGCTCGAGCGCAAGCCGACCGATGCCTTGACGCGGCGGGACCTCGCAATGCTCGAGTTGATTTACTCGTCCGGCCTGCGTCTCGGGGAACTCGCCGGCCTCGACGTCGACGACCTCGATCTCGCCGATCGCACGGTGCGCGTTCTCGGCAAGGGCTCGAAGACCCGCATCCTGCCCGTCGGCAGGAAGGCGGCCGCAGCGCTTCGCAGCTGGCTCGCGGAACGACCCGCGCTCGTGAAGGACGGCGGCAGCGCGCTCTTCGTCAGCCAGAATGGAGGGCGCCTCGGCGCGCGCGCGATCCAGCGGCGCATCGGCCGCTGGGCCGCCACCAGCGATCTCGGCGTGCCGGTGCATCCGCATCTGCTCCGGCATTCATTCGCGACGCATC
>Ga0187893_10011760_pt1 | contig 12615 bp, 13 predicted proteins | sample MA1701074metaG_FD_139574 | JGI IMG/M metagenome (GOLD analysis project Ga0187893, IMG submission 139574) | White microbial mat communities from a basaltic lava cave in the Kipuka Kanohina Cave System on the Island of Hawaii, USA - MA170107-4 metaG ...
CAACCCGCCGCTCGTAAGAATTGAATCTTCCCCAAAAATATAAATAGAAAGGCGACAGGCCGCTTCCAAGCCATCTTCGCCACGTTCAACGGGCTTTGCGGTAGCGAGGACCCTGCAACCTTGAATATATCCACCCTCACCCCCCCGACTACCAGCATTATGGTGTTGCTCCCATATTGGGATCATGCTACAGTAACCCGTGCGCATTCTTGCCAAACGGGCTCTTCGCGATTTCTGGAAACGGCATCCGAAAGCGAAAGGTCCCTTGGAAGCCTGGCACCAAGAGGTGGCACGAGCCGACTGGGCCACACCCTCGACCGTGAAGCTCCAGTTTCGGTCGGCGAGCATACTGCCGGACAATAGGGTGGTGTTCAATATTGCGGGCAACCAGTATCGATTAGTGGCGAAGATCAATTACCCGTACCGCGTGGTGTATATTCGTTTCATCGGAACCCATGCAGCCTATGACTCCGTCGATGCCACGACGATCGAACGATACGGAGGCCTTATGACGATTGCTCCAATCAAGACAGCCAGAGATTATGGTCGCGCCTTGCGCCGCATCGAGCAACTCATGGATGCGAAGCAGGGCACGAAGGCGGGCGATGAGCTGGACGTGCTCACCACGCTCGTTGAAGCCTATGAGGCCAAACATCACGCCATCTGTCCTCCGGCTCCCATCGAGGCCATTAAGTTTCGCATGGACCAACTGGGCATGACCCGAAAAGACCTTGCGGCGATGCTCGGCGGGCGCGGACGTGTATCTGAAATCCTGACCGGGAAACGAAGCCTCTCCCTCGAAATGATCCGACGGCTTCATCGGAAACTCCATATCCCCCTGGAAAGCCTCATCGGCACAGCGGCGTAACAAGCCCTTCCGGCCGCTAGACATAAAGAGTAGTGAGGCGACGGGCCGCTTCCAAGCCACGCTTCGCCACGTTCAGTGGGCTACGCCGTCAGTGACCACCCTGTAATATCGAATGTCCCCATTTTTTCATTCCTGAGAAGGCTAAGAAGTATTAAACCTCTTCTTAAGTCGTTCGACCGTGTGGTTCCATTTGGGTGTCGTAGGTCGAGCAACAGTATTTTGATTGCCGAAAAATCCCTTTTCCTTTATCGCCTGCCCAAGAGGCACTGTTTTTATCCAATCAACTCGAACGAGGTATTCAGCTTCCTCCTTATTATCTGCGGCTCTTCCCATATTCCTAGCCTTCAAAGGAAGGCTCACAATTGGAACTTTTTGACCTTTCTCTCCAGTCACCATAAATTCATCAACGGGAATCGCGGCTTCCACAACCTTCCCCACTCCAACGTATCCCCAGCCCGGAACATTGACCCATACTCTTGCACCCGGCTCTAACATTTTGAGTGTATCCGTGTACCACGTACCCCCGCCCCCACTGATGAAGCCATATTTAACCGCTTCGCCCCAATCTCGATGATCTTCGTTGTGGCCAAAAGATACATAGTACTCCCCATTCCACTGCCCTTTACTGTCATCGTCCGTTGCCAATGCGTCTTGAGTGGACGGCTGCACAAGCCACGCACGCGAGAGGTATTCTCGGTCTCCATCCCGGAAGACTCTAAAGAAGATCGCGTTAATCCCCACCTTGTGATATTCCGTCAAATAAGTGACGATTCGTTCTGTGCTCGGATCGAGTGTCGAGCACACAATCACCAATTCATGAGATTGATTGAGCTCATCAGGCATTTCCTTAAGCTTAAATTTCTGACAAAACGCTTGGTCCAAGGACAGGTCTTCCTCCTTTTGCCTATACTTACTTCTGTATTCGCTAAATATCTTCGCAATGTCTTCGGAACGGAGTGTTCGTACCCACGACCCGTAGTCCAAAACTTGCGCAACAATATCGCGATAGGTCTTGTCCCGTTTGAGTTCAATAACAACAAGATTCCCGGTTTGATCGATTGCAAGGAGGTCAACAAGTTTTTCGAACGTTGTGCGGACCTGCCTTCCAATTACCATCCAGTTGGGTGACGCAATTGCGATGTCTTTATCGAGGATATTCTCTAGACGGGACTCCAGATTAAGAGAGCTAAATTCAACAGGCTGTAAGTCCTGATCAATCCTCCAGACGCCTAGTTCCAAAGGCATAAAGAACTCCTATTTCTTGCCTAGATCTTCCGCTATGGTGCGGAATTGTTCCAGCGCGGCTTCGAGATTGTCGGCGATTTCGGCGGCGATGATATCGGGATCAGGGAGGTTGTCGGAGGCTTCGAGGGATTCGTCCTTGAGCCAGAAGATGTCGAGGCTGGCTTTATCGCGGGCGACCAATTCCTCGTAGGTGTAAGAGCGCCAACGGCCGTCGGGCTTCTTCTCGGACCAGGTTGGCTTGCGCTCGTGGCGATTCGACGGGTTGTAGCACTTCACGAACTCGTCCAAGTCTTCACGCTTCAATGGATCGGTCTTGAGCGTGAAGTGTTTGTTGGTGCGGAGATCGTAAATCCAGAGCTTCTTGGTCCATGGTGTTTCGCTAGCCGGCTTCTTGTCGAAGAACAATACGTTGGCCTTGACGCCCTGGGCATAGAATAGGCCAGTCGGCAGGCGCAGCAGCGTGTGCACGTCACATTCGTGGAGAATTTTGCGCCGGATCGTTTCTCCAGCCCCACCTTCAAAGAGGACGTTATCGGGTACAACGATGGCGGCGCGGCCATTGATCTTGAGGATGGACTTCACGTGCTGGAGAAAATTGAGCTGCTTGTTGGAGGTGGTCGCCCAGAAATCGTCACGCTCGTAGGTCTCGCGCTCCTTTGAGACCTCCCCCTCCTGTCCCACCACCGTAAAGCTGCTCTTTTTGCCAAATGGTGGATTCGTCAGGACGATGTTGAATCGGTCGCCCGGATCAGCGGCTAAGGAGTCCATGACTTCAATTGGCTCATTCTCCTGGCTCCCAATGCCATGCAGCATCAGATTCATCGCGCAGAGCCGGGCGACCGCTTGAACAAGCTCTATGCCCTTCAGCGTATCTCCCTTGAGCGTCTTTTTCTCTCCCTTGGTGAGGTTAGGGTTTTGCTTCACGACGTAATCATGCGCGGCGAGTAGAAAGCCGCCCGTTCCACAGGCTGGGTCGCAGATCGTCTCGCCGGGCTTTGGTTGCACGACGTCCACCATCGCCTGAATCAGCGGGCGTGGCGTGAAATACTGTCCGGCGCCGCCCTTCGTGTCCTGCGCGTTTTTTTCCAAAAGGCCTTCGTAGGCATCACCTTTCACGTCAGCACTCATGGCTGACCAGTCTTCCTTGTCGATGAGGTCCACGATCAGGCGGCGCAACTTGGCCGGATCCTGAAACTTGTTCTGGGACTTGGTGAAGATCAGACCCAGGAGGCCCTTCTTACTCCCAAGCTTCTCCAGAAGATGTCGGTAATGGTCAAAGAGGTCGTCTCCGTCCCGTTTCAGCAGGCTCGGCCAGTCATAACCGGAAGGAACTGAACTGGGCTGGCCGTATGGCGGCTTCGTCCGCTCATCCGCCATCTTCAGGAAGAGCAGATACGTCAACTGCTCGACGTAGTCGCCATAGCTCATCCCGTCGTCCCGGAGGACGTTGCAGTAGTTCCAGAGCTTTTGAACGATGGCGGCAGGGCTCATTTTGTGATGGTTTGAAAGTTGCTCATTGCGTACAATTAAAAAAGGGTTGAACGAAGATGAAGAAGAAACCTCTCGCCGAAACGAATCCCTACCTGAAAAATCCCAAGAAGTACCGGAAAGCCCTGATCCTCAGTGTCGCCAGTTCAATCGCGGTTGAAACGGGGACCTCTGTTAAATCGGTTATCAGAATGCTCTCCCTCAGGAGAAGAGGGAAACAGAGCAAGAAGCTGCGAGGCTCCCCTCGCTGAAGCGAAGTGGTATTATGCGGGCTGGTAGTGCAGCACAAGGAGTTGACGCGTATTCAACGGAACCGTTGCATAGGTTCGGCCGTCATTATCCACAAACTCCACCTCAAAGGCTCCCGCGCCCAACTCCTCCACGACGGTCCCCACTTGCCCGCGTTGCAAACCACGATCAGGGATATCCTCGGTCAGTGCCACCACATCGAGTACGCGAATCTCTCTGGTCATGAGACATGCCCCCTGCTAAAGGACATAACACGTCGTCAACCGCGGAAAGTCCTCGCCATGGCGAACGATCCACAAGCTCCGGACGGTTGCCGTCCCGCCCGCGCCTTGTGCTGGGAAGTCTATCGCAAACCGGCGCCCGTAGTCATCTGCATCGAGTAATTGAGCATCTTCCCTTCTCGCTGCCTCCAAGAGCCTGTGCCGAACATCCTCTGCATGTTCAGCGGTCCATCCCAGAGCACGCTTAAAGAGGCGCGCCTTATGCTGACCGCGAGGATGGGTCGCGCTGAGACAGTAGTCGCGGAGCTTGCGCACGTCCACAAAGGCCCGTTCGGCGTTCGGCAGCTTCATGCCGACCGCTTTCCCACAGAGTCACTCGCAAATCCCCCTCCAACAACACGGCCGACAATCATCTGCCTCATCCCGTCGTCGCGGAGGACGTTGCAATAGTTCCAGAGCTTTTGGACGATAGAATTCGGCGTCATTTCTGGATCACATGACCAGCTTGTTGAAGAGTTCCCTTAGAAGAGGGAAATGATGTTCACCGTCATATTTCAACTGCCCATTAATGAGTTCTCGTAAGTCGTCGTCATCCAGGGGAAGGATGAATCCCCGATGATCGTTGGCGGTATCCCGGCATCGCTCTGTCAGTGTCGCCCGATCAGCAATTGTTCGGCAAACTAAAATCCCAACCTGGCCGCGGCTTGGTGAAAACCGCCCAGAAAGCTGGTCAATTTCAGGATTGCTGACTTCTTTCCCATAATTTTTGCACTCTACAAAGATATGAGCAGCCGGGTAGTGTTGAGCCAACCAAGCGAAGAATCCGACGCGGGCGACGTTCACATACGTTATGTCGATTCGCTTTCGGCCTTCATGAATCTCGTGTTGCTTAACAGGATTACATAGAGACGGATAGAACAGAGCGGTTAGTAATTTCTCAATTACGTCTTCATAAGTTGATGCCTTCTCGTTCCCCGTTGGTATCGAGATCAGACTTGCTAATAATTCGTCCCATTTAGGCGCCTCGACAGTTTCGATTTCCGCAAAATCCTCATGTGTTAGGGGTCTGGGAGGTTGCCGACGCTTTGTTTGACGATACTGTCTCAAAACTTGTGGGTGCTTCAGGGTCTGCTCGACTATTGCCAATTTATCTGCGCCATATTTCTCCATCAAACTTTTCTTCGTCACCCTGCGCCGGCCATCTTTCAGCACCTGCACCAGAGCAGATTTGGCCTTTAACTCCTCCTGCTGCATTTCGGGAAGCAGATAGTGCCTATAGTATTCATCTGCCCTGTACAACAAACGATGGCGAACAATGATCTTGGGAACAAGGACGAGCTTTCCTTGAGGCGTCATTGGCAAAGGGATAAGGTGGTGTTCCCACTGTTCGGTGGAAGAGTTCCAAATGGGGCCTGAATCGACATTCGGCTCAGTTGGAATTCCATAGTAACTACACATTTCCTGCGTGTACTTGACCAGCGGCCCACGAATAATGTTGCAAACGGCGTCTGAAATTATGTCGGTGTCAATCCCATGAATGAGAAGGCACGTATCTTCTAGATCTTGAAGCAATGCAGACTTAGCAGCTTTGCTTCTTGCGAGTGCTTCCCAAACCTTGGAAGCCGACTTCTTACCTAGCGCCTTTCCTTGCGATCTGCCTCTTGAATATCCGAGATGAAATTCGTTCCTCTCATTTAACGAAGCTAGAAGGCTGATCGCCTCGTGATCCTTCCCTTTTCCGATCCGATTAAGTACTGACTCAAAGAAATGCTGAAGAAGGGAGACGCACTCAGTGCCCCAAGCTGAGGACAGTATCCTTACAGCAGCTGGATCAACAAAGACCTCGACGTCCGTATCGAGCCGTACATCTACAAAGTCCAAATATGGCTGTGTTCGGCCAAGCTTATAATAGTCGGAAACCTTCATGGCAACATTTCATCTTCCGGAAAAACATTTCATCAGTATGGACTGCCGGAGTCGTTCGGCGCGGGCGAGGTTGGCTTCGACGGAAGCTTCGAGTTCCTCAATGACGGAGAGGCGGCGCTCGACTTCGGCTAGGATTCGTTGCTGCTCAACCATTGGTGGAAGCGGAATGTCGAGGTTGGCGAGCAGATTCGTATTGAAACCGGAGCGGGTGGTTCCTATCGATGCTTCCCTGGTTTGGCGTCGGATGTGCGCTGCACCTTCAAATACAGTCCGGAGGTACTCAGGCAGGCAGCAATTGGGACTCGGTCGCGCTCGTAAGAGATGGAAGGTCATTAACCAATTCTTCTGATGTGGTTTCGCAACCGCGCAACGCCCGACTGTTCCAGATCGAGTGAACAGAACATCACCAGGCTGAATCCGATACCGACTAAAACCCGCCGCTACTTTCTCTGGGAGAAAGTTGAGCTTCGTTTCGTCGAAGCGCCCCCATTGGACGCATCCAACATTTAGCACCGGAACACCAGCTTCTTGGAAATCTTCTGATCTCATAGACATTGGGCCAACTTGAACCGCGTCCTCTGGGTCGAGTCCTAGCTGCCGAACCTTAGCCCAGGCCCAGCCTTCCGGAAGTTTTGATAGTTCGTCCGGTGTAAGTTGCGGAACATGTCCAGCACCCCATAGACGTCCTGCCCTTTTCTTTTGCAACTTTGGCACAGTCACTCGTTCATCAGTCTTTAGAAGTTGGGCTGCGGTTTCATAGAAACGCCCTGCCTGTCGAGAGAGTTTTGCTTCGGTAGTAACAAGGCTGCCCTCGACGGCGGCTTTGAGGACGGCGGCTTTGTAGCGTTTGAGGTTGGCCTTGACGCGCCTGAGGGAAGCGACGGCTTTGTTAAGTCGGGAGAATTGCTTTTCGATCTCCGAGACAATGCGCTGCTGGTCCTCAAAAAACGGAACTGGAATTGATGCTTCCTCCAGAAAAGATTGAGGCACGCGCTTCTGGCCTACCGCGCCAGTCATTCGATGAGCAGCTTCACGCCTAAAGCTTTGGCTTGAAACGAAGTAATAGACGTAGCGCGGGCTAACTCCTTCGCGTGGGCGAAGCACGTGAAACTCGGTAGATCCGAATCCCAAGTCATTCGTCAGCTTGGGCACTACCGCCATTTTCCCGTTTTCCATGCAGGGTGTGATCTTGGCGAACAGGACATCGCCCTCGCGAAACGGTGTATACCCTTTCTTGACCGCAGCCAATCGCCTTACCTGGGACACCTCTATCCGTCCACTCTCAGCCTCAACCGCAGCCATTGGCACAAAAGATACTTCGAGGTCGTCTCGATAGGTGGACTTATCAAGCCGTGGGTTGAGATCCACAACTTCGGACAATTGTTTCTGCGGCAGGTTAGAAGCCATGTCGTTGTTGCAGCTAGGCTGCTAATGTCCCGTTTAGTTCTTCAATGATCATGTTCAGCTTATCGCCAAAGACTTGATGCAACTTCCCCAGCCCACCTTCCCGGTTGAAGGGAGCCAGCTCAAAGTCGTCCTTTTCGATGCTCAGATTTGCCGCGACGTGGTCGCGGATCATTTCGAGCCACTGGCGCTGCTCGGCTGAGAACTTCTTTGTTTTCTCCTGTTGTGCCATCCATGTCTTGAAGTTGGCGCTGACTCGCTCAGGAAATGGCACCAGTTCCTTGTCTCGATGAATAGCGAAGCGGACGAGGGAGACGAGGTCTGTGAGAATGCGCTTGCCGCTTGCTCCCTTAACCTTGGACTTCTCCAACGCGGCGTAGGCCTGCCAGAGCTGGGATTCGTTCCACAGGTAGGGCGGTTTTTCGATGGCGTCGGCCAGTTCCTTGATGTTCTCAAACGTGAGCCGTTGTTTGTAGGGCTTACTGTAGAGGATTTGGAGCGCCGTGATTTCGTCTTTGTGCTTCTTGATGAACTGCTCAAAGGACTGCACGATATTGCGGGCGCGGGCCAGCGCATCCCGGCTAAAGCCGGCCTCAATGATCTGATCCTGGCTGACGTGATCAATGGTGATTTCGTTCCTTCTCTTCACCTCGATAAGCAACTCGCGCAGCTTGGGATCATGGAGCGGTTTGACGGCATCGGCAATGAGGCGTTGCGCAGCGCCGGCGATTTGTTTGTCCGTCGGTGATTTGGTCTTGTGCAGCTCTTTGGCCTTTTCGATGTGGTGATCCGGATTGACGGCTTCCACCAACCGACGGCTCAGGTCTTTGAGCGTCAACCCTCCGCTGGTCTTTGCGATGGCGTGGTCGTCATCCTTGGTGATGCGATGCTCCATGCGCGCAAGCCGTCCGGCGATGCTGGTGAGCACGTCCTCTTCGGTATTGCCCAGGGCCACGGCTTGCAGCAGTTTGTCGAAGGCGACGCTCGGCTTTTTCTCCATCGGGCGCGCGTCGGTCTTGTCCTGCTCGCAGACGCCTACGGCATCCACGATGACAAAGTGGTCCTTGCTGACGGCATCCGGCGTCACGGCCTTGAGATCATCCGGCTTGATGATGCGGACGCCGCGGCCTTTCATCTGCTCGAAGAAAGTACGGGATTTGACGGCGCGCATGAAGAGGACGACTTCGACCGGTTTGATATCGGTGCCGGTGGCGATCATGTCCACCGTGACGGCAATGCGGGGCATGGGGCTGACACGAAAGGTTTTGATGAGTTCCTTCGGGTCCGCGCCGGTCGTGCGATAAGTAATCTTTTGTGCAAAGTCGTTCCCCTTGCCGAATTCCTCACGGACGATCTTGACGATGTCCTCGGCGTGGTTGTCGTCTTTGGCAAAGATGAGGGTCTTGGGCACCCAGTCGCGGCCGGGGAAGATTTCGGTCGCCAGCTTCTCCTTGAAGGTCTTGATGATGGTGCGGATTTGGTCTGTGGCGACCACATCGCGGTCGAGATCGTCTGGATTGTACGCAAAGTCGTCACCGAGTTGCTCCCAGCGCATGGCGCGCGTCTCACGGTCACGCTTCTCCACATAGTAGCCCGCGTCTACCTTGGAGCCTGCTTTGGTAATAGCGGTGCGGATGCGGTACACGTCGTAGTTGACGTTCACCCCGTCGGCGACAGCCTGCTCGTGGGAGTATTCCATGACGAGGTTCTGATTGAAGAAACCAAAGGTTTGCTTATTGGGCGTGGCGGTCAGGCCAATGAGGTAGGCATCGAAGTATTCGAGCACCTGCGCCCATAGATTATAGATGGAGCGGTGGCATTCGTCCGTGATGATCACGTCGAACGTTTCGATGGGAATGGCCGGGTTGTACTCGATGGGCTCCGGCTTTTTGAAGACGCGCTCCAGCCCCGATACGGATGCTTCCTCGTCCTCCTCCGATAGCTCCCGGCCTTTGAGCATGGAATAGAGGCGCTGGATGGTGCAGATGCAGACCCGTGCGGTGGCGTCGAGCTTGTTGCTGGTGAGCCGCTGGACAATGAACTCCTCCGGGAATTTGTAGTTGTTGTAGGGCGAGACGTACTGCTGGAACTCCTTGAGGGTCTGATCGCCCAGATTGCCGCGATCCACCAAAAAGAGGACGCGCTTGGCCTCGCCGAACTTGATAAGCCGGTAGATCGAGGTGATGGCGGTAAACGTCTTGCCGCTGCCGGTTGCCATTTGAATGAGGGCTCGGGGGCGGTCTTCGGCGAGCGATTTCTCAAGATTGGTGATGGCTTTGACCTGGGCCGACCATAAGCCCTCGGGTTTGAGCGGGGGCAGGTTCTTCAAGCGAGTCCGTAGGGTTGAAATGCCCTGCCCAGCTATCGAGGCTCCTTGGAGATTTCTGGGTGCTTCGTCCCGCGCAGGCATCCACGAAGCAAGCGTGTCGGGCCGATGGAAGCTGAAGACTGCGCGGCTGCGAGGCTCAGGGTCCAATCCGTTGGTGAACCGCGTCTCAATGCCCGTGCTCTGGTACAGGAACGGCAAGGGGCGAAAGTGGGCGGGTAGTTCTTGAGGAAGTCCCTGGCTGTATTTCCTTGCTTGGACCTCCACTCCGGTCAGAGTCGTGCCTTCCTTCTTCGCCTCGATCACACCGGCGGCTCTTCCGTCCACGTACAGCAGATAATCGGCAAAGCCATGGCCACTCGCGAGCGGAAAGTTGCGTAATGCCACGCCTTTCCCTGCACTGAGGTCAGCCTTCTTAACGTCCTGAATCTTCCAGCCGGCCTTTTCCAGGGATTCGTCGATCTTTTCGCGGGCTTGATCTTCAGGTGTCGGCATGGATTGCAGCACCCTGACAGGAGGACGATCAGAACTTACATGAATGTCGCGAGTCTAGCGCTTTTGGTCAATCCGGAGCAATCCTTAACGAGTAGGTAGGGTTGGGGAAGTTCGAGGTTCGAAGTTCGAGGTTGAATCCGGCGGGACGGGCGGGACGTATGAAACGGTTTATCTGGTCTGTCTGGTCTATTTGGTTTATCTGGTTGGACGGAACGGACTCAACGGACCTAACCGACTGAACGGGAGGAGGGTCTATCTGGTCTGTTTGGTCTATCTGGTTGGCAGGGGGAAAAACGAGGGATTATCGGCCCAATTTCTGCAGGATCGCGTGGATATTGCCTTTGAGATCGGGCAGGTCGCGTTCAACGACATCCCATACCAAGTCTTTATCGATATTGAAGTAGTCGTGGACCAGGATATGGCGCATGCCCGTGATCTTGGACCATGGGATATCCGGGGCTTTGGCAAGCACATCCGCCGGAAGCCCGCGTGCGGCTTCGCCGATGCTTTGCAGGTGGTGGACAAACCAGTTCTGAATCAGCTCGTCCCGTTCAAAAGCCTGACGTCCGCGGACAGCATAGCGCTCGATATGGCCGATGGCTTCCAGGATGTCCAGGAGCCGTTCGCGAGGATCCCTCATAACGCGACAGCTTCGTTCAACACGCGGGTCCGGATACGAGGCTTCAACCCCCGTTCAGTAACGACGTCAACATGCCGGCCAAGCAAGTTTTCGAGGTCGATGAGAAGACCGCCGAGGTCAAACAAGGTGCGGCCCGACTCCATCTCGACGAGAAAATCCACATCGCTTTTTTCGTCTGCTTCCCCTCGTGCCACGGACCCAAAAACGCGCACGTTATGTGCGCCGTGCTCCGCGGCAATCCGGAGAATCTCTTCACGCTTGGATTGTAAGGCTTCCTTCACCCCCATAACTCCCCCTACCGGTTGTCAGTCTAGCGTTTTCCCCCAGGCAGGGCAAGATATCCGCGGGACGAGCCGTTCGACCAGGCTCAGGGCAGGCAGGAGGGTTTGTCTGGTTCTTCTGGTTTGTCTCGTTTGTCTGGTTGTTGAACGGACCTAGCGGACCCAACGGGCCAAACGGATTGGACAGGCCGAACAGGGTGGCGCGACGAGAAGAAGCGCTATCGGGGTTGAATGGTCTTGGCCAAGTCAGCCGGACTCGCTCCGAGCACGAGCAGGGAGCTGACCAGCAGGTCCATCGAAACCGACGGATCGCCGGCCTCCATTTTCGCCACGCGGGACTGGCTGGAGCGCAGGCGCTTGGCCAGCGCGACCTGTGAGACTCCCCGCTGTTGCCGGCGATCGCGCAGGCTCTGGCTCAGGGCCAGCTTCATCTCGATCAACGCGGCATCGGCGTCAGACAGGCCCAGAAACTCCTGGACTGATCCGACGGTCCATCCTGCTGCTTCGAGTTTCCGTCGTTTGCTTTTCTCCATCACTCTACCTCCTGGCCGCTTAGGAGCCGGTCATACTCGCGCATGCGGCGTTTGCACGCTTCGATCACTGATCTCGGCGTCCGCGGCGTCTTTTTCCCAAATACCTCCAATACTAGAACGGCATCCGGGTCAGTCCGGTACACAATACGGAACGTTTCCGCCTCATCGTTGATGCGCAACTCATGACACCGTGACCCAATGGAGGGCATCGGGCGGGAATGCGGGAGCGCCAACGTTTCACCACGCTGCAGGCGCCTTAGCAAATAGCCCGCCTCGATTCTGGCTTCCTCGGAAAAAGGCGGTGTCTTCACTTCGCCGCGGAGCCAGACGATTGGCTTATCCGCCCCAGGCTTACTCACGGCTAGCAGACGCCGTGCTTTGTACTGTATGTCAGATATGACATATTGTCAATGGGGCGCTCGAGCTTCCAAGACCTGATGTTTCAAATTGGAACTCCTCGCTTTGGATACCTAATAGAATGACAGGAGTCTAGCGCTTTTGGCCAATCCGGAGCAATCCTTAACAGGTAGGTAGGATCGACTGCGCGCGGGACTGGCGGGAAACGCGCGACGGGCAGGACGGTTTGTCCGGTTCTTCTGGTTTGGCTCGTTTATCTGGTTGAACGGACCCAACGGACTAGACAGACAGAACAGACAAGACAGACTGGCTTCACCCCTTCGCGTGGAAGCCAATCCGCCTGGGGCGGGGCTTGGATGACTCGGGTTCCATCAACCGACGGATAGCGTCGAACAGCGATTGGATATGGGAATCGTGACTGGCCACTTTGTGCTCCAACTCGGCCAGCTTTGCTGCCAGCTCCTTGTTGGTCGCCAGCATTTGACGAAGCCTCACAAAGGCACGAACCACGAGTACACTCATCTGCACAGCGCGCTTGCTGCGGAGAATGTTCGCGGCCATCAGCGCGCCGTGCTCTGTAAA
>Ga0187893_10011761_pt1 | contig 12614 bp, 10 predicted proteins | sample MA1701074metaG_FD_139574 | JGI IMG/M metagenome (GOLD analysis project Ga0187893, IMG submission 139574) | White microbial mat communities from a basaltic lava cave in the Kipuka Kanohina Cave System on the Island of Hawaii, USA - MA170107-4 metaG ...
CGCGTGCTGTCGGGTGACATCGAGGCGCTCGCCGGCGCGATCGAGCGCGGGCACTTCCACCGGAGCTGAAATGGCCACCCTCACCACGTCGGCGCCGGAAACTCCCCGCGTGATTCGCGCGCCGCGCGGCACGCGAATCACCTGCAAGGGCTGGCAGCAGGAGGCCGCGCTGCGGATGATCATGAACAACCTCGACCCCGAGGTGGCTGAGCGTCCTGAGGACCTCGTGGTGTACGGCGGCACGGGGCGCGCGGCGCGCAGCTGGGAAGCGTTCGACGCCATCGTCCGGACGCTCACGTCGCTCGAGCACGACGAGACCATGCTGGTGCAGAGCGGCAAGCCGGTCGCCGTCTTTCGCACTCACGCGTCCGCGCCACGGGTACTCATCGCGAACTCGAACCTCGTCGGCCGCTGGGCGACGTGGGATCATTTTCGCGAGCTGGAGCGCGCGGGCCTCATGATGTTCGGCCAGATGACGGCGGGCTCGTGGATCTACATCGGCACGCAGGGCATCCTGCAGGGCACCTACGAGACCTTCGGCGCCGTCGCCCGCCGGCATTTCGGGGGATCACTGGCCGGCCGCACCGTCCTTACGGCCGGGCTGGGCGGCATGGGAGGGGCACAACCGCTGTCGGCCACCATGCACGATGCCGCGTTCCTTGGCGTCGACGTCGACGAAGCGCGCATCGACAAGCGCCTTGCCACGAGGTACATCGATCGCAAGACGGCGAGCGTCGACGAAGGGCTGCGATGGCTGCGCGAGGCCGCCGGTGCGAAACGCGGGCTTTCCGTCGGGCTGGTCGGCAACGCCGCCGAGGTCCTGCCGGAGCTGGTGAGGCGCGGCTTCACGCCCGATGTCCTGACCGACCAGACGAGCGCGCACGACACGCTCAATGGGTACGTCCCCGCCGGACTCTCACTCGAGGCCGCTGCCGACCTGAGGCGTCGCGATCCCGCCGCGTACGTTGCGCGCAGCACACGATCCATCGCCGATCACGTGAAGGCGATGCTGGCAATGCAGAAGGAGGGCGCCGTCGCGTTCGACTACGGCAACAACCTCCGCACGGTCGCCCTCGACGCCGGTGTTGGCAATGCTTTTGACATTCCCGGCTTCATACCGGAGTACGTGCGCCCGCTGTTCTGTGAGGGGAAGGGTCCGTTCCGCTGGGTGGCGCTGTCGGGCGATCCGCGGGACCTTGCCCGCACCGACGAGTTGGTGCTCGAGCTGTTTCCGAAGGACGAACACCTGCGCCGCTGGATCACCCTGGCGCGCGAGCGCGTACAGTTTCAGGGCTTGCCGGCGCGCATCTGCTGGTTGGGGCAGGGCGAACGCGCAAGGTTCGGCGTGGCGCTCAACGACCTCGTGGCCCGCGGGGAGTTGTCGGCGCCGATCGTGATCGGCCGCGACCACCTGGATACGGGCAGCGTCGCGTCGCCGTTTCGCGAGACTGAAAAGATGAAGGACGGCACGGACGCCGTTGCCGATTGGCCGATTCTCAACGCGCTGCTGAACGTCGCAAGCGGCGCGTCCTGGGTCTCCTTTCACCACGGCGGCGGAGTCGGCATCGGAAACTCGCTGCACGCCGGGCAGGTGATCGTAGCCGACGGGACACCGGAAATGCGCGTGCGCCTGGAGCGGGTGCTCACCAACGACCCGGGCATTGGCGTGGCGCGCCACGCCGATGCGGGCTACCGGGAGGCCCGGGATGCGGCCAGGCGCGCGGGCATTCGTCTGCCGATGGATCCGTAGGATGCGACGCCCGCGCTCCTGATGGCAACGCGAAAGCGCTCGCGCGCCGCGGTCCGGACGGCCGAGGAGCGTCCGCTGCTCTTCGTGAATGCCGCGCAAGTTGTCACCTGCGCCGGCCCGGCCCGCTCCCGTCGCGGGCCGGAGATGAAGGAACTCGCCATCGCGAAGAACGTCGCCGTCCTCGCTGCGAACGGCGTGGTCAAAGCGGTCGGGCCGCGCGCCGAGCTCAGGGCGCTCGCGAAGTCCGTCGCCGAGGTCGACTGCAAGGGCGGCGTGCTGATGCCGGCCATGGTCGACTCGCACACCCACGCCGTGTTCGGTGCCGCTCGGTACGCCGAGCATGAAATGCGCGCTTCGGGCATGGACTACATGCAGATCGCCCGCCAGGGCGGCGGCATACACTCATCCGTTCGCGACGTGCGCGAACGGTCCGAGCGCGAGCTCGTCGAACTGGCGCGCAACCGGCTCCGGCGACTCGCGTCATTCGGCGTCGGCACCATCGAGGTGAAGTCGGGATACGGCCTCTCGCTCGAGGATGAACTCAAGCTCCTGCGGGTCATCCAGAAGCTCGCCCGGGAGTTGCCGATCCGGCTGGTTCCCACGTTCCTCGGCGCCCACGAGGTGCCGTTGGAGTACCGCGAGCCATCGAGCCGGCGGCGCGAGTACATCGAGTTGGTCGTGCGCGAGATGATTCCTCGCGTGGCTGCGGACAAGCTCGCGCGGTTCGCGGACGTGTTCTGCGAGACCGGTGTCTACACGGCCGACGAGAGTCGCGAGATCCTCAACGCGGCCAAGGCGGCGGGCCTCGGCCTCAAACTGCATGCGGACGAGTTGACGGCGTGCGGTGGAGCCGAGTTGGCGGCGCAGGTTGGCGCCACGTCAGCCGATCATCTTGCTGCCATCTCGGAGGCCGGCGTCCGGGCCCTGGCCGGCGGGGGAACAGTGGCCACGCTGCTGCCGGCGACCATGGTCTTTCTCGGCAAGACGGGCCAGGCGCCGGCCAGGCGCCTGATCAATGCCGGCATCCCCGTAGCGCTGGCGACCGACTTCAATCCCGGCACGTCGCCGACCATGGGATTGCCACTGGTCCTGACGCTCGGGGTGAGCCAACTGCGTCTCAGCGCCGCCGAGAGCATCATCGCGGCGACGGTGAACGGGGCTGCCGCCGTGGGACTAGCCGACCGCGTGGGTCAGATTTCGCCCGGCTTCGAGGCCGATCTGGCACTCTTTGACGCGTCGGACTTTCGCGAGGTGCCGTACTGGCTCGGAGCACGCCTGTGTCGCGAGCTGTGGACACGAGGCAAAGCTTGTGGGCTCCATAACTTAGACGTAATTTGAAAGCCTTGAATTCCGCCCGTCGCGGACGCTGTCCGCATTCCAACGCCTTCGGATTCGGACGCTGATGTCCAAGATTCCCGCGCTCAAGAAGAAGGCTGCCGACCTCGAAAAGAAGTCGCCCGACAAGGCGATCGCGGTCTACGTCGAGTTGTTGGCGGAGATGGAAAACTCGCCGGCCGAGATGGACGTCGCACTGTTCAACCGTGTCGGCGACCTGATGGCGAAGGTGGGCAACGTCGCCGAAGCCGTTGACTACTACGAGCGGGCGGTCGACGCGTATCTCGAAGGCGGCTTTTTCAACAACGCCATCGCGCTCTGCAACAAGATCCTGAGAAGTTCGCCCGGTCGCGCCACGGTCTACTACAAGCTCGGCAAGATCAGCGCGCAAAAGGGCTTCAAGGCCGACGCCAAGAAGAACTTCCTTGAGTACGCCGATCGGATGCAGAAGTCCGGGAAGGTCGACGAGGCGTTTCGTGCCCTGGGTGAGTTCGCCGACCTCTGCCCCGACGAAACCGACGTCCGGTTGATGCTGTCGGATCAGCTGCTCAAAGCCGGGAAGCAAAAAGAGGCCATCGAGCAGTTGCAGATCTTGCACGAGCAGCTCGATCGCGGCGGGAACACAGCCGAAGCCGAGGCCACGGCCGGTCGCCTGAAGGCGATCGACCCCGACATCGAGCCACGCGCCGGCGGCTCGACCGGCGATGATGCGGGTGGTAGCGGTGGTGGCGGCGGCGGTGGCGGTGGCGGCGGTGGAGACCTCGTCTTCCTCGACCTGAGCGATACGCCGTCCGCCAAGAACCAGCGGCTGACGATGGCCAAGCGCGCGACGGCCACCGGCATCAAGGCGGTGGACGACTCCAAGAAGCCGACGCCGCCGGCGATGCCCAAGGTTGCCACACCGGCCGCCGCGAAGCCCGCTGCGTCCGTGCCGCCGCCAAAGCCCGCTGCGCCCCCGCCCCCCCCGCCACCGAAGCCGGCTGCACCCCCGCCACCGCCGATTGTGGAGAAGGCGCCCGAGCCCGAGGTCATTGCGGCGCCCGCGGAAGATTCGGGCGCGCTCCTCGGGTTGGAATCGACGTCGCTGCCGAGCGGAGACGAAGCGTCGGTCATGGACGGCGGCCTCGAGATCGAGTCGACCTCGATGGCCGATACGTCATCCGACGGCCCGGCCCTCGACTTCATCATGCCCGGTGCCGACGAAACCGCGGCTCCGGCAGAAGCGCAGGCCGCCGAACCGCTGATCGAGTTGACCGAGCCGGCTGCTGCCGACGAACCGGTCGAGATTCCGGAGATCGCGCTCGACATCCCCATGGCAACGCCTCGGGCGTCGACGGTGATCGCCAAGAAGTCGGTCGAAACGCTGCAGGCCGTCGTCGACGGTTCGCCGGACGACTGGGGCGCCCGCCGCGAACTGGCCGAGGCGATGCTCGAGGCCGGCAACCGGGATGGCGGGATCCGGGAACTGGAAATCGCGATGCTGGGTTACGAGCGTGCCAACGACATGGGGTCCGCGATGTCGGTCGCGGACGAGATCGTTCGCATCGACCCGTCGTCGGTGAAGCATCATCAGAAGCGCGTCGAGTACGCGTTCCGCGCCAACGACAAGGCACAGCTCGTCGAAGGCTACCTCGCCCTGGCGGACGCGCTGTTCCGCAACGGTCAGGTGGACAAGTCGCGCAGCATTTACCAGCGCGTGCTCGAGCTGTCGCCTGATGACATTCGCGCGCAGGCGGCGCTCAGCACCATGCCGGAAACCACGCCCGCGCCGGCGGCCGACAAGAAGCCGCTGCCGGGCAAGGCGCCCCCGGCTCCCGCGGTCGGGCGCCCCACGCCCGTGGCGGACGACGCGTTCGTGAACCTCGGCGATTGGCTGCGGGAGGACTCCGGACCGAAGGACACGCGCATGGTCGTGGCCGAGGAGGAGCCGACGGGCAACGAGGAGGCCGACTTCGCCGACATGCTCAAGAAGTTCAAGCAGGGCGTGGCCGAGAACGTGGAAGCCGAGGACTACCAGAGTCACTACGATCTTGGCGTCGCGTTCAAGGAGATGGGCCTGGTCGACGAAGCCATTTCGGAATTCCAGAAGGCCCTGCGGGGTCCGCAGAATCGCGTGCGCACGTACGAAGCGATCGGCCAGTGCTTCATCGAGAAGGAGCAGCACGCGATGGCTGCCACGATCCTGGCGCGCGCGCTCAGCGAGAAGGGCCTCACGGACGACCAGCTCGTCGGCGTGCTCTACCTGCTCGGCCGCGCGCACGAGGCAACGGGGAAGGCCGAAGAGGCGATGGGTTACTACCAGCGCGTGTTCGTCGTTGATATCCAGTTTCAGGACGTCGCCGAACGCCTGAGCGCGCTGGAGAACGCGGCGCGATGACCGGAGCCGCCGCGCCGGCTCGCCAGTCGGCCGGCGCCGTGTCGCTCGCGGCGATCCAGGCGCCCGTGAAGTCGCGCCTCGAGCGCGTGCTGCCCGAGTTGCAGCGCGTCGTCGCGCACGACCTGCCGCTGATCCAGCAGGTGGTGCACTACGTCATGCAGAAAAAGGGCAAGATGTTCCGCCCAACGCTGACGTTGCTGGCGAGCGATGTCGAAGGCCGGGGCGAAGATCGTGCGGTCACGCTCGCGGCCGCGATCGAGTTGATGCACCTCGCCACGCTCGTCCACGACGACTCGGTCGATCACAGCGTGCTGCGACGCGGCATGCCAACACTCAACTCCGAGTTCAGCCACGAGATCGCCGTGATCATGGGCGACTACCTCTACTCGCGGGCACTCGGCGCGCTGGTGCGACTCGGCCGCCTCACGGTGGTCCGGATCATGACGGACGTCACCGCCGAACTCGCGGTCGGGGAGATGCGTCAACTCAGTTCGCTCGACACGCTCGACTTCACGGAAGAGGCGTACGTGAAGACCGTGAGTTCGAAAACCGGATCCCTGTTGTCGGCCGCCTGCGAGACTGGCTCGCTGTTCGGTGCCGAGAAGCATCAAGCGGCGCTGGCGAGGTACGGCGACCTGCTTGGCATCGCGTTCCAGATCGCGGACGACCTCCTCGACTACATCCACGATCCGGGACTGACCGGCAAGCCGTCCGGCCTCGACCTTCGGGAGCACAAGGTCACGTTGCCGCTGATCGGGGCCTTGCCGCGCATGAGTCCGGCGGCGCGGGGCAGGGTCGACAAACTCTTCGCGGAGAAGGCCCCTTCCGACGCGCTGGTTGCCGAGGTCATGGGGATCGTGACGGAGGCTGGGGGGTTGGATTACGCACACCAGCGAGGGGCGCACTTCGCTGAGCGAGCCCATGACGCACTGGCTGGCCTGCCGGACACGCCGGCCCGTGCCTCTTTGGCGGATGCAATCGTCTACGTGATGGAGAGACGATTCTGATGGCGATGTTCACGGGTGGGTACTCCGGGCCTCGCGGCTCGTCGAAGCACCGGCCGGTATTTCACGGCGTGGTGCTTGCTTCGGGATTTGTCGTCGGTGGCGTGATGACACAGGTGGCGCGTAGATTCCTTCCAGCGGGCGCCGTAAAGGAGTTCCTGACAACGGGTTTGGAGCCGTCGTTCGGGCCGTTCACGATCGACCTGCTGATCCTGAAGTTTTCGCTGGGGCCTGTCCTCATTGATGTCTCGCTGCTGAGCCTGGTCGGCGTGCTCGTCGCCTATCTCATTGCTCGGTCGCTTTTCTAGGAGCGCATATGCTTGGCAATATCGGACCGATGGAACTCTTCATCATCCTGGTCATCGTGCTGGTCATTTTCGGGGCGAAGCGCGTCCCGGAGATCGGTGCCTCATTCGGGAAAGGCATCCGCGAGTTCAAGCGCAGCCTGAGCGACGTGGACAAGAGCATTCGCGAGCCGCAGCCACCCGCCGCCGAGCTCAACGCCGGCGACGCTGCGCGGCGTGAAGAGGACAAGACCTCCGAGCCGAGGCGGCTGATCAGCTAGCCGAAACGAAGAAGGCCCTCGCATCCGCGAGGGCCTTCTTCGTTTTCCACCCACCTTCGTGCTACTGGGTCTCCGACAGTCGGCGCGCCACGGCATTGATCGTCTTGCGATGATCCTCGATCTTCGCGGCGGTGCGCAGGTCCGCGTGGAACAACTGCAGCTTCTGCTGACGCATGACCTGAAGCCGCTGCATCGTCAGCGTCGGGAGTTGCTTCTCGAACGCGGCGCGATCCGTGTTCACGCGCCGGTCCACGCGAATGACGAACACGCCGTCCGGTGCCCTGATGGGCGCGCTGATGGCGCCGACCGGGAGGCCGAACGCTGTGCCCATTACCTTGGTGTACTGGCCCAACCCCGGAACGAATTGAGTCCGGGTGAACGGCGGTGACTTGACGATCGCCAGGCTCGACGCCTTGGCGGCGACATCAAGTCCGCCGGCCGCGGCCGCGTCGGCGAATCTCTGCGCCTCCGGCATCGCGCGATCGAGCGCTTTCTCGCGGGCGACCGCTGCGCGAACGGCCATCGCCGCGCGCTCGAATCGCGGCTCGCCGCCCTCAACCAGGGAGTCCAGCCGGACCATCCAGTAGCCGCTCTCATCGTCGAACAGTTCGCTGATTTCGCCCGTGCGGCTGCCGCCGAACGCCCATGCGCTGGCGCTCGGCACCGGCTGCAAGCCCAGCGCTGCCGGGCGACCCTCCGTGGCCTCCAGCGTCCGGATCGGCAGCGACAGGCGCTTCGCCGCCGAGTCGAACAGGGCGGGGTCTTCCGCGCCCTGCGCAATTCGCGCCAGTGAATCGGCAAGCCGATCGGTGGCCGTGGCCGCCGAGTCACTCTGGTTGATGCGAATCAGGATGTGGCGTAGCGCGAGCGTATCACCCTTGCGCTCATCCAGCTTGATGAGGTGAAACCCGTATGGGGTGACCACCGGCTGGGAAACCTCGCGGGGCCTCAACTTGTACGCCGCAGCCTCGAAGTCGGCTATGAACCGCCCCCTGCCGCCTCGGCCGAGGTTGCCGCCATCCGCTGCGGACGCGCTGTCCTCGGACTCGCGCTTCGCGACGTCCTCAAACTTGCCGTTCGGGCTGGTGATCTCCGCGCGCAGTCGCATGATGCGAGCACGGGCCGCGGCGGTGTCGGTGGCGCTGACGATCCTCGGAATGTGAACGGCCGACAGCCTTGCAAAGCCGGGGAGCTTGTACGTGTCCCGGTGCTTGGCGAAGTACGCTCGTGCTTCCGCATCGGTGACCGAGGCTATGGCCGCCGAATCGACCGCGGGTCGCCACGCGACGTACGACACCTGCGCCGAGTCCCGTTCGTCCTGCCAGACGCGCCAGAGATCCGCCGGTGAGACGTACAGGCCCTCGGTCAACTGCTCGTACAGCTTTTGGCGGGGAATCTCGGTGCGATAGTAGCTCTCGAGGCCGACCAACAAGCCGCCCTGGCGCGCCTGGGGACTGGCAAGGAGACGCTGGTACTTGACGGGATCGAAGCGACCGTCGGTTTGCAGGTCGGGTGCGCTGTACAGGAACGGCGGCGGATCGTATCGGGCAAACTGCTCCAGTTCCTGGACCGAGACCGTGATGTGGCGCCTCCGGTACTCCTGCTGCAGCAGCGCCTGCATGATCATTTCGTCGAGGACGTCGTCCTCGACTTGGCGGATCTCGTCCTGCGTCAGCGGGCGGGCGCGCTGCTGATTACTCAGGGCCTGCTGTACGCGTTCCTGCCACTCGGTGTACAGGATCTTTCGCCCGTTCACCTCCGCGACCGCCGTTGTCGGGGTGATGGTGGCGCTGTCGATAAGGCCCGACGTGTCCATCAGGAGGAAGCCGCCGACGAACGCCACGGCAATGAAGATCCAGATGTACCTCGTCGCGCTTCTGATCTGTTGCAGCAAGGCCGCGAAACTCCGGAGGGGTGCCTGAAACGAGCCTGTCTTGGAACCTGAAAAGGTACCCGCCGACCGAGGCTAAAATCAAGCCGCTCCGTGACTTCTGATTGACTGTGTTCGTCAGTCAGAGGTACATTGCCGATTCGCCAGCCCCAGCCGGCACCGGCGCGACAACACCCCCTCCGCCCATGGCGAGCTCCTCGAAAATCGACGATCTCCGGAAGCGCTTCGAGGAGAACCCGCGACGGTACTTTGCGCCGCTTGCCAACGAGTACCGAAAGGCCGGGGACATCGAACAGGCCATAGCGATCTGCCGGGAGTTCCTGCCGCAGCAGCCCGGCCACATGTCCGGGCACATCGTGTTCGGGCAGGCTTTGTACGAGGCCCGGCAGCTCGACGAGGCAAAGACCGTGTTCGAGACGGCGCTTTCGCTCGACCCCGAGAACCTCATAGCCCTGAAGCACCTCGGCGATATCACGCTGATGGCGGGAGACTCGGAGGCGGCGAAAGGCTGGTACAAGCGAGTGCTCGACGCCGATCCGCGAAACGAGGAAACGCTGGCGCAGCTCGCGACCATCGAGGCCGCCGGCAAGCCGGGCGCGGGAACGCCGACGCCGGTCGCGTCCCTCTCGACGCAGTCGACGCAGCCGATTCCGGTCGCGAAGGCGACGGCCGCATCGTCGGCGCCGACCGTCGTGATGAACGCGATGAAGGCGCCCGTACGGCTGGAATCGAAGCCGACGGCTGCGGCGCCAACCGCCGAAAGCGCCACACAGGAAATCCGCCTTGAAGGGCTGACGGCGAGCCAGCCGCCCGCGACGAAGGCTGATGCCGGTATTGCCGACATTCCGGCGACGCTCGTGATGGAGGTGCCGGTCGTGAAACCACCGGCGCCAGCGGACGTCCCGCCGCTGGCGGTTGGGCTCGAGACCACTGCGATGGCAGGAACCGAGGCGCCGCCGCTCGACTCGTTCAGCCTCGAGGGCCTCGAGACGACGTCGATGGCGCCTGCCGCGCCGCCGCCTCCTCCGCCGCCACCGCAGCCGGTTACCGCATCGATCGACCTCGACTTCGGGCCGGCAGGTGGTTCGCCGGCACCAGCGGCGCCCTCGTTGCCGCCAGCTCCGGCTCAGGAAGTCGAAACCCTTGTCATCGACTTGCCTCCGGCGCCTCCGGCGGCAACGGCTCCAACGCCGGCTGCCGAGCCGGCGATGGTCGACCTCGACTTCGCTCCCGACGCTGCGGCGCCAGCGCCGGCTGAGGCGCCTGCCACGCCTGCAGCGCCCGCGGCGATCGAGCTCGACCTTCCGTCGGCTGCTCCCGAGGCGACGCCGGTGGAAGTGCCGGACATCGCGATTGACATCGCGGGTCCGGTTGCGGAACCGGCAGCAGCGGCGACTCCGCCGGTGGACACGATCGATCTCGGTCTGGCGCCGCCGGCTCCTGCGTCGCAGTCAGGACCGTTCGTGACCGAGACCATGGCCGAGCTGTACCTGCAACAGGGGCACCGCGACGAAGCCCTGCGCGTTTATCGCGCACTGCTCGCAGACCGGCCTGGCGACGCCGGCCTTGCGGCGAAAGTTGCAGGCCTGGAAGCGCCGGCGACGCCGGAACCGCGCGCGCCGGTTGATGGTCCGTCGATCCGATCGATTCTCCTCCTCGTGGCACAGCGGCGGCCGGGTTTCCGCCCGGAGGGCGCTGCGAACGGCTCGTCGCCGACAACTCATGAGGCGGCGCCGGCCGCCGAGTCGACTGCCCCTGCGCGCATCGCGCCGGAAGTCCTGGCGCCGGACGCGCTTGGCGCCCTGTGGGGGAACGCGGCACCGTCGGCTCACGAGGAGGACGCGGCCATCATGCTCGCGATCGCTTTTCACGACCTCAACGGCATGGTGGCGGGCGCCGTCGCGGCTCCGGCGGTCGCCGGCGGCGGTGCGCCGACCCCGGCCCCGGGTGGGCCACCACCGGCGCCGCCCTCGAGCTTCTCGTATGACAAGTTCTTCTCGCAGCGAGTGACAGCAGAACACGCGACCACGCCCGGTGCGCCAGCGAGTCCAGCCGAGAGCAGGGAGGATGTTGCCCAGTTCACTCGCTGGCTCGAGGGTCTCAAGCAGCAGTGAAGATCGGGGTCCTGAACGGCCCGAACCTGAACCTGCTCGGGACGCGCGAGCCGAAGCTCTACGGACGCGAAACCCTCGCGGATATCGAGCGCTCGATGCGCGACGTGGCCAGGTCGCTGGGCGTGTCCCTCGAGTTCGCGCAACACAACAGCGAAGGCGAACTGATCGACGCGGTGCACGCGTGGAAAGGCAGGATCGCCGGTGCCGTTGTCAATGCCGGCGCATACTCGCACTCGAGCCTTGCGTTGCGGGACGCCCTTACAGGGACTTCGACGCCGTTCGTCGAGATCCACCTCACCAACATCTACGCCCGGGAACCGGAGCGCCGCCGTTCGATGCTCGCCAGCGCAGCCGTCGGCCTCGTGTGCGGTTTCGGCGCGCTGGGCTACGAGTTCGCTCTCCGCGCGATCGTCGCCCACGTGTCGAAGAAGGATGCCTGACGGGCGTGAGCGCCGGCTGTCGGCGCTGTGTGAGCGGCTCACGGTGGAGCAGCTCGACGCGCTGCTGGTCAGCAGCCCCGCCAACGTCCGCTACCTCTCCGGTTTCTCCGGTTCGAGCGCCATGATGCTGGTGGGGCAGCAGGACCGGCTGCTGATCACCGATTACCGCTACGCGACGCAGGCGGCCGGCGAAGTGGGGGACGTAGCGCGCGTCGTGATCGAGAGCACGAGTCTCTGGGACGGGCTGTGGGCACACATGCCGGCGATGTCGGCGGTACGTGTCGTCGGGTTCGAGTCCGCGCACATGGTGCACCGCGACTTCCAGCGCCTCCTCGAGGCTGGCTCACGCTGGCAGTGGCGGCCGACAACGAACCTCGTGGAAGGCCAGCGGGAACGGAAAGACGCCGGCGAACTCGCCTGTATCAAGGAAGCGATTGCCTGCGCCGAACGCGCCCTCGAGGTGACGCTGGGGCGCACGTCCATCGGGATGACGGAACTCGAAATCGCCGGCGTGCTGGAGGCCGCGCTGCGACAGGCGGGCAGTGACGGCTTTGCGTTTCCCTCGATCGTCGCAAGCGGGCCCAACTCGGCGCGTCCCCACGCACGTCCGGGTGAACGGACGCTCGAACCCGGCGACTTGCTGCTCATCGACTTTGGCGCGCGCGTCGGAGGGTACTGTTCCGACGTGACGCGCACGTTTGTCGCCGGCGCCGCAAGTGATCGCCAGCGCGAGGTGCACGAGGTGGTGCGCATGGCCAACGAGCGCGCGTGCCGCGGTGTGCGCGCCGGCATGTCGGGTCGGGATGCCGACCGCTTGGCGCGGGGCTACATTGAGGACCGCGGGTTTGGAGACTGGTTTGGCCACAGTCTGGGCCACGGCATAGGACTGGAGGTCCACGAGGCGCCGCGGCTGGCCAGGACGGCGGATGCGTTTCTGGCGACCGACGCCGTGGTGACGGTGGAACCCGGCATCTACGTGCCGGAGTGGGGCGGAGTGCGAATTGAGGACGATGTGCACCTGGGCACGGACGGAGCCCGGGTACTGACGCAGTTCCCGCGCGAACTCATCGGAATCGGCTGAAGTGACGCACCGCGGTACCACGAAACCGGAACTATGATCGACCTACGGTATGTCAAG
>Ga0187893_10011762_pt1 | contig 12613 bp, 18 predicted proteins | sample MA1701074metaG_FD_139574 | JGI IMG/M metagenome (GOLD analysis project Ga0187893, IMG submission 139574) | White microbial mat communities from a basaltic lava cave in the Kipuka Kanohina Cave System on the Island of Hawaii, USA - MA170107-4 metaG ...
AGACTTGTTCGGATGGTTGGTGGATCATCTCGACGTGCCTGCGCGTCCTGCGGCAAAGCGTTCGAATAACGGACGCAAAGCTGCTTGAAGGGGGGCCATGGCCGAAACGATGATCACAGCCGGGAATGAAATAACACCATCCCTCACATTCATCCAGGAAGCTCAAGCGTGGTATCGGGCCGAGCTTGCCAGGAAGCTCAGCAGAACCCAACGAGCGCAGTTTAACCAGTTCCAGCGAGGTTTGATTAGAGGCCTCGTGCTCGACAAGCAGTCGCAACTGGTCCTCAACACACATCTTATCGATTGGCTTCTCAATGCGGTCAAAGTTCCGAATGCCGACCGAATCCGCGGCAAGAACAACCTGATGAAGCTGTTACTCAAAACAAAGCTTCCCGAAAGGGCGGGCAGCGCTCCGCCTCAGAAAACCGAACCCTTCAATGTCAATCCAGAGCTTCTTAAACGGCTGACCACTAAAGGCCAGGCGAAAGGCCCGGTTACAAGGACATTGACGGGCAGTGGCGGCGCCGCCTACCGCGCTGAATGCTTGGCTGCTGGTGTCCCGATTCCGCCCGACTTTGGCCCCGGCTCCGCCTGGGTTAGCCGTGGCCTGATTCCACAGTCGAGTCTCTTCATTGTGGCAGGGCTGGGAGCGGAGGTGCTCACCTATCAGAGCACATCGCCCGAAGGCATGTGTGTCGCGCTACCGCGTTTTAATACCACGACTAATTTGGTTGAACTCGACGGCGTGATCTGTCTCGGCAAAACGACTTCAAAGGTTTGTTTTTGGGACAATGAAAAGAACGGTACTGCGTTCACGTTCACACGCGGTGATGCGGTGCCTTTCAATAATTTCGGAGGGGGAACCGAACTCCTCGCCAGCGCTGGCGGCGTCTGCTCGGACTGTCACGCGGGCGAGAACCCGTACATCATTCATCCCGATCCCAGCACCGTGCTCGGAGGATTGGCAGGCCTTGGGTTACCCACGTTTGGAACTAACTGGCACAATCCGATTGTCAGAACGGGGGACACACAACCGTGGCCGGAGAATCCCGGGCCGATAAATGCGCCGGCATCCTGTGCGGGTTGCCACACCCAAGGAGTTGCGGGACGCTTCCCGCAGCTTTCGACCGCTTTGGACGGTTATTGCAAGACGATCCTCAAACAAGCTATCACCAGGACGATGCCGCCCTCGGCGCCAGGAAGCTTGGCGAACACTCAAGAGGTGAAAGATTTCCAGGCTCTCTGCAACAACCCGCCTCAAGACCCGATACTCGCCGCTACCGGCAAGCTTACATTGCTGCGCGTGCATGACTTGGGAACAGGCTTCGGCCCGCCAACGGACTTCATTGATGTTGAAGTCGTGATTGGGCTTGACAGCCAACCGGGTAAGTTTTTTGGCTTCCAGCTTCGAAACGACGCCAATCGTAATGCGCACCGCGATATGTTGAACCGCCTGCGCGATGCATTTAAGAATAACCGAACAGTGACTATTGACTACCGTTCCAAAGCCGGAAAAACAAATTTCGTGCTTTTCAGAGTCTATCTCTCGAAATAGAGAGGCTGAATCTTGTCACTCGCCGGAAGCGCGACACGAAGTCCCATCAATTCTTGTGAAGCCCACATATGCAGGTCTTCACAAGCAAATGCGCAACGACGCCAATCAGGATGCACACTGCGATATAGAGTGCGACAAGGATGCATTATCGGTGTCGTGCAGATTCCCTAAACTCAAAGAAGGAGCAAACAAATGAAACGTTCAGCTATTGTGATGATCGCGTTGTTTATGATGGTGGTGTTCACCATTACGGCATCAGCTCAGGTGAACACAAGAGGAAGGCTCACGCTGCTGCGCGTGCATGACGTAGGGACAGGCTTCGGCCCGCCGACGGACTTCATTGATGTTGAAGTTGTGATTGGGCTTGATGGCGCCCCTGGACAGTTTTTTGGCTTCCAGCTTCGTAACGACGCCAAGCTTCCGGCTCGCCAGGGCATGCTCGATTTATTGCGCGACGCCTTCGAGCGCAATCTGATCGTCAATATTGACTTTTTTCAGAGGCCCGGCAAGACCAATCACATTCTCTTTCGCACTTGGCTGGCGAAATAGCGGCGTGAAAAGCGCGTTCCAGCCAGCCGTCGCCCTTCGTTCCGGCTTCACCACGTTGTGGAGTGAGGCCCAGATGTTCGCGTCCTACATCCCTCTGAAGTAACGAAAGCCGATCATCGGGGAGCGCCAGCGCCGGGATCGAGAGCGTCCATCCCGTCAGGAAGCGGCTTCCTTTCGGCTCAATGCTGGCGATGCGCGCAACGAGACGGTCGAGGGCGCCGAGTTGTACTTCGGCGCCGCTGTAATTTCGGGTGAAGGCAGGCCGGGTGTCGGGGGTCGGCGCCAGCAAGGTGGCCTTGGGATAGGCGCGGGCGAAGAGTGAGCAGGTTCGCCGGATTGAAATCACGAGCGGGCCGTTTGCAAAAGATTTTCTAGGGCTTAATCACATCAAATGAGTCTTTGCCGTCGATCCTGTAGATGAAAAAGTCATCGTCATGCGTAAGGATTTGACGAACGCCGTGAAGTTCGGCAAGCGAGACAAGGGAGGCGTCGGCTAAGTCCATTGGCACATCCTGATATTGTTCCATTAGCTGATCAATGCGTTCCAGCTCTGCCTCGATTGTGTTGTGGATTCTGACAGAACCACTCTTTAGCAAGCCCATCAACAGTTTTTGCGCAGGCCAACCGTTGATCTGGCCTAACAGATACATCGCCTCAGCAACGCAAGGCCAAGTGGTAAGAGGCGCGGTCTTGAGGGATTGAAAAGCGGTGAGACAACTTTGATGATTCTTTTTATCTCTGGCGTCAATGAGAGCGATTAATGGCCCTGCGTCAATGAGTGTCATGGGAGGTCTAACCCTTGTTTCTTATATTTCTCAAGCAAAAGCTCGCCAAAAGCAGTTTTATGGGGCTTCACGGATGAATCGGGAATACGGCTGTCAATCTTGCCAATGAAATCTTTGCCTAGCTCATACGGGGTCTTGCCTTGTGATTGATCAACTTCGCTGTCTTGTCCTGAATAGATCAACGCCGCTACCCTTTCAAGATATTCTTGAACTGAAAGATTCATCGCCGCTGCCGCTATGCGAAATTTGGTTGCTGTCTCTGGCTTCACCTCAATTTGTACTGTCATCTGCTTACCTCCTAAATTAAGCATACCGCGTTTTCGAGGCTGTCGGCAACGATCGTTTCAACCTTCTTCTCTCTTCTTTCCGGTTCGGCCAGCACATACGTAATTTCGGGTGAAGGCAGGCCGGGCGTCGGGGGTCGGCGCCAGCCAGGTGGCCTTGAGATAGGCGCGGGCGAAGAGTGAGCAGGTTCGCCGGATTGAAATCACGAGCGGACCATTTGCATTCGCTGGCCGTCGGACTTTTCCCTCGCGGCGAGCGGGATCAAGTCCACTTCGTGACCTTGCTTGTCCCGCCAGTAATGTCCCCCGGCGGTCTGAAGCTGCGCGATGAGTCCGTTGAGGACGTCGTGTTCCCGGAGTTGGCGAGAGGTCGTTGGGCCGCCGCCGGGGCGCGAGCCGCGCTTGGCATCCATTGGTCGCAGGCGTAAGATGCCGCTATGTCGAACGATAATCTGCTTTCACGCATCACGGTTGACCCGCAGAGTGGAGCATCGTAAATGGAAAACTTAAATACGGTAGCGCAAACTGAGGTCGCACAAGCCCCACCACTGGCTCTGCCCGACGCCGAGTCGGCGCGCCGGACGGTCGGACACTGGTTGCGTACGGAAATCGGCGATGCGCTCTACCCGGCGGAGGTTTCTTTTGTCAGGGAAAGCTTCGCCTGGCACGTCGCCGTCTGGTTCAGCACCGCCAGTCAACCGCTCACCTGCCTGGTCGCGGACGTTTATCTGAACGCCGTCACCGGCGCTTTTCTCGGCAAACCGTCACGCGAAACGATGGCGCGGCGGTTGAATCAAGCTCTCGTTAGTCAGGGATGAGGCGTGTTACCTCTTATTGCCCAGGAACAAGCAACCGGTTGTGTGGCCGCGTGCGTGCGAATGGTCTTGGCCGCGTTGGGGTTTTCTCTTTCCGAATCCGAAATCAGGTCGCGCTGTGATCATTCGAGCCTCGGCATGCGCCTGAACCAGGTGGCTGCCGGTCTGACCGACCTGCCGGTGGTGGTCGAATATAACACCGACTGGAGCATTGACGACCTTGCCGATGCCACCCGCCAGTCAATCTTTCCCATTGTCGGAATAGACCTGAGATACATCGAAGGGCTTTTCGCCTTTCACGCGGTCGTCGTAGCGCACGTGACAAGAGAACAGATTGTCGTCCACGACCCACTGCACGTCCAAAACCCTCGCCCCATCGGCTTGCCTGCTTTCGCGGAGGCTTGGGAGAGTGCGGATAGGGAGTGCCTGACGATTGTGACGAAGTAGAGTCCCGCAAAAAAAGTGCATCTGTAATTTCGGGTGAAGGCAGGCCGGGCGTCGGGGGGTGGCGCCAGCAAGGTGGCCTTGGGGTAGGCGCGGGCGAAACGGTCAAAGACGTCTTCGACGTAGTGATCTGCCTGGACAATGCGCTCTCACACCTGCTGGACGACGCAGACTTGCGCCAGGCGGCTCGCCAACCGAATAGTCGCTCTCTTTCTACGGGTTGCCTAACTCTACTCGGAGTCCTTGATCAGGACCACATTCAGCGCCCACAGCCCGCGCACGCAGGCCACATATTCGCCATCGCGCCCTTCAGCGGAGAAGACCGCGAGCTTATATGGGCGCCCCGGCTCAGCGTCCAAACAGCCGATCAGTTTCCCTCTTCCATCCTCAATTCATTAATACGCAGTCACAAAAAAATCTTCCAGCGACCGGCAATTCTTCCTGTTTTTTTCGCCTGAGTAAGTGAGCAGAGGCGCGGTTGACGGTCGCCGACGAAAAAGTTGTGCTCGAGGTGGAAGACAGCGAGGCCACGTATCCGCTGACGATTGATCCGATTTTTACCTTCCAACAAAAACTGGTAGGAGCGGATACTCAGAAGCAGGATTACTACGGCGATCAGGCCGCGCTGAGCGGTAATACGGTGGTGGTGAGCGCGAGTGGAGATTTAAACGCGGTCCAAGGCTCGGTTTACGTCTTTACGCGCAGCGGCGCGACGTGGACGTTTCAGCAGAAAATCACCGCCTACGACGGCACGTCCAATGATTACTTCGGCGAGGCGGTTGCGCTCATCGGGAGCCTGGCGTTTGTCAGCGCACACTTTGCGAACCTTGGCGCGGGCTACGATCAGGGGGCGGTTTATGTCTTTTCGCGCAGCGGGACGGCGTGGGCGCAGATAAATAAACTCGCCGCCAGCGACGGCCAGCCAGATGACCGCTTCGGCAGTAGCCTTTCGTTCAGCAGCGGCACACTGGCTGTGGGCGCGAGGAACGACCAATATGGCCCGACCACCAGTAAAGGCGCAGCCTACATCTTCGCCAACTCGTCCTGTTCGCCTCTAACGCTCCTGCCGGACTTCCTGCCCAATGGCGCTCTTGGCAATGGCTACCAGCAATTCCTGCTCGTCAGCGGCGGCGCGGGGCCGTTTGAGTTCACGCTGACCGGCGGCGCGCTGCCGCCTGGCTTGTCGCTGACGGCCTACGGAAAACTGGCGGGACCGCTGACGGCGCTGGGCGCGTATCACTTCACCATCAGGGCGACCGACTTGACCAGCGGTTGTTTCGGTAGCCGGACTTATACCATCACGGTCACGGAGCCTTGTCCCGCCATCACAATCGAACCGGCGACGCTGCCGAACGGCGTGGTCGGCAAGGAGTACTTCGAGACGCTGACGGCGACCGGCGGCAAGGAGCCATACACGTTCACCGCGGCTGGCATGATGCCTCCCGGACTGGAACTAAGCCCGGAGGGTATCTTGAAGGGTATACCTACCGAAATGGGCAGCTTCGGTATCAGAGTGACAGTCCGCGACGACCTGGGTTGTAACGCGACGCGGTCTTACACGATCACGATCACCAAAGAGAGCGCCAAAACCGGCGGCTCGCCGCGCGACAAGCGCGGCAGCCGGTAGGTCATTCCTTCACAGCCCATAACGCAGCGGCGTTGAATCCCACCACTTGGCGACAGGTGGTGGGGTTCTCACAGCCGCGAACCGGCGTTATGACGGAGCGGGCGGCAAAGCCGCCGGGTCATCCCCGAAAAATTTACAGAAAAAATTCTTCCTCCCACCGTCGATTCCAGCCCGCGTTTTCGCCTGGATAGTTGGCGGGAGCGCCGCACGGCGTTCACAGCGGAAAACAGCGGCGACCCAAAAGCGGGAGCCGATTGAGCATCGAGGAGGAAAAAGTTATGACTTCTGCATTCACCCTTTCGCAATCCGAGGCCATCGCCCCGGTCACTGCGCAGGAACGCAGCGAATCGCTGGATGTATTACGCGGCGCGGCAGTCCTGGGCATTTTGCTGATGAACATTGTGAGCTTTGGCCTGGCGCTGCACGGCGGTTGGAATCCGCTGGAGACGACGGTCAATGGCGGCGCTACGCGCGCCAACCTGGCATATTGGTTTACGAGCCAAGTCTTCTTTGAAGGCAAGATGCGTTGTTTGTTTTCGCTCTTGCTGGTTGTACCGCCAGGGACTCAACGCCGCCGCCGCCGTCATGCTCATCGGCATGGCCTTGCTGATGACCGGCGTGCTGACAGGCGAGCGTTCCAACCGCTTTTACATAAAGCTGATGCTGTGCGGTTACGGCGTCGGCGGCAGCGTCAACGCGCTGATGGGCTGGTATCTGCTCAGGATCAACTTCAATCCGATTGAGGGTTACGTCGCGGTGTTAACTACCTACGACATTGGCCGCCTGCTGGTGGCTCTCGGCCACATCGGCTTGCTGGTTTGGCTGGTCAAGCGCGGTTGGCTGCGCGCCGCGACCAGCCGGCTGGCGGCGTGCGGACAGATGGCGCTGAGTTGTTATCTGGGAACGAGCCTCATCTGTTCGACGCTGTTTTACGGCTACGGCTTCGGGTTGTATGCGCAGTTGCAACGCTATCAATTGCTCTACGTAGTCTTGGCCGTCTGGGCGTTGCTGCTCATCGTTTGCCCGCTTTGGCTGCGGCATTTTCGGTATGGCCCGATGGAATGGGTCTGGCGTTCGCTGACTTATTGGCGCAGGCAACCAATGCGTTTGCGCGAGACGGCCGCCGCGCCGCAATTGGAACCTTCGACGGCGACTTTTTAAATCACACCCAACCGCATCGTCATATTCGCCGGCGCCGGGCCTGAGTTGGGCTTCGATGAACCGGCAGATGCGCTGAAGCGCAAGAACCTAATGGAGAAGGAGAAATCATGAAGAGGACGGAAGGGTTGTGACTTTGCGCGGCGCGGACACGGCGGTCGAATACAGCAAGCTGGTCGTGCGCGACAGCCTGGGGCGCACGATGCCGGCGTGGTTGACGGTGGCCGACGAGCAGGTCGTCATTGAGACGGAAGACAGCGAGGCGGAGTATCCGTTGACGATCGATCCGATTTTTACTTTGCAACAGAAGCTGATGGCGGCGGATGGGGCGAAGTTTGATCAGTTCGGCAATGCGGTCGCGCTTGACGGCGACACGGTGGCGGTGGGCGCGTATGGCGATGACATTGGCAAGAATACCTACTCTGGCAGGACCAAAGTAAGAAATGAGGTTCGATATTCTTGCGCCCTACGCAAGTTTGTTTGTCTCTGGTAATTTGATGAAGGAACTACTTATACAGTAGCAAAGAAAAAAACGGAGTCAAGAGAGTTACCAACATATCTGCTAACGGAGAGGTAGTGGTTATGGAAGATACTTGTTGCTTCCGCCTCCCAGTTTACCGTCTTTAAAAGCGCGGTACCATTTCTTACTGGCCCAGGCTGAAGCCGGGGTACCAAGTAGAAGACCGGTAATCAACCAGGGCGCCCCAATGAGGCCAGTCCAGCTCATTACCAGCCAGGGCATAGTAACGGCGAGGTACACCAGCAAAAAGGAGCCTACGCCCCAGGTTACGGCTTTGCCGGGAATCTCCACGTACTGGCCTCGGCCTTTGGTGAGCTGTCGCGCGATGAATCCCGGCGGGATGCCGGCTGCCAGCGCAGTAAAGAACAACCATAGTAGAAAGGTCATTGTGTTCCCTCCTTTAGTGGAAATGTGTCATCAGGCGGCATTATAGGCATGTGGACAAACAACTTGCAAGAATCATTAGAAGAGCTAGGAAGGCTAGAACTTGGTGGAATTAGTAAAAAGGACCATCAACAAATCTCGATATTACTTTAGTAATGTGGCGAATATGTTTTTGTTGATCACCTGGAACCACTCTACGGCAAGTTTTACTTGCTTTAACTCGGATGCCGTGATGTCCATATCGGTATGACTCTTTGGATGTGTGATCCTATTTCTTATTCTGATTGCCTCGATAAAAGCACTCCAGCCTTTAACTTCTCTTGGTAGCGGATTGCTGCCGCCGAATACCCGGAAATATATCTCGTAAATAAATGGTACGCTTCCCTCCGAAAGTTTACCAAACGCGTCCTTCGCTTCTATCTCACCCTTTTGATTTAACCTATATTCCTTCTCTTCGAGAACTACTAGCTCTGCTAATGATAAGCTCAATGGCCTGACACTGTTTACGTGAAGAACCTTCTGGCGCATCTGATAGATATGGCCCTCAACGAATGAAAAGAACGCACGTAGGAACATCCGTCGCCAAAACTGGTTATCTTCTGCTTTAAGTTTATCCTGGCAAATAAATACGTCTTCAACCATTGCAGCGTGGGCCAAGGGAAACTTGTTATCAGAAAGAGCTATGCTTAAAATCTCCAGCCTGTCCTTATCCATAATTCCCTCTTGTGGATAAATACCATTGACGGACATATTGATCTGTGGGCCGGCTTAGCCAGCCAGCCTTTATCTTACGAATATTGTGGTGGTGGAAGATCAAATCCATCAAGGATTATCGGGTTAAAGGTAAACTCTATTTTGTATTGATTTTTGCCTCTTACATTTGCCCACCATAATTGAATCTTATTTGCTATTTCTTTTGGTCCATCATAACTGATTTGAATGGTGAATGGTTTATCTCTAACAGAGTGTGGCCTTCCATCTTCATCATAATTATATAAGTCGGAATGGGGTATTCTAAAAAGATACATTTTTTGGGCGGGAGCAAACTGGTTGATCTCTATATCCCTAAATAAACGTATGTCGCTTAGCTTCTTATTCCCTATTAAATAAACAAAATCTCCAATAAGTCTAAAGCCAAGATTCTCAGCCCTTACACCGCCAATATTTATAAGATAGAAATCCACGGAAATATCTTGAATTCTATAAGTCTTATTCAACATAAAATATTCGTCCAGTTTATTTTCCAGTTGATATTCATGTGGTGGACTGATCCGATTGGTAACTTCCCAATATATTTCAAGCACCGGCCTTTTCTGGTTGGTTACAACGTCTAGTGCCAGCTTCAGTGAACTTGTGACCGATGAGCTTGTTATCTCCATATATTCTTCCTGTGGATGAACAGGGCTGGGCGAGATTTTAATAATCCTCTACACTTAAATCAAGTCTGATGGTACCAGACAGGTTAGAGTCAATATTTTCTATATTTGCGGCCACTGGGTACCATCTGGTGGCCGCTTCATTTTATCCACAAAAAGAAAGCGAGGTGGTTATATGTGCCCCTAGAAGAAATAGGCCAAAAGCTCAGGGAAGAAAAACTATGCCTTGGCCAATTATCAGAGCTTAGAATGAAACTTGCCGGTACCTACCAATTCATTGCCTCCCGCCTTGATGATGTTCCGATGACAAAACCCCAAGAGTGGCTGTATCTCAGAGACCAGTCTAAATCAGTCGCAGAAGCAGACCGCAAATGGGAACTCACCGACAATGGCAAACTGGAAGTCGTTTATCGCAACCGACTGAAAACTTGCGATAGGATGATGTCAGCCATGAAGACCCGCCTGGAAATTATGCAGGGCGAAGCCCGCAATCAATATTAAGCGCTTCCGGGGAGTGGAATGGTCGTCAGAAGCGCCGGGCATTCTACCCCCGAATCCAAACTATATGACAGAATTCTTTGACAAGGCCGAATGGGCAAGCTATGAACTCCAGCATGAAAAGACTGATAACAACAGATATCATCCTGTTGATCTGCGCCGCCTTCCAGGGCGTCGCGGCTCAATGGCAAACGCAGTCGAGCGGAACGACCGCCAGGCTGCGTGGCGTCAGCGCGGTCAGCGCAACTGTGGCTTGGGCGAGCGGAAGCAATGGCGTTTACCTCAAGACGACCGATGGCGGCGCTAGCTGGCGGGCGGAGACCGTGCCCGGCGCCGAAGAGCTGGATTTCAGAGACGTGGAGGCGTTCGACGCCAACACAGCTTATCTACTCAGCATCGGCGAGGGCGAACGCTCGAGAATCTACAAGACGACCGACGGCGGCAAGCGTTGGCGGTTGCAGTTTACCAACCGCAATCCGAAGGCGTTCTTCGACGCGCTGGCGTTCTGGGACGCTGATCGCGGCGTGGCTGTGAGCGATTCGGTTGATGGCCGTTTCGTGATCATCAAGACCACGGACGGGGGAGCGAACTGGAAAGAGATTCCGCCTGAGAAACTCCCGCCCGCGCTCGCGGGTGAAGGCGCTTTCGCCGCCAGCGGAACTTGCGTCACGACGCAGGGAAGAAACAACGTGTGGATCGCGACCACCGCCGCGCGCGTACTCCGCTCAACTGATGGAGGCGAGACGTGGCAGGCGGCGACGACGCCGGTCCCCAGCGGCCAACCGTCGGCGGGCATCTTTTCGATTGCCTTCAAAGACGCCAGGAACGGCTGTGTCGTGGGCGGCGATTACAGGAAGGAAGGCGAAGCGCGTGACAATGTGGCTACGACCAGTGACGGTGGCCGCACGTGGAAGCTGGCGAAAGGCTCTCTGCCCGGCGGCTTTCGATCCGCGGCCGCCTACGCGCCGGGCGGTTCAACGCTGGTGGCGGTCGGCCCGTCGGGATCAGACTTCTCGTTGAATGGCGGCGAGAGTTGGGCGCCTATTGCCGGCGCCGGTTACCACGCGATTAGCCTCGCGCAATCCGGCGCGGGCTGGGCCGTGGGCGAGGGTGGCCGGATAGCGAAGTATTCAAACCAAACCAGGAGATTACGCCAATGAGCGCGCAGTCTCCTGCAGAAATCGCCGGACGTTCTCGACCGTCTGTAATAATCCCACGTCGATCACCTCCTGCGTCATGCCAGCGTTGTGCGGCGTCAAGACGACATTCGGTAGCGTCAGAAGCGGGTCACTTGCCGCTATCGGCTCTTCGTGGAACACGTCGAGCGCCGCCCCCGCCAGACGTCCATCTCGCAATGCGTCAACCAGCGCCTCCCGATCCACTAAGCGGCCCCGCGCCGTGTTCACCAGAAATGCGCCCGGCTTCATCAAGGCGAGGCGCTCGCGGTTGATGAATGTTTCGGTCTCAGCGCTGAGCCGCAGATGCAGGCTCACGATATCCGCTTCCTGCAGCAGCGTTTCGATGGGCGCGTGACTAGCCCCCACGGCCGCTGCCCGCCCTTCGTCCGGTCCCCAGGTCGCCGCCAACAGTCGCGCTCCAAACGGCGCAGCCAGCGCGGCCACGCGGCGACCGATAGCCCCAAGCCCGATAATCCCGAGCGTTTTCCCTTCGAGTTGAACCAGGAGTCCGCGCGGCCATTGGCCATTGCGTACGTCCCTGTCCAGCGATGGGATGCGCCGAGTGACCGCGAGTATCAGAGCCAGCGTGTGCTCAGCGACCGCGTGCGCATTGACTCCCGGCGTGTTCGCAACCGTGATGCCTCGCCTGCGGCACGCGGCCAGATCAACGTTGTCTGTTCCTGTGCCCCAGATCGAGATCATCTTCACTGAGGGGCAAGCAGTAAGCGCGCTCTCGGAGAGGCGCGTGTAGGCTCGCAGACTGACTACGATGTCAGCGTCGCCGATGCGCCGCGCTAACTCCGCTTCCTGCTCGGCGCCGCGCTCGGTGTAGACTGTGACGTCGCCGAGCGTGCGCAGGCGCTGCTCTGCCGGCGAGCCGGTCAGAACAACGGGAAAGTCATCGGGTACCACTATCTTCATGCTCATCTGTGTGTTGTCAGGCCATACTGCTGCTCAAAAGCATTGAGTTCAGCAATGACCACCGAAAGATTTCGACCTGTGCGGACGATTTGCAAGCTCAGGTAATCCCACCAGCGGAAGCTGGTGGATTGTTCAAACCCAGCCTACCCACACGCCTACTTCTCCTGAATCCCACCAGCGGAAGCTGGTGGATTGTTCAAATCCAGCCTACCCACACGCCTACTTCTCCTGAATCCCACCAGCGGAAGCTGGTGGATTGTTCAAACCCAGCCTACAGCCGCAGCGAAGAAAGGTTGGGCTTGAACAATCCACCAGCTTCCGCTGGTGGGATTCTCTGGATCGCGCTTTCCGTCTGTAGGTCGGGCTTGAACAATCCACCAGCTTCCGCTGGTGGGATTCAAGCCGTCCGCACAGGTCGAAAGATTTTCCTGGGAATCAACCAGAGCTTCAATTCCCGGGCGGCCTCTGGTTCGGGCGTTGGGCTCCTGGCGCTCGACCGGATGGGGACGCATCCTGAGG
>Ga0187893_10011763_pt1 | contig 12613 bp, 12 predicted proteins | sample MA1701074metaG_FD_139574 | JGI IMG/M metagenome (GOLD analysis project Ga0187893, IMG submission 139574) | White microbial mat communities from a basaltic lava cave in the Kipuka Kanohina Cave System on the Island of Hawaii, USA - MA170107-4 metaG ...
AGTAGTAGGGTGGAGGATTTAACGAAGCATGGATAAACGAAAAATGCGAAGCTATCGCGACAGACTTTTGGATCGCCGCGAAGGTTTGGTCGGGCAGGTGCAGGCAGCAGAATTGTACAGCCGTGAACGCGATGCGGAAGCCACTCAGGACCCGGCCGACATGGCTGCAAACGCATACACCAAAGAATTGCTGGTGTCGATGTCGGATAACGATCGGCAGTTGCTGAACTCAAGTGATGAAGCGCTCGATCGAATTGAAGATGGAGAATATGGCAGATGTATCCGTTGCGGCGAGGCGGTTTCAGAGAAAAGACTCGAAGCTGTACCTTGGGCCCGACATTGTATACGCTGCCAGGATTTACATGAGCGCGGCCTCCTAACGGATGATGAGGAATAGGTAAATTTACGGTTACTTTGATATTCTTTTGGCCTCCCTCTTGAGCGGGGAGGCCTGATTTTTTTGGCAGCTCAAACTCAGAGCCCCTTAACATGCTCCTCACCATAAGCCGTCTCTATGATTCTGCACTGGCCCTGCTTTATCCGCAGCCCTGCAAAGTTTGTGGGGCAAGCGTGGAATCACGCGCGGACGGGTTTGTTTGCCGGGATTGTTGGCTGGCTACCCGGGTTTTTGGGGGCGCCGAAGTAACCTGTTGGAAATGTGGGGTTCTGGCGGCCGGCCAGCTTTCCCTGGGACGGATTGAAGCGGTCAGGTGCGGTCGCTGCGAGGATGAACTGTTCAGTGCGGCTCGTTCGTGTGGGGTTTACGAAAAGGCTCTGCGAGCGGCGGTGCTCTCTTTGAAGACGGAGCCTTACCTTCCGACACGTCTTGGTCAGTTGCTAGCTTCGGCTGCGGCGCGTCCTCCCTTAGATAGGGCCATGCGGATCATTCCCGTCCCGCTCCACCCAATCCGGCAACGAATCAGAGGCTTTAATCAGGCTGAGATTATTGGCTCTGAGGTAGCCCGCAGAACCGGAAGGATCCTGGACACCAACTCTCTGTATCGAAGGGTACATACTGAACGTCACCGGGCGGGTATGGATGCCATCGCTCGACGAGCCACGGTCAAAGATATTTTCGCGGTTCAGCACCGTCGCGTCATTGCCGGCGAGACCGTACTGCTGGTGGATGACGTCTACACCACCGGTGCAACCGCTTGTGCCAGTGCCGCCGCACTGCTCGAAGCTGGCGCCCAGGAGGTCCTGCTGCTGACCATTGCCCGCACCTCCCAGTTTTGACAGTAGGAGCGTCCAAACTCGAATACCATCCGCTAAAAAGTGACTGCGATGTTTGCGGAAAGCCTATGTAATCCCACGGACAGCAGTCCGTGGATTAATCAGCTCCTTTCTACCGCAAGGGATGCCAATCAATTGGAAATCCCACGGACGGCAGTTCGTGGATTATTCAGCTCCTTTCTACCGCAAGGGCTGCCAATCAGTTGGGAATCCCACGGACGGCAGTCCGTGGATTATTCAGATCCTTTCTAGCGCAAGGGCTGCCAATGAATTGGTAATCCCACGGACGGCAGTCCGTGGATTATTCAGATCCTTTCTAGCGCATAGAAAGGATCTGAACCAACCACCCACTGCCGTGGGTGGGATTCCAGGAGAAACCTGGCTCCCTTGTAGAAAGGATCTGAACCAACCACCCACTGCCGTGGGTGGGATTCCGGGAGAAACCTGGCTCCCTTGTAGAAAGGATCTGAACCAACCACCCACTGCCGTGGGTGGGATTCCGGGAGAAACCTGTCTCTCTGGTAGAAAGGATCTGAACCAACCACCCACTGCCGTGGGTGGGATTCCAGCTCAACAATTGCCCCCAATGGTTTCTTGGGAGGGCCGCCCCTACTGACCGGGTGGGCAACCGCTTAGGGAACACGTATCATGGGCAGATGAAAAACCTCTATCCGCCGCTCGAGCCGTTCGCAACGGGGAGATTGAAGGTCTCTCCCGTCCATGAGTTGTATTACGAAGAATGTGGAAACCCTGAAGGACAGCCGGCAGTGTTTCTTCATGGTGGCCCGGGGGGAGGACTGGTTCCAGCCTACCGGCAGTTCTTCGATCCCGAACGCTATCGGATTGTACTGTTCGAACAGCGCGGTGCCGGACGCAGTACTCCCCATGCCAGTCTGGAAGATAACACCACCTGGCACCTTGTGGCGGACATCGAACAGTTACGTGAAAAACTGAAGATCGAGCGTTGGCTGGTCTTTGGCGGTTCGTGGGGAAGCACCCTGGCGCTCGCCTATGCGCAAACGCACCCGGCCCGCGTCACGGCCCTCGTCCTGCGGGGCATCTTTCTATGCCGGCCAAGAGAGATTCGCTGGTTCTATCAGGAGGGTGAGGGTGCCAGCGCCATCTTTCCAGATGTCTGGGAACAGTATGTGACCTTTATTCCGCCTGCGGAACGCAAAGACATGTTGACCGCCTACCACCGGCGGCTGATGAGTGACGACGAATTGACCCGATTGGAAGCTGCTAAGCGGTGGTCAATCTGGGAGGGTAGCACCTCGAAGCTCTTCCCCGACCCGGACCTGATTGACCGGGCTTCCGACCCCCATTTTGCGCTGGCTCTGGCGAGAATTGAGTGCCATTACTTTGTAAACAACTCCTTCTTTAACAGTGACAATCATCTGGTTGAGAATGTTAATAAGATTCGCCATATTCCCGGGGTCATTGTTCAGGGTCGCTATGACGTGGTCTGTCCCATGATGAGTGCCTGGGAGTTGCACCGAGCCTGGCCGGAGGCTGACCTTAAAGTAATCCCAGATGCCGGGCATGCGGCCACCGAGCCGGGTACAAGTAGCGCCCTGGTAGAGGCAACCGACCGCTTCCGCCAGTAAACTAATAACCATATTTTTGACACTATCTTGGGGCCTCGCGTAATATCAGACGCAGTATGACTGGCCGGGTTTTAGTACTTAACGCATCCTTTGAACCCATCAACGTGTGCACCGAACGGCGCGCGGTAGTGATGATCTTTAAAGGTGTGGCCCGAGTGGAGGAGCACAATGGTCATATGCTGCACTCCCAAAAGCTGGCTATTCACGCACCTTCCGTGATTCGGTTGACCGAATATATTCATATCCCGTTCGAACGTCGCTCGCTTTCACGAAAGAACATTTTGTTGCGGGACCACTCGACCTGTCAGTACTGTGGTAATCCATACCCCCCGTCAGAACTGACTTTGGACCATGTCCAGCCCAGATCCAGGGGCGGCGAATCCACCTGGGACAACCTGGTTGCCTGTTGCAAGAAATGCAACCACCGCAAAGGGAACCGCACTCCTGAAGAATCGAGTATGCGGTTGCTCCGCAGACCCAGAGGATTTTCCTTGCATGTGAATCGTCAGATCATGCGTTATCTTGGGCGGGCAGATGAAACCTGGCGCAAGTATCTTTTTTACGAATCCAACAATGGCAGGCAATGGTCCGAATCCTGAAGACGGGATAAAACCAGAAGAGGCGGTTTTATGAGTGAGATAATGTTGGCAATCGGCGGTCTGGGAACCCCCGAGCTGATTGTGATTGCGGTTGTCATCGTCTTGTTGTTTGGCGCCACCAGGTTGCCACAGCTGGCCAAAGCGCTTGGTCAAAGCAAGCGCGCCTTTAAAGAGGGGCTCGACGAAGGCGATAAAGAATTGCCGAAAGAGACGCAGAAGAAGTAGCCGCGGTTTCCCATCTCCTTAATGCGCGTGGGCCTTGCGCCCAACTACCAGGGTGGCTTTGACGGTAAGCGCAAATTCAGCCTCGTGCCTCTCCTCATTAATTACACGGGCGATTTCATCCGAGACTTTTTTGCGATCCCCCTCATTCAAGGTGGCCAGCCAGCCGTGCATTAGAAAATCCGCAATCAGTGGGGAATTAAGAAACTCCTCACCTGAATCGTAGTCGAATTCCTCTATCTGACACCACGAGTCGATTTCGTGTAACCCGGCTTGCTGTGCTTCCTGTTCTACTTCCGAGATCGTTGGAAGTTCTGTAATTAACCCCTCAACGTCCTGCTCGTGGTCCACCGGACCACAATTATGCAGTGCCTCCCAGTAAATCGAGAAAAATTCCCCAAAACTTGAGGCAGTTGGCAGGCTCAGAGCCACTGTCGCATTGGGTGCGGCCACCCGCACCATTTCGCCCAGCATTCGCTGGATACGGTGGGGCGAAACTAGCGACCCATCACCGATGACGCAATCAAACTCATTGTCGGGCAGATCCAAATCATCCAGCTTTCCCCGATGAAACTCGGCCCGATCTTTCACAGCCGAGGCTTTGGCCCTGGCCAGTTCGAGTAACTCTTCGTTTTCATCAATTCCTAACAACGCAATCTTTTCACCGGCCCGTTCCTGCAGCGCCAGAGCATGACTGCCAGTGCCGGAGCCCAGGTACAGCACCCGCCCTTTTTCCGGCAGCTCAAGATGCTCGTCCACTAGTTCCGCAAACCTCTCACCCCAATCGGTGGCCACAAAAAGATCCTGCAGAAACGCGAGTTCTTTGTCTGTCTTTCGAACTATGATGGATTAACCTCCTCTTTCTCAGTTTGGTTGCGTTCCGGTTGATAATACCTGCTTCCTTTCAAGCGCTCAGGTAGACACTCCATCTCCTCTACAGCGTTCGGGTCGGTGTGGACGTAACGATAACCCTCTCCATAGCCAAAATGCTTCATCAGGGGAGTGACAGCGTTCCGCAGGTACAGGGGTACCGGTTCACGAGCCGTCTCGTTGGCATCAGTAACTGCTCGATGATAAGCGCGCTTTACAGCATCGGATTTGGGTGCCTGGGCCAGATAGATTGTTGCTTGTGACAGCGGGAACAATGCTTCAGGCAGTCCGATTAGTTGCACGATCTGAGCAGCCGCAGCGGCCTGGACCATCGCTTGAGGATCGGCCAGCCCGATATCCTCGGATGCAAGAATGCACAATCGCCGGGCAATGAATACCGGGTCAGCTCCACCTTCGATCATGCGTGCCAGCCAATATAGCGAAGCATCCACGTCAGAGTTCCGCAATGACTTAATCAACGCGGAAGCCAGGTTGTAATGTTCCTCGCCACCCTTGTCGTAAGCGTAGTGCGCCCGACCGAGTGCTTCCATGACAGTCTCGTGGCTGATTTCGCGGATGTCGCGCTTGTCTGGAGCGGTAGCTTCAACGGCAGCCTCGAGCGCCGCCAGCGCAACTCGGGCATCGCCGCCGGCCGAGCTTGCTATCTTAGTCAGCAGCCCATCCGTTACCGTGGCATTGAACTTTGCCAGTCCACGCTCCTCATCGGCCAGGGCCCGTTCCAGGATGCTTTTGATCTCATCCGCTGAGAGGGGATCGAGCATCAAAACTTTCGAGCGGGAAAGCAAAGCTCCGGTGACTTCAAACGATGGATTCTCAGTGGTGGCTCCAATGAGGGTAACAGTGCCGTCTTCCACTGCCGGCAAGAGAGCATCCTGCTGAGCTTTATTGAATCTGTGAATCTCATCAATAAACAGAATTGTGGGGCGGCCGAATTTGAGCTCGCGACGCGCCTCAGCAATCGCTTCGCGCAGATCCTTGACTCCGGAAAAAACAGCTGAGAAAGGCGCGAATCGAGCACCACTTTTCGCCGCCAGCAATCGAGCTAAGGTAGTCTTTCCGGTGCCGGGGGCGCCCCAGAGGATAAGCGAAGGCAGCTTGCCACCTGCCTCGATCAAGCGGCGCAAAATGCGACCTTCGCCCACCAGGTGCTGCTGCCCGACAAACTCTTCAAGTGCGTGGGGCCGCATACGTTCCGCCAGGGGGGCGGACTTCTCGGCGCCAGGTTCCCGAGTCATATCCCCAAACAGACTTCGTGGAGTTCTCGACGTCATTTTGATTGGTAAAGATTATCACTCAAACTATAGTGAGATGCGACCACCGCCGAATAAAGTCTCGGATCCACTGTCGATATTTACGTATTTTGCTGGCGATTTGGCACCATTTCGTGATAGGTATTCAAGGGGAAAGTGAAACGGAGCCGCGAATTTGAAGGAATAAATACTGATCCGAAATCTTCACGGAACGCCGGCTACGCCGCCTTCGTATAGGCTGGCGAGCGCGAGATACGCAAGTCATTTCAGAGCGCTGCTAAACAGCGGGAAGAGGGTGATATGAGCGACGTAAAGAACGTATTGCGAGTTGTCGGAATGATTCTGCTGGGCCTGTTTGTGCTGGCGGTGGGCATTCCCATTGTGTTTAAGGCTGTGGGGATTACCCTGGGAATATTGGGCTTCCTGGTCTGGCTCGCAGTAGGTTTAATCAAGCTGGCAGTTGCGCTGGCGGTTGGTTACCTGATCCTCGTAGGTATTAGAGCGCTTTTGCGTTAACTCGATTTATCCGCCCGGAACTCTTCTTCACCGAGATTTTGTTTCTAAAGCTCCTGCCTCTTAGACGTTAAAACGGAAGTGTACGACATCTCCCTCCTCCATGATGTAATCCTTGCCTTCAAGTCGTAGCAGACCCTGTTCCCTGGCGGCCGCGTACGAACCAGCCCGCAAAAGTACCTCGTAATTAATCACTTCCGCCCGAATGAAGCCTCGCTCGATATCTGTGTGAATCACTCCCGCGGCTTGTTGTGCTCTGGTTCTCCGGGGAATCGTCCACGCGCGCACCTCCTTTTCGCTGGCCGTTAGGAATGAAGTGAGACCAAGCAGGTGATAAGCACTTTTAATGAGTTGATCGACACCGCTACTCTCGACACCGGCGCTTTTAAGGAATTCAAGACGCTCATCAGGCGGCAGGGATACCAGCTCTGCTTCGAGTTGCGCTGAGATAACCACACATTCAGCCGCCTCTTCTGCCGCGATCTGCTTGACCACCATAACCTGAGGGTCGTTGTCCGCTGTTGCCAACATAGTTTCATGAACATTAGCGGCATAGATCGTTGGCTTGGTAGTAAGGAGAAAAAAGTTGCGAGCGAGACTCCGCTCGCTATCCGTGAGTGACACTGTTCGGGCCGACTTTCCCTCTTCAAGGACCGGCTGCAGTTTGTCGAGCACTTCCAGCTCTGCTCGCGCCGCCTTGTCACCTCCCTTTGCCACCTTCAAAGCCTTTTCGCGCCGCCGCTCAATGGTGGCCAGATCCGCCAGCGCCAACTCGATCTGAATCGTGTCGATATCGCGGCGTGCGTCAATTGAACCTTCCACATGGATTACGCCTGAGTCTTCAAAGCAACGCACCACCTGAACCACTGTGTCGGTTTCTCGAATATTTGCCAGAAATTGATTGCCTAGTCCTTCCCCTTTTGAAGCACCACGGACAAGGCCGGCGATGTCCAAAAACTCTACGGTCGCCGGCACAATAACCTCTGTTTTCACCAGGCGGGCCAGTGGCTCGAGCCTCTCGTCCGGCACAGGCACGACGCCAACATTCGGCTCGATAGTGGCAAATGGATAGTTTGCGGCGAGTGCTGCAGTTTGCGCGGTGAGCGCGTTGAAGAGGGTTGACTTACCGACATTGGGCAAACCCACTATACCAGCTCTTAACATTCATTCTCCTTCATCGCAGGCAAAGCTAACCGATCGGATTAATCGATGCAATGCGGCTAAATTTGTTGGGGGAGGAGAATTAGCCGCAGATTAACGCAGAGCAACGCAGATCTTAAGAGACGCAGATCAGAAGAAGAGAAAGTGAGAGAGAGAGAGACGAGGCAGAGAGAGTCTATCCGCTTGCTGTGGAAAGGATCTGAAAAATCCCGGACTGCCAGCCGTCGAATTACTGAATAAAGCCTCTAAAGCCGGTGGTGAATCTAATGTCTCCAAGTTAAAGCCTGACATTTATCTCTCGATCGGGGCGGGGCTTCGCTTATAATTTGATTTTTCATACCTCTGTAGCCCACAAGACACTAGATGGTCATTTCGCTCGCCTTAGCCACGCTTGTAGTCATCAGCGGCACAATCGCGACCTATCTCTATGAAAGGGAGGCCCCTCTCTCGGTTCGCCTATGCGAAGGTGCGTGCGTTGGCTTTGCGGTGCTGGGTTTAGTTGCCTTCGTAATCGCATCTTTGGTGGGACTAACGTCGCTGCCAGTCTTCTTGACGGCTATCGTCTTAGCTGTTTCTTTCGTACTGCTTTTGGACAAGCAGCGCCGCCAGGCCCTGCGCACAGACTTCTTTAATGCTTTTCGGTTCCTGAAACACCTATTTCAGGCGCCGGATCGTCGCACACTCGGATATGTTTTCTTTTACTGTGCGGCAGCAGCGGTGTTCTGGAGAATCTTTAACCGGGCGGTGATTGTTACATCCGAGGGAATGTTTACTGGTCTGCTCAACAATTTTGGTGACTTGCCGTTCCATGTCAGTGTGATCACCAGTTTTGCTTTTGGAAACAATTTTCCTCCTCAGGATCCAACGTACGCTGGCGTTTCTTTCACTTATCCATTCCTGACCGACTTTATCTCCGCGATCTTTGTGCGTACAGGACTGAACCTGCGGGAGTCCATGTTCATTGAGAACTTCATTCTGGCGCTGGCTTTTGTGGGACTGCTCCATCGGTGGGCCCTGGTGATGTTGCGTGATCGCCTGGCAGCAATTGCCACACCGATTATCGTTTTGCTGAACGGAGGCTTTGGTTGGATCTTGCTCTGGCAGCAAAGCAAGGCTAGCGAGCAAGGGTTGTACGGCGCCCTCAAAAACCTCCCACCTTCGTTCACGATCATTCCTGATACCGTCTGGCGTTGGGGAAATGCGATTTCTACGTTGCTCGTGCCCCAGCGGGGGATGCTGTTAGGACTACCGCTGGCCGTTATTGTGTTTACGCACTGGTGGCTGGCAACCGAGGGAGAACGGCAGCCCGGAGACCGTGAAATAAGTGCGAACCAGGACGACGGAAAAGCTAAAAAATTGACCAAGACCCAAAAAAAGAATGCCGGTCATGGGAAAGGTGGACTCCCCGCTCCCAAGCGTCGTCAAAGCCTCGATTCGTCCCATACTCCAGCGCCGTTTCTGCTGCAGATTCGGCCCTGGCATAAAATGGCTGCCGCGGGAGTCGTCGCGGGACTGTTGCCACTGGTTCACGCTCACAGCTTTATCGCCGTAATGGGAGTTGGTTTCTTTATCGGGTTATTGCAGAGGCGTTGGCGACTTTGGGCAGTATTTTTTATCACGGCCTCACTCGTCGCCGTACCGCAGATGTTCTGGTCCACTCATCAAAGCGCCGTCGATGCTACAAAGTTCTTTGAGTGGCACCTTGGATGGGATCGGGGCAAAGAGAGTGCGGTTTGGTTTTGGTTCAGAAATACCGGACTGTTTATACCCTTGCTGGTGACGGCCATTCTCTGGCGCGGTCGGGAATATCTGGTTTCTAAACCCCTGTTGTTCTTTTATTTGCCTTTCTTACTCTGCTTTCTGGTTCCAAACGTCATCAAACTGGCACCCTGGGTTTGGGATAACATCAAGATTTTGTATTACTGGTGGCTAGCTTCGGCTCCGCTGGTGGCGCTGCTCCTGGCCCGCCTCTGGCATTACGGAACCCCGGTCAAACTCCTTGTCATTGGTCTCTTTTGCGCAATCACATTAGCAGGTGCTTTGGATGTTGCCGCCATCACGCTTCGTTCGAACCGCTATGAGATATTTGATACGCGCGGTATTCGCTTTTCGGAATTGGTTAAGCAGGTGACTGAGCCTTCCGCCAGGATCGTGCATGCTCCGGTGCACAATCACCCGGTTTTCTTGACCGGCCGGCGCTCACTGATGGGTTACCCTGGGCACATCTGGACCCACGGACTGGAGTTTAGCGAACGCGAAGCTGAAATTCGTAGAATTTATAGCGGCGCTCCGGACGCTATCGCCCTTCTGGACAAACACCAGATCGAATACGCGGTCGTTGGCCCACATGAAAGAAATTTGTTAACAGCGAATGCGCAGTTTTTTGAACGCTTCAGGAATGTTGGAGAAGTAGGTGAGTACCGGCTCTTCAAAATCAAGCCGTAGCCGCCGGACTCGGACTGCAAAAGGTCAGACCAGGCACCGCGGCCGTCCAAAGGCTCCCCCACCACCGCTGCCTGCGGAGCCGGACCCACTAGACCGCTGGTGGAAATTCGTTTCACTAGGCGTCATGCTGGTGGCCGCGTGGTTGCGTTTCTATAACCTCGACCTCGTTCCGCTGCATCATGACGAGGGCGTCAACGGAAACTTTCTGGTGCAACTCGTTCGCCAGGGCTTGTACAGATACGATCCTGAGAATTATCACGGACCGACCCTTTATTACTTTTCCGCTATCCTTCCTTGGATCATAAAGTTTCTGTTTGGGGCCGAGGCGGCCAATCATTTTGGCCTCACCACGGTGATGATCAGGGGAATAACCGCCTTCTTTGGCCTGGCTACTGTGGCCCTGATCTTTACGTTGCGACGACAGCTGGGAACCTTTGGGACCCTCGCGGCGGCAGCCCTACTGGCACTTTCGCCAGGGGCTGTGTATCTCTCGCGTTACTTCATTCATGAAACACTCTTTGTTTTCTTTGCGCTGGCCATTGTGATCGCCTGCCTAAGATTCTACGAGGAGGCACATCCGATCTATCTCGTTGTAGCAGCAGCCTCACTGGCGTTGCTGTTCGCAACTAAAGAGACTGTAATTATCAATGCCCCAGTGCTGTTAATTGCGCTTTTGGTCACCGGTGCATGTTTTCGCCTAACGTCCAAAGAGACCCGGCCGATTTGGACATCCTTAAAGGAAAGACTTGGTCACAATTGGCGGGTAGTAGTCTGGGGCGGCTTAGCTCTGAAGATATTCATAGATGTCAGCGTGCTCTTCTATTCGTCGTTCCTGACAAATTTTCCGAAGGGCGTTTATGACTCGCTCAAGACCTTTCAAGTGTGGGCTAAGACTGGCCAGCAGGCGCATGTACATCCCTGGTGGAAATACCTGGAATGGCTGATGCTCCAGGAGAGCCAACTGCTTTTGCTGGGAGTTCTGGGCGCTGTCGTGGCGGTCCTGACGAGAAAGAGTACGTTTGCTCTTTTCAGCGCTTTGTGGGCTTTCGGTACGGTCGCGGCGTATTCACTGGTTCCCTACAAGACTCCCTGGCTGACTTTAAATTTCATAGTTCCGCTGGCGCTGATTAGTGGCTACTCCCTACAGGCGATATACGAATATCTGGGCCGCGAATTACGAGTGGTGTTAGGAATTCTTGTGGTCTTGCTCGCTCTGGGTCTTTACCAGACGATCGACCTGAACTTCTTCAACTATGACAATGACCAGAAGACCGTTGACTTAAAGCTGGGGAAAGAGCCGCTGCGGTTTCAATACTACCCTTACGTCTATGCTCACACACGGCGCGAAACCTTAAAACTGGTTGATGAGATTGAGCGAATTGCCAGTTTGAGCAGCGAAGGCAAGGATATTGGAGTCACAATTGTTTCACCTGATTATTGGCCGTTGCCTTGGTACCTCCGTGACTTCAAGCGCGTCGGTTATTTTGGTCGGATGACAACCTCCAACGAACCCCTGGTAGTTGCCTCGGAAGCTCAGCGTGCCGAAGCCCTGTCACAATTTGGGGACCGCTATACACAGCTGGAGTCAGGACTTAACCCTGTGGGTAGCTTCGCGCTCAGACCCGGGGTGGAGCTCTTGCTTTTTGTCCGTAGCGATCTGCAATCACGGTAACCCCACGGACTTTTAAGAACTGAAAAATTTAATAGGAAGCTTTCCTTCAAGCAAACCGCTTTGTTGAGTCCTCCGTTCGTGGATTTCGTGTGACTTCGTGGATCGTTCGTTTGAGCGGCAAAAGGACAATCCCCCAAGTCACACGAACTACACGAACAAAACCTTGTGATAGACAGACTAGGCGATTTTCCTGAGACATTTGGCGAGTCGAGGACTCCCAGGACCCCTTCGTTGCTACACGCAATCATCCGGGAATCGAGCCTGGTACAACCGGGGAAGCGTCGCAACACTGTTAAATAATCCGGAAGTCGGCTTTGGCGACCCAGGGGCGCCCACGGAGTTCACCAGCAACCTACCGCCTGCAGCTGTCCTATAGAAACCACCTGGAACTCCTTCCACAAGCATTGGTGCTCGTTCGTGTAGTTTCGTGTGATTTCGTGGATCGTCTGTTTGCGTTGTAAAAGCGATCCACGAAATCACACGAAATTTATACGAAACCACACTAAACGTACCCCCAATTAGCCGTGGTGGTTTCTTGGGAGGGGCGCCCGTACAGAATGTCGATCTTTTCCCCACCAGGTGGCCAATCTGTTTGGCTTAAGCACCCACCGGATAACTGCGGTCTTCTCTTAATTAACCGTCGTTAAGTTCAAGTTTTAGTTGACATTCTAAGCACCCGGCACTTATAGTGACTCACTCATTTGTCGTCCTTCTGGCCTGGATTTGGGCTGGTCAGACGAGGTATTTTCGAACCTTTCGAGAATGTTCAAACTCCAGCGGCTAGAAATCACCGGCTTCAAATCCTTCGCCGACTACACAGAGATTGTATTCACAGGGGACGGGATTACCGCCATTGTCGGACCCAACGGCTGTGGCAAGAGTAATGTCGCCGATGCGATAGCCTGGGTTCTGGGCGAGCAGAGAGTTAAACACCTGCGCGGCTCTGAAATGAAGGATGTGATATTTCAGGGTTCGCGTAATCGACCGCCCAGCGGTATGGCGGAAGTGGTCATGCACATG
>Ga0187893_10011765_pt1 | contig 12611 bp, 13 predicted proteins | sample MA1701074metaG_FD_139574 | JGI IMG/M metagenome (GOLD analysis project Ga0187893, IMG submission 139574) | White microbial mat communities from a basaltic lava cave in the Kipuka Kanohina Cave System on the Island of Hawaii, USA - MA170107-4 metaG ...
CCGTCTCCGGGTCGGTCCCCGGATGCCCGACCACGACTAGACCGTCCAGCTCGCCGAGTAGCGCGAGCGTCGGCCCCTCGCCTCGACGTCCCGGCGCGTCGGCGCGGACGCCGGTGAGGGCGAGGCCAGTCCGCGGCGCGAGCCCCATCTTCTCGAAGGTCTGGGCGACGAGCCGCGCGGTCTTGTACGCCTTGAAGCCCAGCTCGGGGTGGCGGCGGATCGCCTCGCCCACGCCCATGATCTCCTCGGTGCGGCGGTCGATGGCGGCGCGGACCTTCGGCATCAACTCTGTCTTCGTCATGTCACCGGTCTCCTGGGATGCTTCTCGTGTGCCTGATCGGCTACCGTCCCCCGGTCGCCTGGAGCGTGACGCCGGTAATGTAGCTGGCCTCCTCGGAGGCGAGGAACAGCACGGCGTTGGCGATCTCGAGCGGCTGCCCCAGGCGGCGCAGCGGCGTCATGTGGTTCGGGCTGTACTCGACCGTCTCGTTCAGCTGACGGAGGTTTGCGCCCGCGCGCTCGGTGTCGATGGGCCCCGGGGCGACGGCGTTGACCACGATGTTGTACTCGGCCAGCTCCAGGGCCACGTCGCGGATGAAGCCGTGGATGCCCGCCTTCGCCGCCGAGTAGTTCGCTCCGCCCTGATAGTACGCCGTCCACGGCGTGCCCTCGCGCGCCCCCGACGACAGGCAGACGATGCGGCCCGAGCGCTGCTTCATCATGTGCCGGACAGCGGCGCGGGTGCACAGGAACGCGCTGCGGAGGTTGAGGCGGATGACGAAGTCCCACTGTTCGGCCGTCATCTCCCAGATCTTGGCCGACCGGCTGCCCCCGACGTTGTTGACGAGGATGTCGAGACGGCCGTAGCGCGCCACCGCGTCGTTGACGAGCTTGGCCGCGGGCGCCTCGTCGGTGACGTCACCGACGACGCCGAACGCGTGGCCCCCCTGCTTGGTGATGTCCGACACCGTGCGCTCGAGCGCGGCGCCCTCGATGTCGCCGAGGGCCATGCGCGCGCCCTCCCCGGCCAGACGCAGTGCGATCGCGCGCCCGAGCCCATTGGCAGCGCCCGTCACCACCGCCACCTGATCCTGTACGCGGCCCATTCGATCTCTCCTTGGCCGTGACGCGCACCTCGGAACGCACGCGCCGTCCGGCAGATTCCGCCGGCGCATTATCGGTGTCCGCACGGCCACTTGCAAGGCGCGCGCGTCGTCGAGCTATACTCAGCGCGCTTAGTCGTGTGCGCGAACTTCGCAAGTAATGCCCCTTGTCATGCTACGGCTCGCGCGATCGACGAGTTCGACGGCAGCGCGAACTGGCAAACGGGGAGCTCGCGCACGCCGGCGCAGTTCTTAGCAGACAGACAGTCGGCGCTCACGGCGAGGGGCAGCACCACGGGGAACACAGACTGATGGACAAGGCGTAGGGAGTGCTCGGCCCTCTTGTCTGGCGCACCCTCCAGTCGCTGCTGCTGCTGTGGCTGGTCACCGTGGTGGTCTTCGGGCTGCTACACCTGACCCCCGGCGACCCCGCCAGCCTCATGCTGGGCGAGCAGGCGACGCCGGAGCAGATCCGCGATCTCCGCCACGCGCTCGGGCTGGACGAGCCGCTGCTCACCCAATACCTGCGTTTCCTCGGCCACGCGGTGCGCGGCGACTTCGGGATGTCGATCCGCGCCCAGCGGCCGGCGCTCGTGGTGGTGCTGGAGCGGTTGCCGGCCACGCTCCTCCTCGCCGCCGGCGCGTTCCTCTTCGCCCTGTGCATCGGCATGCCCATCGGCGTGATCTCGGCGGTCAAGCGCCTGACCCTGTGGGATCACGGCTCCATGGCTCTGGCCCTCATGGGGCAGTCCATGCCCGTCTTCTGGCTGGGTCTCATGCTCATCGTCGTCTTCTCAGTCAATCTCCGCTGGCTCCCCGTCTCGGGCTGGGGCGGCCCGCAGCACCTGGTGCTGCCCGCCATCACCTTGGGGACGTTCCTGATCGGGCTCATCATCCGCCTCACGCGCTCGAGCATGCTCGACGTCCTGGGCCAGGACTACGTGCGCACCGCGCGCGCCAAGGGCCTGGCCGAGCCGTCTGTGATCGTGCGCCACGCGCTGCGCAACGCGCTCATCCCCGTGGTCACACTGCTGGGACTCCAGCTCGGGCTGCTCCTGGGTGGCGCCGTCATCACGGAGACTGTCTTCGCCTGGCCGGGGGTGGGCATGGTGACGGTCACGGCCATCCACCAGCGCGACTACCCGGTGGTGCAGTGCGCGGTGTTCGTCTCCGCCGTCCTCGTCGTGTCCATCAACTGGGCGGTGGACACGCTCTACAACGTTCTCGACCCGCGCATCCGCGTGGCGGACTAGCGCGTGAGCTCCGAGGCGCCCGGCCGCCAGCACCTGCGCCGCTTCTGGCGCCATCGCCTCGCCGTCATCGGCCTGCTCATCATGGTGACGGTGGCTGGGCTCGCGCTGTTGGCGGATCGCGTTGCACCGCGCTCGCCCACGGCGCAGCAGATCTTGCTCCGCCTGAAGCCACCGGGCTTCAAGGACCCGCGCTCGGGCCGGGTGGCCTGGCTCGGCACCGACCACCTGGGCCGCGACATCCTGAGCCGGATCGTGTATGGCAGCCGCGTGTCGCTCGTAGTCAGCCTGCCCGCGGTAGCGGTATCGGCACTGCTCGGGATGACGCTGGGCCTGCTGGCAGGCTACTACCGCTCGGTGATCGAGACGATCGTGATGCGCTGCGTGGATCTGCAGCTGGCGTTCCCGTTCATCCTGCTCGCGCTCAGCATCGTGGCCCTGATGGGCCCGTCGCTGCGCAACATCATCATCGTATTTGCCATCACGACGTGGCCCGTGTACGCGCGCACCACGCGCGGCGTCGTGCTTGCTCTCCGCGCCCAGGACTTCGTGCAGGCAGCCCGCAGCCTGGGGGCGAGCGACCGCCGCATCCTCTGGCGGCAGATCGCTCCCGGTGTGGTGAGCCCGGTCTTGGTGCTGGCCTCGTTCGAGGTCGCGCGCATGATCATCCTGGAGGCCGCGCTCGGCTTCCTCGGCCTCGGCGTGCCCCCGCCCACGCCCACGTGGGGGAGCATGCTCGCCGACGGCCGCGACTACCTACGCGACGCCTGGTGGATCGCGCTCTTCCCCGGGCTCGCCATCATGTTCACCGCCGCCGGGTCGAACTTCCTCGGCGATGGTCTGCGGGACATGCTCGACCCCACCCTCCGCAACGTCGAGGGGGGGTGAGCCCTACGCCTCCAGCGACGCATCCCAGAACATCAGGTACTCGTCGCGGCGCCCGGCGAAGCGTGTCCCTCGCTAAAACTCGGCCAGTGGCGTCTGGCCGAATCATTCGGCCATAGTCTCCCGGCTTGTAGGTGGTTTTCTCCAGTCGATGCTCGCCGTGCGGCCGTTCACGGGCCATCCGTCTGACCCACTATCGGCCTGTCTGAAGCCATCTCTGCCTCCGCCTGCTCCAGCCAGTACGTCATGTCCATCTCGCGGTACATCGCTGTCGCGCGGGTGAGGTGTTCCCGCGCCTGCTCGCGCTTTCCCGCGCGACGGTAGAGCTTGCCAAGGCCGAAGTGGCAGTGGGCGATGTGAGGGTGCATCGCGAGCTCGGTCCCGAGCGCGAGCGCCTCGCGGTAGCGGGCGCCCGCCGCGCCTGGATCATCGTTGCCGATGAGGACATCCCCCAGGAGCTTGAGCGCGTACGCCTCGCGCCCGCGCCGGCCCGAGGAGCGCGCGAGGTCGAGCGCGCGTACGACCGTTGAAAGCGCGTCGCCAACGCGCCCTTGGCGCAGGTAGGCGTCGCCGAGGTAGAGCATGTCGCGCTGGCGGGTGAATGCGTTCCGGCGCTTGCGCTGGAGCGTCACGGCCTCGAGGAGCGGGATGGCCTCGGCGGGCCGTCCGGCCAGCGCGTAGACGTGGCCGAAGAGGCCCGTGGCGTTGTCGGCCATCTGCTGCAGATCAGCCTGGAGCGCGATCCGCTCAACCCGCCGCAACGGGTCGATGGCCCGCTCGTGCGCACCCTTCTCGAGGTAGGCGGCGCCGAGCGCCCAGTAAGCATGGTAGAAGGGGTAGAGGATGGCCAGAGCCTCCGCCTCGCGGACGAGTTCCTCGGCCGTGGCGATCGCCTCGCCGAACCGGCCCACCTCCGCGAGGGAGAAGGTCAACCAGGTCCGGGACGCGAGAGAGGCCGGAAACCCGAGGGGACCGGGTTCGTGCAGCTGCTCACGCTGGATGAGCTCTGCGTTGGCCCTGAGCGTCGCGATCGCCTCGAGGTAGCTCCCCGCGGAGTGCTGCGCCTGGCCGAGGATCGTACGCGCATTGGCCGCGAAGGGGTGCGCGCCAGGCGTCTCGGTGATGGCCACTGCTCGAGCCGCGCACTCGACGCCCTGTTGGATCTGGCCGGCGATGATGGCGTAATAGTGGGCCTGGCCCGCAATGATCCGCGCCAAGCGGAGATCGTCACCGATCTCGCGGGCGAGCTCCTCCCCCCGGCTGAGGTGGTCCCTCAGCCGGTCGAACTCGGTTAGGTTGAACAGGGGGCCGCGGAGCGCGACGCGCACGTCGATCAACTGCTCGAGCACTTCTCGGGTTCGTGGCAAGCGGTCGGCGGCGACGACGGCGTGTTCGAGGTAGTCGGCGGCTTCCTGTAGCGCCAGCCTGGCCGACGCCCGTGCCCCGGCTTGGCGGAGGTAGTGGAGCGCCCTTTCCCATCGCTCGGCGTGACGACTGTGGTGGGCGAGCACGTCGACGTGCTCGGCCAGCCGATCAGCGTGGAGACGCTCGATGTCCTCGACGATCCGCGCGTGGAGCTCGCGCCGCCGCTCGCCAAGGAGGCTGCCGTACGCGACCTCGTGGGTGAGCGCATGCTTGAACGTGTACTCAAGCTCGGGGAAGAGGCTGGTCTCGTAGAGGAACTCGGCGGCCCCGAGGCGAGCCAGGCCAGCTCGAAGCGTCTCTTCGGGCAGCTCGGCAATCGTTTGGAGGAGGCCGAGCGGCACGTTCTTGCCGACGACCGCCGCCGACTGGAGCAGGCGCTTGTCATCGGGCGGAATCCGGTCGATGCGCGCGGCCAGCACGGCCTGCACCGTGGGTGGTACCTGGATCGTGTCGAGGGGCCGCGCCAGCCGAAAGCCGCCACGCTCGCCGTCCAGCACGCCCACCTCGGCGAGGGTACGCACGGTCTCCTCAAGGAAGAAGGGGTTGCCCTCGGTCGCGGCGATCAGGCGAGGCCGCAGCGCGGCCACGTCCGCGCCGGCGCCGAGGAGCGAGCTGAGCAGCGTCGCCGCGCTCTCGGGCGGCAGCGCGTCGATCCGGAGCTGGGTGTAGTAGCCCTTGGCGCCCCAGCTGTGCCGGTACTCGGGGCGGTAGTTCACGAGGAGGAGCAGGCGTGCGCTGGGAAGGCTCTCCACGAGGCCATCGAGAAACGCCTGGGTCTCGGAATCGATCCAGTGGAGGTCTTCGAACACGACCAGCAGCGGCTGGACTCGGCTCTCGCGGACGAGGAGTCCCCTGACGGCGTCTCGGGTCTGCTGGCGCCGGCGAAGCGGATCGACGCCCTGCCAATCTGCATCGTCGACGGGCACGTCGAGGAGCGCCAGCAGGGGTATACGCTAGGCTCGAGCGCCCGGTCCAGGGTCAGGATCTTGCCGGCCACCTTTTCGCGGATCGCCCGCGCCCCATCGCGAGGCTCGACGCGGAAGTAGGAGCGGAGAAGGTCGATCACCGGCAGGTACGGAGTCGCGCGGCCATGGGAGACCGAGCCCGATTCGAGGACGAGCCAGCCTTCCGTGCGGTGGGAGCGGGTGAGCTCGTAGAAGAGCCGTGACTTGCCGACACCAGGCTCGCCGACGACAGCCACGACCTGCCCGTGGCCCGTGGCGCTCTGGGCGAGCGCCCGCCGGAGCTGGTCCATCTCCGCGTCGCGGCCGACAAAGGGCGTCAGCCCCCGCAGAGCGGCGGCCTGCAGCCGGGTGCGAGCGATCCCGACGCCCCGCACCTCGTGGACCTCGACGGGGGTGGGGAGCCCCTTGAGGTTCACCGCACCGAGCGGCTTGACCTCAATCCAGCCCTCGGCCAGCCGCAGGGTGTCGGCGCTCGCCAAGACGGTTCCCGGCGCGGCGAGCTGCTCGAGCCGGGCCGCGACGTGGGTCGTCTGGCCGACGGCGGTGTAGTCCATGTGCAGGTCACTGCCGATCGCCCGCACAACGACCTCACCGGAGTTGAGCCCGACGCGGATCTGCACGAGGAGTCCATCCGACCGGCGGACGCCCTCGGCGTAGCGCCCGACGGCCTCTTGCATGCGGAGGGCAGCGTAGCAGGCGCGGACAGCGTGGTCCTCGTGGGCGAGCGGCGCGCCGAAGAGCGCCATGATGCCGTCGCCCATCACCTGGTTGACGGTGCCCTCGTAACGATGGACCGCCTCCATCATGTGTTCGAGGACCGGGTCGAGGAGCTTGCGCGCCTCCTCCGGATCGCGGTCGGCGAGGAGTTCCATCGAGCCCTTGAGGTCAGCGAAGAGGACGGTGACCTGCTTGCGCTCGCCTTCCAGCGCACTCTTGGAGGTGAGGATCTTCTCTGCGAGGTGCTTGGGGGTGTAAGACTCAGGCGAGGTGAAGCGCGCCTGTGACGTGGCCACGACTCCAGCAGGGTGCGCGCACTCGGGGCAGAACTTCGCGGTCGGCGAGAGTTGACGGCCGCAGCTCGTGCACGTCCGCGCCAGGGGGGCCGCGCACTCCTCGCAGAATTTTGCCCCCGTCTCGCTCTTGCGTTGGCCCCGGGGACACTGCATCCGAGGGCCTCCTGCGTGCCGTGAAAGACTGGGTCATGCTTACCCTACGGTAGGAAGCGCAGGCTGAGCAAGTCGGCGCATCGACTCAAAATTTGGGTTACCGGGGGCGGCCCCCTAGATCAGAAGTCACGGTTACCAATCCATTAGAGGAGGGCACCGTGACGCGAGCGAGCTTGCGAGAGTACGCCGGCCAAGGAGTGCGTCCTCGCCGGACGGAAGCACGCGCTGGAGGATTGCGCTCGGCGCCGGACCCCGAGGAGTGAACGCCTCATTGCGCGTTGAAGGAAGGCCCTGCGAGACCCGGGGAGCATGTGTCCCTCGGGGACGTCATCACGGAGAAACACGCCGGCTAGGACTGTGAGGGAGTGCTGAGGCAACTCAATCCGCCGGACGTCATCTGGACCAGCTGGACCTGTAGAAGCGGAGGAAGTTCTCAGCTTTCACGAAGATGCGGGATCTACTGGCGACGTGGATGACCACCACCTCGCGGGTGTCCTCCTTGAGTGATTCGAAAAGGAACTCGCCCGGGTAGCCCGGCAGGCTCTCAAGCTCGAATGGACCCGCCTGAAGTTCAGGCAGGATGCGCTGGATCGCCCCTCGACGTGTCGGTCTGCCATCTTAACGCCCCGGGGATTGGCCGTCGCGACGGGCGAATGGTACAGCGCCCGATCGCGGCGCCTGCCGGCCGAAGAGGGAGCGACGCCGCGCCACAGGACGCCCCATGGACATGCTGCTTCGAATGATCCGAGATCTTCCGGGGAGTCTCGAATATCTGCGTAGCCACGCCGCTTGACCAGCGACACGGGGGGATAGTGCGCGGGCCACTCACGCGATCGATTCGCAGTGGCATACACCTCTCCGTAAGGGCGCGAATTGGTTGATCGGGTGAACGTAGCTATCTCGCAGACGAGGGCACTGGGTGAAGAACTGACCATTTTCCCACGCGCGCGGATCGCCTCCTCGATGGCCCATTGGCGGAACAGCTCCATCGTGCGCGCCAAGCATCCGCGCGACTTCGGATGCTCGGTCGTGGTCGGCTCCCGGTCCGCCACGATGCAGTCGATCCCGAAGCGGTCGAGCAGCGGCGCCATCGCCAATCCAAGCGGCCCACCGCCGACGATGAAAGCCGAGGTGTCGTTTTTTATGTCATTCCCTTGGGAGCGCGCGGCGGAGCTGGTCCAAGTGGTTGTTGTCGTGCCAGGCCATCTCGGTGACCAGGTCCTCGACGGTCAGGCGGCCGCGGCGAGGATGCGTGCCACCCCGATGCCATTGCTCGGGAGACAGCGCGGTGAGATGAGCGAGCGTCCCCTCGCGTAGCCGGCGGAACGCCGCGAGTGCTTCGGCGGGATCGTTGCGGAGATATTGTCGGTCCCTGGCCCAGCGATCGGGCGCCGCCGGCTCGCCGTCGGGCTTCAGGGCCAGTATCCGAGCACCCATGCCGGCGGCCACGATCATCGGCTCGTCCACGGCGGCGATCACCTCGAGGCGGAGCAAGAGTATTTCCTCGGTGTCGCGCAGGTGGCAGATGATCTCCGTCGCGGCCCAGCTCGTGGCCTCCGGCCGCCGGGCGAGCACCGCCTCGGGCTGACCGCGGATCACCGCCGCGAGATCGTCAGCGGTTAGCGCCAGACGGGCCGTGCGCTGCTCGAGTGGTTGCCGGGCCACCTCATCACGTGTCACCATCGTGCCCTCCTTCGCCTGAACAGACCCCGCCGGGCGTGCGGCCTGGCGGCGCGTTCCCCACGGGAAGGATCGAGACCGGTCGGTGTCTGATAGGTCGGGACCCATGCGCGTGATTCCTGGTGAGCTGCATGCCCTGCTCGAACGCTGCCGGGCCAACGACGGCGCGGCCTGGGAGCGCTTCGCCGGCTGGGTGACGACGCGCGGGCGCGCGATCCTCGGCGGCGTCGACCGGCTCAGCCCGGCCGACGGCGAGGACGCCGTGGCGGAGACGCTGAAAAGCCTCGTCACGGCCGTGCGGCGCGGCGAGATCCGAGGTGCCAGCAACGCCGAGATCGACGCCTACGTGTGCACGGCGATCCGGCGGCGCGCGCTGAATGTCCTGCGCGGCCGGGCACGGCGGCGAGAGGTCGATGCGTTTACCGAAACCCCGGCCGAGGTGATTCAGGACGACATCTCGTGGCAGGACGCGCGCGCGATCGCCGCCGAACAGCTCGACCGTGTGGAGGCGCGACTACAGGCGTGGCCCGCGGAGGACCGTTACCTGTTCATCGCCAAGCTCAACGGCGTGTCGGCACGCGTCATCCGGCAGACGCTGGAGCAGCCGCCGTTCGGCCACTTCATCGCCCTCGCCACCATCGACACGCGGTTCCATCGCCTGCGCCAGCGCCTGCTGGATGAGGTAGCCGAGCCATGAGCCCGCCCGAGCCCGACGAGATCCTCCAGGGGCTGCTGCGACGGCTGGACGAGGGCGCATGCGTACCCGGGCGGTTGCTCGAGCGTCTGGTCGTCGACGCCTTGCCCGCCGCCGAGGCCGCGGCCACGATGGCTCACGTCACGTCGTGCCTGGTCTGCTTGAACACCTTCTCGCGTTTGCAGGGCCTGCACGCAGTCGACGACTCGCGCCCATGCTTGGTCGGCGACTCCGCGGCCGTGCGCTCGCTGCGCGCACACGTGACCCGGCTGGCCGCGATGGACGAGGCCCCGGTGCTCATCGCCGGCGAGCGCGGCACCGGCAAGGGTGTGGTTGCCCGCGACATCCATGCGCTCAGCCGACGTGCCGCCGGCCCCTTCGTGGAGGTGAGCTGTACCGCCACGCCAACGGCGCGACTGCAGGAAAAGCTCCCCGACGTGCTCGCCGCCGCCGCCGGCGGCACCCTGTTCCTCGACGAAGTCGACGCGCTGTCTCCGAGCCTGCAGGCGGCCGTACTCGGGCTGATCGACGCGCCGGCCGGGGACGTTCGCGTCGTCGTGGCCACGCACGTGGATCTCGACGACCTCGTCAGCGGTCGCGCGTTCAGCGCCGACCTGCTCGCCCGCTTTGCGGTCTCGACGGTGACGCTGCCGCCGCTGCGCGAGCGCCCCGACGACATCGTGCCGCTGGCGCGCCACTTCGCGGATCGGCTCGCCCGCCGTCACGGCGGCGTGCTCCGGCTGACCCGCGGAGCCGAGGCACGGCTGCGCGACTATCGCTGGCCGGGCAACGTGCGCGAGCTGGTCGACGTCATCGAGCGTGCGGCGCGGCGGCGCGAACGCGACGAGATCGGCGTCGAGGCGCTGCAGCTCCCCATGCCTGACACCCGCTGTGCCGACGTCTAGCCGCGGCCGGGCGCCGCGTCGACCGATCGAGCGCCTGGAACGAGCCAAGCGCAAGGGCATAGGCCGCACGACGAAGTCCTTTGCATGCGCATGCCTGCTGATGTTGGGTGTGGTGATTCCGGCACCACCGTCGGCGGCACAAACGCGAGCGGACCTTGTGGAGCGCGGCCGGTATTTAGTCGAGACCATCGCCGCCTGCGGGCACTGCCACACGCCACAGAGGTTGGAGAACAATCGCCAGGTGGATCTCCCGGGTCTGCACCTGGCCGGTGGATACGGCTTCGACGGCCCGGTTCTCGGACGCTGGGCCGGAACGAACATCACCCCCGATCCCGACACCGGCATCGGCCGCTGGACGGAGGCGGAGATCGCCATAGCCGTGCGCGAAGGACGACGTCCGGACGGTAGCGTCATCGGACCGCCATGCCCTTCGCGCACTACCGAAAGATGTCCGATGCCGACGCCCGCGCCATTGCGGCGTACCTGAAATCGGTTCCCTCTGTGCGCAACGTTGTGACCCGGTCGTCGTACCGCATCTCGCTCCCCGCCAACTGGGGGCCACCGGTGTCTGGCATCACAGGACCACACGAGGGCGATCCGGCGGCGCGCGGCGCATACTTGGTCGAGCTCGGCCACTGCCTGGATTGCCACACGCCGAACCGTCCAGCCGGCGGTGGGCGTGACTGGTCGCGTAGCGGGCGCGGGGGCCGGCCCGTCACCGGATTAGCCGGTCCCGTCCCCGCCTCGAACATCACGTCGCACCCCGAGCGTGGTCTCGGCGGTTGGACCGACGAGCAGATTGTCCGCGCCATCACCCAGGGAGTATCGGCTAACGGGCGGCGACTCCTGCCGCCGATGCCTTACGCGAATTACGCGCGGATGACATCGCGGGACTTGGCCGATAGCGTCGCCTTCTGCGTTCGCTGTCGCCGCAACCCTGAGGCCTCCACCGGAGAGCGCTGACCTGATATGAGCGAATCGAATCCGAGACACATCCGGTTTGAAACCGTTCCCAACTTCCGAGACCTTGGCGGCTACCGGACGCACGACGGCCGCACCGTCGCGTGGCGGCGCCTGTTCCGGAGCGCGGCGCTCCACAAGATGAGCGACCGCGACATGGCCCGGCTCAAAGGGGAGATCACCCCCCGCGCCGTCATCGACCTGAGAAGTCCGAAGGATCCGAAAAAGGAAATCGTCCTGCTCGAGGCGATCGGTGCCAGTCACTATCCCATACCCTTCAGTCCCGATAGCCCCGCTTACCTGGCCGACGAGGCGAAGGCTCACCCGAACGCGACCAACATGGGAGCGATCTACCTGTGTCGCATCAGCGAGAAGGAGTTCGGCAAGAGGCTCGTCGACGCTCTCGAAGTCATCGCGGATCGGGACAATCACCCGCTGATATTCCATTGCAGCGCAGGCAAGGATAGGACAGGGGTCCTGGCCGCCATGGTCCTGGCCGCGATGGGCATCGTCGACGAAGATGTCGTCGAAGACTACGCTCTTTCAGCCCCGCTCATGAAGGAGATCCGCCACCGTATGACCAGCGACCCCGAAATGGCGCAGGGCGTGAAAGACCAGCCCGATTTCCAGTGGGAGGCCTCTGCGGAGTCGATGGCAGTCTTTCTGTCGCTCCTCGGTCGAGAGTACGGCTCCGCAGACGGTTACCTGAGGGCGAATGGGGCGGGTAGTTCGTTGGTCAATCGATTGAAAGTCGCCTTGCTAGTTTAGGACAAGGCGGACTTCACGGAGCTGACCGAGGAGCTGCCAATGTCGAGCACGCAGGGATCGTGCTGGTCCCGCCGTCCTTCCCCCCCGCCGACGTTGCCGCGGTCGCTGATGCCATAAGCGTTAGATGCCCATAGGAGGGTGGGCTTGAACATCGTTTTTGATCTCGCTGGGGTCGTGGTGAATTATGACCAAGCGGCGCTCATTGCTGAGATATTCCCCGATCCAGTGCTGCACGCCCACAGTACGTGCGGATATCCTCGGCCATGGCGATTGGCTCGCGCTAGATCGTGGGACGCTGTCTCTGCAAGAGGCCATTAGGCGCGCTACGCGTCGTACCGGCTTGTCGAAAGCGGCGGTGGCAGCCTTTCTGCAGCAGGTGCCGCCAACCTGGAGGGCCAACCCAGGCACCGTGGACCTCTTGTATCGGCTCAAGGCCAAGGGGCATCCCTGTTCTGCTTGTCGAATATGCACGTCGCGTCTATGGAGCATCTGGAGCATGTTTACCCATTCTGGGAGGTCTTCGCGGGGCGCGTCATCTCGTGTCGCGTACACTCATGCAAGCCAGACCCGGCGATCTACGCCTATCTCCTCGAGCAGTATGGGTTAGAGGGGCCTCAAACCGTCTTCATCGATGACACAAAGGTGAATCTGGAAGCAGCAGCCCAGTGTGGTCTCCACACAATCCAGTTCAAGAATCCTGCGCAGTGCGAGCGTGAGCTGCGTGCGCTGGGCTGCATCTAACAAACCCACTGGACTGACGGCCCACAGTGCAGGCTTCGTGGGTGGTTCCTAGCGTTTTCCCTTGTGGCC
>Ga0187893_10011766_pt1 | contig 12611 bp, 12 predicted proteins | sample MA1701074metaG_FD_139574 | JGI IMG/M metagenome (GOLD analysis project Ga0187893, IMG submission 139574) | White microbial mat communities from a basaltic lava cave in the Kipuka Kanohina Cave System on the Island of Hawaii, USA - MA170107-4 metaG ...
ACATTCCATCATGGCCAGAGCCGATACCGTGCTCACCAACAGGCCGGATATATACATGCAGTCATTCCTTGCGCCCATCAGTGTTTTTCTCCTTGCAAACCGGGTGGAGTCCATATATACGAGTCTGTCGAAAAACCCGTTTATGAGGCGGCGTAACCAACAAATCGCGTGGGCGTAATCCCAGCGAATCGCCCGAAGCGGTGCCTCGCTGAATCTCGGGGCATTTGCGCAAGCTTCGTGTTCCCCAGACAATAGAGACGAAGGATTTCACCCGCGATCCAAAGAACGGCATGCTTGACCGGATCTTGCGACTGTGGAAGTGGTTCACGCCTGACATGTACGCACAGCCCTCCCTCACAGTCCGCCTAATCTCTGAAGGCCGGTGGCACAACCAGAAAACTCATCAGCAGGCCGACCACCCCGGCCATCCCAATGGCGCCGGCCCATAGGTGGACGGTCCACCATACGCCACCACCGGTCAGCCGGAGCGCCAGGAAGTACAAGCCATACAAGATCGTCGGCACGGCAAAGGCAAACAGGCGAAACGCCGCTGGCCGCGTGGCCGAAGGCCGGAGCCGCCACCGCAACAGATCGGCGGCCATGCCCCCCAAAATCGCCACCGCAATCAGCGGAAACGCACCGGTGTCCAGGGGATTGCTCCCGTACGCCTGGTCGCGCATCAGGGTGAGCAGGGTGATGTTGAGCCCCAGGAGCAGGGCCAGGCTACCCCACGGCAGGGGCCAGCGCCGCACGGCCAGCAGGACCACACCCATCAGCAGTGCCGTTTGCAGCAGGAGGCTGATAAGGCCTAGCGCCTGCGCGTAGAAGGTGACCCGTGCCAGACCGCGCCCGGTCATCGAACCGAAGAGGGCCGCGCTGGGACGATGGGGCTCAGCCGCCATGGTGGACGCAAAGGGATGTGCGTACTGGGTGAAGAACGTGAGCACCGATAACAGCAGGGTCAGGGACACCAGCATCGGCCACAGGGCGGACCAGCCGTGAGAGTCCGTGCGGTGCCAGGCGGCGCGCAACGGGCCGGTCAAGATCAGCGTCGCGCCCAACGCCAGCAGCAAATGCGTGGGGCTGAGCAAGGCTTCCAGATCGGCCTCGAAGCCAAAAAGCAGATGCCAGGCCATGTCCCCGAGGCCACCCACGAGAAAAATTAATACGCCCAAGAAAGACCACTCATAACCCAGGGGTGAGGCACGCATCACTGGATAGCCGCCCCTCCAGTTCCAGAACACGGTCAAGCCCAGCGCCCCGGCTGAAGCGAACAAACCCGAGTAGAGCATCGCGTGCCAGGGCGTGAAGAACGTTTCTAACTCGGTTTCAGCGATATGCTGGTGGGCCCAGCCGTCAAGGTAGAGCCCGCCCAAGAACCAGGCGCACAGCGTAACGATGACCCCATCGAAAGCCACGTTGCTGAGAGGCCGCTCGCCTTCGGCGGTGGTGGGGCTGGGGGAAAGCGATGCTCGGGACATGGGGAGGTCATTTTCCTTCACGCTGGTAAGTCGACCAGCTCACGGACGTTTCCACGCACGCCCCCGATGCCCTGCTGGAACCGCAGGTCTTGGGCATGGATGGTCATTGGTAGCCCGCCGTATGGAGTCAGCACAATGCTCCCCGCGCGGTTGATGATGATGTTTGGCGCGCATTGGAGTTGGAAGCGCTGCATAAGCATCGCGAGCACGATCTTTATCTCTTGCAGGGCGAACTGCCAGCCAATGCACATCCGAGGGCCGGCGCTGAAGGGGTTGTACTCAAAAATCGACGGGTGAATGCTGTCCCAGCGCTGCGGACGAAAGCGCGCGGGCTCGGGATAGAGATCCGGCATGCGGTGGGTGTGATAGATGCTCACGAAGACTTCCGTGCCGGCCGCGAGTTCATACCCGCAGAATTCCGTAGGTTGAGACGTCACCCGCCCGTTGAAGATCGCCGGCGGGAATAGGCGCAGGCTTTCCTTGACGACCTGATCGAGGAATGCGAGCCGTTCGAGTTGCTCCAGGGTCGGCGCCGTTCCATGAAGTACCGATTCGAGTTCGTCCAATAAGTCGACTACGATGCTAGGGTGTTGGGAGAGCAGGAACAACATCCAGGTGAGGGCGTTCGCGGTGGTCTCGTGTCCTGCGACGAAGAAAACGTTCGTGTGCCCGATTAATTCATCTTCGCTCAGAACGAGCCCGCTCTCGCCATCGCGCGCTTGGAGCAGGATGGAGAGCATGTCGTCGGCATCGCGGCCGCTATTGCGTTTCTGCTCGATGATGCGGCGCATCTCGCTATCCAATTCACCAATCACGGTGAGGAGGCGATGGAAGGGCAGGCCCGGGAGGTCATAGGGCAATAGCCCGGTCAAGGGGTTGGCGAGCACACTGAATGCCTCTTGCAATAGTAGGCCGATGCTCCGGCTGTGCGCGCCGATGTCTTCCCCGAACAAGGTCCGCGTCGCGATGCGCATGGTCAGGAGGCGTAGCTCCTGCATTAGGTTGCGCTGTTCGCCAATGCGCCAGCCATCGAGAAACGACTCGGTGATCTCGGCCATGGTGTCGCGGTAGGACTCCACGCGCTTGGTGTGAAAAGCGGGCATCACCAGTCGGCGATGCTGTCGGTGTTCCTCGAGATTGACGCCAAAGAGCCCCACGCCGAAGTGCTTGAGGGGCGCCGTGCGCTGCGATTGGTCCTTCAGTCGATAGCGCGGGCCAGAGAGCGGGAATTTGAGATAGATCTCATGCTGGGTGCTGGCCGCGCGCGTGGCCTCCGGCCCATAGGCGAGAACCGTGCCCGGGCAGTCCTCAAGGGGGGAGTACAGATTGGTCTTGGCGCCCTTCGCGAGCAGGACCACCTGACCGTAGTGTTCGAACAGCCGTCCGGAATGCCCGAGGGGATCGCGGCCGAATTGCAGCATGTTACCCCAGCGACCGATGAGGCGGGCCGGCGGTGGGCCCGGAATATCGGACGGTAGTGCGAATGCGTGATGCAAAGCGTGTCCCCGGCGTTAGCGTGTTACCGGGCTCGCTGAGGTTCCGGGTGGCCCCAATAAAGGAGGTACAGGAGCCTGCGGTTTCGAATGACCGGCTTGTCGAACTTTCCGAGTCTCATTCCGTCGAGCTCTAAAGGCGTGTCGGCCACGTGCACGACCCAATCAGCATCGTTCCGCACGTCCCGCTTGCCGATGAGTGTCGTCGTCGCGTGCACCAGAGGTTTCAGCAGGCGATAGAAAGAAGACCCGATCCTGGAGAATAGGAAGATATGAAACCAGGTCGTCGTTTCGGTCTGCGGCATCATGAAGGCCGCCGTGCGCGTCACCAGCGGTCGTTCCACGCCGGTCTTCGGATCGAACCAACGAAAGGTGAACACCGCGCGCACGGGATCGAACCGCGTGACCCATTCATTCTGAAAGAGGTCGCCGGACCGCGCTCCCAGCAGCGGAAGCCAGACCGAAGAGCGTTGAGGGCCCCCGATATAGAACCTCCGTTCTATCGTCGTAATTCTGCGCTTTGAATTCCAGCCGGCTCACGCCGTCTTCATTCCAGCCGAGAAAGAAATGAATGAAGGGAAAATGCTCGTCCTCGCTGAAGTTGTCGAGCGCCACGTGCAGGGGCGCCTGGAAGAGAGTGGAGAACGATCCGGCGAGGTCAAAACCGTCCCAACGCGTCAAAGGAAAAGTGCTCGCCGGCGTGTCGCGCTCGGAAAGCCAGAGGTAGCCGAACTTCTCAACGACCTGATAGGCCGCCGTATCACACCGGGTAAGCTTCGGCTGTGACGGGCTGCAACCTCTCCCCTCCGCGTCGAAATGCCACCCGTGATAGCTGCAGGCAAGCCTGCCATCGGGGCGAACGCGGCCTTGGGACAACGGGGCCTTGCGATGCGGACAGGCGTCGGCAACCGCTGCCGCCCGATCCGACCCGTCACGCCACAGCGCGAACTTCTGCCCCGCAATCTGCACCCTGACCGGACCCTTCTTCAGGCTACGCGACGGAGCCACTGGGTGAAAGAAACGCATGACCGGCACGGTCGACCCTCTAATCTAACGGTTCCATAGGCTTGGAACCAACCGCCATTCGAATGCATGGTGAATTATACGATCCAGAGGCATTCCGGATCCGGCGTGGGACCGAGGTCGGGCTATGCATGTGCCTTGTGCGTCTTACCGCCAGGCCTGCGACCGCTGCACAGTTCGGGGCAAAGCGGGGCTGCTGGTTCAGGCGACTACGCCACGTCGGCGGCCCGAAAGGCGAGCCAGGCATTCAGCAACGGCGTGTCCCTGCCCAGGCCGAGGGTTGGCGGGGTCGCTCCTCATGCGCCCAACCCTAGCGGGCGAGCGCTGGGCGGTGGTCGTCCGTGGGCCCCCCAGCGCCTCCGACCGCCCGCGCCATGTCGTCGAGGAGCGCTTGTGGAGAGAGCGGTCGGCCGAGGAACTGCTCGATAACGTCTTTCGAAGGCTTCTCGAGGCCGAAGCGGTGCAGGCTTCGCACCATCCGCTGGTACCAGCCCCGATCGCCTTCGGCATAGGAGCCGTGCCGCTTGCGGAGCCGCGCCCGCAGATCGGCGCTCAGGATCGCCCCGGCCGCGTAGTTCATCATGTAGCCGGGCGAGTCCACGAGCTGGCCGCGCACGGCCCACCAGGCCAGAGCGGGGTGCGGCTCAATCCGGAAGTACCTCCGGGTGATCTCGGTCCACACCTCGTTCGGATCACGCGCCGGCTTCCGGTGCACTTGGACCTCGAAAAGCGCCCAGACAATGTCCATGACGATGCCGGAATATTTCGCCGCGATTTCCGCCTCGATCGGCACCGAGGTACGCAGGTAGCGGCGCTGCCACGCCGGCTCGTAGAGCTCCAGGGCGGCGATGTCGGCGATCGCCTCCGTGAAGATGTCGCTGTCCGGCCAGTCGGTGAAGGCGGGGCGCGTGCGGATGGCCGCGATGTGGACGGCGTGCCCGGTCTCGTGCAGCAGCTCTAGGAGATTTTCGAGTCCACCGATCCGGTACGTGGCGAAGACCCACGGCTCGCCGGGGATCACCGCCTCGCCGTCCGTTCGCGGCCGGCGACCGAAGGTCGTGAACGCCACCGGATCCTTGCTCGCCCGGGGTTCGAGGTCGTAGTGCACCTGGAGTGCTGCCAGGTCCGCCCCCAGTTCGCCGTAGAAACGGTCGTTGAGCGGCCGCAGAGACTTAAGCGGAATCCTCTCGTCGAGCGCCCGATGGGCCTGGCCGGCGTGGTACCAGAAATCCCACGGCTCGATCGGCGTGTCGGGCGTGGTGTCGTGCCACTTCTGAAGCACCAACCTGAGCCACTCCTCCATCACCGCCGGCTCGACGTCGATGCTCCGCACCGACTCCCCGAGCCACTTCCCCTCGTCCCGCAGGCGGGCGCTGTTCTTGCGCACCAGCGTCCGGTACGGGCTCCGCGGCCCATTGTCGCCGTTGACCGCCTCCCAAATCGGCGCGAAGGCCCTCCACAGCTTCTCGCGCCGCGACGGGTCGTCGGTCAGCGTGAGCAGCCCGAAGATCGTCAACCGATCGATCGGCTCACCGTCGAACGACAAGGAGTGGGCAGCCTTCGAGAAGCAGGCGTAGATCCGCTTCGAGAGCGCTCTATACCCGTCCTTTCGGCTCGCCACAAGCTCTGGGCCGTAGGTACAGTCGACTTCCCCCTCCGCGCTGGCCGCGGCCCGGGCGACCTTCTCCACCACGAGCTCTTGGGCGAGGGTCCGCCTCATGACCTCCAGGGCTCGATGGTCGTCCTCCGACAAGGGCGCAGAAGCACCGGCCGCCAGGGCGCGCTCGAGCTCCCCCCGGGCCCCGTTGTACCGAACCACGAGTTCCGCGAGCGCCACGCCTGCCTTCGTCGTGAGCGAGCCCCGGCTGCGGGTCACGTCGATCTGGTCCCTCAACGTGCGTGCCTCCTGGTAGAGTTCCTCGATGGCGCGGATTGGGAGCAGACCATCGCTCGGCGTCGCCAGTAGGGTGCAGGATCCTAGGCTCGCCGCGGCGAGCGCGGCCGCTGGCATCGCAAGCGCGACCATCCAGCGGCGAGAGGAAGAAGCCATCGTTCAGACGGCGGCCCGCTGGAACGCAGCGCGGGCGTCGAGGAGAACCTGGATCCCGTCGAAGCCAAGCCTCTCCAAATCCAGCGCATCGTCGAAGACGTCAATCACCTTCGCCGGAATGTGGTCAGCAATGTAGTCGTCGAGACGTTCTGGAAACCGCGTGCTCTGCAGTCGGAACGCGACGTCTCTTGCCCACAAGAGCATGATTTCGGGCGTCTCTCGCAAACGCGGTGGTTATTCAACATAAACTGTCGTTCCCGAAAATCCGTATACACTGTAGCTGTTGAGCGCGTAACCAAGGATGCGATCTTGCCCTCGCAGGGGAAAGTCCAGGCAATGCGGCGTAACGCAAAGCTAATCCTCGCCCAGTGTCCCCTCTTCTTCGCAGCGACTGAACTGAACGAATGGCGCTGCCGACGGCACTGAAGCAGACTAGTGTCAGGCAACAGGGTGTACTTCCTCCATACCCAGTGGGAAAACCCAGGTCTGACTCATCACACTATGGGGCGCTTGTCGGCCCATTTGACCCTCGTCGATTTTACCGACCTGCCGCTCGCTTTACTGCCGGGCTCGGACTGTAGCCGTGGTCTTGCGGCCTGTCGCCGCTTTTTTCTTCCCGATCTTTTTTTTCACCGAAGCCTTCTCGCGGGTGGGAGACGCTTTTTTCGTCGAGCTCTTGCCGCGTCTATTAAGGTGGGGCGGAGCGGAGACAGTAGTCTCAGCCATTTCCAGATCGAAGAGCGCTCCCAGATCGTCATCGTGCAGAACCTGCATCGGCGCCGGTTTGGTCTTCGACAGCGAGATCTTCTTGCCCGTCGTGGCAAGCAATTCCGCTTCATTGACCTTACGCAGTTTGAAAAGCAGTTCGGGCCGTGCGTCCAACCGCGCGCCGATCCCATACAGCACCGCCGCGACGTGTTTGCACATCGCGGCCCAGTCCGGACAACTGCAAGCGAGTTTGATCTCCTTGGGTGAGGGAAACAGGCCGCTGCCTTGCTGGCAGACACGGTCCATCACGGCCTTAGAAAGCTGGCCCTGCAAAAGCTCGATCAAGGAATCAATGCGGCCGGCGCAGTCGTGGCAGATCGCCTTCCAACGGGTGGCCGACACGGGCGCAACGGTGACGCTGACCGTGTAGATATCCGAACCGCTGACGAGGGCCTTCACGCTGCCCTCGCTGATTTGGAGATCGATGACGGAACCGTTGCGTACGTACGTACGTCCGCGTGGCAAGCGATTCTCGTAGTCGCTGTAGCGTTCCAGGTTGTCGCACCAGGCCTTGCCCCAGAAACTCCGGACGATGGTACGGCCATCCACACTTACCGGATCAATCGTTTGACCTTTTTTCTTGAGCCTAGCGATCTTCTGCGTGGCCTGCTGTCGTCGCTTGGCGACCGGGACATAGGGTTTCCAAGCGAAAACGCCCATTTTCTACGCCTCCTTCAGCGCTGCGTTTAAATCCAGCGACACCAGTTTCAGCAACTCTTCGTCCTGCATCTCGGTAAGCCGTGCCTCCACGCCGCCACCCAGTAGATCGCCGGCCAGTTGCTGTTTGCTCATCATCAGGCGGTCTATTTTATCTTCCACAGTGCCCTGGCAAATAAATTTGTGCACCAGCACGTTTTTGGTCTGCCCGATGCGGAAGGCCCGATCGGTGGCCTGATTCTCCACCGCCGGGTTCCACCAGCGGTCGAAATGGATGACATGCGAGGCCGCCGTCAAATTCAGCCCGGCGCCACCGGCCTTGAGCGACAGCACGAAAAACGGAACGCTTTCGTCGTCCTGAAAACGGGCCACAAGGTCCTTGCGTTTACGGACTTCGGTCGCGCCATGCAACACCAGGCCGGGCCGCCCGAAAACACTACCGAGGAAGCTCGCGAGTGGCTCGGTGATCTCCCGGAACTGCGTGAACACCAGCGCCTTTTCCTGTTTCGCGGCTATCACATCTGCGAGCTCCCGCAAGCGCGTCAGCTTGCCGCTGTCCGTTTCGCTCCAAGCCCCGTCGCCCAGCCATTGCGAGGGGTGATTGCAGATCTGCTTAAGCCGCATCAGCAGCGCCAGCACCAAGCCTTTGCGCCGGATCCCGTCGGCTTCGGCGAGCTGACAGGACAGATCGTCTACCGCCTGCTGATACAGCGCCACCTGCCTGCGGCTCAGTGCACAGAACGCCTTGATCTCGGTCTTGTCCGGCAGATCCGTGATGATGCGCTTGTCGGTCTTCAGCCGGCGTAGTAGATAAGGCCGTACCAGTTCGCGCAGGGGCGCGTAGGGATTCTCAGAACCGTCGCCCAAGTTTTTGACGAAACGAGAGAATTGCTTAGCCGATCCCAGCAGGCCTGGGTTGATGAAGTCGAAGATCGACCACAGATCGCCGAGCCGGTTTTCGATGGGCGTACCGGTGAGCGCGATGCGCGATTGGGCCTTGAGCCGCTTGACCGCCTTGGTCTGCTTGGTTCCGGGATTTTTGATCGCCTGCGCCTCGTCCAGGATCACCAACCGCCAGGCCGTGGTGTTGAGCGACGGCACCCGCTCCAGCGAGCCGTAGCTGGTGATCACTAAATCGAGGTCCGGCCGATGGTCCAGAGCCAGCTTCTTAAGCTCGGCGGCCGGGATGCTGGACGGATGCGCGACAAACGCCGTGAGACCTGGCGCGAAACGTTCCAGTTCTGCCCGCCAGTTGGCCAACAGCGAGGCCGGGGCCACCAGCAGACTCGGCGTCGGCTTCGGCTTGCTTTGGTGTTTGAGCACCAGTAACAGGGACAGCACCTGGATGGTCTTGCCCAGGCCCATGTCGTCGGCGAGGCAGGCGCCTAGGCCCAGGCTGGCGAGCAGGTGCAGCCAGCGCACCCCGGCGCGTTGATAAGGCCGCAGCGTCCCGCGCAGGGCCTTGCCGGGGTCGGCTTGGGCGGAGGTCTCCGGGCTGCGCAGGCCCTTGAGGATTTCGGCCAGCCACGGTCCGGCGACCAGCTGACTCCAGTCCGCGAGGGCCGCGGCGCCGGTCCCGTCGCCCGCGATACCCGTGCCGGCGAGCAGGCGCATGGCCTCTCCGAAGGATAGACCTTCGCTCTTGGCCGCTCGTGCGATGTCTTGAAACCGGGTGAGCGTTCGCTGCAAGCGGGCGTGATCGACTTCGATCCAGCGCCCACGGATCAGCGCCAAACCTTCGGACTGCGCTAGTAGCTGCCGGACCTCCGCCGGCGACAGCGTAACACCGTCTAGCGCAACCTCCATACGAAAGTCCAGCAACGCGTCCAGGCCTAGCCGCGAGGGGCGTTTGCCGCCTATGGTCGCTCTCACCTGCGGGCGCGCTGGGCGATTCATGCGCCAGGTTGCGGGCATCCGTACCACCACGCCTGCGCGTTCTAAGTTAGCTGCGTCGTTCAGGAAGCGAAAGGCCTCGCGTGGTCCCCAGCGCAAGGGATGGAATATCTCGCCGTTGTCCACCATCGCCTTGAGCCACGGACAAACCTCGACCGCCGCCTGTACAGGTTGGAGCAATGACAGCAGGCGCTCGCGATTCGCCGCACCCGCATATTCGCGCAAGGCCTGGCCCAGCGGCACGTGCTGCGCCCGCGCGTTGGCCGACAGTTGGGTGGTGTAGGTGGCCAGAAACGCAAAAGGGGCGGCATCGTCCTTGCGATTTTCGGCCAGGTTGAAATACACCCGCCCGACCAGATTCCAAGCGGGATGCAAGCGCTTGAGAAAGTCCTGTACCGCCAGACCCGCTTCAGTGCGTTCCAGGGCAAACGCCTGATCCATTGCCTGCCATAATTCAGCGAGCACGTTCGCATCGAGGTATTCCGCGCCGGTCATGAGCGGGGCCGCCTCAGCCAGTTGTTCCAATTCGGCATCGGTGGGTGGGGGTACCGAGAACTTAGCCTCCTGCACGTTTGGCATTGCGCACAGATGCGTCACGTAACGGGCGCCGAACGCCCGCCAGTAGGTAAACACTGCGGGCAACGCGGCATCGACTTCACCGGCGCCGAGCTGCAGCAAGCCGTGTCCCGAACCGCGCGCGAAAGCCTTTTGCAAGCGCGCGGACAGTTCGGCCTCTAGCGCCGGCGCGTCCTCGACAGACCCGAGGGTCAGCTTGCCGTGGGGGGTGAGTATGGGAGCGAGTGACGGCATGACCTGTATAACAATCATCACCCGTGGTCGGGCGATTCCCTTTTTCGAAGCACAGGCATCGTCGTTAGCCTAGCTGATGGTAGGGCGACTTCACGAAACGCGACAATAAAGCAAGATGGCCGCGTTGCACAATGCGTAAAATCGTGCGGGGCGCCCCTTTCTCCGTAAAGACGGTCCGTAGCTAAGCTATTGTTGTCATGGATGCTGCACCGCCACCGATGAAACGAGTCCTTTTCGTGAACTCATCAGCACGGGATGAATGAAAGGCCGATCCGTGTGGCTGATCCGGAACCGGTGCGAAGTCCGGAGATTACGGCAAGACCCGCAGGGCCGTCACACCATGCCGAGGCGTGCAACCGATCATCCGGCGCACCACGCCGCGGTCGGGAAAGCGACCGCGAAAGAGCTCCGGATGCAGGGTCTCGGCGAGGATCTCTAGGCTGTCCACGATACGCGGTCCCGAACGGCTGAAATAGGCGGGGCCGTCGACGACGTACACCTCCCTGCGTTGCGCCGCGGGGAGCATGCCGAAGGCCGGGACGCGATCGCAGGATCGGAAGGTCCGCGAGGGTTCGCTCGACCGAGTAGCCGCCTTGGGGAGGCAAGCACGCTCGCCACGAGCGTTCGTGTCCGCGAAATGGGCGAGCCCAAGTTAGTGTATCACTGACGAGGAAGGGCGCAAGACCTGGGCGACCGGATGTTTGGACGGTAAAGCTAGGGCGGTTGCAGCTTGAAATTGGCAGTCGGTGACACGATCACAGCACCATCCAGTTTGCCGAGACTCTTGTCGAATGTGCCGAGAGGCAAATGGCCAGCCTTGCGCGCGATTTCCAGCATCAAGCAATCGGAGAAACCGAGCGAAGGACGCGCACGAAAATGCCCTAGCGCTAAAGCGACAACGTCGGCGTCCTGTAGCGTCAGGTGCTTGTGGTTAAGTAACAAGTCGATTGCCCTTGCGATCTGTACCGATGTTCGCTCATATACTGCGTCCAGCACCCAAAGCGCTTCGGCTAGTACGAGCTGCGACACCCACGCCCCATTCTCGACGAAGGCCTCTGCAGCGCTTGTTTGTGCCGCGTCGTCTCGCACCAATAATCGCACCAGCAAGTTGGTATCAACGGCGCGCATACTTCTCGCGTATGTGCTTGCGAATGCCTTCCTTCACGTTGGCAGGCGTCTTCTGCTTTGGCTTCGCCTTGGGGAACAGCGCGTCATGCACCTCGGTCGATGTATGCCGGCCAGCTCGACGAACGACTACCTGATCGTTGCTCTCATCCCATTCGAGAATGGAACCCGGGCCGACACCAAGTTTTTTGCGCACTTCGGCGGGGATCGAGATCTGCCCCTGGGCAGTGATTTTGGATCGAGCGATCGACACCATAAAAACATTACCATGGTAATGCACGTCCGTCAAGCGGGGACTCGCAGAGACTTGCTCCTACTCCTCCTAAGGCGCGGGTCGTTGCATTGGCATCGCAACGCGCTCCTGGGAAAGTTTCGGTCAAGGCGCGATCGTCCGCTTCTGGGCCGATTTGAGACCTTCGGCGCATAGGCGAGCCGATCGCGATTTTGCGAAACAGATTCAGCCCTGGATTTTGATGGCGAAGCCCCTCGCCATCTACCGCCAATTTCGTTGCCTAACGCATGAGACTCGTCGCGACTGGCTGTCGAGCAAGCGCCTTGGAGACTGGCCGATCACCATTCCAACATTCCATGAGTGCAGTGAACACGGCTTCTTTTGTTTGGAGGTTGGGTACGACGTGTTCGGTGCCTGCGCCTGTCGCCCAGGGCTTCTCTGTCACCTCAAAGCCGCTGACTCGTAACACCAGTTCGGCGCCTACCCCGAGGTGCTCACAAAACTTCCCACCCGGCGTAGATGCCTTTGGCCTCAGCAACACGTGCGTCTCTGGCCTCAAGCAGTCTTTTCAACTTCGCTTCGCTGCCTCGGCAGAGCTGGCCGTTTCGGGACTCCTCCAGGGACCCGCTCCAAGAGGGCACGCCGAATGGCGTTCAAGTCGGGACGCCGGCGTGCGATCACGAGCACCGGAACGCCCAGTGCATCCTGAAGCTGGTTGAGATCGACCACGTTGAAACCGGCAACGGCGATCCCCTGTAGGAGCACGGCATGGAGCTGGGAATAAAAGCGCGAACCCCGCACCAACCCGGTGAGCACCCGAGTCGCATTGGCGCCGTCCCGCCGCACTTTGCCGCTCAAAACTCCAGAAAGCCTTTCTCCGGCGTAAACGGCGCCCACGATCAGCACATCTCCCCGATGACCGTCGCTAAACGGGGCATCATCGAAACCGATCACGTGGGCAATGCTGTTCACTTAACGGTTTTTCGCTTAGACTTGCTCCTGTGCCGTTGCGCAGGGGGACAAGTTATGGCGGGCAAAGCAGCCGAGTTGGGTGGGCCGGTACGTATTGCGGATTACCT
>Ga0187893_10011767_pt1 | contig 12610 bp, 9 predicted proteins | sample MA1701074metaG_FD_139574 | JGI IMG/M metagenome (GOLD analysis project Ga0187893, IMG submission 139574) | White microbial mat communities from a basaltic lava cave in the Kipuka Kanohina Cave System on the Island of Hawaii, USA - MA170107-4 metaG ...
CCCGCAGTTCGCCCGCGCCACGGTCAATCTGTATTGGTCGAAGCTGATGGGCTTTGGCATCGTCGAGCCCGTCGATGAGTTCGATCTCGCACGACAGGATCCGGCCAACGTGCCGAAAGGCTGGGACGTACAGCCTTCGCATCCGGCGCTGCTGGACGGTCTGGCCGCATATCTCCGGAAGAACAACCACAGCCTGCATTCGCTGTTCCGGCTGATTTGCAATTCCAGCGCCTACCAGCTCTCGGCGCGTTTCCCCGGCGAGTGGAGCGAGCAGTACACGCGCTACTACGCGCGCAAGTACGCGCGCATGCTCAGCGCCGAGGAGCTTCACGATTCCATTACGATCGCGACCGATCGGCCGGGCTCGTTCGGCGGCGGCCGTCGGCGGCAGGTCGTCAACGATGAGGACCCCGTCGGCCCGACCGTGACCATGGCCATGCAGAGCTCCATGCCGCGCGTTTCCGGCGAACTGAAGAGCTTCATGCAGGCCTTCGGGCAAGCCAATCGCGGCGCGCCGGGGCGGCCGCCGCAGCCGTCTGCTTTGCAGCCCATCATGATGATGCGCTCCTCGGTGGTGAACGATCGTGTTCTCGCCGCCAAGGACAGCCGCGTGCAGCGGCTGCTCGATAGCTACAGTGATAACGGCAAGGTCATCGACGAGCTGTTCCTGGCAACCTTGTCGCGCGAGCCGCTCCCCGAGGAGCGCAGGCTCGCCGTGTCGCTGCTCGAGCGCAATCGAGTGGAAGGCGCCCAGAACGTCCAATGGGCGCTTTTGAACCTGGCGGAATTCGTATACAACTTCTGAGAGGTGGTTATGTATAGACCAAGGACCATCAGCGATCTGGTCCCGGCGCGGCGCGATCTGCTCAAGTTCGGCGGCCTGGGTCTGGCCGCCGCGGCAACAGAAGGAATCTGGCCGTTGCCAGTGCGGGCCGCCGCACGCGAGTCGAAGGTTCGCCCGCGCGGACATGCCAGGAACGTCGTCTTCTTCGAGATCTCCGGCGCCATCAGCCACCTCGACACGTTCGATTTCAAGGACAACATCGCCACTCCCAAGGACTTTGAGGTTCGAAAAATCTCCACCGGAATCTACCTACCGGTGAATCTGTTCCCGCGCATGGAAAAGGTGATGGACCGCGTCGCCATCATGCGCTCCTTTGTCAGCCACGAGCTGGTGCACCTCCGCGGGCAGTATTACGTACAGGCGGGACGGCCCTTGAACGTCGCGTTCGCGCGCGAGATCCCGTCGGTCGGCTCGGTGGTTTCCGCCGAACTGGAGTCGCGCCGGCGCCCCACCGACACGTTCCCGACGTACGTCTCGTTCAACCTCGAGACCAACCAGGTCGGCGCGCTGTCCACTGGATTCCTGCCGCCGAAGTTCTCGGTATTCGATCTGAATGCTCAGCAGGCGGTGACGGGGATGGCGCTCGATCAGAAGGCCGTCGAGCTCGTCGAGGAGCGTTGGCGCGTGCTACAGGCGCTGCGCGACGCACGCGGCGGCATGGGCGGCTTCGGCCGCCAGGTGGATGCCTTCGAGGATTTCAGCCTCACCGCCAAGCGCCTGCTCACCGATTCGCGCTGGCCGTCCGCGTTCCGCCTCACCGAAGACGACCGCAAGCGCTACGGCAACACCGCCACCGGCCTGGCCTGCGCGCTGGCGCGCAACGTGCTCGCACAGGACGCCGGCACGCGGTACGTTCACATCTGTCAGCACGGCTGGGATCACCACCAGCGCATCTGGGACCGCACGCGCGACAGCCACTACAAACTCATCGCTGATTTCGATCCCGCCGCGGCCAGTCTCATCGAAGACCTGGCCATCACGCCGTCCAAGTCGGTGCCGGGCAAGTCGCTGCTCGATGAAACGCTGGTCGTTCTGATGAGCGAGTTCGGGCGCACGCCCGGCCCGCTGAATCACATGGCGGGCCGCGATCACCATGAGCATGTCTTCCCCGCCCTGTTCGCAGGCGCAGGCGTAAAGGCCGGCGAGGTGCTCGGAGCATCCGACAAGGATGGCGCCCGCTGCGTCGATACCGGCTGGAACAGCAAACAGCAGCCACGCATCGAGAACGTTGTCGCGACCATCTACTCGGCCCTCGGCATCGACTGGTCGAAAGAGGTTCACAACCTGCCCTCGGGGCGTACCTACGCCTACGTGGATCATCTGGGCGCCAACGGGATCATACCGACGGATGAGATCTCCTCGCTGTACCCTTCCTAGCGTTTTCCTCATCGTCATGGGCTGTGCCGCGGCGAAGGCCGCCGAGCCCGGATTCGTCTTCATTCCCGGCGGTGAATTCCTCCGCGGCCGCAACTTCGATTGGCCGGACGCAAGCCTCCCCTGGTATCCGAACCCGATGAAGGACGACACTCCGGCGCGCAAAATACGCGTCGATCCGTTCTACATGGGCGAATCGGAGGTGACCAATGAGCGCTACGCCGCGTTCCTCAAGGCCACACGGCGTAAGCCACCCTATCAGTGGGTGAAAGGGCAGATTCCGAATGGTAAGGATAAGCACCCCGTCGTCAACGTGAGCTGGGATGATGCGACCGCTTATTGCGCGTGGCAGGGCGGGCGTCTTCCCACCGAGGCGGAGTGGGAGCGCTCGTGCCGCGGTCTCACCGAAGGATCGAAGTATCCGTGGGGCGACACCAACCCCACGGCGCGTCAGGCCATTTTCAACCTCGAGACGGGCGCAGGTCCGGTCTGCTCTCGGGATCGCAGCTACTTCGGACTGTGCGACATCATCGGCAACGTTTGGGAATGGACCGCCGACTGGTACGGCCGGACGTATTATGAATCCGCGCCGGATCACAATCCCAAGGGCCCGGATTCGGGCCTGTATCGCGTGCTGCGCGGGGGCTCGTGGTTCGACACGGCCGCGCCGCAGCCGTTCCTGACGTGTTCCTACCGAAGCTGGGCTCGCCAATCCGAGAGAAGCCCGACGATCGGCTTCCGCTGCGTGAAAAAGTTTCCTTGAGATCCGGCCGCCTCGAGCCGTGGGTCAAGGCCGAGCTGCCAGCGCCTCCGGCGCCCAAGGGACTCGGCTGGATAGGCGCGGTGGGCCCCGGCGTCATCGTACTGGGGATGGCGCTCGGCGGCGGCGAGTTTATCCTCGGCCCGGCGGCGTTTGTGAAGTACGGACTCGCACTGCTTTGGGTGACGACGGTCTCGGTCTACTTCCAGACGGTCTTCAACACCGAGCTGATGCGGTACACGGTGGCCACGGGCGAGCCTGTGTTCACCGGCTTTATGCGTACCGGGACAAGGCCGGCGGTCTGGGCGTGGTTCTACGCGCTGCTGTATGTGGTGCAGCTCGGCTGGCCGGCGTCGGCCGGCAACGCCGCGGGCGCGATCTTCTTCCTCGTCAAGCGGCGGCTGCCGGGACCTGACGACAGCGGCGCGGTATACGCGATCGGCGTGGGGACCTTCGTGGTGTGCGTGGTGGTGCTGATGATGGGCCGCCGTATCGCGCGCACGCTCGAGGTGCTGAACTGGGTGCTCGTGGTGTGCATCCTCGGCGGATTCCTCGCGCTCGCGCTGTGGTTCGTGCCTTCCCCGACGTGGCTCGCCGCCGCCTCCGGACTGGCGGGCTTTGATCCCGCCGCCGGTGCATTCCACTTCGTCCCCGCCGGCGTGGACTTCGTTCTGCTCGCCGCTCTTGTGGGTTACTCGGGCGCAGGCGGCGTGGCGAATATTACGCTCTCCAACTGGGCGCGCGACAAGGGGTACGGCATGGGGCAGCGCGCCGGATACATTCCCGCGGCGGTCGGCGGCCACAAGGTGAACCTGGCGCACACGGGATTCATCTTCACGCCGGACACGGTGGCCATGCGGCGATGGGAGGGCTGGTGGAGAATCGTACGAGCCGACCAGTGGGGCGTGTTCTGCTGCGGCGCGTTCCTGGGCATGATCCTTCCGGCGCTGCTCTATGTGACGTTTCTTCCGCCAGGAACGGATATCCAGGGTCTCGGAATCGCTGCGGCGCTGGCCGAGAGCGTCGGCGCGAGGTCGGGTCCGTTGCTGGCAGGCGTCATCGCGCTGCTGGGTGCGTGGATTCTCTTCAAGACGCAGCTCGACATTCTCGAAGGCATGGTGCGGTCGATCACCGACATCCTCTGGACCGGCAGCCGCCGCGCGCGTGTGTGGCGCGGCGGCGACGTGCGCACGGTCTACTACGCGGTGCTGGCGATCGTCGCGTTGTGGGGCGTGATCGCCCTGCGGCTGGCGCAACCGATCATGCTGCTGAAGCTCGCAGCCAATATCGCGGGTGTCGTCTTCGTGGTTGCGTCCCTCCACCTGCTCTACATCAACACGCGGCTGCTGCCGCGCGAGCTGCGGCCGGCCACGTGGCGGCGCGCAACGCTGGTTGCGATGTCGTTGTTTTACGGCTTTTTCGTGACGCTCTCAGTGCGTAGTCTGTGGTAGCCGATGATCGAAGCGGCGCCAGGAATTGTGCGCCCACGCTGCCGGCGGTGCGACAGCCTGCACCTGGTGATCGGCGGGGCGCCGGTCGTACTCAGGGAGATGGACGGCTGGTCCACCGCGACCGATTGCGACGCGACGATGATGCGGCTTTCACCCATCGGAAACGCGCCCCACAAGTGCGGACTTAACTACATTCCTAGCGCGCGACAGGCTGGCCGGCGATGTAGACCGAGTGCAGCGAGCGCGTATGGCGCACGTCATCGAGCGGATTTCGGTCGAGCACAAGGAAGTCGGCCCAGCGGCCCGGGGCGAGCGTGCCAACCCGCTCGGCCCTCTGCATGCACTCGGCTGCGCCGCCGGTGGCGGCGCGCAGTATCTGCGACGGCGTGAGTCCCGATTCGGCCATCACCTCCAGCTCGAGGTGCTCGAAGTAGCCCTGGAAGCGCCCGGGCCCCGCGCCCGTGTCTGTACCCATCGCGATGCGCACGCCGGCGTCGGCGATCTTTTTCAGATTCCGGCGCGCGGCGGGCAGCGCGGCCTTGTACGCCTGCGCGCTCTTGCTGGCGCGCATGGCGGCCTGCCGCTCCGGCTCCTGTAACTGGCGTACGATCTGCGGATCGGCGCCACGCAGGAAAAACGGATCCTGGAAGAACGCCGGCGTCTCCTCGTATGCGAACGTCGAGAGCTCCCGCGTAAAAGTGGGGCAGTAGCAAATGTCGCGCTTCTTCAGCAGGGCGATAAACTCGTCGTCGACGTCCTTGTCCCGCACACTGTGCGCAATAAAATCGGCGCCGGCACGCAACACTCCCTTGGCATCGTCCAGATAATAGATGTGCACGGCGACGCGCAGGCCCAGGCGATGGGCCTCTTCGATAACGGCGCGATAAACCTCGGGCGTCATCTTGCGGCCCGTGCCGAGGTTGTCGTCGACGCGGATCTTAATGACATCCGGCTTCATGGCCGCGGCCTTGTTGACCGCCTCACGCGCCTGCTCCGGCGTGGCGCCGGTGATGACCGGGCCGGCGAAATAGATTCGCGCGCGGCTGAGCGTCGGGGTATCCTGGCTGTCGCGCGCGCGCGCCGCGTCGGGCCCATCGCCGCCGAGGCTCCACACGGTGGTCACACCGTAGCGAGCATAGAGGCCAAGCTGCGCGATATCGGGGACGTGCGCGTGCGCGTTGACGAGCCCGGGCACGACGGTCTTGCCCGAGAGATCCAAAACGGTCGATCCGGCGGGCGCGCGTACCGAGGCCGCCGGACCGGCGGCCTCGACCTTGCCGTCGCGCACGATGAGCGTAGCCTTCTCGATGGCCGCTTTGCCGGAACCATCGATGAGCCTCGCGCCGGTGAACACACGCACGCCGGCCTGCGCCGCGGCAATCAGCGGCAGAATCGCGAGGATGAGAATCGGTTTCATGCCGGCTCGCCGGCCCGGAGTCGCGAGCTGACCGCGCCGGCCGCCGCCGAGACCTGGCGGCCGAACTCGTCGCAGCGCTCGACTGGGAAGCGGTTGAGCGGCGCCGAAATGCCGATCGACGCGACGATCTCGCCATCCTTATCGCGAATCGGCGAGGCGAGACAGCGGACTTCGGTGAGGTACTCGGCGTTGTCAAAGGCAAAACCCCGGGCTTGGATCAACGCGCATGCGGCCGCCAGATCCTCGATCGTGGGAATCGTGGTCGGGGTATGGATTTCAAACGGCGCGGCGCCGAAGATGGCCTTGAGCGCGGGGACACCACAATCGGCAAGCAGGGCCTTCCCGTGAGCGGTGCAGTAGAGCGGAACCGACTCACCCGTCTGCCCCGAGACGACGATGACCTGGTTGGTGGAGGAATAATGATCGATGAAAAAGGCCTGCCGGCCTTCGCGCACGGCGAGGTGCGTGGTCTCGCCGGTGGCGGCCGTCAGCGTTCGGAGCTGCTCCCGGCAGAATGCGTTGAGCATGTTCGTCCAGCCGTACTTGCGCGAAAGCCGCCAGATGGACGGGCCGAGAATAAAATCGCGCCCTCCGGCGGGATTTGTCAGAAAGCCGCGGCGGCGAAGCGTGTTGGCAAGGCGAAAGACACTGCTGCGGTCAATGCCGAGAAGATCGGTCAACTGGCCGAGCGGGACCGGCTCGGGCGATCGCGCCACAGCCTCGAGGATGGCTAATCCGCGATCCAGGCTTTGAATGGAAGGTGTCTCGAGCGCGGCCTTTCGCATGTGCGACGTTCTAAGAGCATATCAGCTTTGCCCGCGTTCATCGGGTTTCAGCGCGCAGGCCGACTATAATACACGCTATGTCACGACTTTCTTTTGAAAGCGCCGCTGTGATCGGCACGGGCATGATGGGCCCGGGCATAGCGATGACCCTCGCGCTCGGGGGTCTGCGGGCCACGATCCTCGGGCGCACCATCGCGTCGGCCACCGAAGGCCTGGCTAAGGCGCGCCGCCAGCTTGCGGTGCTGTCCGACAACGAGCTGATCACGCCGCTTCAGGCGAGCCAGGCCGGCGAGCGGATCGGCGCGTCGGCGGAATTCGAAAGCAATGTCGCGGCGGCCGATATCGTGATCGAATCGGCGCCCGAGAACATGGAGTTCAAGCAGGATCTGTTCGCGCGCATAGATTCAATCGCAGAGCCGTCCACTGTCTTGACCTCTAACACCAGCGGGCTCAGCATCACCGCCGTCGCCTCGCGCTGCCGCCACCCGGAGCGGGTGCTTACGACGCACTTCTGGAACCCGCCGCACCTGATGCCGCTGGTGGAAATCATTCGCGGCGAGAAGACCGATCCCGGCATCCCGACGCGCATCGCAGCGCTGCTTAAGCATTGCGGCAAGGTGCCCGTTCTGGTCAAGCGCGACACGCCCGGCCAGCTCGGCAACCGGCTTCAGGGCGCGCTGATCCGCGAGGCCATCCACATCGTACAGGAGGGCATCGCCGACGCCGAGGACGTCGATCTCGCAGCCAAGTGCGGGTTCGGCATCCGGCTGCCCGTGTACGGCATTTTCGAGCACCAGGACATCGTCGGGCTCGACATGGTGCTGAGCATCTCCGATTACGTCTCGAAGGATCTCTGCAACAAGCCTGAAGCGCCACGGCTCCTGAAGGAAAAAGTGGCTCGCGGCGAGCTCGGCGCCAAGACCGGCCGCGGCTTCTACGATTGGTCCAGGAAAGACGCCGATGCGGTCCGCGCGCGGCGAGACCGGTTCGTATTGGCGGTTCTGAAGGGGGCGTACTGAAGGAATCGGCCGAAACGGCGGCCCACCGGGCGGCGTATCATATGTAGGGATGCTCACCCGTCGAGCACTTCTGTACCTGATCCCGGCGGCGGCCGGAGCGCAGAGCCGTCCGAAGCCGTACAAAGGCCCGCGCCCGGAGAAGGCGGATGTTCCTTATCTTCTGCACGCTTCGAACCTGATGGAGACTGAATCCACAGAAGCGAAGGAGGAAAAGCGGAAGGATGAAACCGCCTACGTCGTGGAAGGCGCCAGCTCGCCCGCGCGCACGCCGCTGGCAGAGCCGATTTTCCTGATCCGAATCGAAAAGCTTCTTCCGGAAAAGCTGGAGCTTTACAAGCTCACGGTCAAGAACGGCCGCCGCGAAATCGTGTTTCCCGACAATCCCAGGAAGCGCCGCGAAATCCGTCCGGTTCACACCGTCATGTCGAAGCTGGAAGAGGGACTTTATCGCATCGAAGCGAACGAGGGTCTGGAGAACGGCGAATACTCGCTCACACCGGCCGGCTCGAACCAGGTGTTTCTGTTCCAGATCTACTGAACGGCCGGTATCGTTTCCCGGCCTCCGTCTTGAGAACCTCCCGGCGGTCCCCGTAGCGCACAACGCATTCTCCACCAGTCCTGGACAGGATTTCCGCCGACGACATCCGTCCGCCGCTCCAGGACAGGCTGACTTCGAATGCACCGCGCGCACCCAGTCCGCGCACGCTGCCCGACGGCCAGGCGGCGGGCAGCGCCGGAAGAAGTCGTAGCTCCCCGCCGTGAGTCTGGAGGAGCATCTCGGCGATGCCGGCCGCGCCACCGAAGTTTCCGTCGATCTGAAAGGGCGGATGCGAGCACAGCAGGTTGGGATAAACGCCGCCGCGCTGGCGTCCCGGCCGGATCAGCGCCTCCACCAGCTTATAGGCGTGGTCGCCATCTTCCATGCGAGCCCAGAAGTTGATCTTCCACGCCATCGACCAGCCCGTGCCTTCATCGCCGCGCAGTTCCAGCGTGCGCCGAGCGGCGGCGAAGAGTGCGGGCGTTTTTCTGCGATCGATCTGATCGGAGGGATGCAGCGCGTAGAGGTGCGAGATGTGGCGGTGATGCGGATCGCGCTCCGGAAAATCGTGCGGCCATTCCCAGAGCTGCCCGCGCGAACCAGTCTGGTAGGGAAGCAGCTTGTCGAGCTTCGCCTTCATCTCCGCGCGGAATTCCGGATCGCGGCCGAGAATCTCGGCGGCGCGGATGCAGGCGGCGAACAGGTGGCGGATGATAGCAAGGTCCATGGTCGGACCCATCGAGACGCCGGCAACGTCGCCCCCGTAGCGGAAATCGATTTCGGGCGAGTTGCTGGCGGCGGTGACAAGATGGCCCTGGCCGTCGTCGATGAGCCAGTCGGAGCAGAATTCGGCCGCGCCCTTCATGACCGCGTAGCCTTCCCCGGCGAGGTAGCGGCGGTCGCCAGTATAGAGATAGTGCTCCCAGGCATGCGTGGCGAGCCACGCGCCACCCATCGGCCAGAACGCGGGCATGGCGTTGTTGTCCACCGGCTGCGCATCGCGCCAGATTGTCGTGTTGTGATGCTCCACCCAGCCGCGCCGGCCGTACATCTTACGGGCGACCGCACCGCCGGTGACCGAGAGCTCGCGCAGCATGCGCAGCATCGGCGCGGTGCATTCGTTGAGGTTGCCCGGCCCGGTAAGCCAGTAGTTCATCTCGGCGTTGATGTTGGTCGTGTATGCGCTTGCCCATGGCGGGATCACGTGCGGGTTCCACAGCCCCTGAAGGTTTAGCGGCTGGCCGCCGGGCCTTGAGCCGGCGATGGTGAGGTAGCGGCCGAACTGAAAGTAGAGTGCGGCGAGGCCGGGGTCACGGCCGCCGGCGAAGCCCTCGATTCTCTGGTCGGTGGGCAGAGCGCTATGTGCGCCAAGGTCGATCGTGACACGATCGAACAGCGTTCGGTGGTCGCCGGTGTGTGCCTGTCGCAGAGCTGCAAAAGATTTGCGCGTGGCGCGGGCGAGATCGGCGAGGACACGAGCGGCGGGATCGACGCCGTGGCGGCTGGGACTCTTGTCGAACCCGTTGAAGCTCGTGCCGACGGCGAGGAGCAGGATAGCTTCGCCGGCGCCGCGGACGTGCAGGCCTCGTTCATCGGCGCGAATTTCGCCGTTCGTGGTGATCGCGCGAAGGCCGGCATGGAAGAACATGCCGAGACCATCGATCTCACTCCCGTAAAGAACGGTTTTGGCGTTGGGCCGCCGGCGGCCGTCCTTGTCCCATACTTCCGGATATTTCCATTGCTCGCCGCGCTGCTCCACCCATTCGAGCGTGCGGCGGAGCGCGAAGCCGGGCGCCTGGCCGGTGACGAAGATTTCGTTCTTGCCGGCGATCGTCTTCGCGGTGGGGTGAACGGATGAGAACGCGGCACGGAAGTTGAGTTGTCCGGGCCGGCTCGCGGCGAGGCGGCTGGCGATCACCTGGTCGGGAAAGCTGGCCAGATATTCGCGCGTGAACGTCACGCCATCGGCGGTGTAGGAAATCGACGCCACCGCATCGGCGATATCGAGATCACGTTGGTAGCCGGCGACTTTCTCAGGTCCCTCGAAGTAGAGATGCAGATCGGCAAGTGGCTGGTAGCACGGCTGCGCGCGGCCGCCCCAATGCTTCGTGATGTGCTCGCCGGCCTCGGCGTATTCGCCCCGGCGGAGCATCGCGACGACTCGATCGAAGTCACGTGTTACGTCGAGCGGAAGGTCCCGGCGGCCGGGCTCATCGGAGTAGAGCGTGTTGTCGTTGATCTGAAGAAGTTCCTCGGCGACGCCGCCGAAGATCATCGCACCGAGCCGTCCGTTGCCGATGGGGAGCGCTTCGTTCCAGTCGGCGGCGGGCTGGCGATACCAGAGCCGCCAGGGGCCGCGGGCATCGGCGGAAAGAAGGGTGGGGGCCGCCAGACCCGTCCTGAGAAATGTCCGGCGCTTCATAAGCTTCTAACTTGACCGTTAACTATAATAAAAGTACGGGCCCGACCCGCTGGAGATCATGGCCGCACGGATGAAGGATATCGCACTCGACCTCGGCGTGTCGCTGATGACCGTCTCGAAGGCGCTTCGTAGTCACAGCGACATCAGCGAGAAGACCCGGCAGCGCGTTCTCAAGCGCGCGCAGGAGCTCGACTACCGGCCTAACTGGATCGCCCGCAGCCTGGTGACGCGCCGCACGCACCTGGTGGGTCTGGTGATCCCCGACCTGATGCACTCCTTCTTTGCCGAGGTCTCCAAGGGCGTCACGCGCAAGTTCGAGGCTCGCGCCTATCAGGTGGTGATCTCTAACAGCGAGGAAGATCCGGACGCCGAGGAGCGCCAGATCGAGCTGTTGCTCGCGCGCAGCGTGGACGGACTTATTGTCGCTTCGGCGCAACATAGCGCACGCGCGCCGCTGTTTCACAACCTTGACCGGCGGGGCGTCCCGTATGTTTTGATCGACCGCCTCCCGCCCGGGTTGGACGCGCACTATGTCGGCGGCAAGGACGACGAGATCGGGGCGCTGGCGACATCGCACCTGCTCGACCAGGGATGTCGCCGGATCGCGCATTTGCGTGGTCCGTCCGTGCCCACGGGCCTCGGCCGGTTGCGGGGCTACCGGCGCGCGCTCGCGCGTCACGGCATCGAAGCGTCGCCGGATTACGTGGCCAGCGGCCTGCACAGCGACAACACCGGCTATGAGGCTATGCGGCGGCTGCTCGCGCTCGACACGCCCCCGGACGGGGTGTTCTGCTACAACGATCCGGTTGCGGCCGGCGCGATCAAGGCGGTGCTGGAATCGGGGCTACGCGTCCCGGAGGACATCGCCATCGTCGGCGCGGGCAACGTGCACTACTCCGATCTGCTGCGGGTGCCGCTGTCGACGGTGGATCAGAGCAGCACGCTGATCGGCGAGATGGCGGCGGATCTGCTGATGCAGTGTATGGAGTCGAAGACGAAAGTGCCGCCGCGGAAGATTCTGATTCCGCCGCGGCTTGTGGTGCGCGACTCAAGCCGGCGCATGTGAGGTTCGCGCGGTCGTTTACTCCCCCGTCGCCGAGCCGAGGCTGTAGGCATGCACGGTCGAGTCGTGCGTCACAACATAGACGCGGCCGCTGGCGATGGCCAGACCGCCGAAATGGACCCAGCTTGTGATCGTCTGGCCGCTTGAATAAAGCACCTTACCGGTGCGCGCGTCGAGCGCGTAAAGGATCGCGCGGCCGCGTTTGGCGATGCGATCCGGTGAAGTCAGCAACCGGCCGCCGTCGTCCACCTGCCCGACGTACTCGCCATTGGCGAGAGCGAATACAACTCCGCCGGCGATCGCCACCGGCTCCGGCACATTTATGTCCACCGACATCCACGCCGGCTCCGGATACGGCTTCCCTTCCTTCTCGACAATCCGGAACGCCATGATGCTTCCGTTGGGCGCCTCCCCGTGCGAAGCCGGGAACTTTACAGTCGACGCGCGTGGGCCGTGCGCAGGCGCGTAGAGCCATCGCGTGCCGTCGCTCTCTTCCCATGTTGAAAGCGCGCCCCAGAATCCGCGCCCGTAGAAGTTGGCTTCCTCGTTGGTGATCAGAGGGCTCCTGTAGAGCGGCGTGCGATTGTCGGCGCCGCCGAGAGAATTGGCGTCGAGCAGATAAAGCACACCCTCCTTGCCGCCGCCGGCGACGAGCTCGCGATTCCGGAACCGGAATACCACCGGACTCATGCACCCCATGTCGAGATCCTTGCGCGTGATCCAGGCGCGGTTGGCGGGCGTGTAGTAATCGGCGAGCTTCAACGTCTTCGGCTCGAGTCCGAGAATCGTGTCCGCCCACTTCCCCGTCGCCGGATCCCAGGGGCCGTCTCCGGTTTCGGCGAAGATGCGCCCGTTAAATCCGATCGCCGCGCCGGCGCGTCCCCACATGCCGGCGCCTCCCGTCGTCGTGCTGCGGAACTCGGCGACCGGCCGCTCG
>Ga0187893_10011768_pt1 | contig 12608 bp, 8 predicted proteins | sample MA1701074metaG_FD_139574 | JGI IMG/M metagenome (GOLD analysis project Ga0187893, IMG submission 139574) | White microbial mat communities from a basaltic lava cave in the Kipuka Kanohina Cave System on the Island of Hawaii, USA - MA170107-4 metaG ...
AATTCTGAGCGTGGTGTTTTTTCATTTTGTATGTGCCCCGGTGGATTCATTGTGCCATCGGCCACGGCACCCGGTGAAGTGGTGGTGAATGGTATGAGTCCTTCACGCAGAGATTCAAAATTTGCGAATTCAGGCATTGTCGTAGCAATCAATGAAAGTGATTTTAAACAGTACACTAAGCATGGGCCGTTGGCCGGAATGTATTTTCAACAAGCAGTGGAGCAACAAGCTTGTGTTGTTGCGGGAGGGACGCAAGCAGCACCTGCTCAGCGCCTGGTAGATTTTGTTGATAATAGAAATTCATCTTCTTTATTGGAGACCTCCTATCAGCCGGGAGTAGCTTCTGCAGCCATGCGCGATGTGTTTCCGGTATTTATTGCGGATGCGTTGAGGCAGGGCTTTAAAAACTTCGGAAGTAAAATGAAAGGTTATTTAACAAATGACGCACAGATTGTAGGAGTTGAAAGTCGCACGTCTTCACCGGTAAGAATTCCGCGAAACAAGGAGACACTGGAGCACCCTCAAATTAAGATGTTATTCCCCTGTGGTGAAGGAGCAGGATTTGCCGGAGGAATAGTCTCCGCAGCCATAGATGGTGAACGATGTGCTGAGGCAGCGCTCATTAAGCTGGGAGTTAATAAATAAAAAAGCCTCCCGGGAATTCTGGGGAGGCTTTTTTAAAGAACAGCAATATTATTTTTTAACTGAAAGCCAGGATTCACGTAAAGCAGATTGCTCTGGAGTAGGACTTTCATTAAAGGTCATTACAAATTTTTTCTTACGCTCTACTTTTTTGATAGGGGCTTTTAGTTCAAGTTCCTGCTGTTCACCAGCTTCATTTTTACGAAGTACACCATATGAAATCGTATTGCCTTCTGCTAAACTTTGTTGTTGTTTTGTTATAAACACACCAAGATCGGGTCCGAGATCGGGGATAACCTCGCCATTCATTTTAACGAGAATATCTCCTGATTTAAGGCCCAGTGCTTTTCCCTGGTCATTCAATGCATCTGCGTTTCCAATTGCAAGTTTCGGCTTGTTCTCAAATTGCGCAATTGTGACAGCGTTTTGTTCAAGCCCGAGACTTAACTCAAGGTTTGAAACTTCCGGTTGAAAATTTACCCCTACAAGTTCAAGAGTCTCTTTAATCGGAAGTTTTTCCGGGCCGCCTACATAACGTTTTAAAAATTCTCCAATTTCCGGATAGGTGAGGTTGGTTATTTCATCGAATAATTGCTCATCCTGAAACGCTTTTGTTTTACCAAATTTTTTACCCAAATCAGCAGCCAGATTTTGCATTCCATACTTACCGCCTGATAATTTTCTCAACTTAATATCAAGGCACATTCCTATCAGCGCACCTTTTTGATATACGTTGTAATACTGATCCTTGTACTTATCCAGGGTAAACTTGCTGATGTCAGTGAATGGAACATCATCAATAAACTGATCGGCCGTAGCCATTTTTTCGCGGAGGATATTCAGGTATTGATCAGGGGTAATCAAACCATACTTTACCTGAACGTTGCCAGCGAAATATTCGGTAACGCCCTCATACAACCATAAGTGTTTCGACATTTTAGGATCGTTGAAGTCGAAATTGTGAATTTCTTCGGAGTGAATGGTGAGCGGTGTTACAATATGGAAGAACTCGTGTGCCGCAAAATCGCGGAGTTGTTGATTCATTTCATCAATGGTAGACTCGGGCATGTAATAAAATGATGAATACGAATGCTCCAGTGCTCCGTATGAGTACACGGGTTGATCTGTGAAATAAAAAATGAATGCATACTTATCGACAGGAAGCGTACCGCCCAAATATTCTTTTTGGGCTTTCAATACTTCACTAACACTGTTGGCTATTTCTTTAGCTGTGATTTTACCGGTTGGCGAATAAGATCCAATGAGTACTTCGGTATTTCCCACATAAATAACGGCTGTGTCGGCCTTGCTGTACATCAGCGGTGAATCAATCAGCCTGTCGTAGTTTTCTGCAGTAAAAACATCAACTCTCTTATCTGCAGCGGCAGGTCCCTTTTCACTGCTGACTTTTGAAATCGGTTCTCCTGTTTTTTGCGCAATCATTCCGGTTGAACCATAGAAATCTTTGTTTCGGATAACATTGAATGTAAACGGTAATGCTTTTTGACCTTCAAAGTATCCGAAGAATCCGCTGGTATTGATTACGAAATTTTTATTCTCTTCAATGTTTGTGCCAGCCGGTTGAAAGATAGACTCACCTGCTAACTTCGTATCGTAGCTATCCTCAACCCAGTACGTAATCTTCTGAAGTTTGGCAGCATTTTTAATTTTCCAGGCATTGTCATTCAACCGTTCAACAACGAGTTTATTTCCTTTTTTGTCAGAAGCCTGAAGATCAGATACGAACCGGCCATAATCAGCAATCGCATATGTACCCGGAACTATTTTAGGCAGAAAAAAGGTTATCTCCGGAGTTGTAACTGGAGGTACCGATAACTCAACGTATACTTTGTCATCGACCACTTTTGTTAAGTCGACTGTATATTGATATGATGTTCCTTTTTTAGATTGTGCAAATCCTGGAAAGGAAATGGCAAGAATAGTAATGATGGCTACGATTTTAATACGCATAGTTTAGAAATTTTAAGACTGCAAAGTTAAATTATTATTTCAGGGGGAATATAGGACTTTGTTTAAGCGGTAGAAATACAGCATTTTACGTGAGTTATTGCAACTCGTTAGCTGATTCTGAATATAGGTCGTTAGAAATGAAAATTGTTACATGAAAAAGACGGTAATTGTGGGTGCTACAACAAATTCCGGACGCTATGCCTATTTAGCAGCCGAGTCCCTCACTTCGTACAAACATGAGATTGTACCGATCGGAATAAGAAAAGGTGATGTGTTTAATAAACCAATACTGAATATCCGTGAAAAACCAGCTATACAAGCTGTAGATACCATTACTTTATACATAAGCCCTCAGCATCAGCCCGAGTGGTATGAATATTTGATTGGGCTTAGGCCGAAGCGGATCATTTTTAATCCCGGAACAGAAAACACCGAATTTAAAAAGAAAGCAGAAGCGGCAGGGATACAAACTTTCGAAGCATGTACGCTTGTGATGTTACGAACCGGTCAATATTGAATAGAAGCAACGGGTGGAAGACCAGGCTATGATGATTTTAATATGATTAAAACCATATTTCTAACATGGAAATTGATGTACATTCATGGGTAATTAAAAATTATCAGTATGCTATCTAAAGAAGAGACTACACTCATAAAAAAATTACGCGTAAAGCCAGGGCAAAAATTCAACTTGAAAGATTTTAGCACAACGTACAAAGGGAAAGCTTTGAATAAAGGTGAGGCAGAAAAACTTTTAGAAATTGGCAGGAAGCACTTGGTTGAAATTCAGGATAAATTATATGCTCACAATCAGCATAGTGTTCTGATAATTTTTCAGGCGATGGATGCTGCCGGAAAAGACGGGGCCGTGAAGCACATCATGTCGGGCTTCAATCCATTAGGTGTAAAGGTGTTTAGCTTTAAAGCACCAACCTCACACGAATTGGATCATGATTTCTTTTGGCGCCATAATCTGGGTTTACCTGCCCGTGGAGAAATTGCCATTCATAATCGCTCACACTACGAGAATGTATTGGTTACCAAAGTGCACCCCGAATGGGTTTTGAATGAGCATATTCCGGGTATTGATTCTGTGAAAGATATTGATGAGAAATTCTGGGAAAGTCGGTATAAACAGATTAACCGTTTTGAAAAAAATCTTGCACAGAATGGCATGCTGATACTGAAATTCTTTTTGCATGTTTCTAAAAAGGAACAGAAGAAAAGATTTCTTGAACGCATTGACGACCCTTCTAAAAACTGGAAATTTTCACTTTCGGACCTTAAAGAACGCGCGTTTTGGGATGACTATCAAAAAGCCTTTGAGAAGGCCATTAAAGAAACATCACAGGCGCATGCACCCTGGTACGTTATTCCGGCAGATGATAAGTGGTACGCACGATTGGCCATTGCGGCCATTATTTACAAAGAGTTAAACCGCTTAAACCTGAGTTATCCCGCTGTGAATGAAACGCAGAAGGCAGAACTTCAAAAAGCACGTCTGGTACTAATGGCAGAAGATGAGGGAAATGGGGCGGGAAAAAAGAAAGCCGCTAAGAAGAAGAGTGAGATGGTCAAAAAAGGTAGTCGGCAGATTAAAATTTAGTCGTGTACCATTGCCCCCCAGGACCTGACCATATCCGTAACTTTTTTAACATCTTCTTTATTTTCCCAGGGATTGATGGAGACTACTAACAACGTGAGATCCTGGAAATTAATAATACCGGGAGGAAAGTACTTGATGTTATTATCGGAGAAATCCAGCTCTACCAATTCTGTAAGGGCGGGAAAGCATGCCGGAAGTTCATCTAATAAGTTAGCGTTCACCCGTAGTATTTTTAGTTTTTTTATTTTACACAGGGCGGCAGGCAATTCGGTGAGTAAATTATTATAGGCATGAATTTCTTTAAGCGAATCAATTTTGCTAATGGATTCGGGTAGGTTTCTTAATTGATTGTGAGAAACATACAGTATTTGCAGGTTAGGCCAACCTGCCACGCGCTCATCAAGCGACAAAAGCTGATTATGGAACAGGTCAATGAACATCAATGATTTTATTCCATACACTCCTGCAGGTATGCTCAGTAATTTGTTATTGTAAAATGAGATGTATTCAAGTTTCTGCAGTTGATTTATTTCAGAGGCCGCATCCGTAATTTCGTTGTAGTTAAAACTAAGTTTTTTTACGTTACTCACATTTTTAATGGAAGAGGGTACATATGCGATTTTGTTATTCTGTAAACTCAGGCGTTCCAGGTATGGATGAGGTTTAATGTTGTTTTCTTTCAGTGTGATTTCATTATACTGCAAGTCGAGTTCTGCCAGGTTCTTATTTTTACTGGCTCCGTTCGGAAATTTCTTAATTCCATTTTCAGAAACATTGATTTTAGTAAGCGATTCAAAGTTTTTAAATGATCGTGGAAGGGATGACGGGTTGTCGCCATGAATATTGACGTACGTTACGACAGTATTCTTTTTTAATTTTAATGGGCGGGAGGCCTGGTTATTGAGAATGGTAATTTTTTTCAGTGATCGAAGATGATTTAATTCAGGTTGAATTTTTCTTAGCCGACTGTTTACTATTTCCAGTTCTATAAGGTTCACGCACTCCAGTACCTCTTTCGGAACCTGGCGGAGTTTTTTTGAGGTGATGCTGACTTTTGTTACCCGGCTTTTATCCTTCTTCAGACGGAGACTATCGAAAGGAGAAAAGCTACTGGATGGAGTGTAAACTTTTTTGTATCCAACAATCGCACTTTCATATGTGGTGCTCAAGACATTTCTCGCACTATCCAAACGTTTTTGATTGAGGGAAATTGCATCTGATATCTCCCTTACCTGTTTTTCAATTTGGCTGAGTTCCAGCGAATCTTTCCTGGATCGGTAAATCGCAACATGCCGGATATTATCGATTGAAGATCTTACCTGTGCAATGGAGTCAATGGTAGGTACTAACAGGAGTATGAAGAGTGTAAATAAAGCGTAAACGGTTTTCGGCATAGCCGTAAAACTAAGATTTTCGTTTATGAATTTGGAGTAAACTTTTAGGGGCGTAAAAGGTGAAAAATCATTCCAATTTTGTTCGATAAAAATAGGGCTGAAGAGGCAAAAAACCTTATTTTTGTCGGTTATAAAAATCCATCATGAGCGTAGCTAAAGACAAGCAGGCAGCGAATTATTCAGCGAGTAATATTCAGGTTTTAGAGGGTTTAGAAGCGGTTCGTAAAAGACCAGCCATGTACATAGGCGATGTGAGCACCAAGGGCCTCCATCACCTCATTTGGGAAGTTGTTGATAATTCAATCGATGAGGCCCTGGCCGGGTATTGCGATGAGATACGCGTAACTATTAATACAGATAATTCCGTAACAGTAGAAGATAATGGCCGTGGTATTCCTACCGATATGCACGAAAAGGAAAAACGTTCGGCATTGGAAGTTGTTATGACCGTACTCCATGCCGGTGGTAAGTTTGATAAAGATACCTACAAAGTTTCTGGTGGCTTACATGGAGTTGGCGTGTCATGCGTGAATGCGCTTTCCGACTTATTAACTGCTACCGTTTATCGCGAAGGGAAAATATTTCAACAAGAGTATCAACGTGGCATACCACAATATCCGGTAAAAGTTATTGGTGAATCTGAGAAAAACGGAACAACCATTTCGTTTCATCCCGATAAGGATATATTCATAGTCTCAGAATATAACTACGAAACTGTAGCAGCACGCTTACGCGAGTTGGCGTTCCTGAATCCGGGTATTACAATATTCCTGACGGATCTTCGTGAGCTTGATGAAAAAGGGGAAGCACGTTCAGATAAATTTCTTTCAGAAGGAGGCTTGCGTGAGTTTGTAGAATATATCGACTCTACGCGTGAGAAACTTATTCCCGAGCCAATCTATATTGAAAACAACAAAGGCGATATCCCCATACAGGTAGCCTTGAATTATAATACTTCATTCAGCGAAAACCTGGTTTCGTATGTGAACAACATTAATACGCACGAAGGCGGAACGCATGTAGCGGGGTTTAGAAGAGCATTGACGAGAACGTTGAAAAATTATGCAGATAAGTCGGGATTGCTTGAAAAAATTAAAATTGAAATTAGCGGTGAAGATTTTCGCGAAGGCCTTACAGCAGTGATCTCTGTAAAGGTAGCCGAACCACAATTTGAAGGTCAAACCAAAACTAAACTGGGTAATTCAGAAGCCATGGGTTCGGTTGATCAGGCAGTGGGTGAGGTATTGCAATATTATTTAGAAGAACATCCTCGCGAAGCAAAACTTATTGTGAGCAAAGTCATACTGGCGGCACAGGCGCGGCATGCTGCACGAAAAGCACGCGAAATGGTGCAGCGTAAAAATGTATTGAGCGGTACAGGGTTGCCGGGAAAACTGGCAGACTGTTCCAGCACCGACCCTGGAGTTTGCGAATTGTATTTGGTGGAGGGAGATTCTGCGGGTGGATCGGCTAAACAGGGAAGGGATAGAAACTTTCAGGCTATTTTACCCTTGCGAGGAAAAATTTTGAATGTAGAGAAAGCTCAGGAGCATAGAATTTACGACAACGAAGAAATCAAGAACATGATTACTGCGCTGGGTGTAAGCTTTGGGACGCCAGAAGATGACAAGGCGCTAAACATGGCTAAACTTCGGTACCATAAAGTTATTATCATGACTGATGCGGATGTGGACGGCAGTCATATTCGTACGTTGATATTGACATTCTTTTTCCGTTACATGAGAGGGTTGATAGAGAATGGATTCGTGTATATCGCCCAACCTCCCTTGTATTTGGTTAAGAAGGGTAAAACAGAACGTTATTGCTGGAACGAAGAAGAACGTAATGCCATCGTAAAAGAGCTGGGCGAAGGAAAGGAGGATTCAGTTGGCGTACAGCGTTACAAAGGTTTAGGTGAGATGAACCCTGAACAACTTTGGACCACCACCATGGATCCATCGAAGCGCACATTGAAGCAAGTGAGCATTGAGTCAGCAGCAGAGGCAGATCACTTATTCTCCATGTTGATGGGAGATGAGGTAGCTCCGCGTAGAGAGTTTATTGAGAAGAACGCTAAATATGCACGTGTAGACGTGTAACTTTTTTATCTGATCGTGTGATCTATGAGTGATGCAGGTAGTACCATCGAAAAAATTGGTCAGCAAATTGACGAGAGTAATTATGTAAGCCGGGATTTAAGCTGGCTGCAGTTTAATTATCGCGTGTTGGACCAGGCAAAGCATCCAGACAGAAGTATCTTAGATCGGTTGCGTTTTCTTTCCATCACGGCCTCTAACCTGGATGAATTTTGTACGATTCGCCTGGGTAGTTTGTACAACTACCTCGACTACGGAAAAGAGCGATTTGATTATAACGGTCAGCGCGAGGAGCCTTTCCGGAAATTACTGCTATCAGAAACACAAAAGTTTTACATTCATCAAAATGAGTATTACCTGCGCGAACTGAAGCCTTTATTTGTAAAGAATGGGTTTGCGATCGGTGATTACAGCAGCATGACGATTGAGCAGGTGAAGTTAGTTAACGACTACTTTTTGAAAACCGTTTTTCCGATGCTCACGCCCATGTTGTTCGATAACTACCACACATTCCCAACCCTGAAAAACAACAGGTTGCTTTTCGGTGTGGTTACACGAATACCCAGCGATGCACCAGCGCAACAGAAAGTTTCTTTCATACAGATACCAAGTAACCTGCCACGATTTTATGAATTGAATGATTTTGTATCGAGGTTATTCATCCCCATTGAAGAAATCATTCGCCAAAATATTCATCAACTATTCCGCAACGTAGAAATTACAGGGGTTACACTCTTCCGTATTAACCGCAATGGAGACTTTACGTTGGAGGAAAGCGAAGATATTGAAATAAATTTTTTAGAAGAGTTAAAAAGAAAACTAAAAACCAGAAGATCGGGCAGGGTAGTGCGCCTGGAGGTGGAAGAATTTCCCGATCCATGGATCATGCGTTTGTTAAAGATTCAATGGGACCTGGACGATAGCAATATTTTCAGTATTCAGGCCGGGAGTATGATTGACTTTGTCGGACTTCAGCAAATTACCGGGCATAAAGATTATAAGGACAAGCGTATTCAACCTCGCTCCCCGGTGAAACCGCTCAGCTTCCCGGAACACGGTACGAAGGATTTATTTGAGATTTTGAAGAACCGGGATATCATGCTTCATCATCCTTATAACTCAATGGAGCCGGTGTTAGAAATGCTGGAGAGAGCAGCCGATGATGTTGAAACACTTTCTATTAAGATTACAATCTACAGACTGGCGAAAGATTCAAGGGTTACGGCCGCGTTGCTCCGTGCAGCCGAGAATGGAAAACATGTTTCTGTTTTGTTTGAAGTGAAAGCCAGGTTTGACGAAGAGAATAACCTGCGCGAAGCGCAACGGTTACAACAAGCGGGATGCTTTGTTATTTATGGGGTAAGTAGCTTAAAGACCCACACCAAACTGCTGTTGATCGTTAGGAAGGAGGCAGATGATAAAGTGTACCGCTATGTTCACCTGAGCAGCGGAAATTATAATGAGACTACTTCAAGATTTTACACGGATATCGGATTGCTGACCTCGAAAGAAATTTACGGCCAGGATGTATCGGAATTTTTTAATGTAATTACAGGTCATTCACAACCGACTGCATACCGTAACTTGATTACATCACCACGTGACATGCGCATTCAGCTATGTAATCTGATTAAACGTGAAGCTGAAAATGCAAGGAATGGCACATCGGCAGGTATTGTTATTAAAATCAATTCGTTTCAGGACAAAGAGCTTATCGATGAGTTATACAAAGCATCGCAAGCAGGTGTTAAGATTACATTAATCATTCGGGGAATCTGTTGCCTGCGTCCAAAGCGCATGGGGCTGAGTGAAAATATTGAAGTGCTCTCCATTGTAGGTGAATTTTTGGAGCACGCCCGAACGTATTATTTCCATAATGGCGGAGACCCCAGGATATACATTGGAAGTGCCGATGCTATGGTGAGAAGTTTTGATCGCAGAATTGAATCGTTGTTTTTACTTGAGGATGGTTTATTGAAGAAACAAGCCACCAATAACCTGTTGTATGACCTGCGCGACAACGTCAATTCCTATTGGATGAAAGAAGATGGATCGTACGTTAAGGAGGAATTAAACGGTGCCTCGCCTTTTAACATTCACAGGGAGTTTTACGATGTCACAAAAGAAATTGCGGCTGCCGCTAAGCTTTTCTGATTTTTATTTCTGCGCTACGTTTGTAAAGGCAAATGAATTCGCCTTTGTATGCATGTTTTTTTCAAAAAGATGCAAGAGCATCCCATCTTTTAATCCAACTTCGGGAACCAATATATATTTAGCTTGTGCCCATTCCATTGCGCGCATATAAATATCACTCGCTGGAACAATAACATCCGCGCGGTCCGGGTTCATTTGAAGTTTATAGATCCGTTCCTCCATGCTATGAAGTTCAATCATCGCTTTCGTTTCTTTCATTTTCTTGAGCGACATCAGCCTGTGGGGCTTCAATTGGGCCAGCTCAAATATTTTACTGATGTTTCCGCCCGTCCCGACTGCCGTTACTTTTCCATATTGTTTTTTTACATTTTCCTTCACCCAGTTTTCCATTTCCTCCCACATCGCGGGCTGATCGTGATGTTCCAGCACGCGTACAGAACCAACTTTGAAAGACCGGGTTTTTATTTTCTTACCTCCGGTAAAGAGATTGAGTTCTGTACTTCCGCCACCCACGTCAATGTGCAGGTAAGTCGAGTCTGTTAAGTAAGAGACGATAGCCTTATTGATCAATTCGGCTTCCCGGTTTCCATCAATAATCTCAATGTTAATGCCCAGTTCTTCTTTTAATTCCTTTACCATAGCAGCTCCATTTTCCGATTCCCGCATAGCTGAGGTAGCGCAAAACATGTAATCATCTACTTCATAGAGATCAATGAGGAGTTTATAGGCACGCATCAATTTCTTGAACTTTTCAGCGCTCGTATCGCTGATTCTTCCGGTTGCAAAAACATCATGACCTAACCGCAAGGGAAACCGAACATATTCAAGCTTTTTAAAGAGGGTGCGTTTACCGTTATCGAGAATAGACGAGACCTGAAAACGGATGGCATTGGAGCCGATGTCGATGGCAGCTAACTTCATGAAGCTGTAAAATTAAGCTAATGATTTTTCCTTTTTATGAAGTAATTGATTTTCTTTGTAGTGCTTATCCAGAAAGACCGAGGGTTGGGCCCGAAGACGTCTTAGCATCCTATCTCCCTTCAACGGAAGGTGTTGTGCTAAATCCCATCTTGTTACAATCGCTATTGGGGCAGGAGAAGATAAGTAACCTATTCACTACAGGCTCTCTGGATAACAATTCGTAATGAACGAGAGCTTATGAAAATCGAAGATATTTTAAAGGAGCGCATTCTCATCATTGATGGAGCAATGGGTACCATGATTCAGCGCCATAAACTGGAGGAATCAGACTTTCGTGGAGACCGATTCAAGGACCACCCGCATACGTTGAAGGGAAATAACGATTTATTGTCCATTACCAGGCCCGATATTATTAAAGACATCCATCGCCAATATTTTAATGCCGGGGCAGATATCATAGAAACCAATACGTTTAGTGGCACGTCAATCGCGCAGGCTGATTATCATCTCGAACATATTATTTATGATCTGAATTACCAGGCTGCAAAAATTGCCCGTGAAGTGGCAGATGAGTTCACTAAAAAGGAACCACGCAAACCGCGCTTTGTAGCGGGATCAATGGGCCCTACCAATAAAACTGCATCACTCTCACCCGATGTTAACAATCCGGGTTACCGGGCTATTAAATTCGATGAACTTGTAAGAGCCTTTAAGGAACAGGCCAAGGGATTAATTGATGGAGGTTCAGATGTTCTTCTTCTCGAAACCATTATCGATACGCTGAATGTAAAAGCAGCCCTTTTCGGAATGCAGGAATTGTTTGATGAGATTGGCAAGTCGCTTCCCATCATGGTTTCCGGCACCATCACAGATGCCAGTGGCCGTACACTTTCCGGGCAAACTACCGAAGCATTTTTAATCTCTGTGTCGCACGTTCCGCTGTTGAGTATTGGGTTGAATTGTGCATTAGGTGCAAGCGCGTTGAGACCATACTTGCAAGTACTCAATGAAAAATCAACCTTCTTCACGAGTGCCTATCCGAATGCGGGTCTGCCAAACGAATTCGGTCAGTATGATCAAACTCCTGAGGATATGGGTGCCCAGATTGAAGAATTCTTAAAGGAGGGTTTAGTCAACATTGTTGGAGGATGCTGTGGCACAACACCCGGGCATATTAAAGTCATCGCTGAGATAGCGAAGAAGTATAAACCAAGAGAGGTAGTAGTTGAACATGTCTAAGTATTTAAAACTAAGCGGACTAGAAGCAGTTGAAATAACTCCGAATTCCAATTTTGTAAATATTGGAGAACGGACGAATGTTACCGGTTCGGCCAGGTTTCTGAAACTTATCAAAGAAGACAAATTTGATGAAGCGCTTGAAGTGGCGCTTGATCAGGTTCGTGGTGGCGCTCAGGTGATTGATGTGAACATGGATGAAGGGATGCTTGATTCACAAGCCGCCATGGTGCGGTATTTAAACCTGATGGCCTCTGAGCCGGAGATTTCACGTGTGCCGGTGATGATTGACTCGTCAAAGTGGGAGGTGATTGAGGCAGGGTTGAAATGTCTGCAGGGGAAGGGAATTGTAAACTCCATCAGCATGAAAGCGGGTGAAGAAGAGTTTATTCGTCAGGCAAAGTTGGTGAAGCGTTACGGTGCAGCAGTCGTTGTGATGGCATTTGATGAACAAGGTCAGGCTGATACGTTTGAACGGAGAATTTCCATCTGTAAGCGGGCATATGATATACTCGTTAATCAGGTAAAATTTTTACCTCAGGATATTATTTTCGATCCAAATATTTTTCCGGTAGCTACCGGTATTGA
>Ga0187893_10011769_pt1 | contig 12608 bp, 13 predicted proteins | sample MA1701074metaG_FD_139574 | JGI IMG/M metagenome (GOLD analysis project Ga0187893, IMG submission 139574) | White microbial mat communities from a basaltic lava cave in the Kipuka Kanohina Cave System on the Island of Hawaii, USA - MA170107-4 metaG ...
CAGATCGTAGATGCCGATCGTCTTTTCAAGGCCCGCGACCTCTTCAACGATCTTGTGAAATCCTTCCTCGCCGAAGAGCTTGTGCTCACGCTTTTCGAATTCCTCACCAAGCGAATCATACTCGTTCTTCGGCACGATCTCACGGAACGCTGGGAACAGCACCGTGTCTTCCCTGGCTTCGTGAGGCTCGTACATCCGAATGAATGCACGGATTTGCGTCGTCAGTTCCTTTTTCGCCGACTCGTTCCGCAAGAGACCACTGGTCTTCGCCGTTTTCAGGATCTGTTCTGTTACCCGGCGCCCTGCCTTGTGTTGTGCCTCCAGCACCCCGACGAGATCAACGAGCTTCCCCGCTTTTCGGAAACGCGGAAACAAGTACTCCTCCTCGAGCTTCTCGTGGTAATCTTCGATGAACTTGCGAATCAGGTTCGCCGTGCCGGTCACGGTGGTGGGTGGAAACTCCTTGCCGCTCTCCAGGCTGTTGGCACACTCGCCGTAAACGAGTAACGCTCTCTTCAAGACGCCATGCTCTCGCATCAGGTCTTCGGCGGGCGATACTTCCTCTTCCTCCTCTTTCTTCTTCGCTCCGCCCGCACGTTGTTGTGCCGAAAGAGCTCCCGGAACGCCAAGTATCATGGAACGCCTCCCGAATCGATTTTGTGACATGACAACCTCCTTTCGATTCCTTCGCCGGTAGGACCGCCTGCGCGAAGCTGTTGCTACGGCCTTAGTCCTCCTGGAATGTTGCGCCGGCAAGACTCGCGAGCAAACCGCTGGGCCTCAGCCCGCTCCAGCGTAGTTACGAGCCTGTCCCGCCACGCATGAAAGAATGGATTGGCCCATCTATTTAGCCAACGAAAGACCGGCGACTGCGCTTTCAGCCGAGTCTTCATATGCCTGATGCAGTCTCGGCACTCTACCACGGCGGCCGCGTCGAATCGTCCGTCGATCCCCTGGCAGTAGGAAAGCCAGCGCATAGCAGCGATCAGAGTCTTGCGAAAAACACGGAACGCACGGGAACGGTGATAGCACACCTGGACCAGGCGGAAGTTACATATGCTGCATTGGAAGTCGCCACGGTCAATCAACGCTGCGGCACTCCCTTGTTTGCGTTCAGCCAACTCGCTCACAGTTTCATGCCTCCCGACTCCAGCCCCCAACGCCCCTATTACGATTATCGTAGACGTGGGACGTAATATCAATCGCTGCACGCCTATCGCGGTCCCGTCTCGCACATGAATGTGGATGGACCGTGCCATTCGCGTGGAGGAGGCTCGAAGGGAGGTTGAGGCTTGCGCCAGAAGTGGCACGTTCGGTTTCCGATTCTGGCCGCGAGTTCCAGATTGCCCGGGCCCACAGCCGCCATTGTGTTCTGAATCAGCGCAACAGCGTCGACCCGCTCTGTGAGATCAGCACCGAAGGTTGTTGGCCCTGCCCACGGCAGCGCTTGGTCATCATTATTCCGCCATAGGTGAGCCATGCCGCCGGCCTTGAGAGGCGTGACAACGTCGAAATTCCCCCGCTTTCCATAGTTGCTCTGGATGAAGCCGGGTGCGCCCGCCGCGCCGCGGAAGAAGTAAGCCGGCTCACTCCATCTGGACCCGTCGAACCACAGATGGAACAGCTCTTCGCCTACCCGGACGACAGCCTCCAGATTGCCCGGATCCCCGAAGTTGCTCTCGATCAACGCGACTGCTTCGACGTTCGTTAGCGCAGTCGCCAACACCGTCGGCTCCTGCCAAGGAAGGACAGCCTGATCGTTGTTCCGCCGAAAGTGCAAAAGTCCACGAATGGCAGAGCCACCGGCCGACGACACCAGTTCAAAGTGCCCCCTCACGCCGAAGCGGCTCTGGATGAGCGCAGGATTTCCCGAGACCTGTGCATCCGTGAAGTAGAACGGACCGTGCCACGCATGGGGCGGGTGATCGTCACACCAGTAGTGGACCAGTCTGCCCGACTCATTTGCAATCAGCTCCAGATTGCCGAGCCTTGGCGATCCAAAATTGCTTTGAATCAGCGAGAGGCCGTTGATCGCCAACGCCGAAGTACTGCGGTCCGACCCAGGAAAGCTCAGGGTCCTCATTGTTGCGCCGGCAATGAGCGAGTCTTGCGTTCACCGGGTCGGCAACGACCAGCTCAAAATCTCCGCTTGGGCGGTTGCTCTGGATCATGAAACCGCTATGTGCTGTGGGCATGGTCTCTCCAAACTGGTTCAACTGTTTCCGTTGATTCCTCGCCACATCATGAAAAGTCCCAGTGCGAGGATGATGCTGCCGACAATGCGATGAAACACCTCTTCGGGTATCCGGCGCAGGAGTTTCGTACCCAAGAAGGTGCCTGCGAGCACCCCCACCGTACTGCTGATGATCACGCCTGGCATCGCCAGGACTTCCCTGCCAGCCGTCACAAAGTACACAGGCATGCGCGCGGCATCGACTACCAGGCCGATGGCTGTTGCCGTTGCGACAAATGCGTGCCGGTCCAGACCGAAACCCAACAATGCCGCCGATCGAATGCCACCTTGGTTTCCTACAAGCCCACCAAGGGCACCGGATACGCCACCTGCGATCCAGGCTGCTTTGGGCCCAAAGCGCATCTTGCGAGAGTAGCTGGTAAGGCTCGAAACGCCGGCGAAAATCAGAAGGGCGGCGAAAACGAGTGTCAGGGCGGGATTGGAAGCTATCGAATGCAGCAAAGCCCCGGTCAGCCCGCCAGCCGCGCTGAGGATCCCGAAGTTGATCACGACGCGCCTGTCCACGTCCTTGCGAAGCATCCAGAAGCGCACAAACGTGGCAACCAAATGGGGGATCGATATCGCGGCGACTGCAAGCCTTGTACCGATTTGCAGGGACAGCAACGGCGTCAGAATGCTTCCGATGCCGAAGCCCACAATGGAGGCGATCGCTCCGGCGATAACCGACGCCGCACAGATCAGAATTTCGTACATCAGGCATGCCCTCCATCGGCCGCCGCGAGGCAACACAGTGTCCAGGCGCTAACCTGGCTTCGCCGTTGTCACGCTTACCTGGGAGCCGTCGCGAATCTCGTCGCTGCCATTCCGCACAACGATGTCGCCCTCCACTAGATCGCCGAAAACCTGGACCTGCCCGGCCTCTCTGGCCCCCACGCGAACAGTGACCCACTCGGCCCGGCCATTCTTCACGCGAATTACGAAAACGCGTTCGGTCGTCCTGACGACACTGGTCGGCGGAACCACCAACGCTCGCTCCGTGGAGCGGACCGGCCAGTTCACTTGCGGATACATGCCAGGCGCCAGCGCACCGGAGGTGTTGGGGACCTCCAATTCCACCGACATCGTGCGCGTCTTTTGATCTAGCGAGCGTGCAATGCGGGCAACCGCGCCATCGAACGTTCGTGTTGGGTAGGCGGATACCTGGAAGGGCACCTTGGCACCTGGCCGCACCCCGGAAAAGTTGCCTTCTGGCACGGCTACAACCAGCCGGAGGCGCGAGACCTGCTCCAGTCGGAGAAGCGGATCCCGGCTGGGTCCCGCCAGCGCTCCCGGATGTGCGAAACGATCGGTGATCACCCCCGGGAAGGGCGCGGTGATATTCAGATATTGCTGCATCTTCTGGATGGCCGCCAGCGACGCCTTCGCAGCCGCGATAGCGGATTCGGCCGCGCTTACGGTATCTCGTAACGCCACTGCTGACTGTTCCGCAATCACCAGCTCGTTTCCCGAGATTGCCCCTTCGGTTGCAGACGCCTCCTTCAATCGCTTATACGTACTTTCGGCCGCCACAACTTTCGCCCGAGCTTCCGATGCCGCAGACTCGGCGGTCTTCACCTTGGCTTCCGCTTCAGCAACCTGCGCCTCCATCTCGGGAGCGCTCAATATCACGAGCAATTCGCCCTGTTTCACGATGCTGCCGCGGTCCACGAGGACTTTCTCAACAAAGCCCTGAACTCGAGCGTGCAGGTCCACCGTTTGATACGGAAGGAACTCACCCGTCAGCAGAACGGTCCCGCTAAGCGCCTTTGACTCTACTTTCACGACCTGCACAGTCTGCGCGGACAAAGAGCCGGCAACGGCCAGTGCGACGAAGAACTTACCTGGGTTCATAGAACCTCCCGTCCGCATCGAGCGGATGAAGTGATGAAGTGACTCGAGTAGCCTTGCGTTGGAGAATGGCGTAGAACGCAGGCAAGACCGTCAGTGTGGCAAAGGTGGCGAACAAGAGCCCTCCAATCACAGCGCGACCAAGCGGTGTCGTCTGCTCAGATCCTTCTCCGATTCCAAGCGCGATGGGGACCATGCCGGCGATCATTGCAGTAGCCGTCATTAGAATCGCGCGCAATCTGCCTCGACCACCTTCGATCCCTGCGTCCACGACACTCGATCCGGCGTGCCGGCTGAATTCAGCAAAGGTCACCAGCAGGATGGAATTAGCGACGGCGATGCCGATCGCCATAATGGCCCCCATGAATGACTGCACGTTGAGCGTAGTGCCCGTAATCAGGAGCATGAGAAGCACACCGACGAGCACCGCCGGGATCGTGGCGATGACAGCGATCGCCAGCCGGAATGACTGGAAATTCGCCACCAACAGCAGGAAGATCACCGCGATGGCGAGTCCCAGACCGATCTGTAACCCGGAGATGGTCTCATCGAGTGCGGGGATCTGGCCGCGAACGGCTACTGTAGACCCGCGCGGCGGTTCCCCAGCTCGGGTGATGGCTCGCTGGATGTCGGCCACGACCTGGCCGAGTGCCTTTCCGGATATGTTGGCCGTAAGACTGACGACCCGCTGCATGTTGTAGCGCTCCACGAGACCCAAAGATTTCGTCACCTTGACGTTGGCAACGTCACCGAGCAGAGCACGCGACCCATTGGAAGTGATTGGGAGCGCCCTCATGTCCTCGATCGAGGCCATTTCGTGCTGGGGAACCTCCACCTGAATCTGGAAGGCATTGCCGCTGTTCGGATCTCGCCAGAAATTCGGATCAACGAAACGGCTCGAGGAAGTGGCGGCAACGAGCGACCGCGCCACGCCGGCCGCGGTCATTCCAAACTGCCCGGCGCGGTCCCGATCGATGTCCACCTGCAGAGTCGGGTAGTCAAGCGGCTGGCCATACTGAAGATCGCGCAGGAACGGGAGCTTGGCCAATTCCGCGCGCACTTTCTCGGCATGCGTCCGGTTCTGCGCTATGTTCGGACCCTGTACGGCCACTTCGATCGGCGTGTTCGAGCTAAAGCTCATGACGCGCGCCACGATATCGCCCGCTTCGAAGGAGATCCTGACGTCGGGCAGGTGCTTTCGAAACCGGGCACGCAGTTCTTCCTTCAGCGCTTCTCCACGAAGTTTGGCCTCTGGTTTCACAGCCACTAACAACACTGCTTCATGAGGTCCGCTGGTCCAGAGATAGACGAGATTGATTGGATAGCTGGCGGGCTGTACGCCAATGAAGCTCGTAGTGATCCCCACGTTTTCCGCGCCCATCGTGTCGCGGATCAGGTCCATGGCTTCGAGCGTCACGCGTTCGGTGCGCTCGATCCGGGTGCCAGTGGGAGCCTGAAGCCGGATTTGAAACTGGCCGGCGTCGACGGTCGGGAAGATCTCGGTCCCGATCTTCGGAAGTAGCAGCCAGACAAGCCCGAAGCAGCTGATCAGGTAGCCGGCAGCCAGAGGCCAGCGAAGCTTAAGAGTGAATCGCAGGTACTTTGTGTACGCCTCCCGCAACCAGTGGAATAGGCCGGTCTCCGCCTCACCGTGAGCCATCCGGAGAATCCATGTCGAAAGCACCGGCACCAGCGAACTCGAAAGGACATATGAAGAAATCATCGCGAAGCCGACCGCAAGCGACAGCGGGATAAACAGTTGCTGTCCGACGCCGGCCATGAAGAATGACGGCACGAACACTGCCAGGATGCAGAGCATCGCGAGGAGGCGGGGAACGGCCGTCTTTGCGGAAGCGCCCATGATGGCCCAGACCTTCGAGTCCCCTTGCGTCATGTGGGAGTGAATACTCTCGATCAGCACGGTCGCCTCATCGACGAGAATGCCGACAGCCAGGGCCAAGCCCGCGAGGGTCATGATGTTTATGGTTTGCCCGGCCGCCCATAGACACACCACGGCCGCGAGCAGGGCGAAGGGAATGGTCGCGACAACAACGAGAGCGCTGCGCCAGTCTCGCAGGAAAAGGAGAACCATCAATCCTGTCAGAGCTGCTCCGATCAGTGCTTCGTGAACGACCGAGTTCAGCGCGCGGGAGACGTAACCGGTCTGGTCGAACTCCAGGCGGACCTCAACGTCTTCGGGCACTGCTGCCTGCATCCTGGGCAACGCTTCTCTTACCCGCCGGATCACGTCCAGCGTGGAGGCGTCGGAGCGCTTAGTGACAGGGATGTAAACAGTCCGGCGGCCGTTGACGTGCGCGTAGCTGCTCAAGATATCGGTTCCACTCTCGACGAATCCGACGTCCCGGATAAACACGGTCGGACCAGCTCCTGTGCGAACCGGCGTGTTCATAAACTCGTTCAGATTTCCGCCGACCGTTGCATTGGTTGACGCGATGTACGCATCGTTCCCGATGCGCACGAGACCGGACGGCAGGACAGCGCTGGCTTTATTGACTGCGCCGATGACTTCTTCCGGCGACATCTGGTAGGCACGCATGCGCTCGGGATCGATCCGAACGATGATCGTCCTTTGATTCCCGCCAAAAGGCGGCGGGGCAGAGACACCCGGCAAGGTGGCAAACAGAGGACGCACGCGGTTGATTGCGAAGTCCTGCATCTCGCCTGGACTTCGGTTGGGGCTGGAGAAGACGAGTTGCGCAATAGGAACACTGCCGGCATCGAATCGCACGATGAACGGTGGAACAGCGCCGGGCGGCATAAAGGCCCGCGATCGGTTCACGTATCCAACTGTTTCCGCCACGGCCTGATTCATGTTCGTGTCGGGATGGAACACGAGCTTCATCAGCGCCGCACCCTGGATGCTTTTCGACTCCACGTGCTCAATGCCGGTGATATAGAGGAAGTGATACTCGTAGTAGTACGTGAGGAACCCTTCCATCTGGGATGGATCCATGCCACCGTACGGCTGCGCGACGTAGATCGTCGGTGAGCCAAGACTCGGGAAAATGTCCATCTTCATGCGCTTGATGGCGAGAATAGACGCGAGCGCGACCGCCATCACGACGACTAGGATCGTGATGGGGCGTCTCATTGCTGCATTGACTAACCACATATACCCCCCTACTTTCCCGCTTCCTGCAAAAACGGATCCAGGTTCCCTTGCGCAGCGGCGGACTGAAGCAGAGCCCTCCAAACGCCAAGCCGCGCCAGTGCATCGTCGATCTCAGCCTGCGTGACGAGACGCTGGGCCTCTGCCAATTCGATAAGCGTGCCCAACCCGGACTTGTATCGGGCGTTTGTCTGCTGCTCAGTGGCTCGTGCAGCGTCCAGTTGAATTGGCGTGTTTTGGGCGACTCGCCGCGCGCCGTTCAGATTTGCTCGAGCGCTTGAGACGGCGGCTGCCAAGTCTTGCTGATACTGATCGAACCGTGCCGACTCTGCCCGCTCCCGATACCGCTCGATCTCCCGTTTTGAGCGAATCGACGGGAGATCAAACAAGGGAAACGTCACGCTCAAACCGACCCCCCAGTTGTATATGTTCGGTCCGAGTCCATTGAGGCCACCCAGGGTGGAGCCGTCTGCATACGCGCCGGTCCCCCTCGCGTAGTTCGAGCCTTGCAGGAAGAAACGTGGATAATACAAACGCTGCAAAACCTGCTCATTCGCTTGAATCTGCTCAACGAGTGAGCGCTGTTGCTGGAGTGCGGGATGGTTAGGCATCAAGGCCCCTGCTCCTGCGTTCTGATCGGGCAGCTTGAGCAAGGGTCCTGTTTGAACCGAGATCGTGGTGGGGTCGCCGCCAACGAACTGAGTGAGATTTGCCTTCGCGACCTCGATCGCGCTTTGCGCACGGATTAACTGATTTTGAGCGAGGGCAAGTTCCGCACGGGCGCGGCTGGCGTCCGCGCCGGGACGCAGCTGCGCTCGAACTTGTGCCTGCACCATCTCCAGCAGTACTCGGGAGCGTTCGACGCCGGCCTGCGCTGCGATGGCGGTTTGCTCCGCCGCGATGATGGTGAGGACTGCATCCGCGGCAGCCGTGGTGACTTCGAAACGGGTCCGGGAAACGCCTGTTTCCGCCAAGCGGCGACCGGCCTCAGCATAGCGGACATTTGCCTGACGGGCACCGAAATCGAAGGGCTCCCAGGTAACGGTAAAGCCCACGGTGCTGCCAAACACGCTGGTCATGTCATTCTCCGGGAGCGGTGGTCCGGAGATAGCGGGGAGCGTTGCTTGCGGAAGGGTCATTCCGAACACGTTGTTCCGAGTAGCCCGGTTCACCTGGCTCAGGAAGTCAACGCGAGGAAGGTAGGCGGTGCGCGCCAGGTTGATCGCCTGTGCGGCCGCGGAAAGCTGTTCGGTCGACACCCTGGTCGCCGGATAGCGATCACCAGCATCCCTCACTGCTTGTCCCATGGTGTATGACTGGCCCAGCAACGTACCGGACCCAATCGAGGCAAGAAAAACGCCGACTCGTAGTGTTCGAATGATTGTAGTGAATCGCATCAGCCGGATCTCAGCTCTCTTTCAGCAACTCCCCCAGCAGCTCCTGCACGGTCATCTTCGCCGCTTTCAGGACTCTTCTTCCCTGCGGAGTCGCGCGGTAAACCCGTCGAAAATGGTTCTTGATTTGGTTCTGGCGAGACCTCAGCAGCCCATCCTTCTCCATCCCGTGCAGAATCGGATAGAGCGTGCCTGCGCTCAACCTGTAGCCGTGCCTTCCCATCTCTTCGATGATTCCCAATCCGAAGACGGGCTCGCGAACGGCGTGGTACAGAACGTGTATCCGCATCAATGCCAGGCTCAGGTCCCGTTGCACGCAGTCGCTCTCTTGAGTTTGCAGCATTACGATACTCGTCTACGTTTATCGTTGTAGACTCTCGTTTATACCAAGGCGGGAAACCGCTCGTCAAGGTTACTGCACACCGACGTATTGACACTTCAGCGGGGCGTCAACGACAATCGGCAATTGGATCTCAAGGATTCCCAACTCGTTCGAGAAGTTCTGCTGAGCTTCTGGAAAATCCACATCCTGCACCATGCAGCGGAAGGTACCGTGTATGGTCAATGGATGATTGGAGAGCTCAGGCGGCACGGCTATGACATCAGCCCGGGGACGTTGTATCCGTTGCTGCGTCGAATGGAAAGCCACGGTTGGCTGAAGCCTGTCCGGGCAACTCCAGCAAACAGCCACAGCCGCAAAGAGTACAGGCTCACGAAACTTGGGGCCGATGCTCTGGACCTGATTCGCGCGCAGTTGAAAGAGTTGTACAGAGAGGTCTTCGAGGAGAAGAAGGCTTCGGGCCAGCGATCAAAGAGACCGGCGTCCAGATGAACAGCGAGTGCCGCCACTGAATACCGGAGGTGGCCCCTGAGCCGGGATCGCCAGTCGTGAAAGTAGTTGAATGCGTTTGCTGATCATTGGTGGAAGCGATGCAGGCATCAGCGCAGCTCTGCGCGTGCGCGAGTTGCGGCCCGACGTTGAGGTGACGGTTGTGCTGCAGACGCATTCCCCAACTACAGTATCTGCAGTTTGCCATTCTACGTCAGTGGCGAAACCAAAGACTGGCATCAGTTGACCCACCGAACGGAGTTTCCGGCGGGAATCGAGCTGCTGTCCGATCACCGGGCTGCGGAGATTGAATCTGACCGCAAGATTGTCCGCGCTCGTTCCTACGCCGGCTTGGCCGTTACGCTGGGTTACGACAAGCTGATCATCGCCACCGGAGCGAAACCGGTCATTCCCGACATATCCGGCATCGATCTCGTGCATCCGATGCACACGATGTCCCACGCCTTCAAAGTACACGAGAAGATTGCGTCGGGGAAGATCCACAAAGCAGCCATCGTGGGCGTCGGGTACATCGGAATCGAAATGGCCGACGCCTTGACGCACCGCGGAATCGAAGTTGAGTTGGTCGGCCGGTCTGATTCCGTACTCCCTACGGTGGACCCTGCGATTGGTGGGCACATCCGCGTGGAATTGCAGAAACACGGCGTCCGCGTTCGAACGGGCATAGCCGTTGACCAGGTTCGACGAAGAAACGGCTGACTCGATCTTAACGATGCGGCCGGATTCTCAACGAGCGCCGACCTCATTGTGTGGGCTACCGGCGTGAAACCAGCGTCCGAAATTGCGATTGCGGCTGGAGTCAATGCTGGACTCCGAGGCGCGTGCATGGTGTCTCGTCGCATGGAGACGACTCTGGCCGATGTGTATGCCGCCGGCGACTGCGTGGAGACATGGCACCGACTCCTGCAACGTTATTCATATCTCCCGCTTGGGACGACCGCCCATAAACAGGGGCGCGTCGCGGGCGAGAACGCGATCGGAGGCGATGTGGAGTTCGCCGGCGCGGTCGGAACGCAGGTCGTGAAGGTGTTTGATCTGGCGATTGCGAGGACGGGACTGCTGATGGCGAGGCCTCATCAGGTGGATTCACGCCGCTCACAGTCATGGCTGAGGCCTACGATCATAAGGCATACTATCCTGGCGCCGAGAAACTGCGCTTCCGCGTGACAGGCAATCTGCCGACCGGGCAGCTCCTGGGCGCGCAGATCGCCGGGTACTGGAAGGCGGAGGTCGCGAAACGCCTCGACGTGTTCGCGACCGCGCTGTACCACCGCATGACGGTGGAGGAAGTGAACTCGCTCGACTTAAGCTACACACCTCCCCTCGGGAGCCCGTGGGATGCCGTGCAGGCGGCGGCGCAGGCGTGGACCGCAGCACGACGAGTCAGCGACCGGGAGTCGAAGGCCAGATAAACGAACTTCGAAGCCACTGGTATTCGCTGCGGTGGACGATCAGCGCCTGAACTATGAGTCGCTATTACTCTTGCTGGTAAAGCATGCTCGCGCGGCGGGCCGCCGGCACTACGCCGATGGGCTGCACCAACCCGCGCCAGCAACCGTCTACGCCCGTGCTGGCGTAGAAACGTGGCCTAATGGCTCGACCACCGTGCGACGCGCCGTTACTTTCGCCATTCGAAGCAGCCGCGCCGGCAGTGCTGCCGTCCTGAAGGAGGTTGCCGCTGCCGTATACGCTACCAATCCGAGTCTGCCCCTGGCCCAGGTAAGTACACTCGGCGATGCCTACCGGCAGTCGATGGCGCGCATGTCATTTACCGTCGTTTTGCTGAGCATCGCTTCGGCGATGGCCCTCACGCTCTCGATTGTGGGCGTCTATGGTGTTCTTGCGTACTCGGTGTCAAGCGGCACTTCGAGCGCAAAGTGGGCGATGCCGTCTTCACGAACCTTTCCCGATTGACGACCCAGTGGGAGGAAGTGGCGAACGCCGCTCTCCTGGTTTTGGAGAAGGAAGCCGTCCGGCGGCTCGACTGGGTGATTGTGGGCGGCGAGTCCGGACCTATCGCACGGTTTTGCGATCCGGCGCGGGTGATGGACATTAGGGATCAATGCCTCCACTCCGGCGTAGCGTTCTTCTTCAAGCAGTGGGTCGAGGTCCAGAAGAAACGGACGACGTCAGCGTGCAATAGCGTGCAATGGTCTACGGCGCCGGTGGCAACTTTGGCAATGTTGGCAATCTAGAATCTGCATCTTACGGATAGCCAAGCGCGGTCGTGGGTTCGAATCCCACCCTCACCGCCAGAACTATTGAAAAATAAAGACTTACCATCATTCAACCCTCTCTTTTGTGCCCGTATCTCTTTGAAAAATCGCACGTCGTCAACCCACCCTCACCGCCCCGGAAATCAAAGGTTAGGTGCCGACGTGGGCAATGGTGGGCAATACCGCCGGTGGTCTGCCGATGCTAGACCCCTGACACGCTGCACTGCGTGCCGTCCCGAAGCGCCAAGATTCATTCGAACACAACAGGTATATTCTGTTTTATATTAATTGGGATAGAGATCAGGTGGGCTCCAGAAGGAGGAGCGTGTGGCGCAAGCAAAGATCGAACTCAAGATCGGTGGCTTGGCTTTCAGTGGTGATGCTGATGCTGCATGGCTCGAAAAGCAGCTCGACAAGCTACTGGACTTCGCCAAAAGCGCGGATGTCGACCAGAACGTGGAAAGTGCCGATGCTGAAACTGAGGCGAAACCTGGCGAACGGACTGGCAAACGTGGGACTCTGAGTGGATTCCTAAGATCTCACAACGCGACATCCAATCAGGTGAGAAAATTCCTGGCCACGGCCGTTTGGTTGACGCTGGATGGGAAGAAGCGTCTTTCAACTGGGGACGTTACCAAAGCCCTATCAGCCAATCATCAGGGGAAACTGAGAAATGCCTCAGATTGCTTAAACCGAAACGTAAAGCAGGGCCGTTGCGAAAAAGAAGGGAAGCAGTTCTATGTGACTGAAGACGGTTTCCAGGATATCGGGGTGCCGGCACCGTAAATGCTCGACCCATCAGTGGTATTCCCGTCGATTCCGCTAGGCCTCCGAACTCCACTGATCGAGGAATACAACAGCATCGTGCAGAATTTCTCCGAACAGCGTTGGACCCCAGCCGAACTGAGCGGCGGCAAGTTCTGCGAGATCGTTTACA
>Ga0187893_10011771_pt1 | contig 12607 bp, 12 predicted proteins | sample MA1701074metaG_FD_139574 | JGI IMG/M metagenome (GOLD analysis project Ga0187893, IMG submission 139574) | White microbial mat communities from a basaltic lava cave in the Kipuka Kanohina Cave System on the Island of Hawaii, USA - MA170107-4 metaG ...
CGGGGAGTACTGCCGCCAGGTCTCGGAAGGGGACTTGTTCAGCGCCGAGCTGACCGGAAAGAACAGCTCGGTCGGCTTGCGGACGACCTGATACACGCCGTTCGCCGCGGCCCACAGCGACACCAGGACGATCGCGCCGACGGCGAATCGGGCCGGCAACGGCGCGCGCCGGAACCAGCGCAGCCCGCGCCGGCGCGCCTTCCGGAGCCAGCGGAGCGAGCTCCGGCGCAGCTTGCGAAGCGCGGCTCGAGCGGGACGCGAGCGCGGCATGCGAGCTAGCGCAGCGCGGACTCGACGTCGCGCAGGCGCGGCAGCGCGGCGTCTTTCGGCGAGAGCGTGGGCGCGTCGACCGGCCAGGCGATCCCGACGTCGGGATCGTTCCAGATCACCCCGAGCTCGTCCTCGGGGTGGTAGAGCTCCGTGCACTTGTACTCGACCTGCGCGCTCTCGCTCAGCACGCAGAAGCCGTGCAGAAAGCCGGCGGGCACCCAGAGCTGCTGGAAGTTCTCGGCCGTGAGCGTCTCTCCGACCCAGCGCCCGAACGTCTTCGAGCCCGGACGCGCGTCGACCGCCACGTCGAAGATCGCGCCGGCGGTGCAGCGCACGAGCTTCCCCTGCGCGAAGCGGTTCTGCATGTGCAGGCCGCGCAGCGTTCCGCGCGCCGACAGCGAGTGGTTGTCCTGCACGAACGCCACGCCGATGCCCGCCAGCCGGAAGCGCTCGGCGTGATAGCTCTCGAGGAAGAAGCCGCGCGCGTCGCGGTGCACGCGCGGCGTCACGCGGATGACCTCGGGAAGCGCGGTCGGCTCGAAGATCACGGCGCGAGCTTAGAGCCAATCTCGAGAGCACGACAGGTCGGGCGTTCAGGCCGCGAGAGCCGTCCCCGCGAGCGTGATCCGGTGCATGAGCCGGCGGCTGCCGTGGTAGTCGTTGATCGCGTAGTGCCAGCTGCAACGGTTGTCCCAGAACGCGACCGAGCCCGGCGACCAGCGGAAGCGGCAGGTGAACTCGGGCCGGGTCGCGACGGAGTACAGGTACTGGAGCAACGGCTGGCTGTCGGCGGCGCTCCAGCCTTCGAAGTGCAGCGTGTGGCCCGGGTTCACGTACAGCGCCTTCCGCCCGCTGTCGGGGTGGGTGATCACGACCGGGTGCACGGCGTCGCCCACGCCGTCCTCGCCCTTGAGCTGCCCGGCGAGATCGGTCTTGCGGTAGAAGCCCTCGGCGCCGTAGAGGTGGCGGTTCGAGTGCTTCGCGCGCATGCCGCCGAGCGTGCGCTTGAGTCCGTCGGAGAGCGCGTCGTAGGCCGCGTACATGTTCGCAAACATGGTGTCGCCGCCGGCTTCGGGCAGCTCGCGCGCGACCAGGATCGAGCCGAGCGCGGGCTCGTCGTCGTAGCTGTGGTCCGCGTGCCAGCCGCCGCCGATGTTGGTGCGCTGCTCCTTCTCCTTGCGCACCTCCGCGATCTCCGGGTGCGCCGTGTTCTCGGGGAAGAACTTGTTGACCACGATCGAGCCGAAGCGGCGCGCGAAGGCGATGTGATCCTCGGGCGTGAGCTTCTGGCCGACGAAGAACAGCACGCCGTGCTCGAGGAAGTGCTTGCGCAGCTCGGCGAGCTCGGTGTCCGAGAACGACGCGAGGTCGATGCCCGAGACCACCGCCCCGCAGCCGCTCGCGTAGCGTGTGACTTGCATTCGCAGCTCCTCCTCGTGCCTATCATACCCGCTCTTTCAACCGGGGGAGGCGGGTCATGCACGGCAGGCACTGGATGGCGGGGGTGTGCCTCGCGGCGGCGCTCACGACGCTCGCGCGCGCGGACGAGGTGCAGTTCACGAACGGCGACAAGCTGACCGGCACGGTCCTGGCGCTCGCCGACGGCAAGCTCGCCTTTGACTCGAAGGTCGCCGGCAAGCTCTCGATCCCCTGGAGCGAGGTGGCGACGTTCTCGAGCGAGCAGCCGATCACCATCGTGCTCGCAGACGAGAGCGTGATCGTCGACACCGTGGCGCTCGCCGAGCCCGGCAGCGTGCGCACCGGCGGCACGAGCTCGGTCACGTCGCAGACCATCCTGCTCACCAACGCCGCGAAGCTGAACCCCGAGAAGGAGGAGTGGAAGGGCACGGTCGTGGCGGGCGCCGCGTTCAACCGCGGCAACACGATCAAGAACGCGGGCACCTTCAACGTCGACGCCCTGCGCCGCGGCGAGGACGACCGGATCACCTTCGCCGCCGGCTACGCCGCGGAGCAGACCACGGACGTCGACACGCACGAGTCGGTCACGTCGAAGCGCCAGCTGTTCGGCAGCCTGCAGTACGACCTGTTCTTCACGCCCAAGTGGTACGGCTACACGAACGCACGCGGCGAGAAGGACGGCGTCGCGAACCTGGCGCTGCGCTTCATCGCCGGCCTCGGGCTCGGCTACCAGTTCGTCGAGACAGAAACGCTGAAGTTCAGCATCGAGGGCGGACCGACCTGGGTGAGCGAGAACTACACGGACGACACGGAGAACACGGACTACGTCGCGGCCCGCCTGGCCTGGAACCTCGACTGGGTGTTCTATCCGGAGGTCTCGTTCTTCCACAACGGGCGCTGGCTGCCGAGCCTGGAGAGCCGCCACGACCAGCTGGTCGGGACGCGCACCGGCTTGCGCTACAAGCTGTTCGGCGACTTCTTCGGCGAGTCGCGTGTGGACTGGACTTGGGACTCGTCGCCCGCCGACGACAAGAAACGCCAGGATCTGGCCGTGATCCTCGGTCTCGGCTACGGGTTCTGAAATGGACGCCAAGCTCGTCGCGGCCGCGCGCGCCGCGTTCCCCGCGGGAGCGGACGCGCTCGTGCTCGGCGCGCCGCTCGCCGGCAGCGGGGCGGGCGCCGAGTGTCACCCCGAGCCGCTCGTGCGCTTGCCGCTCGCCATGTTGAACCGGCACGGGCTGGTGGCCGGCGCGACCGGCACGGGCAAGACCAAGACGCTGCAGCTCCTGGCCGAGCAGCTCTCGCGCGCGGGCGTGCCCGTGTTCCTCGCCGACCTGAAGAGCGACCTGTCGGGCATCGCCGCGCCGGGCGAGGCGAGCGAGCGCGTGACCGCGCGCGCGCGCGACACCGGCTTTCCGTGGCAGCCCGACGCCTGCCCGGTCGAGCTCTTGAGCCTGACCGGTGCGCTCGGTGCGCAGGTGCGCGCGACGGTCTCGTCGTTCGGGCCGCTCCTGCTCGCGAAGGTGCTCGACCTGAACCCGACACAGACCAGCGTGCTCGCGCTGGTGTTCAAGTACTGCGACGACCGCGGCCTCGAGCTCTACGACTTCGCGGACCTGCGCACGGTGCTGCAGCACCTGACCGGCGCAGGCGCGGAGGAGCTCCAGAAGCTCGGCGGGATGTCGAAGGCCACCGTCGGCGTGCTGCTGCGCGAGATGGTCGAGCTCGAGCAGCAGGGCGCGCTCGCGTTCTTCGGCGAACCCGAGCTCGAGCTCGCCGACCTGCTGCGCACCGCGCCCGACGGCCGGGGCGTCGTCAGCGTGCTCGCGCTCGCGGACGTGCAGGACAAGCCCGCGCTGTTCTCGACCTTCATGATGTGGCTGCTCGCGCGCCTGTTCGCGGAGCTGCCCGAGCTCGGCGATCCACCCAAGCCGAGGCTCGTGTTCTTCTTCGACGAGGCGCACCTGTTGTTCCGCGACGCGAGCCCGGCGTTCCTCGATCAGGTCGGGCAGGTGGTGCGGCTGGTGCGCTCGAAGGGCGTCGGCATCTTCTTCGTCACGCAGAATCCGAAGGACGTGCCCGCGGAGATCCTGGGCCAGCTCGGCACGCGCGTGCAGCACGCGCTGCGCGCGTTTACGCCCGACGACGCGAAGGCGCTGCGCGCGGCGGCGCGCACCTTTCCCAAGACGGACTTCTACGACGTCGAGGAGACGCTGACCACGCTCGGCACGGGCGAAGCGCTGATCAGCGCGCTCGCGCCGAACGGCGCGCCGACGCCGCCGTTCGCGACGCGGCTCATCCCGCCCGCGTCGCGCATGGGCGTGCTCACGCACCTCGAGCGCCGCGGCCTGCTCGCGACGCCGCAGGTGGCGAAGTACCGCGCGGCCGTCGACCGCGAGAGCGCGCACGAGAAGCTCACCAAGCAGGCCGAGCAGGCGCGCGCCCGGGCGGCCGACGAGACGGCGCCGGCCGCGCGCCGCGGCGGCTCCGCGTCCGACGACGGCGTCTCGCTCTACGAGGCGCTGAACTCGCCGCTCGCGCGCACGGTCGCGAACGCGTTCACGCGCGGCGTGCTCGGCGCGCTGCTCGGCTCGCGGCGGCGGCGCCGCTGAGCCGATGTTCCGCACGATCCTCGCTTTCCTGCGCGAAGTGCTGCAGGAGTGGTCCAACGACAACGCGCTCACGCTCGGCGCCGCGCTCGCCTACTACACGATCTTCTCGATGGCGCCGCTGCTCGTGCTGGCGATCGCAGTGGCGGGGCTGGTGTTCGGGCGCGCCGCCGCCGAGGGGCAGATCGTCGCGCAGATCCAGGACGTGATGGGGCCGCAGGGCGCGGAGCTGATCCAGAACATGATCCAGCGCGCGAGCGAGCCGGCGACCGGCGCGATCGCAACTGTCGTGAGCCTGGCCACGATGTTCTTCGGCGCGTCGGGCGTGTTCGGCCAGCTGCAGAGCTCGCTGAACCTGATCTGGGGCGCGGACACGCTGCGCCGCACGGGCGTGAAGGGGCAGCTCCAGCGCCGCGCCGCGAGCTTCTCGATGATCCTCGGGATCGGCTTCCTGCTGCTGATCTCGCTCGCGCTCTCGACGCTGATCTCGGGCCTGCACCAGGCGATCGACGTGTACCTGACCGTGCCCTCCGAGCTGATCTCGCTGGCGAACTTCTCGGTCTCGTTCCTGGTCGTGATGGCGCTGTTCGCGATGATCTTCAAGCTGCTGCCCGACGCGCGCATCGAGTGGCGCGACGTGTGGCTGGGCGCGGCCGTGACCGCGGTGCTGTTCACGATCGGCAAGGGCCTGATCGGGATCTACCTGGGGCGCGCCGGCGTCACGTCAGTGTACGGCGCCGCGGGCTCGCTCGTGCTGGTGCTGCTCTGGGTGTACTACTCGGCGCAGCTCTTGTTCCTCGGCGCGGAGTTCACCGAGGTCTACTCGCGCCGCTTCGGCTCGCGCAAGGAGGTTGCTTGAATCGCGCGCTTCGTGTTCTCGTCCTGCTCGCGCTGTGCGGCGGCTGCTCGTTCCGCGGCGGCGACTTCGCGCCGCTCGCGAAGGAGCCCGAGACCCCGTGCTCGCGCGCGGCCGAGGACTTCTGCAAGGAGAACCTCGGCTCCGCCGATCTCACGAGCTGCATCAAGCGCGAGACCTACCGCTGCGAGCTGCTCGAGCAGCAGGGCGACAAACCGGCCGAGCCTGATTGACTTCGCTCGCCTCTGGCTCGCTGCGCGCGCCCTCGGCGCTTGCGGGCGCGACCGCCACCGCGGGACATCGGCCCGCGGTCCGATGTCGGGCCGCGGATCGCGCCCCGTCTCGAGCCGACTCCTAATGCGGCGCCTTCGCCTTCTCCAGCTCCTCGCACAGGTACGTCTCGCGCTTCAGGCAGGCGAGCCGATCGGAGCTTGCGAGACCCTCCTCGCACTTCTCCTCGGCCTTCTCCGCGCAGGGTCCGTCGCCGAGCTGCGACTTCGCCATGTCGGCCGGCGACGCGCAGCCGATGGCGAGCGCGGCGAGCGCGGCGAGCAGGTGTCGGGTTCGCATCGCGACAGGGTGACATGCGCCGCGTCCGCGGCAAGCGGCTATTCTTCCGTCGATGGTCCGGCCAGGCTCCGCGCTGTACCTGTCCGCCGTGCTCCTGCTCGGCGCGGCGTGCTGCGCGGGCGAGCCGCCGCCGCGCGCTCCGGGTGCGCAGGCGCGCGAGTACTTCCCGCTCGAGAGCGGCGGCCACTGGAGCTACGAGCTGCGTACCGGGCCGTTCTCGGCCAGCACGCGCATCGAGGTCCGGTCGCGCGGCGCGCACAGCGTGCGCGACTCGAGCGAGGCGCTGTACGTGATGGAGGAGCAGCTCTCCGGCCGCGTGTACGGGCTCGAGCCCGCGGGCCTGGTCGGCTATCGCGTCTCGAACGGCTACCTGACGCGCATCCCCGCGGTCGCGCTCGGCGACGACGGCAAGCTCACGATCATGGGCGGCGACGGCATGTCCTTCCTGCCCGTCGAGCCGAACCCGGGCCAGAGCTGGAGCGACCGCTCCGAGGTGTTCCACGCGTCCGGCGGCTCCGAGCAGCTCTGGACCGCGGCGATCGAGAACGTCGGCAGCATGCGCGTCCCGGCCGGGCGCTTCGACGACGTGATCGTGGTGCGCAGCGAGCAGTGGGATCCAGAGTGGGACCGCGACCGCCCGCTGCACAGCTACGAGGACTACTACGCGCGCGGCATCGGCCTGATCCGCAGCGTCTCGCGCAACAACGCGCAGTGGTTCTGGATGCGCGTCGAGCAGGTGCTGGTCGCGGTGAAGTTCGACTGACCTCCGGCTCGCGCTAGCCGCCCGAGGCGAGATCCGTCTGGCGGAAGAGGCGATCGGGGAGGTCGACGTCGAGGCGGATCTCCTCGATCTCGACGCGCGTGCGCGTGCCGTCGAGCACGTCTTCGAGCACGAGCGACTTCGCGATCTGCAGCTCGCCGGCGCGCTCCACCGACGCGGGGTCGGCGCGCAGCACCTTGCGCAGCTTCGGCCCCGGCTCGTAGGAGTCGATGCGCAGCACCACGCAGGTCTCCCGGTCGATGAACGTGACCACGCGCTCGTAGCTCGACTGCTCGTCGCTCGGGGGCGTGCCGGCCAGCACGTAGACGGGGCGGCCCGCCTCGACCTCGTCGGGCAGCCGCTCGGGCTTGCTCCGCTTGCCGAAGCCGCGCCAGTTCTCGAAGTCGTCGTAGGAGAAGTCGGTGCCGAACAGGCCGCCGCCGGTCTTGCCCGAGATGCGGCGGGTGCGCCGCTCGTCCGGCGAGTAGACGTAGAAGTCGCTCGCGCCGCCCGGGTTCTCGATCATCAGCATGGCCGTGCCGCGCACGTCGCGCGGCTTGTCGAAGCGCAGCACCGCGCGTTGCAGGCCGTCGGCGAGCTTCTTGCCGAGCACCTTGGCGCGGCTCTCGCGCTCGCCGCCCACGCGGTCGACCTTGGTGAAGGTCGCGCGCATCTCCAGCGAGCGGTCGGGCAGGTTCTTGCCCGCGCACGCCTGCGCTTCCGCGAGCGGGTCGGCCGGCGGCTGCGCGCCACCCGGCACCGGCGAGAGCCACACCACAGCGCACACCAAGAGCCCGAGACTCGTTCCGCGCATCGCGTTCCGTATAGTACGCGACTCCCTGCGAACGCGAGGACCCCCCGTTGCCGAACCGAATCGCCCGCGCGCTGTCGCTCGCCTCGCTCGCGCTCGCGGCCGAGCTCGCGCTGGCGCAGGGTTCCGCGACGGGCGGCGCGGAGCAGGTCTGGATCGATCTCCGCGCGCCGGTCGAGGGAGCGGTGCAGACGCTGCCGCTCGCGATGGTCGAGGTCTCGGGCTCGAGCGGCGCCGGGCGCCTGCACTTCCACGACGTGGCGATCGTGATCGACCTGTCGGCCAGCACGCGCCTGCGCTCGGGCGTGGACGTGAACGAGAACGGCGTGGTCGGGAAGGCCGCGCCCGAGATCCGCGAGGACTACTGGGGCGCCGCCTCGCCCGAGCAGCTGTGCGACGACCCCGGCGACACGATCGCGGCGGCCGAGATCGTCGCCGTGGGCCGGCTGCTCAAGCTGCTCGACCCGGAGCGCACGCGCGTGGCGCTGATCGCGTTCGGCGATCGCGCGGAGGTGATGGCCGGGCTCGACGCGACGCGGCCGCAGGTGCTCGCGGCGCTCGCGGAGCTCGACAAGCGGCACGGCTGGTACGGCGGCACGAACTACGCGGCGGCGCTCGACGCGGCGCGCGGCGCGCTGGTCGACGCGAAGAGCGACGGCATCGCCACGCGCAAGCGCAGCATCCTGTTCCTGTCCGACGGCTATCCGACGCTTCCGCCGCCGGAGCCGAACCCGGGCCGCGCCGCGATCGCGTCCGCGCGCGCCGCGGGCCAGAAGGACGTGCGCATCCACAGCTTCGCGCTCGGGCCGGAAGCGGTGCGCGGGCGCGACGTGCTGGACCTGGTGTCGCGGCTCTCGAACGGCACGCTGACCGAGATCGAGCGCCCGGGCGAGGTGCTGTTCCACCTGCCGGCCGTGGAGCTCTCCGACGTGGCCGAGGTCAAGCTCGAGAACCAGACCGCCGGCCAGCCCGGGCGCGCGATCCGGCTGCTCGCCGACGGCAGCTTCGACGGCTTCGTGCCGCTGGTCGCCGGGCGCAACCTGATCCGCGTGACCGCGCTCGGGATCGGCGGCGGCGTGCAGCACGTCGAGCGCACGGTGCTCTACCAGCCCGCGCCGGGCCAGCAGAGAGAGGTCGAGATCGAGGTCTCGCGCCTGCGCCAGCTCCTGCGCGACCGCACGGTCGAGGTCGAGCTCGCGGGCGAGATCCGGCGCGCGCGCGAGCAGCGCCGCCAGCGCGAGCGCGAGATCCGCATCGACGTCGAAAAGAAAGCCCCCCTGCCCGAGCCCTGAGGCGCGAGCAGAGGGGCCCTCGTGGTCTCGACGCGAGCTCTTATCGGCCCAGGGTCTTCAGGCGCGTCGTGTCGTAGTACTTGCGGCTCGCGGCGGGGTCGAACTCCATCGCGTTCGCGTTGTCGAACTGGCCGGTGTGCGAGTTCCCGTTCTGCACGTTCACGACCATGATGTGCGAGTAGTTCGCCGTGTTGCGGCCCTTGTTCTGGGGCACCGGGCTGTCCTCGCTCCACTTGAACACGCTGGTGATGATCCGGTAGGGCTTGCCCGCGCGGTCGTACATCAGCGAGTACAGCGGCATCATCGTTTCCTTGTCGTACCAGATCATCTTGCGGCTGTACGGGTGGCCCTTCTGCATCGGGATGTCGTCGAGCTGGAAGGCCGTGCGCTTCTCGAAGGTCTCACCCGCGAACGGCAGCGCGTTGTAGGGCGCGAACTTGCAGTGGAACCACTCCTCGTCGGTGCCCAGCCGCACCATGGAGGTGGCGCCGCCCTGCTCGGTCGAGCCCGGGATCACGCTCGGGAAGCAGGTGCGCTTGGAGTTGATCACGCCGAGCTTGGTCGACTCGCCCTTGAACTCCCACTGATGGTTCCAGACGTAGCCGGCGAAGATGTAGAAGTCCTCGAGCGTGAACTCGGTGCCGAGCAGCGAGTCCGACTTCTGTGTAGCCGCGATGCGGCGCACGCGGCGCAGCGCCGGGATGTACGCCCAGGTGTCGTCTTCCTTGCTCGCCACGTCGTAGCGGTAGAGCAGGAACATCGTGCCGCGCAGATCGAACGGGGTCTTCACGTCGAAGAACTCGGCCCACTCGATGTCGGTGCCCTCGACGAGCTGCGTGGTCGCGGGCAGCAGGTCCGCGCGGTGCGAGAAGTAGGTGCGGCGGTACTCGCCCTGGCCGATGCGCCAGACTTCCTTGCCGTTGTTCCGCATGTTGCTGAAGCCCCAGTGCGGAAGGTTCAGGCCCGAGCCGCCCTGCCAGCGGTAGTTCACGTTCCAGGCCAGCTTGAGCGCGAACTGCGGATCGTCGGGCGTCAGGTCGCACTTGTGCCCGGTCGCTTCCTTCGCCCACTCCGAGTACGGGAACGGCTGTCCCGCCTTGTAGTTGGTCAGGTAGCCCTTGTCATCGAGCTTGGCCTGACACGCGTAGTCGACCGTCGCCTTCACGTAGGCCGGATGGGGCGTGTACTTGCCCGGATCCGCCACCGTCATGCTCAGATCGGCGTTTCCGTCGATCACGTACGGGATCAGCTCGGCCGGAATCAGGCCTTGCGCCATTTGAGCGTTCGCCGACGTGATCGTCGTGCCAGCCGCAACCTCGGCGGACGCGATCGACGCGTTCGAGAACGCGAACACAACCAGGAACGAGAACACCCCACGGGCTCGTCGCATCGAAACTCCCTCCACTCGAGTGCTCACAGATGATGCGCGCTGTCCCGCAGCCTTTCAAGCACGTGTCGCGAGTTCCTGCGCATCCACCGGGCCAGCGGGGTTCGAGTTGACCCTGTGCCCCGTCTCTCCACATGATACGCCGCAATCGCCGGGTCGGATCGGGGATGATCGGAGGGGGGCGCGGATGACACGATTTGGTCGAAGGCAGCACATGCGCCCGCGAATGCTGGCGTTGGCGGTGTTGCCGGCGCTCTGCGCCGGTGTCGCGCTGGCGGCCGACCTCGATCCCGCACGCCTCGAGACCTGGAAGCTGCCCGAAGCCAGCCTGTACGGCGTGCATGCGTCCGGGCAGAACGCCTGGGCGGCCGGCTACTGGGGCACGATCCTGCGCTCCAGCGACGGCGGGCGGACCTGGAGCCAGGCCGGCACACCGTCCGCGAGGACGCTGTTCGACATCTCGTTCGCCGACGACGGCCAGTCCGGCTGGGCGGTGGGCGCCGATGGCGTGATCCTGCGCTCGAAGGACGGCGGCGCGACCTGGGCCATGCAGACCGCGCAGATCACGGACGAAATGGGCGGCACGCGGCCGCTCGACACGAACCTGTTCAGCGTCGTCGCCACCTCGCCGACCTCGGCCTGGGCGGTCGGCGATCTCGGCATCGCGCTGCGCACGCGCGACGGCGAGACCTGGGAGCGGGTGGTCTTCGACGCGACCACCTACGCGGACGAGAACGTGCCCGAGCGCCTGCTGAACTCGGTCGCCTTCACGAGCCCGACCGACGGCTGGATCGCGGGCGAGTTCGCGACCCTGCTGCGCACGAGTGACGGCGGCGAAACCTGGGTGGGACAGCGCACGATCCAGGGCGCCCCCGAGGATCTCTACCTGTTCGACCTCTCGGCCGCCGCGGGCGGGCCCGCCGCCGCGGTCGGGCTCGCGGGCAGCGTGCTCGTGTCCAGCGAGGCGGGCGCCGTCTGGGACCTGCGCGCGATCGACACCACCGCCGGCCTGTTCGGCGTGGCCTGGAACGACGGGCACGGTGTCGCGGTGGGCGATCGCGGCGTGCTCTACGTCTCGAACGACGCCGGCCGCACCTGGCGCGAGCCGAAGCGCCCGAAGCTCTTCAACTGGCTGTCCGACGTCGCCTTCGCCGGACCCTCCGAAGCGATCGTGGTGGGCGAGCGCGGCATCGTCCTGCGCTCGGAGGACGGCGGCGAGTCGTGGACGGCGGCGATCACGCCGAGCACGACCGTCGAGGCCCCGCTCACCGGGCTCGGCGGCAAGCCCGAGTCGACTCCAGCCGACGTCTCGCCCGCACCGGGTGTTCCTTGAGCGTCTCGTCTCGCGACTGATATAGGGAGCTCCCGATGGATCTCTTCGCCGTTCGTTTCTCTCGCTTCTTCATCAAGTACCGGGGCTTCAACCTCGCGATCATCGGCGCGCTGACCGCCTTCTTTCTGTATCACGCGCTGCAGCTGCAGGTGTTCAGCCAGTTCATCGACCTGCTGCCGCGCAACCACGCGTTCATCCAGGTCTACGAGAAGTACAACCGGCAGTTCGGCAGCGCGAACGTGGTGGTCGCGGCGATCGTCGCCAAGGACGGCACGATCTACGACGAGAGCTTCCTGGAGAAGGTGTTCGCGTTCACCGACCAGATCGACAAGGTCGAGGGCGTCGACCACGGCCAGATCACGTCGATCACCGCGATCACGATCCGCGACCAGGAAGTCGACCGCGAAGGCATCATGCGGTCGAACCAGATCATCGGCGATCAGGCGATCGCGCTGCTCGAGGCGCAGTTCTTCACGCGGCGCACGCTGCGCGCCGCGGCCGAGCGGGACGGGCAGGCGCCCAAGACGCTCGACGAGCTGCGCGCCTACGTCGACAAGCGCAAGGCCGAGCTGGTGACCGAGCTCGAGCCGACCCGGGCGGTCCGGCTCGACCAGATGGAGGACCGCAAGGAGGCGGAGCGCCTGCGGCTCCTGCGCAAGGAGAACGCCCAGCTCGAGTTCCTGATCCTGCGGCTCGCCGAGCTGCCGCCCGAGTACCGGCTCGAAGGCGAGGAGCTCGCCGGTCCGAACGGGAAGCTGATCCCCGACGAGATCATGGCGACGCTGCCCGACCGCATCCACCAGAACAAGCAGGTGTTCGGGCGGCTGGTGTCGCTGGACGACGAGGCCGCGCTGATCTCGGCCGGCTTCATCGAGGGCCGACTCGACTATTCCGCGATCTTCCGGGAGATCTACGACCTGAAGCTCGAGCTCGAGCAGGACGGCACCGTCGAGGTGCACCTGACCGGCCAGCCCGTGCTGACCGGCTGGACGTTCGAGTTCCTGCCCGAGATCGTGCTGATCCTCTTGCTCTCGCTCGCGATCCTGCTCGCGCTGCTCGCGTTCTACTTCCGGCGCTTCTACGGCGTGGTCATGCCGTTCACCGGCGCGGTCGTGTCGGCGATCTGGGGCCTCGGCTTCACCGCGCTCATGGGCTACCAGCTCGAGCCGCTCGTGCTCGTGATCCCGATGCTGATCACGGCGCGCGCGGTCAGCCACTCGGTGCAGTTCGTCGAGCGCTTCTACGAGGAGTACGAGCGGCTCGAGGGCAACAAGGAAGAGGCGGTCATCTCGTCGATGGC
>Ga0187893_10011772_pt1 | contig 12606 bp, 16 predicted proteins | sample MA1701074metaG_FD_139574 | JGI IMG/M metagenome (GOLD analysis project Ga0187893, IMG submission 139574) | White microbial mat communities from a basaltic lava cave in the Kipuka Kanohina Cave System on the Island of Hawaii, USA - MA170107-4 metaG ...
CAGGTCCACCTCGTTCTGGAACAGGCGGCGCTGGACCGTTGCGCGGTTCGCGACTTCGAGACTAACCGTGATGCCGGGGTGGCGCTGGCGGAACGCCTCCAGCAGAGACGGAAGAACGTACGCGCCCGCGGTGCTGACGGCGGCCAGCGCGATCCGTCCTCGCTTTAGCTCATCCAGCTCCTCCATCACCAGCTTCGCCTCGTCGATCAAGGCGCAAACCTGCTGGGCGTAGGAGTGTAGCTCCTTGCCTGCCTCGGTCAGGACGATGGTGCGGCCGACACGCTCGAAGAAGGTCGCATCCAGCCCCCGCTCGAGTTCCCGGACCTGGGCCGAGACCGCAGGTTGCGTCAAGTGCAGCTCCTCGGCCGCCCGCGAGTAGCTGTTGTGCCGGGCGACCGCCAGGAAGATGCGAAGCTGATGGAGGGTCATGAGTTAAGTATAAAGGATTCCATATGAAAATCAAAATATTTTCTATTTGACTTTATGGCTCGCAAGGGGCAGACTACGGCTGTCGTTGAAGGGTGCAAGGAAGGCTGTGGCCGAAAGGAGAGAGGAGCATGGCGAAGGCGGCGAAAGGGACCGTCAAGGACGCCAAGGATCGCTACAAGGCCGGCGTGATCCCCTACAAGACGATGGGCTACTGGGAGCCGGACTACATTCCGAGGGAGACCGACGTGCTGGCGCTGTTCCGGATCACCCCGCAGGAGGGGGTGGAGCCGGAAGAGGCGGCGGCGGCCGTGGCCGGCGAGTCCTCCACCGCGACCTGGACGGTGGTCTGGACCGACCGCCTGACCGCCTGCGAACTGTATCGGGCGAAGGCTTACCGGGTCGAGCCGGTCCCGAACAGCCCGGGCCAGTACTTCGCCTACATCGCCTACGACCTCGACCTGTTCGAGGAGGGCTCCATCGCGAACCTCACGGCCTCGATCATCGGCAACGTCTTCGGCTTCAAGGCGGTGAGGGCGCTCCGCCTCGAGGACATGCGGATGCCCGTGGCCTATCTGAAGACCTTCCAGGGGCCGCCGACCGGGATCGTCGTGGAGCGGGAGCGGCTGGATAAGTTCGGGCGGCCGCTGCTCGGCGCGACGATCAAGCCGAAGCTGGGCCTGTCCGGGAAGAATTACGGCCGCGTCGTCTACGAGGCGCTCAAAGGCGGCCTCGACTTTACCAAGGACGACGAGAACATCAACTCGCAGCCGTTCATGCATTGGCGCGACCGCTTCCTCTTCTGCATGGAGGCGGTGAACAGGTCGTCGGCCGCCAGCGGCGAAGTGAAGGGCCACTACCTGAACGTCACCGCCGCCACGATGGAAGACATGTACGAGCGGGCCGAGTTCGCGAAGGAGTTGGGATCGGTCATCATCATGATCGACCTGATCATCGGCTACACCGCCATTCAGTCGATCTCGAAATGGGCGCGGAAGAACAATATGATCCTGCACCTGCACCGCGCGGGCCACGGGACCTATACGCGGCAGAAGAGTCACGGCATCAGCTTCCGCGTGATCGCCAAGTGGATGCGGATGGCGGGGGTGGATCACATTCACGCCGGAACCGTGGTCGGCAAGCTCGAAGGGGACCCGAACATGGTCAAAGGTTTCTACGACACCCTGAGGGAGCCCCGGACTCCCGTCAGCTTGGAGCACGGCCTCTTCTTCGAACAGGACTGGGCGTCGCTGCGCAAGGTCATGCCGGTCGCCTCGGGCGGTATCCACGCCGGCCAGATGCACCAGCTCTTGCACTATCTTGGCGAAGACGTGGTCTTGCAGTTCGGTGGCGGGACGATCGGCCACCCGATGGGAATCCAGGCGGGGGCGACGGCCAACCGGGTGGCGCTGGAGGCGATGGTCAAGGCGCGGAACGAAGGGCGCGACTACATGCGCGAGGGCCTGGAGATCCTGGAGGCGGCGGCCAGGTGGTGCGCGCCGCTCCGCGAGGCGCTGGAGGTGTGGAAAGACATCACCTTCGACTACGCCTCGACCGACACCGCCGATTTCGTCCCCACGCCGACTCCGCTGTCGTGATACATTGGTGAATGAGGGAGGGGAAGTCATGAGGATCACTCAGGGGACCTTTTCATACCTGCCAGACCTGACCGATCAGGAGATCAGGAAACAGGTCGAGTACGCCTTGAGCAACGGCTGGGCCGTCAGCGTCGAGTTCACCGACGACCCGCACCCCAGGAACACCTACTGGGAGATGTGGGGGGCCCCGATGTTCGATCTGAAGGACGCGGCCGGGGTCATGGCGGAGATCACCGCCTGCCGCAAGGCTCACCCGAATCACTATGTTAAGGTCAACGCCTTCGACAGCACCCGGGGATGGGAGACCGTCAAACTGTCCTTCATCGTCAATCGCCCGAAGCGTGAGCCGGGCTTTGGCGTGATCCGGCAGGAGGTGCAAGGCCGCACGATCAACTACATCGTCCACAGCTATGCCACCGACCAGCCGGAAGGTGAACGCTACTCAGCAGATGGCGCCGGCATGGATGGCAAGCGCTAGCATGTCATTGCGAGGGAGTACGCCCTCTCGCCCGCGTCTTTGCGAGGACCCAGAGCAAAGCGAGGGGGACGAAGCAGTCCAACACTGCATCGACAGCCGATGGAAAATGTTGAGATAGGCAAGGAAGCCTTGGATGTCGCGCGGGCCTTCAAAGACTCGAATATCCAGGAGGTCCTGGACGAACTGGACCGCGAGCTGGTCGGCCTCCAGTCGGTCAAGACCCGAATCCGCGAGATCGCGGCTTTCCTGCTCGTGGATCGCCTGCGGCGGCAGGTCGGGCTGTCTGCTGGTCGGCCGGTCCTGCACATGTCGTTCACCGGGCGGCCCGGAACGGGGAAGACGACGGTCGCGATGCGGATGGCCCAGATCCTCCACCGCTTGGGATACATCCGTCGCGATCATGTCGTGGTGGCGACCCGCGACGATCTCGTCGGACAGTACATCGGCCACACGGCGCCCAAGACCAAAGAGGTCCTCAAGCGGGCGATGGGCGGCGTCCTCTTCATCGACGAGGCCTACTATCTCTACCGTCCGGAGAACGAGCGTGATTATGGCCAGGAGAGCATCGAGATCCTCCTCCAGGTGATGGAGAATCAGCGGGAAGATCTGGTCGTCATCCTGGCGGGCTACAAGGGTCGGATGGACACGTTCTTCCGCTCCAACCCGGGGATGCGCTCGCGGGTGGCGCATCACCTCGACTTCCCGGACTTCACGCTCGACGAGCTGATGCAGATCGCGGAGCTGATGCTGCGCCAGCAACAGTACGTGCTCGATGAGCCGGCCCGGGAGGCGTTCCGGGCGTACATTACGCGGCGCATGGCCCTGCCTGACTTTGCCAACGCCCGCAGCATCCGGAACGCCATCGACCGGATCAAGCTCCGCCAGGCCAATCGCCTTTACAGTAGCGGCGCCACCGTGACCCGAGAAGAACTGGCCCGGATCGACGCCTCAGACATCCTGAAGAGCCGGGTCTTCCTGGAGCCTCCCGAGCGCGACCTTCCAGGCGAACCCGGCAAGCGGCGGGAGGCGGCCCAGTGAGCGACGGAATGCTGACCGTCCGTGAGCACCGGGTTCGAGACATCCGGTTCGGCGCCGAGCCGACCTTTCGCGATGGAATCCTCACCGTCGCTCCTGGCGCGATTCGAGTCCTGGCCGCCGACCCACTGATCGCTTCGTTGCAGCTCCACATCGCGCGACCGGGTGAGTCCGTGCGGATCATCCGTATCCTGGATGCGGTGCAGCCCCGTGCGAAGGGAGGGCAGGGAGTCGTTTTCCCTGGTTTCCTCGGACCGGCCACGGGATGTGGAGCGGGGGAGACCAATGTCCTCACACACTGCGCTCTCCTCAGCGTGAGCGGCCTCCCGCGGGCGCAGGAAGCGGTGATTGATGTGGCCGGCCCCGGGGCCGTCCTGAGCCCCCTGGCGAAGGATCTCCTCCTCGTCCTCGAGTTCGCCCCGGCCGGCGGGGCCCCCTGGGATCGGTACGAAGCAGCGATCCGCCTGGCCATGCTCCGGGTCGCGGCCCATCTTGGCGAGGTCGCCACGTCCGCGATACCCGATGAGACCTGGCATGTGCCGCGAGCCACGCGCGCCATCGGCCTGCCCCGTGTCGGATATGTCTATAACCTCCAGGCGCAGGGCGCGTACAAGGACACCTTCGTCTATGGCCGGAGCGCGAGAGAGATCCTTCCGACCCTGATCACCCCGGCCGAGATCCTCGACGGGGTCGTGGTCAGCGGCAACTACGGCCACCCTTCGCTGAAGAACTCGACCTACGCGCATCTCACGAATCCGGTCATTCGCGAGCTGCTGCGGCGCGATGGCCACGACCTGGCCTTCGGGGGGATCATTGTGAAACCCGAGCCGACGACGCTCGACGGGAAGGGGTTGGTCGCGGAGTGCGCCGCGCGGTTAGCAAGCCTCCTCGACTGGCAGGGGGCCGTCGTGACCAAAGAAGGGGGCGGCAACGCCGATACCGATCTCTTTCTGGTTGCCGAGTACTGCGAGCAGCGGGGGATTCGGACGGTCCTTCTGATGGCCGAGCTGGCCGGACCGGACGGACGAACCCCACCGCTCCTTGGCAGTTCACCCCAGGCGAATGCTCTGGTAAGTTTGGGGAATTACGAAGAGCCTGTCGCCCTCCCTGCCGTGGAGCGAGTCATAGGGGGTGACGCGCTCACGGTAGTCGATGGACCTGTCGCAGGTTCTCTCACCACCGCGACGGCCGCCATATTCGCCGCGCTGAGTCCGGTCGGCCTGGGCTCGCTACAGGCGCGTGCGCAGTGAGCGGAACGATGGGCCTTCGCGTCGTTCACTACATCAATCAGTTCTTCGCCGGTATCGGTGGCGAGGAGCAGGCCGATCTGCCCCCCCAGGTTCGCGCTGGCCCGATCGGTCCGGGTCGTCTCCTCCAGCCCCTCCTCGATGGTCGTGGTGTTGTCGTGGCGACGCTGATCTGTGGCGACACCTACTTTGCCGAGCAGCAGGAAGAGGCGCTCCGTCGCCTGGCCTATCTGTTCCAGCCGCTTGAGGCCGACCTCCTGCTGGCCGGTCCCGCCTTCGCGAGTGGCCGCTACGGCCTGGCCTCCAGCGAAGTGGCGCGTCTGGCCGTCGAGAGGTTCGGGATACCCGCGGCGGCAGCGATGCATCCCGACAATCCGGGAGCGCAGGCGGCCGCGACGGGTGTCTACATCGTCCCGTGCGGCGTGTCGGCACTCTCGATGCGGGAGTCGCTGCCACCGCTGGTTGCCCTCGGGATGAAGCTGGTCAGCGGCGCGCAACTCTCTCCGGAGATGGATGGGTACCTGCCGCGAGGCATTCGCCGAAACGTCGTGGCCGAGCGCCCGGCCGCCGTGCGGGCGATCGACATGCTCCTCGCCAAGATCAACGGGCGTCCCTTCACCTCGGAGATCCCACTGCCCAGCTTCGATCAGGTCGCGCCCGCGGCCCCCCTCCCAAGCATCCGACAGGCCGTCGTCGCTCTTGTCACCGAAGGCGGACTCGTCCCCTCCGGCAACCCGGACCGGATCGAGTCGTCCAGGGCGCGCCGGTACGCGCGCTATCCGATCGGTCGGATTCTGGCGTTCGAGCCTGGGGAGTTCGAGTCGGTCCACGGCGGCTACGCCACCGACCACGTCAACACCGATCCGAATCGGCTGTTGCCACTGGATGCAGCTCGTCGCCTCGAGGCCGCCGGACGGATCGGCCGCATCCACGACCTGTTCTACACCACAGTTGGGAACGGGACGTCGGTGCAGAAGGCGCAGGCCTTCGGCCAGGAGATCGCCGCTGAGCTTCTGGCGTCAGGCGTCCAGGCAGCCATCCTGACCGCCACCTGAGGGACGGGAACTCGTTGCGGCGCAACGATGGCGAAGGAGCTGGAGCGGAGCGGGATTCCAACCGCGCTCCTCTGCAACATCGTCCCGATCGCGCTGACCGTCGGCGCGAGTCGGATGGTCCCGACGCGTGGCATCCAGTATCCGACCGGCGATCCCTCGCTTCCGCGAGAAGCGGAGCAGGCCTGGCGAGAGCGGCTACTGCTGACAGCACTGAAGACCCTGGAGACGCCGGTCAGCGGTCCAACAGTTTTTCCGGTGGACGTTCGCGGTTCATGATCCAGCCGGTGATCAGAGGCTTCTCGGCCATCCTGGCCCACGCGCCGAGCCTCGTTCGGTACGGCTCGAAGCCAAGTCGGGAGATCGGCGCCGATCCCGGCGCGCTGCCGACGATCCTCTCCCACCTTCGGAGTTACGGCGACGCGCTCGGCTATGGCCCTCATCAAGTCTTCATCGGCCGGATGCGGCCAGGCGACCTCCGTGCGCTGCCGACCCCCTGGCTGCAACACTCGGTTGGGTCGGACCGCTTTGGCTCGTTCGGTGAGATCCTTCTGGAGGAGGAGCTGTACGGGCTGGTCGCATTGGCGGACACGCATAGGCTTGTGTCCCTCGAGGCGGGCTTTGTAGACGAGGTGAGCAAGCGGCTCGTGGACCATCCGATCCTCCAGCGAGCCGCTCTCGATGGGATCCAGGAGGCCGCTCGACGCGATTTCGGAGAGGCGCTCAAGGCGGCCGGCACCCTGCCTCTCTTCGTCGAGAGAGACCGGTTGATCGGGGCGATCCGGCGAGGCCATGAGGAGGACGACGCGCTGACGGCGCCCCTGCTCCTCGAAAACCTCGCGGCCAAGGCGACCGGGGCGGTCGCGCTGCTGCGCCTTGTGTCGCAGGGCGGCCTCCCCGCAGAGTCGGTGGAATATGTCCTGAGCTGTTCTGAGGAGGCGGTGGGGGATCGCTACCAGCGTGGCGGCGGCAACCTTGGCAAGGCGATCGCCGAAATGGCCGGCTGCCGCAACGCGAGCGGGGCCGACATCAAGAACTTCTGCGCGGCGCCACTCCCTGCCCTGGTCATAGCTGCGAGTCTGGTGGCGGCTGGAGTGTTCGAAAACGTGGCGGTCGTTGGGGGTGGCTCGCTGTCCAAACTTGGCATGAAGTTCCTCGGCCATCTGAGGCACGGGATGCCGATCCTAGAAGATGTGCTCGGCGGGATTGCCGTCTTGGTGGGGCCTGATGATGGGCGCTCTCCGCGGGTTCGACTCGACTGCGTCGGTCGTCATGAGGTGTGGGCAGGCTCGTCGAACCAGGCCATCCTGGAGGCGCTAGTCTCGCGTCCGCTCGCCCGGATCGGGCGGCGGATCACGGAGGTGGACGTTTACGCCACTGAACTGCACAATCCTGACATTACCATCCCGCAGGGGAATGGGGACATTCCACTCAGGAACTACCGGATGCTGGGAGGCCTCGCGGCCCTGCGGGGGGAGATCGAGCCGTCCGAGATCGACGCGTTTGTCCTCAGGCACGGCATGCCGGGCTTCGCCCCCACGCAGGGGCACCTTGCATCGGCCATCTGTTTTTTGGGCCATGCCCGGGACATGCTGCTGACGAAGCAGATTCGGACGGTGCATCTGTTCGCCAAAGGGAGTCTCTTCCTCGGGATGATGTCGCGCCAGTCTGACGGGATGTCGGTCCTGATCGAGGCACAATAGCCCACTACCTCGACCCTTCCTGCAAGGGGGGAGAGGAGACCGCTGAGAGGGGGTCGTTAGGATGTTTCAGCGAAAGCAGGTCATCGTGATCGGAGAGCGGGATGGCGTGGCGGGGCCAGCCATCGCGTCATGCGTCGCCAGCTCAGGCGGGACCGTCGTCCTCGACCACACCGACTGTTTCGTGTGAACGGCCGCGGGCGCCATGGATCTGGCGCACCAGGAGGCGATCCTGCGGGTCGTTGAAGAAAAGGGCAAGGAGAACCTTATCGTGATCCTCGGCTCTCCGGACCCGGAGAGCGCGGAGATCGCAGGGGAGACCGTCGTGAACGGTGACCCCACCTTTTCCGGGCCGCTCGCCGGAATCCAGTTGGGACTGGCAGTCTACCACATTCTTGAACCAGAAGTCCGAGATGCAGTGGACCCTGAGGTCTACCGGCGTGAGGTTGGGCTGATGCAGGCGGTCTTGCCCGGCGATCGGATCGCCGCCGTCATGCGCCGCATCCGGAGCGGCAAGACAAGCGATTAGCGGGTGGGGACGACAGGAGGCAAGCCATGGGCGACGCGGTATTGCTGAGGACTCAATTCCCCAACCTCGTCCTGTTTGCGCGGGGAAAGGTCCGCGACATTTATGACTTCGGCGATCGTCTGCTGCTGGTCGCGACCGACCGGATCTCCGCCTTCGACGTGGTCCTCCCGACCGGAATTCCGGGGAAGGGGCAGATCCTAACGGCGCTGTCCGCCTTCTGGTTTCGCCTGACGGAAGACCTGGTGCCCAACCATTTGATCACGACCGAGGTAGATGCCTACCCGAACCCGTGCCAGGCGTACCGGGACGATCTGCGCGCGAGGAGCATGCTGGTCAGGAAGACCAAGCCGCTTCCTATCGAATGCATTGTTCGGGGATATCTAAGTGGGTCGGGTTGGACGGAGTATCAGAAGGCAGGATCGGTCTCAGGGATCGCGCTGCCCGGCGGGCTCCCGGAATCCTGCCGCCTCGATCCGCCACTCTTCACACCCTCGACAAAGGCGGAGCGCGGCGAGCACGATGTGACCATCACGTTCGACGGGGCGGCGTCTGTGCTCGGCAGAGGAGTCGCCGAACAGGTGCGCGGCCTGAGCCTGAAGATCTACGAGCGAGCCCGCGCCCATGCCCTCGAACGCGGCATCATCATTGCTGACACCAAGTTTGAGTTCGGCCTCCTCGACGGCAAGCTCCTCCTGATCGACGAAGTCCTGACCCCCGACTCCTCCAGGTTTTGGCCGAGCGATAACTACGCGCCCGGTCGATCCCAGCCCAGCTTCGACAAACAGTTCGTGCGCGACTATCTGAAATCGACCTCGTGGGACATGAAGGAACCCGCCCCGGAGCTCCCGCCCGAGATCGTCGAACAGACCAGCGCCAAGTACCACGAAGCGCTCCGCCGCCTGACCGTCCCTCTTCGGTAAACCCTGCGCTAGAAAGGTGGCTTCTTTGCCGACAGGAGGTCCCTGAAGGCTTCGTAGACATCCCGACGCGGGCCGACATAGTGGATCTCGATGCAGGACTCCTCCTCGTTGATCTTGTAGATGATGCGATGCCTACTGACCCGGAATGACCGGAAGCCTCTCAGCTCAAGCTGGAGTTCCCGACCTGCCAGTGGAGTTTCCATGATCTCACCGATCCCGGCTCGGACGGCGGCTTTAATCGTAGGATGAAGTCGTTTGATCATGGCTGAGGCCTCGGGGGTGTACCGTGCTCGGTAACCCCTCATTTCTTTCCGAAGACCTTCTCATGACTGAACCACCGGCCGCCCCGGGCCTGACGAAGGGAGCGGCGGAGCGACGTCATTGCCCTCTCGTCGCTCAAGATGTCGATGGTTTCCAGGAGCCCCTCAAATCTCTCCACGCTGAGGAGGACGGCCGCCGGTACACCGTTCTTCGTGATGGCGACAATGTCATCCTTCGCCTGAAAATCCCTGATCAGGTCCAGTAGCCGATTCTTGGCCTTCGTGATGGGGATAAAGCGGTCCACTTCCTTCATGGCAACCTCCTTGAAGAGTGGTCATTGTTATGGCCATTATAGTGATCTTGTCGAGGTCCGTCAATATGAAATTCTCTAAGAAGGGCGCTAGTCGCACCACACGATTCGAGTGGATGCCATGTAGCCCCCTCTTGCTTGACCTCGCCTATGGTATGACGTATGGTGATACCCAAGGAGGCATCCTCGATGGCCAGGTCAAAGAGCGCAATCTCCCTCGATGCGATACTCCTTGAGAAAAGCTCGCTTGCTCGCGAGTGCGCCAAGCTAGATCCCCTGTTCGAAAAAGGCCTGGCGGAAGAAGGGCTCTCGGAGGAACTGTTCGAGTGGCTCGAATACTGAGGCGGGAGATCCACTGGGCGGATCGCCGAAAGGAGAACACCATGTCGCACGATTCTTATGATTCAGAAATGTCCCGCCGGGACGTGTTGTGTGCCGGTGGCGCGGCGATGTTCAGCTACTTGGTGGGGGGATTCCTGGGAGACGCCAAGCCCGCAGGGGCGCAGGCCGTGAGCGGGCCGGTGCCGAAGGTGGACCGCCTGGCGGTGCGGGTGGTCACCGACAGCTTTCATCTCGCCATCGCGCCCAACATGAAGGTGGGCGAGGTCGAAGTCCAGCGCTTCGGCATGCCGCCCGCGGGGAGATCCCTACACGGCGAGTTCGGCCTGGCGATGCACCTGGAATCCCGGCGCGGCACGGAATCCCGCAACCTGCTGTTGGATTTTGGATTCACCTCCGACACCCTGAACAATAACCTGGGCATGCTCGGCATCACGCCGGACAGCATCGACGCGCTGATTGTGAGCCACGGCCATTATGACCATTTCGGCGGCCTGGTCGGTTTCCTGCAGCAGTACCGCGGCAAGCTTCGGGCCGATCTTCCGCTGTATGTGGGCGGCGAAGAAGCCTTCTGCACCCGCGAATGGACCGTCGGCAAGGCGCAGGACTTCGGGACCCTGGATCGCAGAGCCCTGGCCGACGCCAAGGTCACGGTGGTGGTCGCGGAGACGCCGGCGGTGGTTGCCGGCCATGCCTTCACCACCGGCCGGATCCCGCGCGCCACCTTCGAGAAGGTGCTGGCGCCGTCCCGCATGACCGTCGGCATAAAGGATGGGATCGGCTGTTTCGCGGACAAGCTCTCGGAGGAGAAGCGCACCGCTTCCGTAATCCCGGACGATTTTGAGCACGAACACGCGACCTGCTTCAACGTCAAGGGGCGCGGCCTGGTGGTGCTTGCCTCCTGTGGGCACCGCGGGGTGGTGAACTCGGTGAAGCGCGCCATGGAGGTGTCGGGCATCAAGAAGGTGCATGCGGTGGCCGGTGGATTGCACCTGGCGCCGTACAAGGAAGACTACGTGCGTGAGACGGTAGCCGCGTTGAAGGCGATCAACCCCGATTGCGTCATCCCCATGCATTGCACTGGGGACACGTTCATCGACATCGTGCGACAGCAGATGCCGGACAAGTTCATCCGCTCCTACACCGGCAGCCGGTATATCTTCGGCACATAGACACACCCGGGGCCCAAAGGGGACTCCCAGCGGTGACGTATTGCATCACGCTCGATCGGAGCAGACAGCGCGAAGAGTCACGCCGTACCCCCTCCTACCTCTCCCGCCTCCACAGCGTTCTGACAAGGCTCGCCCACACAGTACGCTCGATCTCTTCAGGCCGACCTCTACCCTTGTGATATGATAAGGTGCAGGGGGTGCGGATGTCCGTCGATCCGGGGCGGTGGCTGGTATTGTTGTTTCTCACCGTGGTCGTGGGAGCGTGTGGCGCCAACCAGGGCAGAGGCGAGGTGCCGCGAGATCAGCGGACCGCCATCGCGGAAACAGCGCTCTCCAAGAAACACGAGCTGACACTCCGCAATAGTCGAGGCGAAGCGCTCGAGTATTTCGTTCGTGAGCCACGGAATGCGAATCGGCCGCTGCCAGCGGTGTTCATTCTGGCCGGGGTCGAGACGGGCCGCGAAAGCCTCGACCTGATCGACGACCGTGATGATCTTCTCCTGCTCAGCATGAATTATCCTGGTGCTGCGCAGCTTACGCTGAGCGGCTTTGGGCTCCTGCTGGCTCCGTTTTCGCTCCGGCGCACCGCCTTCGACGCTCTTGAGGGAGGGGTCCTCGCCCTCGATTACCTGTCGAAGCGTCCCGACGTAGATCAGGACCGGATCATCCTCCTCGGGGTGAGCTTCGGTAGCCCCATTATCATCACTCTCAGTGCGCGAGACCCTCGGGCTGACGCCGTCGTCGTCATCTATGGAGGAGGAGACCTCGGTCAATTGGCGAGACACAACATGAGGGAAAAACCCTGGTGGGTTCCGGGTTGGGCCATCCCTCCGGCGGTGCGGCTGTTCCTCGGAGAGTTCGAGCCCCTCGATCAGATCGAGAAGCTCGCGCCCAGGTATCTCCTGATGGTCAGCAGCCGCCAGGATGAGATGATTCCCAGCGCCTCCGCCCTTTCTCTCTTCGGGCGAGCAAAGGACCCAAAGAAGCTGATCTGGTACGACACGGGACACATGGATCTGTTCGATCGAAACCTGATCAGGAGGTTGACGAGAGACGTCGTGGCGGACCTACGACAGACCGGGTACCTCCATTAATGTTTCCTTGGGAACTCGGGAGATGGGGATTTCCGGCGAAGGTTTCGGGAAGGCGAGACGCGGTGACTATGAAACGGGATTGGCCGCGAACAGACCGCCCACTGGGATGAGTACCTTCCTGACCGGGTCGGCAGCCAGCCCGAACTCCTCAAGTGTGACCGCGCCCAGAAGTGCCAGGCAGCCGGCTGGCCCGGCAAGGAACACGGTGATCAGATCTTCCCCATTGAGATGGATGGACACCTGGCCAGCCGGATAAGTCACTCGCTCCCCACTCTCCAGGGTGACTCCCCGCTGTCGAGCCGCCGTCAGGCCGAGCTGGGTGACGACCTCTAGTGTACCGTATCATAATTAACTTGACATATAGAGAGTTGTGCCGTATGCTCTGTGACCATGAGCCGAATGGCGGAACCGATCCGGCTATCCCCCGAAGAACGGGCCACGATCC
>Ga0187893_10011773_pt1 | contig 12605 bp, 9 predicted proteins | sample MA1701074metaG_FD_139574 | JGI IMG/M metagenome (GOLD analysis project Ga0187893, IMG submission 139574) | White microbial mat communities from a basaltic lava cave in the Kipuka Kanohina Cave System on the Island of Hawaii, USA - MA170107-4 metaG ...
TCCAGCGCGTCAGGGGACGCGAGGTAGCCGTAACCCGCCGTGAAGCTCCAGTGCCGGCTCGGATTGACCGTGACGCGTCCCGACCAGGAGTCGAGCCGGATCGGGTCGATGCTGAAGCGATCCTCGTCTGGCTCGCGGCCGTTGAAGCGCGAAGCCTCGAGTTTCCAGCGGCGGCCGAAGACGCCGGCGGTCGCCACGCCGTAGGCGATGTGCGTGGCGTCGTGCCAGTGGTGGCTGAGCGGCGCGATGGGGTCGTCCATCGCCGAGGGGCGGTGCATGAACGCCACGGCGCCGAGCGCCGGCTCCGCAGATGGTCCGCCGTAGACGGCGCGCGGAGGGCGGTGCCGCGCCCGGCGTCGCTGGCCGGCATGATCATCCCCGCGGCGTCGATGGCCGCGTCGGCACGGCGCGCCGCACCCAGCTCGAGCGACGTCGAGCAGGCGGTCATCGCCGCGCAGCAGCGCTCAGGCTGCGCGGCGTCGTCCTGCGGCGCCTAGTGACTCGCATGATCGCCGTGGTCCGCGTGCGCGGCCGGCGCCGACACGGGCTGGTCATGTTCCGGCTCGCAAGCGCGCCGGACGCCCAGCACGTTGAGGTGCAGCAGCAATCCGGCAGCGGCGGCGGCGACGATCTGGCGCGGGATTACGCCGAAAGGTAGTTGCGCCCCGGCGAGCACAAAGTGCTGCCGATGAGACCGAGGGCCGTGGCGCGGATGACCAGCCTAGCGGCGCCTGATGAACTCGGTGTGCGCCGCTGAAATCAGGCGCAGCGTCTCGTCGCGCTCGGCTGTGGTGTTCCAGTTCGTGTCGGCGCGAACGCGCTGGCTGAGGAGATTGATCCAGCCGAGGAAGTACTCCGCATCCGCGCCGCAACTCACCGGCGCATTGCCCATCGTCACGTAGACGGGGCTGGTGCTGCCGAAGGGATAGAGGTCGAGGACCGGGAGGCGCGGCTTCTCGGACCAGGCGCGCGCGAGCAGCCACGTCGGCTTCTCGACGGTAACCGAGAACGTCGTATCGCGCGCGCCATCGAGCGTGGCGATCACCTGCCCGTTGCCGACGAGTTCCAGGTGGTCGACCGGCACTGCGGAGGCGAGCTGGACGCGAACGTCGAGCTTGTGGGCGCGGAAGGGCAGGCGGATCGACCCGCCGGGACCCTGCCCGTTGACGGACAGCGAGATCAACGGCGCGTTGGTGACGAACGTGCGGCCGGCCTTGATGGCCGCGAGCCACGCCCGGTGGTCGAGCGTCCGACCTGAGCGGGCGTAGACGCGCGCCAGCCCGGGTGGGCCGCGCAGCTGCGCAAAGTTGGCGAATGCGTCCGTTCCGGCGCCGGCGGGAATGCGAAAACCGCAGTTCAGCAAGCGATACCAGATCTCCGACGTGATAAGGTGATCGCTGTAGCCCATCACCTCGATGAAATCGAGCTTGCCGGCCGCGACGTCGACCGGCAGTTCGTAGGGCACCCCGCCCTGGATCGCGTCGAATGCCGGCCGAAAGTCGAACGGATGCACGTAGCCTGTGAGCGCTCCCTGGGCGCGCGCGACGTCGAAAACCAGCGCGTTGGTCGGGAAGAGGCTCGCGAACGCGGTGTTCGGATAGCCGGCGTAGTCCGGCAGGACCAGGTGGCTGCGCAGGCCGATGAGTGACGTGTGGCCCCAGAGTCCGGTGTGGAACTCCTGCCCCTGAGCGACTATCAGCTCGGGTGTCGCCACCGGGGGCGTCGGCGTCCAGTAGGCGACGTCGGGAATGCGCTGTTCCTTGTTGACGATGAGGTTCTCGACGACGTTGAGCCCCTCGGCGCGGGCCTGGGCCGCGAGCCGGTCCGGCGTGTTGCGGTACGTGCCGCCGTAGTTCATGTGCACGTGGAGGTCGCCGGACCACCACTGGGACAGGAAGTTGCCGGTGGCAGGCAGGACGCGCGCGAGGGTGATGCGGGCGCTCACGAGCTGATCGGCCCGCACCTGAATGGGACGCTTCACGGTTTTCCACTCGGGACCATGCCAGACCTCGATCGTTACGCGGCCGGCGGGCACCGTGAGCGTGTCAACGCCTGGGGAGTGCCAGTACCCGTACTCGAAGCGTTCGGCATCACGGACGATGGCTTCGTCCGCGTGGCGCCAGCGCCGATCGGGCGCGTGGAACTTGCCGCTCGAATCCCGGACGGACACGCGCGCGGGTATCGGCCGGCGCGTTGCCGAGTCGAGCACGGTCACCACGAGCCGGCCGACCGCGCCGAGGTAGCGGCGCTGCGGCGCGTCGATGCGCTGCCGGCGGCCGCCGGGAACGGTGACCGTCCAGAGGGCGGTGTTGCCCGCCGAGTTCGAGACGAACGCGATGCGTGACGCGTCTGGCGACCAGCGGGGCGCGGTGGCGTCGAACTCGCCGTACGTGAGTTGCATCGGCTCGGCGCGTTCGCTGCGCGTGATCCACAGCTGGTTCCACTGCCGGCCGTGGTAGCTGCTGTAGACGACGCGCCTGGCGTCGTTGGCCCAATCGGGTCGGGCGCGCCATGTGGTTTCTTCGTCGTGGATCTGGCGCATCGGCGCGCCCGCGCGCGCCTCCATGCGCCAGAGCCCGCCAGTGCCGTAGACCCGGCCGCGGTTCGACACGACGATGAGTTCGCGTCCGTCAGGCGACCACGTGGGCGACAAGTAGTGATCGAACGTCGAGTAGTAGTAGCGCGGCAGGCCGCTGTCGCGCTCCTCGGTGATGCGCTGCACGGAGTCGAGCCGCGCGGCTGACGCGTTGACGTTGGCGACGTAGACGTGCCAGCGGCCGTTGAACGCACTCGAGACCCAGGCGATCCGCGAGCCGTCGGGCGACCAACGAGCCTCCACGTTGACGTGCCCGTCGTTGAGCAGCGGCCGGCTCCGGCCTGTGGGAAGGTCGAGGAGCATCAGTGCGAGCGACGTGCCGTCGTACGCCGAGTACACGACCGAGCGGCCGTCCGGCGACCAGTCGGGCTGAAAGTCGTACGTGTCGCCCGAGGTGACTTGCGCCGCGACGGGCGCCACCTGGGCCGCCGTTTCGCCGACGTATTGGCGCCAGAGCGTGCCCTGCATCGAGTAGATGAGCTCGTGACCGTCCGGTGACCACGTGACTGAAGTTGGCCCCGACGTGACTTGAGGGACGTACATCTCGCGCCAGTAGTAGCTGTGCGGGATTCGCACTTGCGAGAGCGGCGCGTCGCGCCGCTGTGCGTCGAGCGTGACCGGGCCAAGCAGGGCGACCGCGAAGAATGCGAACCGGGACAACGCGGACCGGTTCATGCGCGCCTCAGGGAGCGAAGCGCCTTCAGCTCACGCTCGCCCGGCGCGGGCAGCATTCGCACCTCATTGCTGACGCGCAGCTCCCATCCGACTCTCGCGCGCACGTCGTCCACCGTCACACCGGCGAAGAGCGCCGAGAGCACGAGCTCGTTCCGGTGGTTGTCGCGCTCGAAGATGCACTGGTCGGTGATGACGCGGGCGACGCGCGCGCCGGGGCTGGTGACGAAGTCGACCTTCGCGGGAAAGGCGCGCCGCTCGAGCCGCGTTACGACGAGGACGCGCCTGGCGTGCGCGGCGATCTCGGCGGCGCCGCCGCTTCCCGGAAGCCGCACGGACGGCCGGCTGTACGGGCCAAGGACCGTCGTGTTGAGGTTGCCCGCCTTGTCGACCTGCGCGGCGCCGAGGAAGCCGACGTCGATGTGGCCCCGCTGGAGGACGTACTGGAAGACATCGGTCATCGGCGACACCATTGCAGCGCCGGTGACCAGCGCCGGGTCGCCGATCGAAAGCGGAATTCGGTCAGGCCGCGTGTCGATGGTACCCGACTCATAGATGAGCACGACATCGGGCGCGTGCGTGGCGCGTGCAAGGTTGCAGGCCAGGCTCGGCAGGCCGATGCCGACGAAGACGACGTCGCCGTTGGCGAGCTCGGCCGCCGCGGCGCACAGCATCGCCTCGGGGTGCGGCGCAGTTTCAGTAGCCATAGTTCACGGCCGCGCTTGGCGCGGCCTTCGCGGCGAGCCGCTGGCGGAGGCCAGGGAACTTGTCGAGGTAGGCAGCGCGGTCCGGCACGCTCCGGACGTACGTGTCGAGCCATTGTTCGAGCGCGGCGGCGTCGCGCGAGATCGGCTCCCACCTCGAGTAGAAGTCGTTGTCGCGGTCGTAGTAGCCCTGGGCGTACGACGGATGCGCGCCCCACGGCTCGTGAACTACGGCGTCCACGATGAATCCGGGGATGACGGTGCGGTTCGGGTCGGCGCGAATGACCGTTTCGTCCACGATCTCTTCGACAACCACGACGACCTTTTCGGCCGCAAAGGCTGCCTCCTTCTGGACTCCGGTAACGCCCCAGACCTGCGCATTACCGAGCCGGTCGGCCCGCTGCGCATGCACGATGGTGACGTCCGGGCGCAGGGCGGGGACGGCCGCCAGCTTCTCGCCCGTGAACGGACAGGTCACCTGGCGGATGTTCGGGTTGGCAACCGGGAGATCGGTGTCGCGGTAGGCGCGCAGCGGCCAGAAGGGCAGGCCCGCGGCGCTGGCGGCGAAGCGGCCGACCATCCCGAAATGGGAGTACTCGTCGAGGGCCAGGCGACCGCGGGGCGGGGCGGCGGGTTCCGCGCTTTCAGCCGCGCGGCGGAACGCGTGCAGCGACCCGGCGCCGGGGTTGCCTGCCCACGAGAACACCAGGGTCGAGAGGCAGCCGGCCGCGATCATCTGGTCGGCGACGATGTCCGGCGTGAGGCGACAAAGCGTGAGGTTGCGGCGCTGCTGGCGGATGATCTCGTGTGCGGCGGCGAACGCGATGAGGTGCGTGAAGCCCTCGATGGCCACGACGTCGCCGTCGCGGACATGCGCGGCCACGGCGTCGCGCATGGAGACGCGCTTGTCAGTCACCCAGCAGCTCGTCGACGACGGTCGTCGCGATCCTCACGTCCTCGTCGTCGATCAGCAGCGGCGGTGCGAACCGGATGGTGCTCTTGCCGGCGCCCAGCAACAGGACGCCGCGCTGGAACGCGCCGAGCACGACCCGCTTCACGAGCGCCGGATCCTTGAGGTCGAGACCGACCATGAGGCCGCGACCCCGGACCTCCGCCACGACGGACCTGCGCCCGGCGATCGTGCGCAGCGCGCCGAGCAGCGTCGCGCCGACCCGCGCCGCGTTGGCCATGAGCCCGCCTTCGACGAGGTCTAGCGTGGCGAGCGCGGCAGCGCAGCAGACGGGATTGCCGCCGAAGGTCGAGCCATGCGCCCCCGGCTGCCATTTCATGGCGTCGGCGCGCGCGATGAAGGCGCCGAGCGGCATGCCGCTCGCGAGTCCCTTGGCGACGATCGTGATGTCCGGGACGACGCCATCATGCTGGCACGCGAACATCAGGCCGGTGCGGCCGATGCCGCTCTGGACTTCGTCCATCACGAGCAGGATGCCGTTCCGGTCGCACAGCGCGCGCAGGGCGGGCAGGAACGCGGCCGGCGGCACGACGTACCCGCCCTCGCCCTGGATCGGCTCCACGACGACGCAAGCGACGTCGCGCCCGTCGAGCCGGCGCGTGAGCAGCTTGTGCTCGAGGTAGTCGATATCGCCGTACGGCGCGTGGTACACCTCGGGCAGGAACGGCCCCATGCCGGCGCGCTGTGTGTTCTTCGACGCCGTCAGCGAGAGTGCCCCGTACGTGCGGCCGTGGAACGAGCCCTCAAACGCGATGATGGCGGAGCGTCGCGTGGAGTGCCGCGCGAGCTTGAGTGCGCCCTCGACGGCTTCGGTGCCCGAGTTGCTGAGGAAGACGCGCTTCGGCTCGGATCCCGGCGCCAGCCGCGCAAGTCGCTCCGCGAGCTCGGCCATGGGCTCGTAGTAGAAGTCGCCGCCGCAAATGTGCAGGAACCGGTCGGCGGCGTCCTTGATCGCCGCGACGACCCTGGGGTGCGAATGGCCCGTGGACGCGACCGCGATACCCGCCATGAAGTCGAGGTAGCGGTTGCCGTCGACATCCTCGATCATGGCGCCCTGGCCGCGCGCGACGACGAGCGGATACTCCTTGAGGTAGCAGGTCGCGGTCGAGGCGCGGTCGCGATCGATGACCGCCTGGCCTTTCGGGCCCGGCGGCGGGACGACGATGTGCGGGTAGTTCTTGCTCACGGCAGGACCGGGAGGATCAGGCGCGCCGGATGGCGCGCGCTGTGGTGCACGGTGATGCGCGCGGTGCGGGAGCGGTCCGACGACGCCTCGAGCTCGCCGGAGTGGAGGTTGCGCGAAAAGTGCGGGAAGAACGTCGTGGTCACGATGACGCGCACCCGGTGACCCGCCTTGAACGTGTTGCCCGTGAACAAGTCGTTGAAGCGCAGCGCGTACACCTCGCCCGGCTTCAGCAGCTCGCGCGTCGCGCGCGCGTTGCGGTAGCTGGCGCGCTGCACGTCGAGGCCCGGGCTCATGAGGTTCCAGGCCGTGCCGTCGGGCGCGACGTCGTGCACCTTGACCCAGATGTCGGTGTCCGGCCCGTCGGACGAGATGCGAATCTCCGCCTGCATGGCGCCGACCACGGTGAGGTCGCGCTCCAGCGGTGGCGTCTCGAAGACGACGACGTCAGTCCGGGTGGCGAGCGCGCGGTAGTCGTGCGCACCGTATCGGTCCGCGAAGGGATCGGTGATCGGAGACCGTGGATCGGAGACGATGACCGTGGAGTCGGCGCTGCGACGCAGGACAAGGGTGTCCGGCCGCGTGCCGGGAATCGGCCAGGCATCGGCTTCGATCCAGCGATTCGCGCCCATGACGAACACGCGCACCGGCTGTTCGCGCTGCACCCCGTTGTCGACGCCGCGCACGTGGCGGTCCATCCAGCGCAGCACCAGTTCGTCGTAGTCGATCGTGCCGGCGCGCGTGTAGTCGCGATCGCCGGCCGTGGTGCGCGCCTGGCGCGGGACGCCGTGCGTCCACGGCCCGATCACCATGGCGGCCGTCGCCGAGTTGCCGCGCGCAGCGACCAATCCCGCGTAGTTGTTGGTCGCGCCGTGCGGGCCGTACGCCTCGTCGTGCCAGCCCGAGAAGCTCAACACGGCCGCGGACGTGCGGCCGTACTTGCCACGCAGTTCGGCCCAGTTCCACCACGAGTCGTACGCGCCGTGCCGCAGCCAGTCGTAATACCACGGCGCGGTGCGTTCGAGGCCCTTGGTCGCCAGTTGCGGCAGGGTGGAGCGCATGCGCTCGGCAGTAGAGTCGTCGTGGGCAACCGGCGGCATCCCGAGTTTCGCGCGGCGGTCCGAGTCGATGTTGTGCCAGACCCAGGGGATCCAGGAGTTGTCGAACACGCCGCCGGAATACCAGAACATCATCGGCGACGCGAACGTCATCGCCGGCACCATGGCTCTGAGGTGCGGCGGGCTCTCGATGGCAGCGAGCCACTGCACCGCGCCGGGATACGAGAGGCCGTACGTGCCAATGGCGCCGGTGGACCACGGCTGCGCTGCGGCCCACTCGATAGTGTCGAAGCCGTCGCGTCCCTCCTGCTGGTACGGCAGGAACTCGCCGTCCGAGGCGTAGCGGCCGCGCACATCCTGGAGCACGACGGCGTAGCCGCGCGCCACGGCCTTGCGCGCGGTCGAGAGCGCGGCATCGGCGGCGCGCTTGTCGTACGGCGTGCGATACACGAGGGTCGGGAAGCGGCCGGTCCGCGCCGGCCTCCAGACGTCCGCACGGAGGATGACGCCGTCGCGCATCGGGACGGCCACATTCGAGTCGATGACCGGCGCCTGCGCGCCGGCCTCGAGCGCCACCGCCAGCGCGACGGCGACGAACTGGAGGCGGCTCATGCGCGCACCGTCAGTTGTTTCACCGTCGAGGCGATCGCGGCGCCCAGTCGCGTCACGATCTCGTCGATTTCGGCGGCGTTCACGACGTAGGGCGGGGCGACCATGACCAGGTCGCCGAGCGTTCCGTCCACGTGCCCGGTGTTCGGCCACACGACGAGGCCGGCATCGAGCGCCGCGCGCGTGAGCGACTCGGCGACGTGCAGTTCACGCGAGAACGGGGCGCCGGCATCGTCCACCAGTTCGATGCCAGCCAGGAGCCCGCGGCCACGGACGAAGCCGACGTTCGGCAGCTGCTTCAATGCGGCAAGCTTGCCGTGGAGGACGCGCCCCATGTCGGCGCAGCGGGCCACCAACTTGTGCTTGTCGAGGTACCGCATAGTCGCCGTGCCGGCCGCGCACGACACCGCGTGATGCGAGAACGTCTGCGCGTGGTTGAGCCCGCCGGATCCACGCGACAGCGCGTCGACGACGCGGGTCGATGCTACCACGGCCGCCAGCGGCGCGAAGCCGGCGGCGATGCCTTTTCCAAAGACCTGGATGTCCGGCGTCACCCGGTAGGGCTCGAGCGCCGACCACGTTCCGGTGCGACCGGCGCCGCAGAGGATCTCATCCGCGACGAACAGGATACCGGCCTGATCGCAGGCACTTCGCACCGTGTTCCAGTAGCCGTCGGGCGCGACCAGCCCGCCCGTGGACGACCCGCCGACCGGCTCGGCGATGAACGCGGCGACCGAGTCGTCACCGGCTTCGTGAATTGCCCGCTCGAGCGCCGCGGCGTCGTACGCCGGCACGCGAATCATGTCCACGAGCCACCCCTCGAACGCCCGGCGATAGTGCTCCCGCGCGGAGGCCGACAGCGCGAGCAGCGTGTTGCCGTGATACGAGGGCGACAGCGCGATGACCCGCGTCTTCCTTGGCCTGCCGACCTCGGCCCAGTACTGCCGCGCGAGCTTGAGCGCGGCCTCGATCGCGTCGGATCCGCTGGACAGCGGATACACCTTCTCGAGCCCCGGCGCACACCGTGCCGCGAGCTGCGTCGCGAACTCCTCGACGGCCTCGTGCGTGAGCGTCATGCCGCTGACGTAAGCCAACTTCCGCGCCTGTGCCGCCATGGCGTCGCCGATCTCCGCCACGCCGTGCCCGAGGTTGCTCACGAACGCGCCGCCGCAAGCGTCGAGATACTTGCGGCCGGCGTCGTCGGAGAGCCAGCACCCCTCGCCGCGCACGATGCGCGGATACTCCCAGCGCAGCTTGCGGAAGAAGACGGATCCGTCCGGAAAGCGCGTCATCGCGCCAGGCGCGTCACCACGACCGCGCTCGACATGTGCGCCGTGACGATGGTGGCGGTCTTGAAGAGATCCGGGATGACATCGAGGGCGATGAGTATGGCGACGCCTTCCACCGGCAGTCCCAGTTCGACGAACGCCGGCGCCATCACGAAGAGCGAGCCGCTCGGCACCGGCGGCACGCTGAAGCTCAGCAGGATGGAGAGGAGTCCCAACGACGCGATCTGGCCGCCGCTGATCTCGACCCCGTAGAGCTTGCCGAGAAACAGGGCGCCGAGGATGAAGGAGATCGGCACGCTGACGCGGAAGATCGCCAACGCCATCGGCAGGACGAAGCTGACGATCGGCTGCGGCAGCTTGAGGACGTCGCGCGCCGCGTCGATCATGGCGGGCAGCGCCGCCGACGACGACCGCGAGCCGAGGGCAATCACCTGCGCCGGACCGACGGCGGCGGCGAACTGGCGCAGCGGCACGCGTCCCAGCGCGATGGCGGCGACGTATACCATCACGGCGACGCCGATCATCAGCAACGCAAACGTGCCGACGTACCAGCCGGCGGCCTTGATGGCGTCGAAGCCGAGCCGCGCGCCGACCACGGTGGCGAGCGCCAGCACGCCGACGGGCGCGGCAACGAACACCCAGCGGATGATCATCAGCATCGCGTCGCTGATGCCGCGCAACACGTTGGTCACGGCCTCACGCTGCGCCGCTTCGACGCGCGACAGTGCCGCCCCGAAGATCAACGAGAAGACGACGAGCGGCAGCAGCGCGGCGTCCGCCGCGGCGCGAATGGGGTTGGGGGGAATGAGCTCGATGATGCGCTGCGAGAGTCCGCCCATGCCGCGCACCGTCGTGGCGACCTGCTGGGCGCCCGCCGTCGCGGTGGCGCGCAGCCGCGCCGATGATTCGGCGTCGATCTCGAGTCCCGAGAGCAGCATCGGCGTGAGCAGCGCGGTGTAGACGGTAATGACGGTCAGCGTCACGACGAAGAACGCGATCGCGGCGCCGCCGAGCCGGCCCATGGCGCGCAGGCTCCCGCTGGACGCCACCGCCGCGATCAGGAGCGAGACGACCAGGGGGATGATCGTCATGCGGACGGCGTTGATCCACACGGTACCGACCGGATCAAGCACCGCGATCAGCCCATCGAGCCAGCCGACCTGCGCCTGGGCAAGCCACGCACCGCCGATCATGCCAACGAGCAGGGCGCCAAGGGCCCACCACGTGATGCGCCTCGTTTCCATGCGGCGATAGTAGCCGCGGGGGATTAACGACGCGAGTGCGGAGGCGTCTGACTGGGCGAAAGACGGAAGACGGAAGACGGAAGACGGAAGACGGAAGACGGAAGACGGATAACGGATAACGGATAACGGATAACGGATAACGGATAACGGAGAATCGAGGAATGAGGCGCATCATTGGAATAGCAGCGACCGTTGTCGCGATGAGTGTCGGCGCGCAGAACCCGCCGGCGCCACCGGCGCCGGGAGTTCCGGGCGGCGCGCGCACGGCGCAGAGCTTGCTCGCGCGCAGCGCACAACTCGACCTGACGGATCAACAGGTGGTACGGCTCGCGGCAATCGCGCGGCGCGGCGAGCTGCGACAGCGTGCACTGCGCGCCCAGGTGGATTCGGGTCGCGCGCGATTCACGCAGCCGGGTGACAGCGCCGCGCGGCGTCAGTTCGCCGAGCGCATGCGGACGAATGCCGAACGCGAGCGCGAGCAGGGACGCGTGGACCTCCGCGACGCCATCGCGGTGCTGACGCCGGACCAGCAGGCGCGCGCGTGGGAGATGAACGCACGACGCGGCGGACCGAGGCGCGTCGGCGCGCCCGGCATGGGACGCGGTGCGCGCGGCATGGGCGCTCGCGGCCCGGGACGCCCTCGCGACGGCGCCCGGCCCGGCGTTCGCGGCCGTCCTGATGGCATGGGACCGGCCGGGATGGGCGCACGCGGTCGGCCTGAGCCCGACATGCCGCGGCGAACCATGCCGCGCAGGCCGCTCGAGGAGCCGCCCACCGCATAAGGGGACTCGCGCTCATCGGTGTTCCTCTCCTGGCAGGACCGCGACCGCCAACCGTTCCGGCGCCGCGGAGACAAGAACCACCAGGAGAGGATGAGTACGATGTCACGCACCACGAAGGCTCTGTTCACCGGCACGACCGCGTTGGCGCTCGCCGCCTGCGCGGATTTCATGACCTCGGGCAGCACGGACGTTCTTGTGCTCGAGCCAGTGTTCCAGACCGTGCCACTCGGTTTCAGCGCCAACACGAACAGCTTTGACGCCAGCGCCGATGCCGGCGTGGCGTTCCTCCCCGGCGCCATGGACGCGACCGGCGTTTCGTTCCTCGGCGCGGGCGGCGGCGAAGGCCAGCCTCCCAAGGCCCACGATGACAACCGCGGCACCGGCGAGAAGCGCGACGGCTTCGGCGGCCCCGGGCTGCGCGGCCTGCTCATGGGCGGCGGACTCGGACCGGACTTCCTCGGCCGCATTCCCTTCGGCAAGGGACTCGGCCGCGGCCCGTTTGCCTACTTCCGCCTTCCTGACACCTGCGTCTTCGATGCCGAGTCCGGTCGCGTGAACTGTCCGGACAAGGTGCACGGCGTTCTGACGGTCACGTCGTCGTTCCAGTTCAAGGACACGGCGGACGTCGTCCAGCCGAAGTACGACACCGCGTCCACCGACCTCGTGAACATGCAGGTCACGGTGAAGGGCACCAAGGTCCGGCATCGCCGAGACGACGAGGCCGACAAGGACAGCGCCACCACCACCGTGGATCATGCCAGCGACCGGACCGTCAGCGGTCTTGCGCCCGGCAGCGAGGAGCGCACCATCAACGGCACGGCCCACGCTTCGGAAGTCACAGAGGGCATCAAGGACAGCGTCGGCTTCAAGGCCGAGCGCCTCGCGACCGACAGCACGCGCGGCCTCGTGATCCCGATCTCCGACGGCCGGCCGACGATTCCGACCGCGGGTGTGATTGTTCGCACGATGTCGGTGACCATCACGCCGGCCGGCGGCACGCCGCGCTCCAGGACGCGTCGCGAGGAGATCACGTTCGACGGCAGCAACGTCGTGACCATCGTGATCACGGTGAACGACAAGACCTGGAACTGCACGCTCACCCTGCCCGCCAAGAAGCTGGTCTGCTCGGCGGCGTGACCCGGTCGGACGACGAAAGGTCGCGCTGGTGCAGGGGAGGGAGGCCGGTCAAACCGGCCTCCCTCTCGTCTTTACGGCCAATCCGCGACCAGTCCCCCAGTCACGGGGCCGGCAGGATCAGAAGCGGGCCTTGAGGCCGGCGACGATGGAGCGGCCGGGCAGGATGGTGATCGAGTCCGGCTCGCCGCGCTGATGGTTGAGGAGGTTCTCGCCGGTGAGCAGGAACGTCAGCCCGCGGGGAAGATCGAAGGACAGCGAACTGGCCACCCGCGTGTTGCCCTCGTACTGGTCCCAGTAGTTGCGCAGTGTCGAGCCCATGAGGTCGGTGGCATTGGCGCAGCCTGAGGCCAGGCACTGCGCA
>Ga0187893_10011774_pt1 | contig 12604 bp, 8 predicted proteins | sample MA1701074metaG_FD_139574 | JGI IMG/M metagenome (GOLD analysis project Ga0187893, IMG submission 139574) | White microbial mat communities from a basaltic lava cave in the Kipuka Kanohina Cave System on the Island of Hawaii, USA - MA170107-4 metaG ...
AGAAAATTCAATGAAAACAACGCCAGCGCCATCGAGATTCCAGGAAAAAGGAGCTGCCACGGAAAGATCCCAAGATTCTGGATCCCGTCCGCCGCCAGGCTGCCCCACGAAGCAAGCGGCGGCTGCACACCCAGCCCCAGAAACGAAAGAAACGCCTCATTCAACATCACCGAAGGAATCGTCAACGTGGCATAGACAATGACCGGGCCAATCGCATTCGGCACCAGATGCCGAAAGATTATTCGCGGCGTCGAGACCCCAGTTGCCCGCGCCGCCAACACAAACTCCTGGTTCTTCAAAAAAAGGATTTGCCCGCGCACGATGCGGGCCATCGTCAACCACGAGACTGAACCAAGCGCCACAAAAAGCAAAATCAGTTGACCCCGCGCCGAGCTGCTGCGAAACATTGCCAGTAGCACTATCACTAGAATGATGTATGGCAAGGAGTACAGCACGTCGACGAACCGCATCATCAAGCTATCGATGCGCCCGCCCAGATAACCCGCGATTGCGCCATAGCTCACGCCAATGATCAGTGACACGAGGGTGGAAATGATTCCCACCATCAGCGATATTTGGCCGCCCAGCAGAACTCGCGCCAGCAGGTCTCTGCCCGAGTTATCCGTGCCCATCGGATGTGCCCATGAGAACGAGCCGTCTGCAGCTCTGAATGGCGGGATCGACTTAATCAGGTTGGCGTCGCTGGGAATGTAGTCATAGGTGTAGCCAGTGGCTGCTTTGATCACCGGTGGGCCGACAATGGCGGCCACGATGATAATAATCGTCACTACCAAACCAAAAACCGCCAGTTTGTTTTTCAACAATCGCTTCCAGGCGTCTTTCCAGAGCGAGGTACCGGCAACGAATTCCGGTTCGTCTGTCACGTGCACGTCTTCCTCGCTCACGGCAAACTCCGGCGGCGTGTGAACGAGGTCGGCCTCACGCAGATTATCCGATTTACGCGTTGGATCGTCGGGTTTGAGATTGCGCTTTGTGATTCGTTCGTCGTTCATCAATAGCGAATGCGCGGATCGAGGTAGGCGTACGCAATATCCACCAGTAAATTCATCATCAGGAGACTAATCGAAATAAAAGCAACGATGCCGATGATCAACGGCTCGTCGCGATTCAGCGATGCCTGAATAAAGTAGTTACCCAAACCCGGTAAAGCGTAGATGCGCTCAACCACCACAGTACCCGTCAAAAGGAAAGCGAGCGCAGGTCCCGTAAAGGAAACAACCGGCATGATACCGCCGCGCAAGGCGTGCCTGAGAATGACAGTTTTTTCGGGCAAACCTTTCGCTCGAGCAGTGCGGATATAGTCCGAGCGCAACACTTCCAACATGCCGGCGCGCGTCAAACGAGCAATGTAGGCCATGTATAACGCCGAAAGAGTCAGCACCGGGAGAATCACATTCTGACTCCAAAAACCATTCCAACGCGCCGGCGGCAGCCAGTAAAAATACAAGGAGAGATAAAGCACCAGAATCGGCCCCAGGACAAAATTAGGGATAGATATGCCAACCATCGCCAGGGCCATTGAAAGGTAGTCCCAGGTCGTGTTTTGCTTTAAGGCAGCAATACACCCGGCGCTGACGCCAATCACTAGTGCCAACAAATAAGCGAGTAGTCCGACGGTTACTGAAACCGGGAGCGATCTGAAAATGATTGAATTAACGGACTGCCCTTCGTGTCTCAAGGAAGTGCCAAAATCGAGTCTCACAATCTGGCTCATCATCCGCCCATACTGCACGTACCAGGGCTTATCGAGTCCATACTTCTCGCGGATGCTGTTCTCGATTGATCTTGGAATTCTCTTTTCGCCGGTATAGAAGTTACCCGGCGCAAGTTTGATCAGACCCCAGGCGAGCGTGATCACGACGAGGATTGTCGGGATCGTGATTAGTAACCGGCGAATGATGAAGCGAGTCATTGATCGCAGAAGCGCTGGCGAGTCCTAACAAAAAGGACAGGCGCTACCGCCTGTCCTAATCCCTACTCTGTCATCGCCGGAGTCCCATAGTCCCATTTTGATGGATCGCGTTCGATGTAAACGAATTTCCAGGGAAACAACGACCCGGCGTTTGGATACATGCCCTTGACGTAAGGCTTCTTTACCCAGTTAACCGCAGCGGTTTCGATCGGAAGAATTGGCTGGGCCTCGATCATGTAGGTCTCAGCCTGCGCCAGAATCTCATACCGTCTTAGCCGATCGGACGTGCGGTTAGCTTCGTCAAGCAAATCAACGTACTTTTTATCCCACCACCCAGTGCAGTTGTCACCCTCGGCAACATAATAAAGACCCAGGAACGTGAATGGATCCATGTAATCGGCGCCCCATGCGCCGAACGAGAAGCCTTTGTATTCGAGCTTAGAGCGGGCCTCGACAAACGTCCTGAACTCCATCGCTCTCAAAGGCACGGTGATCCCCAAGTTTTGTTTCCACTGGGCCTGCATAAACTCTCCCATGATCTTATTTGGGGTAGTGGTCGGAAAAAGGTACTCAACCTGATCCACGGGAAAGTTAGGACATTCGTAGCTCCCATCGTTCCTGGTCCTGACAGGAAAGCCGGCTTCAGCAAGTAGCTGGCGTGCTTTCTCAGGGTCGAACTTCGACGCTTTCGGCAATTGATAATCTGGAAAGATCCCGGTCGGCGTAATACCGTGCAGCCGTCTGATGATCTTCTTCCACTTGACCCAGGTATCCTTGTTGATCGCCAGATCAAACGCTCTACGCACCCGCAGATCATTCATTGGAGGCTTGGTAGTGTTTATATTGATGTAAACACTGGCGGCTTCGGGTGCGCCCATGTAATCCTTCTTGGGGCGAACCGTGTCCATCCAAGCGCTTAAAACACTGTGGTTGTAAACCGCATCAACCTCACCGACTTTGTAGAGATTCAACGCGGTCGGTAAATCGGTCATCGGATAGAAACTAATTTCATCGAGCTGAACCGCGGCGGCGTCCCAATACATCGGGTCCCGCTCAACTGTAAGCACGTCGTAAGGTTTCCATTGCTTCATTTTAAAAGGGCCGCAAGTAATGATGTTGCCAGGCTGCGTCCACTGGTCGCCAAATTCTTCAATTGCTTTTCTGGGCGCCAGGCGAAACAACTGGTGCGCCAGCAGATCTTTAAAAAACGGCGCCGACTGGTGGAGCGAGATCCGCACCGTGTAATCGTCTACAGCTTCGACGCCGAGGTCTTTGCCCACGACCTTTACAAATTCCTTGCCGGCAACCAGAGTCTGTAGTTTTGCATCCGCAGCGAGGAGCTTGTTACGGGCCTTTTCATCGCCTGGCAACGTGAGTCGCGCGGGCGAGTGCATTAACTGATGGAAAGCAGTTTCTTGCGCCGGGATCTTCTCTCCTTCAGTAAGCTGGTACTCTCCGGCACCACTCAGTGGTTTTTCGCTGAGCGGCGGCAGTATTTCACTGGTGGCCACTTCGCTCTCAAGCACGAATCTGCCGGTTTGCCGATCAAAGACAAAGACGGCCCCCGAGTTATAAGCCTGGGAATATTTTAGGTAATAGCCAAAGCTGGCGGCGCGGGATCGAGTCTCGGGCGCCAAGGCACGTCGAAAACTGTAGACCACATCGTGCGCGTTGATTGGATCGCCGTTGGACCAGCGCGCGTTCTTTCTCAGGTAAAACACGAGCTCTGATGAGTCATTGTTCTCGTTCCAGCGCTCAGCGAGAGCCGGCCGCGGCCGCATGTCTTTCGGATCGTATTCAACCAACCCTTCATAAAGCGCCATGAAAATACGCGCTTCAGGCTGACCGGTGCTCTTATGAGGATCCAGCGATTCTGGTTCGTCGCCGGTGATGTAGCGAAAAATCTGGCGATCGGGAGGCGCGGTATTGCCAAAAAACTCTTCACTCGAGTCAACGATTTTGCATGACAGGGAGAAAAGCAGAACGGAGACTATTGCTAAACCGCCAGCCAGTGGTTTGAAATATTTTTTGGCCATTCTCCGCCCTCTCGTTTGTAAGGATGCTCCAATCAGATCTTTTGTCGGAGCGATAGTTGCGCCGAACTTAACACGCAAGAAGGTCCAGATCAAGATGAATCAACGTTCCGCTGTCGGATGTTTCCACGCAGTGTTGATTTGAACTCGCTTTAGCGAAGGCGCATCAAGCACGTTAGTCTCGAAACCAGTGACGTAGGGTTTCACGAGCGCATAGGAAGAGGCAAAGTAAAGAGGGATCGCTTTCAGCTCATTTAATGCTTCAGCCTCCGAGACTGGTGTTGCCGGTTTCGTAGCCAGTGAGCTATCGCTGCCCACCTGACCAGACTCGTTGGCCGTCGCCGAAGACTGAGGGCCAGCCGATTCGCTTAAATCCGCGTCCTGTTGAAAAAGCATCCGAATGTTAGTCAACTCATCCGTGGTTTGCATGACTAATCCGCGCCTTGCCACATCATAATCACCTGCCCTGATTGCGGCCTCGTACTCATCCCATGGCTTGATGATTATTTCCGTTTCAATATTCAGCACAGTTTGCCACATCTGAGCGACCGATTGAGCCAGCATGCGCTGCTGCTCGTTTCGGTTAATCAGCAGCCTAATTTTCGGGAACCCGTCACCCTCTGGAAACCCAGCCTCGGCCAGCAGTCTCCTCGCCCGCCCATGATCCTTCTCGAGCAGTTCGTCCTTTGCCACTACTACTCTTGATCCCGACATTGCCTCGGGCAAAAACCTTTTGGCAGGCTCTGTAGCGCCCCCCATCTCATCTTGGGTTAACCGGTCGCGATCGATGGCAATGGCCAGCGCTTCACGAACACGCACATCGTCAAATGGCTCCAGCGACGTATTGACGCTGTAGTAAGTCAGGGCGCCGTAGGTTTCGCGCCGAAAGTCCTTGTAAGGAGCCAGCAGCTTCAAAGCGAGTGGCTCAAAGGCGGAATTGGTCACCGCGTCCACCTCACCCGCTCGATAAGCGTTTAGCGCTGACTCGGCATTTTTTGCAGCCACAAACTCAACCTGGTTGAGATTTACTGCGTCTTTGTCCCAGTAATGGTCGGCACGTTTCAGAAGAACCCGACTGGGCTCAGTCTCCGCCAGATGAAAAGCGCCATTCGAAACCAGATCGAGTGAACTTATTTGCTTTAGATAGTCGTTTGTCTTGAGTTTCACCGGACGAAACACGGGATGGGCCACCAACGCGGGAAAATTCCAGTCCGGCAACTGCAGATTGACTCGCAACACACGAGCGCTGACAGCCTCAGCCCCAAAACGCGGCGTCGAATGGTCAGGAAGTGCAGGCCGCTGGGTGCGGCGAACATTGGTGCGGTTCAGCGGGGGCGATGGTGCGGTCGAGGCCGAGACGGTGTCTGCTCCTTCTATGTTGTTGAGTAAATGTGTATGCGGAGCAAGATCTCCGATCCGCACAGTCCGCTGCCATGAGTCAACGAAGTCATTCGCCGTAACGGCCTCGCCGTTTGACCAACGAGCATCATCGCGAAGATAGAATGTCCATGTGCGTCCCCCTTCCGACGGCTCCCAACGAGTAGCCACCCCCGGCACGGGCGCCAGCGTGCGTGGATCATAATCTGTCAACCCTTCAAAGATTGCCCTGACCGCGTCGGTATCCGGCGGCGCCGCCGCAAAAGCCGGATCGAAGGTTTGCGGCAAGCCGCCGTCGAACCACCGAAAGTCCTGCGTTGGCCGCACCGCCACAAGTCCGTAATATGGCGAATAGTTTTCCTTGGTAAAGCAGCCTGCGGGCGCGAACAGCAGGACGAAAACCAGCAGGCCTACAAGATTAGATTTGGCTCTTCTTCCAATGTGCGGAAGTCTACTCATAGTCAATCCAAATAGTGCACGATCACACTAATTCTCTTTTCACGTTGCTGAACCGGCGCAACTCTTCGTAAACCTCTTCCGCGCGCCTTCTGGTATCGGCAAAACCCTCCGAAGTGTCGATCAAGTAATCAGCATGCTTCTGTTTCTCTTCCTGCGGCATTTGAGAAGCGATCCTTTCTCGGGCTTCTTCGCGCGAAAGACCATCACGAGTCATCAACCGCTCTAACTGCACCTCGGGCCGGCAATGAACCACGATGAGTTTGTCGAAGCGCTTATAACCGCCAGACTCGATCATCAATGCTGCGTCAACAATGGCGATGCCATTGGGGTTCTCCGCTTCCCACTCGCGTAAACGTTCGTCCTGCTTCGCCATGATGTAAGGATGCAGAATCGAATTCAAGAGCTTGCGCTGTGTCTCATCGGCGAAGATCAGGGAACCGAGCTGTTGGCGGTCGAGGGTTCCGTCTTGCCGTATCACACCTTCGCCAAAAGCTTCAATGACCGCTGCCAATCCGGCAGCCCCCGGCCTTACAACCTCTCGGGCAGTCTCGTCTGCGTCCAAAACCTGGCAGCCAAGTTCGGCGAGGACGGAGGCAACGAACGACTTGCCTACCGCGATCGATCCTGTTAATCCAACCCGCAGCATAATCATTACCGATTGCCAATTGCCAATTGTAGATTGCCGATTTTGAAGACCAGTCGAGCCGCGGATTTGCGCGGAATACGCGATCTGAAAAATTTAGCCGCTCGCTGTCAGCTTTGCTTCGCCTTATTCAATGGCACCACTAACGATTCTCGCGCTCAACGATTTCCTTGTCCGCGCATTCATCTCCCTCTTTCTTGTCTGCGCATTAATCTCTCTTTCCTTGCCCGCGCATTTAACTTTTTAACTTTTTGCTTTTCTTAATCTTTTTGCTTTCTTCCTATCCGCGTGCATCCGCGTAAATCCGCGGCTTATTTTCTGTCCCCAATCGGCAACCTGCAATCGGCAGTTAAAAAACCGGCAATCTCCTCAGCCTCGCCTCATTCTTGCTGCCTGAAGCGTGTTCCGCATCAGCATCGCCACAGTTAATAGACCTACTCCTCCCGGTACAGGCGTGCGGCGCCCGGCAACCTCATCTGCTTCCGCCGGATGCACATCGCCTACCAGAGTAAACCCTCGCTTGTTGAGTATCTCCAGCCGTCGCTTTGCTTCGTCACCAAACAAAGACCGTATCGTGGCCTCATCGGTGATCTTGTTCATGCCCACGTCGATGACTGTGGCGCCGCGTTTGATGTGCTCTTTGCCGATCAAACCGGCGCGACCAATAGCAACAATAAGAAGCTCAGCCTGCCGCGTGACCGAGGCCATGTCCTGGGTGCGAGAATGGCAAATTGTCACCGTAGCATCATGCTGAATCAGGAGCTGGGCCATTGGCCGCCCCACGATTTGACTCCGACCTACCACGCAAGCATTCGTTCCGCGAATTGTAATTTGATTCCTTTTGAGAAGCTCGATTATTCCCGCCGGCGTACAGGGCGCAAATTTAGGCCTGCCCATCGCCAAGAGCCCCACATTCACCGGGTGAAAACCATCAACATCTTTCGCCGGATCGAGTGCCTCAAGGATTGCCGCTTCTTCGACCTGATTGGGCAGAGGCATCTGGACAAGAATGCCATCTACGTCGTCACGCGCATTGAGCGACTGAACAAGTTGCAGCAACTCCTCAGCACTGGTAGCGGCTGGCAGGTGATGATGCTCCGAGCGAATTCCGACCTCATCGCAGGCGCGAATCTTGTTCTTAACATAAACCACCGAGGCGGGATCGTCCCCCACCAGGACTGCTGCCAAACAGGGTCTCAGCTCTGACGAGGGCCAACGCTGTTCGATCTCTTTTGAGACCTCCCGCTTGATCTCCTCAGCAACGCGAGCGCCGTCCAGCAGTTCTGCCCTGCTCACGGTTTCGGTTACGCCCTTCTCCTCAAACGCCATCGGTGCCTCTCAATTTAGCTCGGATGTTCAATTTGGAAAACTAAGAACCTTCGATGATAATTCCATACATGCATCATAAAACCAAATACCTAAAACTCGCACTCGCCATTGCAGCGTCGCTGATTTTTTCCCTGCGGACTGATGCACAAACACCGCAGGAGCGGCACGCCCGAATCAGGTCGGCAATGGATTCGGGCGATGTTAAAAGCGCGATGGTCGAGCTGATGGCATTACGCAACTCAAGTCCAGCGCTCTTCGCCGTCAACAATTATGACTATCTTTTGGCCCGGCTTCAGGAAAAAACCGCTGATGCAGCCGGCGCATCAGTCAACTATCAGTCGGTCGTAAAGCGCAATTCCGCGCTCTCGCAGTATGCCCTGTGGCATCTGGCGCAGGTGGCGCGTTCGACCGGCGATCTTACCCTCGAGCGTGAGAGATTGCGCCACTTGATTGCCACCTCACCCGCGGGCCTGCTTCGCAACGCCGCGATGCTGAGGTTGGGGGAAAGCTTCTTTGAAAGCAAAGATTACGCGGGGGCGGTGGCTGCGCTTCGTCCACTCGACGACGCCTCGAAAGGGAAATCTTTAGCCCGTGAGGCTCTGGCGTTAATGGGCGATGCCCTCTTAAAAGCCGGAAAAGGTGACGAAGCTCGAAATGTATTTCGGCGCGTGGTGATGCAGATGCCGGACGCATCGCGGCCCGACGATTTTGCACTCTCCGCGGTTCGTGGGCTTGATCAGCTTGACTCAGAAAATGCGGGCTCAACTCAAGCCAAGACGGCTCAATTAGTACAGTCTGAGCATCTCTTACGTGCCTCCGTCTACCAGTTCAACCGCGACTTTGAGGCGGCGCGCCTGCATTACCTTGCCATCATCGAGCGCTATCCACAAAGCCCCTCCGTGGCAAATGCTTTGTATCAACTCGGCCGGGGATTCTATCTACAAAATCGATACGACGAATCATTGAAGTACTTTAAGCGCGCTGTTGACCAGACTTCCGACAACGCCAGTGCCCGCGATGCCCTGGGTTTCTCAGCAGCCGCCTATAACCGTTTGAAAAGGACTGATGATGCGTTAGCCACGTACCAGCGGTACATAGAACGCTTTCCAGATGCCCCTAACCCGGAACGCCCATTTCTGAACATCATTGATGCTCTACACGAAGCCGGCCGGCACAGTGAAGCTCTGAATTGGGTCGAGCAGACTCGAACACGTTTCAAGAACCAGATGGGCGAGGCATTGGCTCTCTTCGCACAAACCAGGATTCATCTGGCTCAGAATGCATGGGCATCAGTTATCGCGGACACCAATGAGCTGGGGAAGTTATCAGATCTTGGCGGCGTACGCGTGCCGGGCGGAACGACGCTGTCGGAGATAACATTTCTCCGCGCGTACGCGCTCGAGCGCCTCGGAAGGCCTGACGAAGCTGTCTCGGAGTATCTTTCCATTCCTGATGGACGCAATGAGTATTACGGAAAGCGCGCAACGCAGCGATTGCTGGCAATGGGCGCTGACGCTCGGACTCGTCCACTGATCGAGGCGCGAGCAACGGCGCTTCGGACAGCCGCCCAAAAGGCAATCAACAATGGGCAGGCGGATCAAGGACGCAAACTGGCGCAGGATGCTCTACGCCTCACTGGAGATGAGGGTTTAAAGAACGAGACTCTGGCGCTGGTGATGCGCGCTTATGACGCACTGCCGGCGTACAAATTGCCCTCATTCAACTTGCTGCCGCTGGGACGGCAGCAGGTGATTACGACCGACCCGAACGGGAATAAAAGCCCGGCACTAACTGAAGGATCTTCTTCCACTCAAGTTCTGGCCGAGGAGTTGTTCTTTCTTGGTCTCTATGACGAAGCTGTGTTGGAGTTTGCCGAGCAAGCGCCTGCTAAAAACGGCTCAAACAAAAACCTCCCAGCGCAGGCAACCGCTGCGGCTGAAAAAGCTGCGCCGGTTTCCTCCCAGGCTGATCTCGATTACAGTCTCGCCGTTTATGCTTTGCGCGGCGGCCTGGCAAATCGCGCGGTGCGTTTTGGCGAACAGGTCTGGAAACCTGTTTCGCAAGACTACGTCCTTGAATTAGCACCGCGCGCGCTGGTCGATCTGCTTTATCCCCTTCCCTACCGCGAGTCGCTACTGAAACATGCCCCGTCGCGCGCCGTCGATCCTCGTCTGGTCGTCTCGATAGCTCGGCAGGAATCCCGTTTTCAGCCCGATGCTAAGTCAATTGCTGCGGCCAGGGGATTTATGCAGTTCATCCCCGCGACCGCTAACGATATCGCCACGCAATTGGAGCTTCACGATTTCCGGCAAGACCATCTCTACAATCCAGACACGGCAATCTTGTTTGGGTCGCAGTATGTTGCTAATTTGTTCAAATTGGTCCCGCCGCAGCCTCAGGCGGTGTTGGCTGCCTACGATGCTGGTCCGCACAACGTGGCACGTTGGGTGGCGCGCTCGCAATCAAATGAAGCCGACCAATACGTGACCGAGTTAGGATTCTCGGAGACCAAGGACTACGTTCATAAAGTGACGACGAACTTTTGGATCTATCAGCAACTTTACGATGAGAAGCTCAACCGGAAATGACTCGATGGTTTAGAGTTCAACACAGTTTAGAGTTCAAGTTTTAGCTTGCGTTATGACGTAAGTAAAACAACCTCAAGGCTGAACTCTGAACTGGTTGAAGTCAACTCAGTTGAGTCTTAGACTTGGAACGCATGACCCTAAACAGATTTCAACTCAGTAACCTTTTCGTAGTCCTAATCGTTTTGAGTGTGATGATCGTCTCAGGCTGCCGGCCGGACACCTCCAACCAGCAGCGCTACGAGCTAAAAGGCAAAGTCGTATCCGTGGAGAAAGATAAGCGCCTCGTGACCGTCGCTCATGAAGAGATCAAGGACTTCATGGAAAGCATGACGATGCCATTCACTTTACGCGACGAGTGGGCGTTCGACGTTATGGCGCCGGGCGATCAGATTACCGCAACCCTGGTTGTCGATGGCGCTGAATCGTGGCTCGAAAACATAGTCATCTCGAAAGCAAGCGCCGAGCCCGGCGGCTCTCCCGGCGCGGGTGAAGCAAAGCCGGGTGACGTGGTGCCTGATTTTTCTCTTATCAATCAGAACAATCAGCCGATTCACACTTCCCAGTATCGTGGTAAAGCGCTGCTTTTGACTTTTATCTACACGCGCTGCCCGCTGCCTGAGTATTGCACCTTGATGAGCACCAATTTTGCGGCGGTTGATCGCGAGCTGCAAAACCAGCCCGAGCTTTACGACAAGACGCGGCTACTGAGCATTAGTATCGAACCGGAATACGATACGCCGGCGGTCCTGCGCAGCTATGGAGCGTCCCACACCGGCCGGTACGAAGAGGAAAAGTTTTCCCACTGGGAATTCGCCACCGGAACTAAGGAACAAGTCAAAGAGATAGCAGAGTTTTTTGGCTTGCAGTATTACCCGGAGAAGGATCAGATCATCCACGGTTTGAGGACCGTAATCATCGCACCCAACGGCAAAGTCGCGAGGGTTTACCGCGGAAACGAATGGAAGCCCGAGGATGCGGTGGCCGATCTCGAGGCGGCCTTAAGATGAGACCCACCTGACGTTGACAATTCTAACGAACTGAAGCGCCACTGTTGATGCTATTGTGGCCTCAATTTCGAAACCTCTTTCCCCGGGAGGAAGCCAATGAGAAGATACTTAACTATTGTCCGGAGAGTTTTCGTTCTTAATCTTGCCCTTACCTCGACACTCACGCTCTTGTTTACTGCCCATGCGAGCCAGCAACGCAAGGTAAAGCCACAGTCGAAGGGCATCAACCTCGCCTTCCTTAGTCCCGCGCCCAACCAGAAGCTGAGCGGTTACTTTGTGATCATGGTGCTTGATATCAACCGCACCGTAGTACTCAAAGAGGTAACCGTGGACTATCGACGAGCCGGCCCGGGACAATCCTGGGAACGAATCGGCGCCTCACAGGATGGGCGGAGTCTTTTTGATATAGTGCAATTCGCCTGGGATACTCGTCCCCTGCGCGCCGGATCCTACATTCTTCGCGCCCAGGCGATTGGCCAGAAGGGTGAAACGGGTAGGAGCGAGATCAACGTTTATCTTCATAAGTATCAGACCCCGGTGGAGATCAAACAGCGCGCTCCCGGTGAATGCAAGTGTGAAAGCATGGACATCCTCGAAAACACCATTCCCGCCGCCTCGGGACTCACGTTTGACAGTGTAAGACGAATCGATCGTGACGGGAAAAAGTTAGGCGCCAATATAGATACCGAGGATCATTTAGAAGTGACGCAAGATGGTAAACGGTTTTTGGTCCGGAATTTTCGCCTGAATTTTATGGTCGATGCGACGCTGAGCGGCGGGAGCGTGCTGGATGCGTGCAGTCAGGAACAGCAAGTTAAGGCTACGGTTCGGCTAAAAGGACAAAAGAAATCTCCCGAGAAGGACGGTGTCTCTTATCCATTTGATAAGGCGGATTATGTACGAGATGGGGCTGGTTACCTGATGGCCGACAACATTATCAAGGAACACACAAACACCGATCCGATTCACATCCGCTGGATTGACGCGCCTGGATCCGGCAACTCGAGAAATGATCGCCGGGCGCCCGTCGGCGCTGCGGAACCACCAGGGATTGAATGGCAGTCAGCCTTTTACACCTACGTTAAAGGAACCGGTGAAAAAAGCTCATGCTTCTGCGAGTTTACCTTTGAAATGAAGATGGACGAACTTGGCGCAGTTCTGCAGACACCGCGAATTGTTCCTGGCTCAAAACGATGTCAGGGACTAACAGACCTGCCGCGATGATCAAACGAGCC
>Ga0187893_10011775_pt1 | contig 12603 bp, 7 predicted proteins | sample MA1701074metaG_FD_139574 | JGI IMG/M metagenome (GOLD analysis project Ga0187893, IMG submission 139574) | White microbial mat communities from a basaltic lava cave in the Kipuka Kanohina Cave System on the Island of Hawaii, USA - MA170107-4 metaG ...
CCAGCCGAACGATCCACCTTTTCATGCCGATCCTCCTTGTCCGCGGGCAACGTGCCCGCAATCAAGAGGATCGGCTCTTTACCTCCGAAACCCGCAACTTCAGCCGGAACGATCCACTAGTCCTCTTCTTCCGGGTTGATCGCGGTTTGATCGGCGCTGGAGGCCAGGGCTTCCAGTGCCGAAATCGGATCGACTTCTTCGTCCGACATGTACACGTGTTTGGATGTGCCCACCGCGGTCGCTCCGCGGACGGCTGGTTTCGAGCCGGAAACGCGGGTGCGGATCGGAATGATCTCGTCATCGCCGGGCTCGCCGTCGATCTGCACGGTGAACACCACCGGGCCGATCATGATCTGATCGCCGGCTTCCAACTCATCCTCGGTGACGCGGCGGTTGTTCAGAAAGGTTCCGTTGGAAGCGCCAAGGTCGCGAAGGATAACCTCGTCCGCCTCGATCACCACCTCGGCGTGTCGGCGGGAGACCATATCCAGGGGGATACGAATCGCGCAATCGTCCTTGCGTCCGATCGTGGTCGCGCCGGGCACGAGCGGAAAAACTCTTCGCGAGCCGTCCTCACGAAACATGACCAATTTGACGTCCATCATCGGTCCGCCTGTTTACTGAGTCACGGGGTTGCCGGTGCGCCAAAGGAATCCCCGTCGCATTCCGCAAACCCTGGCCATCGAAACGGCTGGTCCCGTCCATCGGCTTCATTTCCGGCCCGTCCAGGACTATACCTTGCCGAGCCGCGGTCTTCAAACCCCCCCGGAGGCGCCATCGTGGCCATCACGGCTGCAAGGCCACTGGGGAGCTTTATCCCCATTCCCATGCAAACCGCTTTTTGAAATGGTGGTAGTAATGACCAATGGTCCGCATGGCCACGAGATCCGAATAAAGATCGATGATGGCGAACAAACCTAGGGCGGCCCCGGTGAAGAGCCCGGTGAGTCCCGCGGCTTTGGTCAACGCGGGAACCACCAGATCCGAAACAAGATACTCCACCAGCAGCGGCAAGCCCAGAACCAGAAGCGCGGTCGCGACGTACGCGGAGAACGTTCGAAAAACTGTGGCCAATATCAAATCGATGCGCAACAGCGTGGCAAAGCCGCCGAACGAAACACACAAGACGACGAGCGGCCAGAAAAAGAGTCCCGCGAGAAGAAGCGCACCCGCCGCGGGAACATCGCGTAGAAGAGCTCGAACGATATCCAGAGGGCCGCCGTCAAACATGTCGTCGATCTGGTCCTCGGTCAATGAACCCGAGGAGGCAAGTAAGACGATCCCTGCCGGGGCGAGGACCACGACCCAGCTCCCAATCCAGCGCGCCAGCGGAAGAAGAATGTCCTCGACCCAGCCTCCAGAAAGAGTAATGGTGGGGAGGTCCTCCTCGCCCCCGGCCGCGGTCTCCATGCAATTGAACAAGTATGAGCAGTACCAACCCAGCAAGATGAACCAGGCCACTGCGCCCACGCACGGCGCAAAGGACACTACCGAGAAAAGGAAACCGAAAAGGATCCACGCGAAGACGAAGGCGATCAGGTTCTTGGCAGAGGTCGGAAACAAAAACGTCCAGACGACATCCTTCAAGAACCGGGACATGGGGGTCGCCGCATTCGCCGGTTCCGGATCCGCGGTCAACGGCGCGCGGATCGAAGCCGCCCGGGACAAATCCGACAAATCATCGGGGATCGGAGACGCCGCGGGAATCGCTTTTTTTGCTTTGGCTCGTTGGGTCGCGGCGTCGATTTCGTCGAAAAGGCCAAAACCGACATCATCGGGCGGTTCCGGCTGCAAGGAGGCAACGGCGAAAATTTTTCCGCACTTCTTGCACTTCGCTTTCTTTCCGGCGAATGAATCCGGGAGACGATACTTTTGCCGGCATTGCGGACAACTTGTTTCGGGCATTGCGTTACGTCCTAGCGCTATTCAGGCCGTTGACCTTCCGACGAAACGAATCCTGGAAACGAGTCCACGCCGGCCGTTCGCCCAAGACCGGCATGTCATGCTATGGGTAACGCAATCTTTGTAACTTTTTCGTCTTTCTTGACAAGTGCTCTTGATCGGGTGATAGTTTGAACGGAGTCGCGATGAAAGGCCTGCTCGTGACAATCTCGCCTGGGTGCGAGCGGCATTATCCATCCATTATCCCGCGTGCCGGCCGCTCGCGGCTCCGAACTCAGGACGGTCCTTGGATCGTTCTTCCGGTCGAGACCCGGTGAAAACCATAGGCGTTCCCAAGAGCACCGCTCCACGGGAATGCCACCACAATAGCCGAGTACCGCGGCTTTGCCCACCATCGATTTCCTTGGCGGGTCGAGCCCCGCGGCGGTTTTCATGAGCAAAAATGGCTCTGGAGCGCGCGCACTACGTCCGGCGAACCGTCCATCGTGTTCTGAGCGGTGTAGACGTTTTGGGCCAAGCGGGGCGGCGCCTAGCGGCGTTTCCTCTCCCCTGGGCCGACCCTGAGCGGCTTCGGCGGATGTCTTGCAATATTCAATCGGCACAGCCGAGTCCGTACAGAGTCGCTTTATGGCAGTAAGCAATTTTGGAAAGGATTCAGGAAGCTCGACGCCATTGTCTCACCGGAATAATAGTGCTACGAAGGCAAAAACACTCGGTGCTAAGACATCTGAGTTGTGAAGGACGCCAAAAGCCACGGAGCTAATCATGGCCAACGTACAACCGGTTTGGGGAATCGACATAGGTCGATGCGCCCTGAAAGCGATCAAAATCAAGCCGGCCGCCGATGGAAAGATTGAAATCGTCGGCCAGGATTACGTCGAGCACGAAAAGATCCTCTCGCAGCCGGACGCCGACCGCCAGGAATTGATTGCCACAGCGCTGGAGCAGTTCCTATCGCGGAACGACATCTCAAAAGACAACGTGGTGGTCAGTGTTCCCGGGCAGCACACTTTGGCGCGGTTCTGCAAACTTCCTCCTGTGGCCACGAAAAAAATCCCCGACATCGTGCGCTACGAAGCGGACCAGCAGATTCCGTTCGACATGGACGAAGTCATCTGGGACTACCAGATTTTTCAGGAAGAGGGGGCACCGGATATCGAGGTGGGGATTTTCGCGATGAAGCGAGAACTCATCCGCGAGCACCTGTTGCACTTCGAGCAGGCTTCGATCGAACCGATCGCGGTGCAATCCGGCCCGCTGGCGGTGTACAACGCCTGCCAGTACGAAGGATTGCTCGCTCCGGAGACGACGATCATCCTGGACATCGGCGCCGAGAGCACGGACTTGATTATCGCCACCCCTCATCGGCTGTGGACGCGAACGGTCAACATTGGGGGCAACAATTTCACTGAGGCCCTGGTCAAGGCATTCAAGCTTTCGTTTGCGAAGGCGGAAAGCCTCAAACGCACGGCCCAAACCAGCAAACACGCGCGGCCGGTTTTTCAGGCCATGCTGCCGGTTTTCGCCGATATCGTGCAGGAATTGCAGCGCTCGCTGGGGTTCTATTCCTCGACTCATCGGGATGCACAAGTTCAGAAAGTGATCGGCGTTGGAAACGCTTTCCTGCTTCCCGGCCTGCAGAAGTATCTTCACCAGAACCTGAACCTTCCCGTGGAACTGCCGGAAGCTTTCAAGATGAACTCCGGCGGGGCGCTTGCCGGCGCCGAAACCCACCGCCCGCTGTTCCTGGGCTACTTTGGCGCCTACGGGCTTGCTCTGCAGGGGCTCGACATCGGAAAAGTCTCAAGCAACCTGTTGCCGACGGAACTCGCCAAACAGGTGGTCTGGCGGAAAAAGCGGCCCGCGTTCGCCGCCGCCGCCGCGTGTCTGTTGTTGGGAGGGGGGCTGGTCTGGTTTCGCAAGACCATTGATTCCCGGGCCCTGGCGTCAGGGGCGGATGCGTCAAACATCAAGATGACGGTTGCGGCGGCGGCCAACGTGATCGACAACGGTCCGGGGGGGAATCTTCCCAATCGTGCCAGGGCGACCAGCGTGCTTGCGGCGGGCCGGACCATGGAACAAGCGCTTAAATCGCTTAGCGGTAAAGGAGACAAGGAGCGCAAACAGGCCGAAGCATTGTTGACCGCCATGGAGAACCGAACCGTGGTACCCAGGATCCTCAAGGTACTTCACGAGTCCCTTCCTTCGCCCGGTGAAGCGATTGCCAAGGCACGTGACCAGGAATCGCTGGCGGCGGCGGTTGCCGCGGTTCCACGCGGACAGCGATCCCAAGCCTTCATCACCGGCCTTAATATGGACTTCGTTCCGGACCTGAACAATCCGGTGTGGCCTACCAGCCTCGTCGATGCGGAACCGCCGCTGAACGACTTTCAGCGGGAAATCTCGGGTCTTCTCATTAAGATGACGGTGGTGACGCCGAACCAGGATGGAGCGAAGTTTGTCGACGGCAGTTTCATCAAAACGCTTCGAGAGAAGGGCCGTCAGCCCGGCATGGGATTCTATCTGGATCGCGTTTGGATCATTAAGGGCGAAAAAGTGGAGGTGAAGGGAACGCCGGGTGGCGCAGCCGCGGCCGCGAAAGGCGGAAGCGGTGGTCGCGGCGGCGGAGGAAGGGGAGGCGCGGGGGCCGGCGGAGCGAAGCCTGCGGTTCAGGCCTCCAACCCCCTATCGCTCGACCCCGCGACGTTTGAGTCGATCGAGAACGATTGGCACCTCGACATCTGGATCGATGTTGTTTTCGGAGACATTGAAAGCGCTAAGCAGGCGGTGGCCGATCCGCCCAAACCCAAGCCGACGTCCAAACCGGATAAGAAGGAGAAAGGCGACTGACTTCGGAACGCCACGGAGCGAGCCGGAGATCCTGATGGAATCGTTTGCGCAGCAGAACAGGGCCGCCCGCGATTCTGAAGGTGGGTGGCACTCGAGTTTGGGACACGAGGAGCGAATATGGACTTCTTGAAACGACATCTATTCCTGATTCTGTGCGGTGTGGCCGCGGTGGGCGGTGTGGCACTGGCCGTCACGGGGATGGGAGCGATGCCCAAAGTCGTTGCGGAGCTGGACGGCGTTGCCCGGTTGTACAACGACCTGGGCGGATTGCAGGGCAAACCGGTGAACCAACGGGTCATTGATGAAAACCAGAAACACATCGACGCGATCCTTGCCGACCGCAATGCCGTTTTCGAGAAGGCCAGGCAACTCTACAAATATGAGCCGCTCGTGGTAGGCGTTTTTCCGGACGGCGACGCGGAGAAGCGGCGCGAGTTTCGCAAAGTGTACAACCGCGAGATGCGTGCCCTCTGGGATTCGTTGAAGGCGGGCCGTCCGGCGATCGACCTGGACATTGAGGCCATGAAGGAAAAGATTGCGGACGATGATTTCAATCGCTCAAAACTGGGCAGCGACGCGCCGGCGGAGGATGAAGGGGAGGATCGATCGCCCGCGGGCGTGCTGACCAAGGTGGGGATTCGGCGGAATGCGGCGGCGAGGGCCCATCTGGCCGCCGCGCAGCGAATCTACCTGTACGGCGTTCATTTCGACGATGCCAAGCCGCCCGAACTGGAATCGGCTCTCTATCTCGAAGCCTCCATGAAGGACACGGGTAGCGCCGAAGCGCCGGAACTCCTTGATTGCTGGCGTGCGCAGCTTTCCTTCTGGATTAACAAGGACGTGGTCGAAGCCATCGTCGCGGTCAACGAAGAGGCCGCGGCCGCCGCCCGAGATCGCGGCGAGGATCGCTGGGTCGGCATGATGCCCATCAAGGAACTGATCTCGCTGCGTACGTCGAAGGGCTACGTGACTCCGAGCGATGAAGTGTACGCCGGGGCGGTGCCCGGGGGTTACGGCCTTGCGCGTCCGCCCGCAACACCCAAATCGGTGTTCACCCAATCGGCTTGCAACGAGACGTTTGAGGTCATGCAGTTCACCGTCAAACTCGTGATGGACGAGCGCGACGTCTTGCGCTTTCTGGACAAACTCTGCGGAAACGGTTTTCACACCGTGCTGCGAACGGCGTACCGGTCGGTCGACCTGAACCGCGAGATGGTTGGAAAAATCTACGGATCGGAACCCGCCATCAACGTGGTTATCGACGTTGAAACGATCCTACTCGGCGACGTGTTCCGGCCGATACTGCCGAATTCGGTTTGCGAGGAGTACAGCATCCCGTGCGAGGGAATGACTCCGCCCAAGCCCAAAGAAGACGAAGTGGACGAAGGGTGAAACCGTTTCAGCTAAAGTGAGGCGACATGGCCAAGCAACTGGTGAATCCGTTCGAACGCCACGTGGAAAAAGGCGTCTTGTGCATTGCCGGTATATTGCTGCTCGGGGTCATCGCGAAATATCTGGTGACATCACCGAGCAAGGTGGAATTGGGTTCCGCGGGACCGGCCGGCCCGCAGAACATCGACGAGAAAGTCGCGCAGAAGTCGGAGGCCGTCCGCCAGGCGTTGAGCCAGGCCAAACCCAGCGTGAAACCCGTGGACCCGCTGGCGGATGATTTCGCGAAGTCGGCCGTCACCTTGGCGCAGCTCGGCCTGGTGTCGGAGCTTCCCGCGTCGTTGCCTCTCGGCCCCGACATTCCGCTGATCGATGCGTCGGATTCCCGGCTGGAAAAAATCAAACTTATCGGCGTCGTCGGCGTGCCCAAGCCGGTGACGACCTCCGGGCGTCAGCTTACCGTCGAGTCGGGTGATGAAGGGGACCGGGAGGTGTCCGTGGACTGGGTCACCGTTTCTACGGTGTTCGATCTTCGCGGGCAGACGGATCTGCAAACGAAGGGATATGGGTCGAAATGGCGCGACGTTTACCTTGCACCCGCCCAGCTCCAACGCCGAGAACGTCGTGCGGATCTCTCCTGGTCCGACGAGGATTGGAAAGCGATCGAATCGTGGCCGGTCGCGGAGTTGATTGAACCGCCGGCGGTTCCGCTGGTTTCCGATGGCAAGCAGGTCGTGGTCCCGAAAGATGATTTTCGCTTTGTCGAGAAGTTTTTCGAGTTTATTTCCAAGCCCAAGGCTCAGTTGGGATTCCTCCGGCCCAACCCGCCATTCTTGCCTCCGACGGCGGTAACCGATCCGTCCTGGCGCTTTCCAGTCATTACGTCGATTCGCGACGTCGCCGTTCAGGAGGACTACTACCTGTACACGGAACAACCCAAGTCGGCGAACCCCAGGCTGGATCGCTGGCCGTGGCTCGACGACACGCCCGCAGCGCCCAAATCCGGGCAGACTCCGAAGGCGGCCAACCCTCGTGAGGAAATCAAGAAAAAGTTCGCGCAATACAAGGAATACCTGGAGGCGGCGAAGAAGAACGAGGACGAGAATCAGGCTCTGTTGGCCTACAACCTTTGCATTGAAGTTCAGTTCAGCCAGGTGGCCTCCAAGGAAGACAAACGAAACGCCATAAATCTGGCCAAAGAGGCCGAACAGCTTTCCAAGGACATTCGCTTGAAAAAGACTTCCGAGAAAGGCGTGAAGCTCAGACCGGACGATCCCAATCAGCCCAAAACCATCAAACGAGACCCTGAACCGAAGCAGCAGATTTGGGCCCACGATGCCAAACCGGGAAGCTTGGTGGGCGGGCGCACCTATCAGTATCGAATTCGCCCCGTCGCGGTGAACCGCCTGCTGGGAATCCCGGAGAAGTTTCAGAATCCGGCCGATGCACAAACCGTCCTGATCCATGGAGAATGGTCCGAGCCGAGCGATCCGGTGTCGATCGAGCCTTCGCTTCAGCTTTTCGTCGCCGGCGCCGACGGCGGCAAGCGGGAAGCGACGTTGGAGGTCTACCAGTGGTTCCGGGGCGTGTGGGTGACGCATCGGGACAAGTTCAAGGTCGGCGATGCGATCGATTTCGTGCAGCGCAAACCGACGCCGGATCTAGACGATCGGGACAAGGCCCACAATGCCTTGGTTCCCTTCAAGGCGGACGGCATTCTATTGGATATCGATTATGACCGCCCGGCACGAGAGCGCAAGGTGGAGCGAGGGGGCGTCCGATTCACGGCACCCGAAAAAGGTGCGGCCGTCGTTTTCGCCGATGGGCAAGGGCGGGTTCGCGAGTTCGTCGAGGGATTCGACAAGACCGACCCTCAGCGCAAAGTGAATCGCGAACGGGTCTGGAAGGCGAAAAAACCGTGAGATTCGTGAACACGACGGCTTGCGACGGCCGGAAGCGGAACGTAGGATTCGCTCGAAAGCGATGCGGCTTGCGGGCCGCGATGTTGACGACATTCGGATCCTGACGAGTTTTGGTGCCGATGGCGCCCCGATGCAGCGCGATCGGCGGTAGCGGCGATGTTCGGCGCGAAGTCGCCGTAAGACGTTCGGAACCGAGTTCAAAAACCTGGGTGAAGGAACCATCGGATTTCAACGGACCGCAGGGCCGTCCCGTTCGGCCCCGGCCCGGTTCCTTCGCCTGACCCTGCTGCGTTTACGCACGAACCGGAGGAGCACGCTTTGCCACGCCGAAAATTAGCTTTGAATGCGGCTGCATGGATTGTTTTTGTCCTTCCGATGGGCATCCGGCCCTGTAGCGCGTGGGCCGACGACGCCTCGGAGCTAAAGCGGGCCATTCAGCTCTTCGACAACGCGGACTACGTCGCCGCGCAGGAAGTGCTGGTGGCGGTCAATCGCGACAAGCTTTCCAAAGATCAGCAGCAGACCCGGGACGACTATCTGAACCGAGTTCAATCGGCGCTCACTCTCGCGGAGAAAGCGCTCCGCGACCTTGAGGATGCCGAAACGGCCATAGGAGCCGGGGAATTCGCGAAAGCAGAATCGCTGCTGAACGGCGTCCTGTCGAACGCTTATGCGGCCGCGGCGGTCAAGAATTCCGCCCGAAGCCATCTTCGGGAGATACAGGAGCGATCCGGCACGTCGACTCGACCGATTGGTGCGACACCCGCGTCGAGCCCCACCGGTAGCGCAACGTCGCCGGGTGGTGCTCCACAGGATCAGGAGCGCGCCCGGGTTCTAACCCAGGAAGCCGACGAGATGACGCTGGCCGGTCGTTACGCGGAAGCCGAGAGGCTCTATCAACAGGCCCTATCGCTGGTGCCGGGCTACCCTGACGCCGTGGACGGTTTGCGCCGCGCCCGGCAGCATGGCGAGACGGCCGCCGGAACCTTGGGAGAATCGCTGATCGAACGGCTTCGCCGCGAGGACGAAATCAACTGGCAAAGATCGGTTGCCGAGTATCGCGACGCGGAACGTGCGGTGCGTGACGCCGTCGCCGCGGAACGGTTTGAAGAGGCGGGTCAGGTCCTGGCGCGTGCCCGGCAAATCGTGGAGGCCGGCCGGCAATACGCCGACCCCATCTCGAAATACGAAGCCCTGCGTGAAGAGGCTCAGGCACTTTCCGATCTGGTCCGCGAACAGGAGCGTGCCTACAACGACGCGAAAGTCACCGCGATCCAAATGGAAATCGAGCAACAGCGGAGCCGGCGCCTTCAGGAAATCGAGGAAAAACGGAAACGGCAGGTCGATGCCCTCATGCAGCAGGCTGCCCAGCAGCGCAAGGACGGCGATCTGTACGGAGCCACGGCCTCGCTGCGGCAAGTCACGATCATCGACCCGAAGAACCAGCCCGCCCGCTGGATGTTGGACATGCTTGAAGATCAGCGCCATTACCGCCGTGCGCAATCCGATCGTGATCAGATGAATCTTCAGACGAGAGAGGCCCTCCAGGATGTCGAGGAAGCCAAGATTCCTTGGCATCAACAGATACTCTACGACCGGAACTGGCAGGAGTTGATCAACCGTCCGGAGCGGGCCCTTCCCGGCCGCGGGAGACAAGACAGCCAGTTGCAAAGTGCCCTGGACGCCAAGATTCCGGTCGACTTCCGGCGCGTTCCGTTCGATCAGGTGATTGAAAAGCTCGCCGATGCCCACCGAATCAACATGATCGTCAACTGGAACGATCTTCAGCGTTCGGGCGTCGCCCGGGATATTCCCGTGGACCTCAGCCTTCCCAGGGAGATCACCCTGCGAAAGGCACTCACCGAAATCCTTGAACAGGTGGGCGCTGGAGACATGAAAGTGGGGTTCGATGTGTCCGATGGGGCCGTCTCCATCGCCACGCAGAATTTCCTTGACCAGAAAACTTACGCGGCCATGTACGACATCAACGATTTGTTGATGACCGTCCCGCAGTGGGACCGCCCTCCGATGACAGACCTTCGCCATGCCAACCAACAAGAGCTGTCGCCCTTGCAAAAAAACGCGGCGACGAGCCAGGCCTGGCGAAAGGGCGACGACGACGACGACGAGGCCGAGCCCGATCCGCAACATTCCGCTCGGGTGAACCAGATCATCGAGCTCATTCAGGACACGGTGGCCCCGGAAAGCTGGCGGGACCGCGGGGGGTCGATCGGTTCGATCAAGGAGATCAACGGGCAGTTGATCATTACGCAGAATTCATCGTCCCAACGCCAGATCAACGATTTGCTTTCAAAACTGCGGGAAGAACGCGCGATCCAAGTCGCCGTGGAGGCCCTGTTCATAACCGTCTCCAGTCACTATCTGGAAGACCTGGGTATGAACGTCAATTTCGTGTTAAACTCCGGCAACGCGGGATTCGACTTTATACCGGGCGGGGCCGGTCCGGCCACCGACCCCGTCTTGGGTAGCCGGTTGTTGCTCCCCAGGACGTTTTCACGGTTGGGTTTCACGCCGAACTCCCCGGCGTTGGGGACCGGGACGGGGGTGGATCCCAATCTCAATCCCGTTCCGCAGCCCTACGGCCAACCGGTCTTTGTTCCTCGATCAACAGGGTCGAGCTCGCAAGCGACGCCGATCCCGATTCGATCCGGCATTCTTGATATCACCAATCCCTCCGGCCAACCCAGCGACATTCCCGGCAGCTTCGGGGGAACGGACATCCCGCCGGCGCTTTCCATCGCGGGAAGTTTCCTGGACAACATCCAGGTCGATTTCCTGATTCGGGCGACCCAGGCCGATTCGCGCACCAGTGTTCTGACCGCGCCGAAAGTCGTGGTGTTCAACGGCTTTGGTGCATGGGTGGCCGTAACGGTCCAGCAGAATTTTGTCAGCTCTCTCCAGCCGGTCGTGGCTCAGCAAGCCGTCGCGCAGGCGCCGATCACCGGCACGATCGACGCGGGGGCGGTCCTAAACATTCAACAAGCCGTGGTCACCGCCGACAAACGCTATGTGATGATGGTGCTCAACCCCGGGGTCACGCGGCTGATTGACTTGCAGACGTTTGCCTTCAGCGGCGGATCGTTCTCCGGGCAGGCGTTCATTCAGCTTCCGACATTGTCGAGTCTGCGCGTGCAAACGGCCGTTTCGGTTCCAGACGGCGGGACGCTTCTGATCGGTGGACAGAAACTCGCCAGCGAATCCGAAGTGGAAGCGGGCGTACCGGTGTTGTCCAAGATTCCGATCCTGAAACGGGCCTATTCGTCCCGTTCCATGGTCAAGGATGAGCAGACGCTCCTGATCCTCATCAAACCAAGAATCCTCATTCAGTCGGAGCAGGAGGAATTGGCGTTTCCGTCCTTTGCTCAGAATCGCGGATAGCCGGCGTGGGTTGCCGGCCTCGCGGGCCATCGGCGGAAGCTTCATCGCCGCGCCGCATCCAGTTTTCTTCGCTCCCGTTGCTTTTTCTGTTTTTCGGGAGTACATCGAGCCAATCCCCGGGCGAGGTACCCACCGGCGTCAAAGAGTTTCAGCCCGGCGTGTCCATCGATTGGACTCACAAGACCGTGGAAGTCGGCGCGAAGGTCGTCCTCAAGGGGGGATCGATCGAGCTTCTCGCCTGCAGCGCGCGGACCAAGGAGCACGAAAGCATACTTGTGGTCAAGCCTCGGCCGCTGCACGTCATGCAGGCCATGGGGTTGGTTGGACTGGAGCCGGGGTCACCGACTCGCTTCGACGCGGAGAAGCAGCAGGGAACGGTTCCCACGGGGGAGCGTCTTTCCTTGTTCGTTCGCTTCCGCGACGGCGATGTGGAATATACGGCTCCGGTCGAGTATTGGCTCCGCGAGGTTAAGTCCGGCAAGTCGGCCGATCCGTTGCCTTGGGTCTATTCCGGTTCGCGGAATCTTGGAGACGGTCGATTCGCCGCGGACGTGGACGGAACTGTGGCGGCTGTTGTCGATTTCAGCACGTCGTTGATTTCGATCGGAGCCCTTCACAGCGCCGACAATGAAGGCCTTTGGCTGGAGGCCAACACCGAGGCCATTCCGCCGATTGGCACCGATTGCACGCTGTTGATCCGTGGCGAGAAAATCTCTCGAAAAGTAGTACGCCTTACGCTCGACGTGGAAGGAAAACCTCGTCTTGGCGAACTGTCGTTGAGCATGGAACAGGTTTTGAATCGGCTCAAAGAGCCTCCCGCCGATGGTTCGGCTACCTCGCTTGAAGTCGATGCCGGCGCGTCGGCCCCGGCCCACATTGCCTCGTTCGTGCGGTCCTTGGTCGAGAGCGGGATCGACCGGCGGCGCATCGAAATCCGCCCTCAAAGAATAACCGGGCCGCATCGCAAGGCCGCAACCGTGCCGGAAGATTGAGGCTTGGCTCGTTTGAGGCCATAATAAACCCCATGCCCACGATTCAGCGTCCCCAAACGCCCGCTGCCGTTTCGTCGAGGTCGCCGGGTTTTGACGGTTCAGCCGCCTTGACCCGCGGAAGGGCCGTGCTCGAGACGGAATCCGCCGCG
>Ga0187893_10011776_pt1 | contig 12602 bp, 15 predicted proteins | sample MA1701074metaG_FD_139574 | JGI IMG/M metagenome (GOLD analysis project Ga0187893, IMG submission 139574) | White microbial mat communities from a basaltic lava cave in the Kipuka Kanohina Cave System on the Island of Hawaii, USA - MA170107-4 metaG ...
CGATTTCGGCGATCTGGGGTATCCACTTAACCGGAGTATGGAACCTCATCGCCACAAGGCGGCCCTGGGCAGCGCCGCCCGTGCCGCCGATGGCGCACGGGCACCCGCCGAGCCTGGAGCGTCTTCCAGCGAATCGCCCGTGGAGAACTGCTGGACTGAACGCCTCCAGTCAAGTGGATAGCCCAGTCGACGATAATCGGACCTGGCCTGAACGCGAGCCATCGGTGGCGGCGCAGGTTCGTGGAGGATTTGCAACCCCGCCCGTGCGCGCCAGCCGCCATTTTCCGCTAAAGGAGAGCCCATCCCGGGTTTCATGGAGCCAGCGGACTTCAGAAGCCCGAGGGACGCCTTTCGATTGAGTGGGTCTTCTAAGCGCGCCGTAACGGTGCGGGAGGCCGCAATCACCTGCAATCTGAAGGACTGATGTCGACCGCGCGCATTTTTGTCGTTCTGAAGAAGGAATCGCCGATGGAAATGTTGTCGTGTCCACGAGGGGCGCGCTTCAGAAGGCGAACGTAGGCGACCGGCGGGGGCCCGCAACTCTATCAAGTGGCCCCGTTCGGCGGATCGAGTGAACTCGCGCGCAGCCGGGTGCCCTATTCTCGGCTCGGGTAGACGTCCCATCCGAGACGCAGGCTCTTGTCCTGGATCCACTCGGCGCTGTCTTGATTCCAGATCAGCACTTTTCGGACGGGCACGCGCCGGATGGGCGATTCCTCCTTCCAACCGTCGTAGATCTCCACCGTTCCGGTCAAGACGAGATCGCGATGGCCGTCCAGGTTGAAATCTTCGACGTTCACCGCCAGCGCCCCGCCCTCGATGAGCGTGTCGTCCTTGTGCGAGTCGTACCCGAACGTCTCACCCCGGTACACCAGCCGCTCACCGACCAGTTCGTAGAAGTACAGATCTCCGTGGCCCATGTGCGTCGTGCCGATGACCTGGATGACCGGCCCCTCGCGACCCGGCACCCGAATCGAGCGGATCTCGCGGACCGATTGCTCATCCTGGCCGCCTCCATGAACCCAATGGATGCGGCCGTCCTCCACTTTGAAGCAGACCCAGATACCCCACCATTCGGGCTCCCAGTCGCATGCGGCGGCGTAAACTTTATCGATACCCTCGACAGGCCAAATGCGGATCCATGTGACCGCGCGCTCCGTATCGGATCCGGGTGGGTGCATGTGCCGCCAGAGCAGCCATCCGATCTTCTGGAATTTTTGCGATTCGGGGAAAATACGTAGACGCTCTCGGATCCCCGCCCAGTATTTCTCCTTGACGTCCTGCTCTTCCGTCGACGTTTCGGAATCGAATTGCGAAAGGTCGATTTCGACGGGCTCGCGGCGGTGGTGCGAAGGTCCGATAAAGACCGTCGATCCGCTCAGGCGGACCGTCCCACTGTCCCTGTCGCCGAGGATAAAGCCGCCTACTCGGCGGAGCAGAGGCCGGGCGCGAACTCGGCCGTTCTCCAAAACGACCTCATGCTCGAATCGCAGGAAGATCAGGTCCTGGAAGACTCCAGAGCCACCGCCGTTCTGATGCGCCTCGATCACGTGGATCCCTCCAGGGGTCCTTCCGTGGTGCAGATAGCGTAGAAATCCTTCCTGCGCGTTCCCCGCGTCAAACACGCCGTAGACCCAGTTCCCCCACCTTTCCACCTTGTAGTGAAAGTAGCGATCGCTGTTGTAGGCGCCGTCCAAGTAGATCCCGGAAATCATGGGGCCGTCCGAAAGCCAGCCGGAGAACTCGTCGATGACCCCTGGGTGAACGGGCTCGCCTTCGAAGCAGAATCCAGGCTCGAGGTCTATGCGATCGACCACAGGCGGCGGGGCGGGCGGCGGCGCCACCCCATCCCTGCAACCGAGGCAGGCCAGCAGGGCGGCCGACAGGCTCAAGATCCCCCTCATTCTCCACCTTCAGTATACGTGGCTGTCAAGTCTGGCTTCCCGGTGAGGTCCAAGCCGTGAGCCGTATCAGGTTCGGCGCAACCATCATGCAACCCTATGGAATGACTGATCATGCGCCCGTGGATTGTCCTGACCGCATTGGGACTGCCCTTCTTTCTTTCACTCGGCTACTGGACGTTTTTCATGCGCGACGCTCAGGAGGTACCGCCGTTGCCGGAGGTGAAGATCAGACTCGGACGGGTAAGGATAGGACATCCAAAAGGGGGGGTCATTTCGGGCCGCAGAGGGGCGTGCGGGCGGCCTTTCGCGGTCGGGCCGCCCTTGCGACGCGCTCGCGACGCGACGCGACGCGACGGAACGTAACGAGGGTCAGGGGTATCCACTTAACCGGAGTATGGAACCTCATCGCCACAAGGCCGCCCTGGGCAGCGCCGCCCGTGCGTGCCGGCCGCCATTTTCCGCTAAAACCCCTGCGGAAGGCAGGGTGAAGCGACGAATACGGGGCTTTCGAAAAACAAGACTTTGAAGAATTCCGATGTCACGTATACCGCGGCTGCGAGGCAATAGAGCGCAAGCGTTCGAGCGAATCGTCTGGCCCGCCTACGAACGAGTCCGCGTGGGCAAATCGCAGTGACGAAGGAGCGGAACATCTTCGACACGGACTCCTCGCCCTGAGGAGGCGATCGAGACTGCATGACCCATGGGTGACTTAAAGTCCGCAGACTTTTCCTCGCGTAGACTGGGCCCGAGGTCGAACTTGACCATTGACCTTATGGCTCTATCCAAGGATGCTTTTTCAGGGATCAGGGAGTGGGAGCCGTTTGAAGGAGGGGAGAATGAAGGCGAACGGGGCAGCCCAGAGGCGTCCGAGAAAAGTGTTCATCGTGGACGATCACGACGGCATTCGGCTCTCAATGGAGATCATTCTGGCGGGCCAACCCGACCTCGAATTCTGCGGAGGGGTCAAGGAGTATTCGGATGCATTGCCCGAGATCGAAAAGAGGCGTCCCCATCTGGTTCTTGTCGACCTGAAGCTGGACGGGAGGGGTGGGATCGAGCTGACCAAGGAGATCCAGCGCCAGTTCCCGGGAACCGCGGTTCTCATCTACTCAGGCTTTGAAGAAGACCGATACGGCGCCCGGGCCTTCCGGGCGGGTGCTCGCGGTTTTCTCGAAAAGGGCGTGGGAATGGACGAGACGCGCGCGGTGATTCGGTCGATTCTGCAAGGCAGGCTCTACTTCAAGGAGCAAACGCTGCATTTCGTGCGGAATTCGATGAACGGCTGCGGCAATGGATCGAACGGCTCCGCGCCTCGTCGGGACGTAGACCAGCTTTCGGATCGCGAGTTCGAAGTTCTCGGGCTGCTTGGGCTCGGCCTGTCGCCGCGCAAGATCTCCGACAAGCTCCATCTCGGTGTCGCCAGCGTACGCACTTGGAGAAAGCGGATCAGAAGGAAGCCCGGATTCGCGACGAGCATGCAGCTCGTTCAGTTCGCCACCCGATGGGCCGAGGAGGAAGAGCCATCATCGGAGAGTTCGCCGCGCGAAATTGCCCCTTGAGCCCGAGAGGGGGGGGTGGAGATTCTGTTGTACCCATTCTGGGTACACGGTTTGTACCCACCTTGGGTCACCCCGCGAAAACCAGCCGCCACGGTCTGTAGCCTCGAGATTAACGAGCTCGCTTGTACCCCACCTTGTACCCACCCGGATGCCAACAAACAAATCTCTGCCGATTCCATTGTTTTCCGCCATACCTCGCGGTAGGGTTCGCGTCAGAAGGATGATGCCAGCGAGCACGTCGACCAAAAAGGGCGCCAGCGAAAAAGCTGGAGGTCACGGGACCAAGTGCTTTTTTGTTGGGTAGGAGAAAGCCATGGGGATCATCGGGAACAAGGCAGAATTCCTGGACAACCCGCAGCGGATCATTGCTCGGGACCAGGATCCCCCGGTCATCCAGCTGTTCGACGTCCTACCGATCCACGAGGCCAACGGCAGTCCCATCCAAAACGTGACCTTCGACATCAATCTGGAGGAGATCGGCCAGCCTCTGGAACACTGCAAAGACCTGCATAACAGGACCGTGCAGCCTAACGACCCTCGAAAGACTGTGTTCGGAAACTACGTTGGCGAGCACGAAGTGACGACAGTGGCCGAAGACGAGGATTCGAGTTGCGTGGATGTGCAGGCGCTGGAGATCGAGTTGAACACGTTGCAGGTCATATATGCCATCGCACGCGACACACTGATAGGGACAGGAATCGGTGGCCAGCTTCTGGGGTACGAGAATCAGGTGACCCCGGATCGGATTCTGGATCTGAACTGCGACCCTCTCACCAAGAACGACATGATCCTGGCCCACAACGCCGTGACCATCGGGAACAATCGCCACGGATACATCCTGGGCAACGCGCTGGCTCTCAAGGCGTTCATGGAAGCCCATTTCGTCGAGGGCCTGCAGCCCGAGTACTGCCACCGCTGGGTCTGTAATTCCGAAGGGGAAATCGTGCAGGTCCAGGTTCCGAAGTTCATGGGCTTCGAATTCGTGCGGGTGGACCTCTGGCCGGTTACTCCGTGTATCATCCAGGACGGAGCGGCGGAGAAGTTCAACAAGGCGAACAAAGAGAAGCGTCACAAGCTGACGAACCTCGTCGGCAACGGAAAGCGTCAAATCATCAAGGCGGGGAAGCTCGCTCAGGAGATCGTCATCCCGACCATCTTCTCCACGGACCTCGTTTTCCTGACGACCGGGCCGATGGCCGTATCGTACTGGGTTCAGGCGACGCAGGGGCGCAATCTCTTCCAGGTGCGGGGCACCATGATCCCCCAAAAGTCGCACATCGAGAACGCTGTGTACGCGACCATCGCGAGCAACGTGGCGACGATGGGATCGATTTTCATCCTGAAGAGCGTCACGGTGCCTCCGGCCAACATGGGGCCGTTCCCGAACGTAAGCGGGATCGTGACGGCTGGCTTTACGCACTCGGTCTAGGGTATGATTGGTTAACAGGAGAAACGCCATGACGGTATGCGGACCATCTTGTTTCGGCGGAATGCGGCAAGGCAACACGGGCGTTCTTGGGGGCACGGGCGTCCGGACCACCCCTCCTTCATTTAAGCTGGGAGATGCCGCGTTCAACACCAAGCAAGCCGGCGGCCCGAGCGATACGACTCTGGCGATGGACGGGACGACGCTTGCGCAGCACGGACTTACCACGCTGACATTCCTAGATTGCGAGATGCCCACCCGAGATTCCTTGAGCAAGTCCGAATGCAAATGCTCGTAATTAACCTTACCACGTCCACGGCTTGGCGCGTTCTCGTAGTGAGGAGCTAGTATGGCCTTGAATCGGTTCTTCATGGGGGATGCGAGGATCTCGACGGCGGGTGCAACAGCCTCGCAAGCAGCAGCAGATTTGGCTGGAGCAACACTCAGAAAGCTAGGTTTGGACAATTTAACGTTTGTCGCCTGCAAGTTGGATCCATGCGCCCAGGACGACCAAGGAAAGCTCGAAAACCTGAAGACGAACAATAGAGAGGTATTCGATCTGTTCGCGAAGCTGTTGGCGACGATCACAGAAAGCGACCTTAACGCTAGGATCGACAAACGGGGGGGGAAACCGCCAGACCAATTCGAGGCAACCGGTGATCAAAACCTGCGTAACGCCATTGATCGATTCAACGCAGCTGCGGAAACCGGAGAGGCTCCGGCGGCCGCAGCACACGTCATCAATGGAATCCAGCTCAGGGGCATTCGTCAGATCAGTCGCATCTCGAGTGTATTCGTCGATTTTTTCAAAGGGGCGCTTCAGAGCATCCTCAAGGCAACTACCGGGGAGTTTGACGCAAGCGCACTTGCTGACAGGATTCTCGAGTTGGCGAAGATCGCGGTGCTCTTCGAGTCATTTTTCGAGCTGATTTGCGAAGCGCAGAAGGCTGCGGAGGAACTGGCCAAGCTTCAAAAGGAAGCCGAGAGCCTCAGGAAAGCGCTTGAAAAGAAGGCTGAGGAGTTGCGCGCTAAGGAGGAAGAGCGACTGAAGATAATAGAACTCATTGAGAAGACAAAGAGTGCGATCGAGACCATCAGGGAGTTGAAGGGCAAGGCATCGGAGGCTGCTGAGGCGCAACGACGCTAGCGGGGCGAAAATGACTCTGGGGATTGCGTTTCTGTTGGCCCTCCTCGCCATCCCGCCGTCGGGGGTCGAGGGACAACGCGCCATTTGTCCTTGCGTGGAGTTTCAGGATCCGCCAGACCCGTTAGTCGAAGAATTTAGGGACCTTATCGAAGCTGCAAGGGTTGCTCGGAAGGAAGGCGAGGACGAAGGTGCTAAAGTTTTGTTGAAGGCTGCAGACGAAAACTTTCGAGCTGCACTTGACCGCGCGAGAGAAGATCTTGAGAGAGGGGGGGACGCAGCCGACCGGGCGTCGCTTAAGCGGGTGCATGCGATGTTGCAGGTCATGCTTGGGATGGGAGGTGGGCTTTCTGGGCTCGACGAGGGTGAGGAGGCCGCAGGTTTCTTAAGGAGACTCGTAACTCTCGCCGCGGCCCGGGAGGAGGAAAAGGTAAAGGCACATGACGAAGCGAAGCGCCAGGTCAGTGACAAACTCAAGGAGATTGGTGCGCCTCGCGGACTGCGGTCCGTTCTTCCCCAGGAAGGGCCTAGTGAAGACGAGAACGGAGCCTCGCATTATGAAAAGGCGTACGCTGCCGCTGATAAGGCAGTCCGACTTCGCCCGGACCTGACCTCGTTCAGCAAGATCTGCTCAGGCCTAAAGCCAGAAGCATTGTCTCGCGCCGCAGAGCAGTTCCTTAAGGACACGGAGCCGATCATAACGTCTGTGAGGCAAGCACAGGGCAAGAAAGGAGTGTGGTTCAAATACGATCTGGACACGGGCCTGGGTCCAAAGCTTGCCCTAACTGGGCCAGAGAGAGTCGGAGCGTTGTTGCGGAACTATGTTTCGGTCCATGTGGCCACGGGCGCTGAGAAGAATGCGCTAGAGGGTTGCAGGATGCTGATCCGATTCGCCAGGGATCTTCCGGTTGAGCCTGGACTCCTCGCTGCCGCCATATTCCTCCTCGATTCTAAATCAATAATGGGAGCGTTCGAGGATCTCATCTTGATGCGTGTGAGTGAAGACGCTTTGAAGGACTTATCGAAGGAATTGGACGCACTAGATCCTGTCGCAGTCTTCCAGCTGAGTTTTACGGTAATGGCCTGCCAACGCGTGCTGGGTATTGAGAGTGTTCTTCCCTCGCTTGCAGAGTCCCCGGTTCCGATCGAGTTAAGTACGATTTGTTTGGAGGACCTCAAAGAGCCTCTAGACATTTTGATAGAAGCAAAGAGGCTTTGCAGTCTCGGCTATCCTGAATCCACAAAGGCAATGGAAGTCCTCATTCAACGCGGGAAGAAACTTCCCTACACCGCTCGTACTATTGGCTCGCCGCCAGTTTCAACGCTCAACTATCTCGCCGAATCGAAGGCAAGGCTCGCATTGTGCAAGGTTGCGCTAGCGATTCGAGGATTTCGCAACAAGCAGGGCAGATTACCTGAACATCTCGCTGAGTTAGTTCCTGACTACTTGAGTAGCGTTCCCAACGACCCTTTCACGCTAAAGCCGTTTTCATTCTCGCAGAAGAAGATTTACAGCCTGGGGAGGAATGGGACTGATGATGCTGCGGCCCCGCAAGGGGATGACATTGTCCTTTATCTGAAATAAAGCCATCTCCAGGGACCGCATCGACACGTTCCATGGCCCTGTGAACTCGGAGCTCGTAGTTATAAATCCCAAGGATTCCATGGGCCAAGGCATCATTTCAAGTATGCGCTCACAAACGACCGTCCCTTGTAACCGCTGCAGGATGGAATTCGCCTCGATCCGGTTCAGCCACCTTCGGTACAAGCACGGCTCGCCCCTCGGGGAATCGGGTTGCCCCAAGCTGTCTACCGCAGGCGACAGGCTACGTGGGGATAAGGGGCGGATGCCTTTCGGGCGTAGTTTATGGGAGCACGTCAACGCCACTCACTATACATGGAGTCGTGATATAATCGGAAATGGTGTGAGACTGATCCCGTTAGTTCCCCTGGTGATTGCTCTTCTGGTGGGCGGATCCGCTCAAGATCCGCAGGACTCAAAGGTCGAACTGTTCAAGCGCTTGGTGCGCGATGCTCATTCTGCTCGCAAGGCAGGAAAGCAGGAGCTTGCAAAGGAACTAGATAACAAGGCAGACGAAATAATTCGCGACATCCTGACTCGGATGGAAAAGGCGGAGCGCAACGGGAGTAACGAGGCGTTCTTAGAAGCTGCAAGGACCTTCATCGAGCTGCTCCAGGTACTCTTGGGTAGAAATGCTCCTGTGTCGGACCTCAGGAGCGAGGTTCAGCCGGGACTACGTATGCTTAGGCGAATAATGCAGCTCAAGGGCCTACCAGATGCCGACAAGGTCAAAGAGCATTTTAAGGCCGTCCAAGCCGCTAGAAAATCGTTGAGTTCGCTCGGCGCCCCCGAGGGCTTTCAATCGATAGTCCCGCCTCCTGTGAAGGAAGCGGAAAACATGGCGTGGGAGTATTCGCGCGCCTTTGAGCTAGCTTAGCATTTGAAGCAGAAGGACGAATTCGTCGTCGACTTCCTCGGGCGTGTCCGCACGGGGGATCAAATTACGGAAGATGCCCGCAGGTTCATTAGATTGACTGAGCGGATCGTGGATCTAGTCCATGAGCCTATTATTCAAAAAAAGACATCGGTCCATTTCCCGATCACGTATGGACACGCAAGCTCGGCATTCCGCGTGCACATTGCGGGCCCCCTAAACGTCGCACTCATCCTCCAGGCGTGCACGGTGGCACACTTGGCGCTGAAGGAGGAAGATCAGGCCATCGAATCGTGTCAGTTGCTTTTCCGGATGGCATCCTGGAATCCGGGACAGCCAGAGCTCAATTGCGCACTGTCTGACGTTGTCACATTCCACATTGCCATGGAGACATTTCAATCAGTCGCGGCGCGGTGCCGGCTCACTGAGGAGCAACTCTCAAGAATCAGCGAGTCATCCACTCGAGTTGAGATTGAGCGGAATGTTCGCAGAGCATTTCAGGGGGCAGCGTGCTCTTTGTTCCAAACGTTCGAAGAAGCGATCCCCAGCGAGGCAGAGGGCGAGGGGGTACCGATCCCCCTAGAAGTCCGTACGTACTACTTGGAGGATATCCGGCACGCCTTGGATGCAATTGGGGACGGCTGCAAGCTCCTGAAGGTCAATTGGCTGCCCGCACAGGAAGAACTGACGAAGCTTCAAGCGCGTATCAATCAGCTTCCCTTCTTGTCAGCACGATTTATCCCAGACCTTAATGCAAGTATACGCGCAATGTGGGAGCAGATTGCAATGGTACGGCTATTGGGGATCGCAATTGAGCTACTTCACCTGCGAAATCGGAAGGGATCACTTCCGGGAGACCTCGCCGATCTAAGTCCCGTCTTTCTCAAGAGTATTCCGCCCGATCCATTCACGGAGAAGGCATTTCTGTTTAGGGATCGGCGCTTATACAGTGTCGGATGCAATGGGAAGGATGATGGCGGGAAGCGAGGAGGCGACAAGGGAGAGTATGATGATGTGGTGTTTGAGTTCAAGTGACCGTATGTCATCCGCTTTATCATCTTGCAATCGTACTCGTCATCCTGTACGAAACTCGCGCTCACTTCCCAGTTGTTGTCAGTAGACCGTCCCCTCCCTTTTCTCTGTTCCCTTCCCTTCCTGCCCCTCTTTTCCACGCTGCCTTTTCTTTTCCCCTGGCCCTGCCACCCCCCTCCGATCGGTTGCCTCTTCTCTTTGAGCCCGTATCAGAATGAACCCAGACCTCGAGGAATCGAGGGATGAATTTCGTAGTTCCTCTCAATTGGTGAGAGGGACACATGAAGCAGTTGCTCGATGACGACCTTTGGGAGGTTCTGCGGCCCCTGATCCCACGCAAGCGCCGTCGACGGCGGTATCCCGGCCGAAAGCGAATCGAGGATCGAAGGACCCTGACCGGAATCCTCTTCGTCCTCATGAGCGGAATCCCCTGGAGGATGCTTCCGCTGGAGATGGGCTGCGGATCGGGGATGACCTGCTGGCGCCGCCTGCGGGATTGGCAAAAGGCCGGCGTGTGGGAAAGGCTGCACCACACCCTTCTGAACAAGCTCCGGAAAGCGGACAGGATCGATTGGAGCCGGGCGGTCGTGGATTCCGGTTCCGTCCGCGCCGTGGGCGGGGAAAAAAAACGGGCCCGAATCCGACGGATCGACGGAAATTGGGCTCCAAGCACCACGTCATTACGGAAGGCCAGGGCCTACCTCTCGCGTTTGAACTGAGCGGAGCCAACCGGCACGACATCACCGAGGCGGTCTGGCTGATCGAAGCGATCCCTGCGATCTGCGGCAAGGTCGGCCGGCCTCGACACCTGCCGGAAAGCGTCTACGCAGATCGCGCGTACCATTCCCAGGCTTTCAAGGACTATCGGAGAGGGCGCCGCATCAAACCATTCATCGCGGAGAGATTTACAGAACACGGCAGCGGGCTTGGAACGGTCCGATGGGTCGTCGAGCGAACCATCGCCTGGCTGCATCAGTTTCGGTGACTGCGCGTCCGCTACGAGCGCAGGGATGACATCCACGAGGCGTTCCTGAGCCTCGGCTGCGCGCTGATTTGCTGGAGGGCGCTCAAGAACTCATTCTGATACGGGCTCTAAGTCACTCACCGAAGCAGGGAGAGTAGCCCGAGAGGAGCTGGCGAAGTCGAGCGACCTGAAGCAGGCCGTTAGAGATGCAGAAAAGCTCGAGGGTGAACTGAACGACGCAGCTAAGAAATTAGAGGGTAGGGAAGGGGCCGAGTTCGATGAGGCGCGTCAGAAGATCCAGGATGAGCCTGGGGAAGTTCGGAAATTGAAAGAACAGCTGCAAGAAAAGCAAAAGTGATTACCCATTCGACAGGTGCGCTCAGCGTTTCGTGACTCGGAGCTGGATGTCGTCCCCCGAATCCGCCGAGTCGTCCTTTCGACCGTTTCGTCCCACGCTGTATACGGAGCCTCCTTCGTAGCCAATTGAATCCCCGGTATAGGGATCTATTGGAAGTTGATCCATGTACTTAGGACATAGTTCTTTGAGTGATTCAGGAATTCTGCCGTGCTCGTTGTGATACCGGTAAATGGCTACGGCAATTTCGAGCAGTGTCAGATGGGCCATTGCCTTGTACATCGAAAGGAGCGCAGAAGGCTGCGGAGTAAAGGTAAGGATTCCGATTGAGGTTGCGTCCATTCCGGTCTTGATGGCCTCGATCTGAACCATTGTTTTTTGATAATTGTGCGAAACCAGGTCCAAGATCTGAAGGTTGGTATCGAGCACAGGAACTAGTTCCTCTAAGAGAATCGCTTGGACGGCGAGCGGCCAGCTGCTCTCAGAGTTCGGTGAGGTCGCCTTTTCGATAACCGCGACTGCGAAGGGACCCTCTCCCTGAAATCCTCTCGTAAACATTTTCCGCGGATCTATCCGCTTTAACGCCTTTTCTAATGCGCCAACATCCGCCGCTGGAGGCGGATCTTGAGAAAAGATATGTTCAACGCTCTCCTTCAATGAAGCGATGGTGGCGCAGGTCAAGAGAGCGAGACCAAGGTCAGGTTCACCATCGTTCCAGGAGATGAACCTGGCGTGCAGAGTACACATTTTCCTGGCAGCCGAGTGATCACCAAGCACCGAATGCGCAAGCGCAGATAGTTTCAAAGCTTGAGTAAGGAGTTCCATAGGATACGGCTCCAGCTCAAATCCCTCCTTGCCCCCCCTGTAATCGAAGGGGAAACGGCATGCCTTGCGCTCGGATCCCTTGCGAATCAATTCGATGACCGGCGAAATTACTTTTATGAACTCATTTGCCGTCGCGATGCGGTCGTCGCTCCGAGCACTCAGCTTGCTCGTGAACTCCTTGAGTTGCTTGATGTCTGGAAATAGCTCTTTGCCTTTGGACAACGCCTGCGTGTAGAACTCGGCAGCGTTTTCACTCTCCGGTAACGATGGGGGGATAATGGAGCGGTAACCGTCCGGAGACTTTGCTTTGATCAATCGATCCGAGATTGCCTTTTTCGCGACGGAGTGCAGTTTAACAATCTCAGCTTCCTGTAGCCCTGTTGTCTGAATGATCCTCCGAAAGAACCTCCCTGCGACTTCAGTGTCCTGAATGCTAGCAAGGCTCGCGGCCTGGCCGATTAAGGCTGTGAGCATCTCTGCGGCGACACCCTCCGCACGTTTCCGGGCTTCGACGTCGCTCGCCTTTCTTGCCTTGGTAATTGCATCAAGGCTCTTCAGAAAGTTTTCTTCGACCGCCTTCTGGAGAAGATCGCCGGTTTCCTTCTTGCCTCCTTCCCGTGCGGTACGCAGCGCCTCAAGGAGCCCCTTGAATTCTTTGAGCTCATTATCCACCGGATCCTGTAGAAGCAGCAGCGTGCCTATTGCCGTAGCGAGACGTAGCATTCGCGTTTCATTCTACTCGGTTGACACAAGGCGGCAAGTTTCATGCACAGGGTCGCTTGCCTTTCGAGTGGCGCCGTCCGCTCCCCTACTCTCGATCGTCGGCAAAGGATAGGACATCCAAAAGGGGGGTCATTTCGGGCCGCAGAGGGGCGTGCGGGCGGCCTTTCGCGGTCGGGCCGCCCTTGCGACGCGCTCGCGACGCGACGCGACGCGA
>Ga0187893_10011777_pt1 | contig 12600 bp, 5 predicted proteins | sample MA1701074metaG_FD_139574 | JGI IMG/M metagenome (GOLD analysis project Ga0187893, IMG submission 139574) | White microbial mat communities from a basaltic lava cave in the Kipuka Kanohina Cave System on the Island of Hawaii, USA - MA170107-4 metaG ...
CCACCCTGCTGCCCGCTCCGCAGCACGCTGCGGCGTAGCGTTCCGCCGTCGCGATCTCAGCCGCGTCGCAACTTCCGTTCCAGAAGCGGCGATCAGCGGTAACGCGCTTCACCGAACGCGTACCCACCAGCGTGCGGATGATCGCGCGCGTCCAGCCGCCGAGCATCGACGGTGCAGCAGCGATGTCCGACCGGCTCATTTTGTCGTCTTCGGTCATGCGATTGTCGTGTACGGTCGCGCGCGACGGCTCAACTGTGTGTGAGAGTGATGAGCAGACCACTGTGAAAAACCTGATGCAAGCCGCGCAGCCACGGAACGCTGTAGGGGAATCCCTACATTGCTTTCGCTCACTGCGCGGTGATTATCGTCCGCATATGGGGGAGTTCCGGATCCGCATGCGCGTCAATGCGAGTTCCCTCGCGGCGGGGCACGGTTCAACCCAAGCGGACATTGTTAATCGTCAACGAACAACTTCTTAGTGAGGCGTTCGGCATCGGGCAGGACGCATTCAAATTCTGACGAACCGTCCAGCATTGGGACGGGCGTTGTCACATAAGCAAAGGGGGAGAACGACATCGACTGCGGGCGGGGCCGCCCGCCGTGACGGGCATCACAATCTGGGGGGCCGGCGTGAGCCGCTGGTCGATGTCAGGGTGGAGTCGCGTGTCCGGAAATGGACTTCGGACCGACACCCAGGCATGTGTCTCGGGCGCAATGAGTCCGACCCTTTTTTCGATTCGAGGGCTTCAAAGCATGAGGAACCGGATGACATACACCACTTGCCTGGCGTGCATCGGGTTCGTCAGCGTGTTGGCAGGGACCGCAGCGGCCTTTCCGACGGATGCCGAGGTCGCCGCCGCCGCTGGTGCTGGCGCATCGTGGTTGGCGGGCAAGCAGAACGTGGACGGCAGCTGGGGGAGCACAGAGGGGGAGAAGCTCCTCTACACGACCACAACTGTCCGGGCGTTCCGCGCCCTCAACCTGCTCGACCAGGCGTATCTGCGCGGCATTACCTGGCTGGAAAACCACAGCACACCGAACAGCGATTTTGCCGCTCGCCGCATTGCGGCACTTCTTCCGCACGGCGACACCGTGTCCGTGGAGCATACGGCCCTCGTCGAGTCGAAATCGCGCGCCGGACCGGGCATTGCCCGCTCCGGATGGGGGTTGAGCGAGCACTACCACGCCGACCCGCTCGACACGGCTGTGGTCCTGCGGTCTCTCGGAACGAACAACGCGACGTTCCTCGCCGGCCACCGAGATGCCATCGACGGCCTCCGGAACACCATCTCTTCCTCGACTTGGACGATCGGTCAGCCAGAAGCGGCTCTTCCCTTTCGCGGCGACCTGCTTACCACCGTGGCGGTAGCTCAGGCGTTCCGCGCCTGCAACGCGCTGGACGTCATCCCCGAATGCGATGATCTGAGCTTCCTTCCGTCCGTCGAGAGCCTCTTCGTCAACTACGCCTATTCAACGGCGCTCGATCGCGCCCTGATCACCGGGTATTTCACCGCGCTCAGGGACATCCCACCAATTTCACCGACTGCGATTCTCCAGATGGTCGATGAGCTGCTGGATGTCCAGTCGAGCAGCGGGAGTGGGAGCGGCAGCTGGGACGCCGATGTCTTCACCACTGCGACCGCGATCCACGCACTCGCAAGCTGGCTTGGCCTTGACAGTTCTGACGCTTCGGAGGTCGTCTCGATTTCCCACGCCGGGATTCGGGCCGCGGTGAATCGATCCCTTGGACACGGCGCGATGGACAAGGTGACCATGGGCGGGTTGCGGCGGCTGACCTGGCTCGATCTTTCGTACGCGTCAACAGGGTCGATCCTCACTGCGATAGCCGATGCCGACAACGTGACGACCATCGATCTCAGCGGAAATCCGTGTCTGCTGGCTCTTTCCGAGGACTACTTGCGCCAGCTTTTCCCGAAGCTCGTTACGATCATCAAGCACCCCGTCGGAGACGTGAATCAAGACGACAAAGTCAATGCATATGACCGACGGCTCGTGCTGGCCCATCTGCTCAACCGCACACCACTCACCGGCGTGCGCGCACGCGCCGCCGATCTCACCCTCGACGGTCGATTGGATGCACGCGATCTCTATTGGCTATCGCGGACTCTCGTCAACCTCAGTGTCTCTGACCTGTGCCAAGGATAAAAAGCAAGGAAGAGGTGTCTCATGTACTCGGATCCTCGTCAACGGGCTTGGTTTGTAACCGTCGCAATCCTCACATTGACTGGCTGCGTTGGGCAGAACAGCATGTCGAGTTATGCCAGGAGCGGCGACACCGTCGTGGTCGCCTTTGGCGCAGCCAATGATCCTCCACAATACCCCGTATATCGCGCCGAGGACTTGGTCGCCGAGCTCATCGATTCACAGAATATAACTCGAGCGGTGCGAATACGCTCGGTGATCAACATATATCCCGATCCGACCAGCCCCTCCGCCGCAGAGCAAGGTAGCCTGAACCAGCTGGGACTGCGGACGGCAGTCATTGACCTGGTCGATTCAGCAGGGAATCCATACAGCTATATTGCTCCCGGAACGGCCAAACTCGTCATAAAGCGCACGAATGGAACGGTAGTAGCCGGTGCGGCGCCGGCGGGGAATGCCATCAATATCAAGATCCTCGAGGGCACGGGCGGTCCACTTCATCCCTTCACCGAGAATGCCCTGGGACAGAACTATATGGCAGCCCTCGTTGCTCGCCCGCAGGTGCGCTACCGCATCCAGGTTGTCGGCTCCTATCAACAAACCCTGGCAGCCGCAGAAGTGGAATTCCGCTACCCGTACTCATCTCTCGCGGGTCGGGCCGAAAAGAGTTGGCCGCAAGCCGTATATACCCGCGCAGACTCGAACATGGAGTTTAGTACTAGGTACTATCAAGAGGGCGCCGATCAAGTAATCAAGGTACTGATGGTAAACCCGGACGGGATCAAGAAGACGACGACATCTCCAGCTGAAGTCTATCGTGGGTTGAGTCTCTACAGCGCGATGCATTTTGCCATCGTATGGGGAGACAGCGACCTACTATCGAGCTATCCCCCTGACACCTTCAGCGCATCCACTATCACGGGCGCACACAAATTCTTGCGAGTCTTCGACGTGGCGGGCACCGATGTATCAGTCAATTTCAATCTCGTTGTGGAATAGGCGTACCATGTCGTGGGCAGTTCGAGCGGCTGGTCGCCTGCACAAAGTTACCGCGTCATACCTCATCATCTCACAGGTGGTCGCTCTCAGTGTTGTAGCAGCTGACGAAGGTGTTACGATCAGAACCGACGTTGGCGTACCCGGGGGTACGATCGGCAGCATGGTGCCGGTTGACGAGCCGGTGGGTTCGCCCACGACCGGAGCGGCGCCGCGACTCGCGGACGTCCGTGAGATTGGTCATGCCATCTTGGTGACTCGCGCGCGGGAGCGCCGCGAGATTGATGAGGCTCTCCAGCCCACCTTGGCGGCCCTCGCCGCACTAGAGAAAGCACTCCGTGACTACGCGTCGGAACACCAATCGTGCGTCAGGCTAGTTTCCGTGGGTTCGAACTCCCCCTCCAGGGCCGATGCCGTAGCGCAGCATAAGGCGTGCGAGCAAATGCTTCCGGCGCGCCGGAACGCCCGTCGACAAGCGGCGCGCCAAGCACTCGCGGTCCTCCGCGAGCGCCGGGAGCGCTTGCTGCAGCACGGTCCTTTGATTCGGCGACTCGGAAACCCTGTCGCGCGCACCCCAGAAGGCAGCGCGGACCGCCCACACGCGGGGGTCAACCCGGTGGTCATCGAGCATATCGAGAACGAGCTGAGCGCCATCCTGGATGCGCCCGTGTCCCCCGGGGACGACCTGACCGAGATCACGAAGGTGAGCGGCTTACTCAAGCGACTTGAGGTGGCCAGACCACCGGCCGAGGTGTACGACCCACGTCCGACAGTCGTTACGCATCCGCTGGTTAAGCGACACGGCAAGGGAAGCGCGCCATGAAGTCCACTGTGATTGCAGCCGCACTGATAATGTGCGCGGTTGCGCGCGGAGCGTCGGCGGTAATTCCTGAGCTGGCGGAGACACGCGAGATTCAGTTCACAGGGGTAGCGGCAGAAGTCGCCAATACCGCCGAAACGCTCGGTTCTGCGGTGCGCATATACGAGTACCTCGTGAACGAGTTCGAATACCTACCCTACTACGGAGCGCGCAGCGGTGCGCATGGCACACTGTGGCGGAAGGCTGGCAATGATGTAGATCTGGCCGCACTACTCGTTTCAATGCTGCGTTCGCAGAGCATCCCCGCCCGATACGCCACAGGAAAGGTCACGGTCACGCGTGCGGCTTTTGCGAGCTGGCTTAGCGTATCGACTCCTGAGGAAGCCCTCCTGATATTTGAGAATAGTGTGTTTCCGGTATGCACAACTCCTCCGGCCGGTGCAACCCCGTGCATCGATTTGAGCAATAGCGCGTCTGCTTCGTTCCCCCACGTGTGGGTGGAGGCGCTGCTGCGCATCAGCAACTACCGTGGAATTGCCATCTCGGCGACCAGCGCTCCGTGCACGACCGAGAGTGCCGACTGCAAATGGATCGCCCTCGACCCCTCTTTCAAGGCACATCAGATCACGCCGCCAACCGCCGACGGTCTCAGTGTCGCCCAAACCTTCGACTATGCGCGATACTACAATGCGATCAAGACCACCCCTGATGATCCGTGGAGGAACAGGAATCCCGCCGATATCCTACAGGACGAGGTGCTAAGGGCGCATCCCGGTGTAGGGGTAGACGATGCCCTCGGCACATCCACCATTGTGCCCGTCACCGCGGGCATCCTCCCCGGGTCCCTGCCGTACGATGTCGACCCTACTACGGTCAGTCGATACGTCTCGGCTGCCCAGCACGACGGCCTGTCGCCGTATGACAACGTCAATGATTGTCCGACCGGAGCGTTTGCGTGGACCCACTGTCTAACGATGACGGTTCTCAAAGAGAATACACTCGACTTCACACAGACTATTCTTGGGGAGAGGAGAGTGCCGCTCGACCGCCTCGCGAGGAACCGGATGGTGATCCGCGTTACTGGTCAATCCCCGTGTGCCGAGAACGTCTTGAGTTGTGACCATTTCGCGGTCGAGAATCCAGTCTTGAATATTCAGTTTGACGGCGAGTTGCAGAGTAATGAACGGTATGTGGCAACCCTGACGACGAGCGCTTCCCTGGCGCCTTTTCAAAGCTTCCCGCTCCGGAGCGACAACTCCTATGTGTTGGTCGCCGGCGGCAGCGAAGCGAGCGCGGGCCAAGTCGCGTACGCAACCGCCGCACTCCTGACCAAATACAAAGGGGCCCGCATTCTGCCGAGTACCGGTAGCGGATACTATGCGGACGTGAACGCGAACGGCACTTTCGAGAATCCTCCGGATCTTACAGTTGCTACCGAGGATGTCAGTGAACTTCTCCACATTGCAGCGCGGCTCTTTCCGTACCGGCACCGACTGCGGGCAGATCAGGTCCGGCGCCTTACGCGGTCACGAAAGGAGGCTGGCTACGTACTGGGATTGGCGTCCGCCGAGTCCTTGGGCACGTATGTCGATGGCGCGCCCGTGTCGCTGGTGCCGTCGGGGCTCTTGATCGACGTATCGGTCAGCTCACGGGTGGCCTTTCGCCTCGATGCGAACGCTGTCCCGCCCGATGCGAACGCCGTTTCGGAAGTCGACAAGCTATTGGAGCACGTCGTGTCGTCGCTGGAGCACGAGGTGTGGCAGGACCTCACGGGTTTCGACGCCGTGTCGACGGTTCGTGGTATCCAGAAGGCGCTCAAGCAGGATGCGGAGCTTCTGACCGTACAGTCGGCAGCGAATCTGAACGACCTCTACGCGGCAACCGGCTTTGCATCCTCGCCTTCCTCGTTTACGCGGACCGTATATCCCCTTTTTGCGAATGGCCAACCGACCGTATGGGAATCCTCAAGCCAGCGATTCTTTGAAATGTTTAAGAAGGTAATCACGACTGCGACCGCATCGGGACGCCGGGAAGTGTTGTTGTATGACGATGCAGGCGCCCTCACGTTTCCGATTACCACGCAGAAAGCCCAAGAGTTCTTCGATACAGGCACCACGCCGCCGACGCCGTATGACCGGTTTCTAAGTTGGCCGGAGGTGGTTAAATGCCTATGGTTCTTCAAGGTGACGGATACGGACCCGGGAATAGGAGCTGACAGCGATATATTGTTACGCTCACCGCTATGTCTTGTCCGCAGGTTTCATGGCACCAGGGCGAATATGCGTACTTCCCTTACCAGACAATGGAATTACGTAAAAGAGTTGTTCCCTGTGCTATCGTCTTTGGACGCCGGGCAGGGGTTTAATCATTCCGACTATATTTATCGCGAAGGTCTGCCGACCGCTGACGAGATATCTGCGGGTTTGCTCCAGCTGATCCGAGATGACGTCTGCCTACCGCCGACGGAGGCATCGCGCTGTGCGGCTGGGTCCGGCGAAAGCCTCGTCGGCACGACATGGCAACTTCCCAACAAGCGGGTTACGGATCCGCCGGAATGCACAGTAGGCAGCTTGGAAAATCCGTGTCGGGCCAACTATGAGGTATTTTATTTGTTGAAGAACTATGGTCCTCAAGGGGGCGAACTCAGGCGTTGTTCAATATTGTCAATTCAACACAATGATGAGTTCGTTGCTGGCGGTGGATTTGTGATCGGCGAGGAGGGTGTTGTAGACTGGGATCCTAGTTGGGAAGGTGTAGTTGGATTTGATAATAGCTATCACAATAACCAGGTCTTGCATCCAGATTCCAACAATAGCGTCCAGAGCTCGTGGGCTGGGGATCCGGTGAGTACGGCCACTGGGAATATGTTTCACGACGAAGTTGATTTCGTCATTCCCGCGCGGCCTTTTGATCTCGCGTTTACGCGAACCTATAACTCGCGTCCGAGTCGACTCATTCAAGAGTTCACCAACCAAGGGGAGGATCGCTGGTATTGGCCGCTGGGCCCGGGTTGGACGCACTCGTATGGAATGTTGTTGATCAGCAATGACTTCTGTGATGCTCCCAACAGCGGTGCCGCTGGGGACGGTGACGGCATCGTGTCGTCTATCACATTTGTCGACGAGCGGGGTGGGGAGGTGAATTTTCCGCGGAGTGGGTGCGCAACCGGTGACCCAGTATCCCCGCCCGGGTTTTTCGGTGCGCTGAAAGACCCGTGGACGCCGTATCCGGCTATCGAGTTTCCCGATGGGCGACGCTATCTCTTTCGAAAGGTGAGAGACCTCAGCCTGACTTCGGGGGTCGCAGTGCTCGAAGCGATCGAGGATGCGTCGGGACCGCCCAGCGCCCCGCGTCGGCTGACGATTGATTACGGGAATGGAACGCTCGATCGCATGCAAACCGTGAGGGACGCCTTGGGCCGGACTGTGACCATGCAGCACCAGCGAGGGAGACTGGTGTCGGTCACGGACTGGACCGGTCGCACGTGGACCTATGGCTATGACGGCGCCGGGGATCCGCAGCGGCTGGTGAGCGTGACGAATCCGCTCGGGTACGCGACCACATATGCTTACGAGGTCGGCCCGGAGTTTCTGTATACGAGTGGTGGGGCAGCGACAGCCGGTGGTGTGCACTATCGGCTGACCAATATTGTCTACCCGTTCCGTTCTATGGGAAGTCTGCAACGCTCGATGACATTCGACTACTTCACGAATGGCTGGGCGGCGGGCACCACGGATGCACTCGGCAATACCGAGCGATTCGAGTACGATCTGTTTCGGCGGCAGACCTCGGTTACGGACCCGCGCGGGTTTACGAGGATGCATGCCAACGACGAACGGGGAGGCCTCCAGAGTCTGGTGCAGGCGGATGGCAATGTCCTCCAGTTCAAGTCGAGCGACACGGACAACCTTCGCTATGAGAAGATGGATGCCTATGGCCGTGCGACTCGGTACTCCTACGCCGCTGACGAGAGCATCGGTACTGCGGCCGACCGTGCCGGACAGGTAACCCTGGAACGGGATCGGAGCGGTGCTGAGAGTCATTATGAGTATACGCTGCGGGGCACCGAGTCGGGGCGATCCCTACACATGCTAACCCGGACAAGGGACAAGAACGGTCATCCACGCGTGATCGAATATTGCGATGTGTCGGATGGAAGCGGTTGTGTCAAAGGAAGGCAGTCGCGTACGAAGCTCGCGTCGGGCGCGGTCCTTGAGGAACGGAGGTATTTTTCAGACGGGAGCCCGCCGGACGGAACTCTGCGGACCGTGAGTGAGCGAATCGACCTGGGCAATTCAAATCGTGCACGCGTGACCGAGTTCAGCTATGACAATGCCGGGAGCCGACTGCGGCCGGACGGGAAGACGGTATCTGGAACGACCAGCACAGGGACGCCGTCCATGCCTTGTCAAACGGCTGTGCTCGAGATCGCGGCCAACGCGGACGATGCCGAGGGATCGCGGGGCCAGTGTATTAGTTGGCCTCCGACGTGTCCCCCGACGTTTTTCCTCAATAGCGGTGCTAATCTGGCCGCTGGCCAAGATAGGCCGGGCGGTTATTCGTCGTGGCAGACGATGCTGCGCTTCGAAACCGGCAATCTCCTGCCCGACACCGCGGAGGTGATCAGCGCGGAACTTGAGTTCCACGTGATCGGCAGGGCCAACACCGACGGCCGCTCCCTTCTCGTAAGCTGGGCTGGGGGCGATGGTGCGTGGTCGACCAGCGACTTCACACCGACTGGCAGCGGGAACGCCGCAGTGGTGCCGCTGGCATCATTCCCCCCAGGGAAGCTCGCTACGGTTGCGTTGACGGCATCTCAGGCTAACATCGACCGCATTGGTTACACCGGGTTGAAGCTCAACGTCGGCAACCTTCCCGACGCGCCTCCGAGCGGTGCGAACAGCATCCAGATCGCCGCGCGTGAGCATCCTACGCTGCCCTTACCGCGGTTGCGACTTACCTATTGCGGTGCACCCGGCGCGGCGCAGCCGGCCGTCGCGCAGCAATGGGAGTACGAGTATGACCCCCTCAAGCGCCTGACGTCGGAGTCGCTCAAGTTGAGCCCATCCTCCACCACGCATCCCCCCGGCATCCTGCGGGTGAAGACGACCTACGAGTACGACAAACTCGATCGGGTGGTCTCCGGGACGCGTCCCGACGGCAGCACCATCTGTACGGACCATGACGAGGACGGCAATCCATGGAGAGTGCGGGGTGTGTACTCGAGCAACGGCTTACCCATACCGAATGCCTGCAGCGGAACGCTCGGCAGCCGGCGTAATTTAGCGACCCGTACGTATGATGCCGCCGGTCGCAAACTGAGCGAGATTGATACGGAAGGAAATCAAACTCGATGGACATATGACACAATGGGACACGTTCTGAGCGTGACCGACGCGAACAATCACACCACAACGTATGAGTACGACTCGATGGGGCGCCGCACGCGAACGATCGATCCGAACGGTCACGAGACCCTGACCCAGTACGACGCAAACGGGGGTGTCCGCAGCATCACGACCGCAGCGGGAACGACACTGTTTCAGCGCGACGCCATGGGGCGAGTTACGCAGACAATCTCGCCAATGCTGAACCGCACCGTGCAGCGCTACGATGCGAACGGCAATCTCATCGGGGTATTGGATGCAAACGTGACTGGCCTCATCCGGGACGGCAATGACTTTGGAGAGAGCCTCACGACCGAGTACGACGAGTTCAACCGGGTCACCAAGCTCATCGACGCTGCGAATGGTGAGACCAGGTTCGAATACGATCTGCTCGGTAACCGCACCGCCGTCATCGATGCACTCAACCGCAGGACCACGTTCGGGTATAACGATCTGGGGCAGCTGGTGTGGATCCTCGACCCGCTCGGCAAGGCCACGACGATGACATACGACGAAGCGGGACAACTGGCGACGCGGACGGACCGCAACGGCCGGCGCACGTCCTACACGTATGACTTTGCCAACCGCCTGATTGGGATCGACTTCGCATCGACAGGGACGGGTCTCGACGAAGAGCAGCACTACGATGCGTTCGGGAACATGGACTGGGTCCGCAATGCCAACGTAACCTACTACTTCACGTACGATAGCTTGAACCGTCTCACCTCGAAGACCGACTCGCGCACGGGCAAGAGCATCCACAGGGAATACGACAAGGTCGGCAACATCGTTCGCCGTACCGGCTACGAGGGTGACGTGACGACGTTTACCTACGACAGCGCCAACAGACTGGTGGCGATGAGCAATCCCGACTACCTGAGCGCGACCTACCACTACGACGGCGCCGGTCGGCTCTTGAATCGGACCTTTTCCAACGGGGCCCGTACGGACTTTTCGTACGATACAGACAGCCGGCTTACCGAGGTCCAACAGCACAGCGCTTCGGGCGGCCCGATCGTCAAGGAGAAGTTCTGCCTTGACGCGGTTGGGAACATCACGGCAATCGTGCGGGGCACCAGCGGCGGAACCTGCGCCGCGTTGGGCAGTGACTGGACCCAGTACGCTTACGATGATCTCTACCGCCTTACGGCCGAGAACCAGTCGCTTCCCGGCGGTGGCTCTTCATCGAAGACCTCCCTCACCTATGATCGTGTCGGCAACATCGTCACGGCGTATGGCGACACGGACAGCGTGCTGCCTGCCGCGTACTTCCACAACGCCGGAAATCGGTTGACGAGCAGCACTGCGGGCGGCACGAACGGAGGTCCGGTTGAGTTTCAATACGACTATGACGACGAGGGCAATCGCACGGTTAAGCGTGACGGCAGTGGAACGGCCATCGAATGGTACTCGTACGACGACAAGAACCGGATGATCGCCTTCCAACGGGGGACGGAAGTCACCACCTACGCCTATGACCCGTTCGACCAGCGGATCGCCGTGCACCCGTCCGGCGGGGAGAAGCAGGTGTACCACCTCGACGGGGAGCACATCGAGGCGATCTACGATGCCCGCGGCAAGCCGCAGGCGACCTTCCTGCGTGGCGCCGTGATCGACGAGATGGTCGGTGCCTACTACTACGACGCGCAGGGCCGGAAGACCTTCTTCGCGTACACGCATGATCGGCTGACCTCCGTGGCGAGCCTCGTTGACCATGCGGGCGCGACCGCGCAGACCTACACATACTCACCCTTCGGTGCCGACAGAGCAGGCACCGGCTCCACCACCCCGAACCGTCTCAAGTACACCGGCCGCGAGCAGGATGCGTCGGGGCTGTACTACTACCGGGCGAGGTACTACGACCCGGCGGCACGGAGGTTCTTGACGCAGGATCCGCTGGGTTTCGACGCCGGGACAAACTTCTACGCATACGTGCAGAACAATCCGTTGGTCGCAAATGACCCAAACGGGAAGATACTCGCTCTTCCCCTCTTCTCTGGAGCTGTTGGTGCCGGTGTCGGGGCTTTGGGCTCAGTAGCCGCACAAGTGTACACAAATCGCGGGTTCTCGAACTTTAACCTCGCCAACGTGGGAGTGGCCGCAGGCGTTGGTTTCGTGGCGGGAGCCGCTGCACCGTACACCGCTTTGACGTGGACGGGAGCTGTCGCAACGGGTGCAATCGCCAACGGTGCTCAGTATGGAATAACTCAGTTTGTGAACGGTGACAATATCACTATCGGTGGATCTGCGGTCAGTTTTGCCACGGGGGCTGTCGGTGGGGCGATAGCTGGTCCCCTCTCCCGGTCGGCCGGTCTCCGATTTGATGAGACATCCATATGGATTGATCCTACAGTAGCTGCCGCTGCAAACGCATATGCGGATATAGCTGCAAATACCGGCCTAAGCACCTTTGCTCGGAACGCTGCGGGTGCGCTTACATCGAATCTGGACTTCTCGGCCGCTTGGGGATCTACCACGCCGATCCTTCAGAGTGAAACAGTGCAAGAGTCAGCATACTGGAAATAGCCAGAGCTATACTTTCAATGGAATTATCTTATGTGTGTGGCTTGGTGGTCGGATCTGTGCAGGGTGCTGCAATGCCATTTGTGTTCTTTTCATCATTCAAGTTGATCGCTTCATTTCTGAGTACAAGGCTGCGCCCTGGTGTTGCCCTGATTGCCTCATCTTGGCTAGCCGCCTTCGTAACGTTGATCATGCTGATTTTACCTGCTCTCTTTGGATCATATATACAACAGTGGAAGGAGTACCTTTTCGCTTCGCTGGTAGGTTGGATGGCGGGAGGCTTGGGTTCATCAATCTACCGGTCCTATCGGCATGGAGATGTGCGGGCTTCAAATACCGAGGATCGCAACAAAGGACTTCGATAGGCGCCGGCGGCACCCATCCACCCTTTCGACTATCGGATCGCCGTGCAACCGTCCGGTGGCGAGAAGCAGGGTACCACCTCGACGGGAGCACATCGAGGCGGTCTGCGATGCCCGCGGCAAGTCGACCCCTCTGGCGGCGCTCCGCGCACTTGCACCTGGTTGAACAACCGAACGGGATAGTGGTGCGCGCCGAGCGACATCCAGGCGCTTTGGCGCGAAGAGTGGTATCCGTTTGGTGAACCGCGTTCCTGACGCAAGCGAGGAGAGCTGCGAGATTGCGCACCGAGCAGGAGGTGCGCATGAGGCAGAGGGCGAATCGACGGGAGTGGTCGGGGCGGGTGGCCGA
>Ga0187893_10011778_pt1 | contig 12598 bp, 12 predicted proteins | sample MA1701074metaG_FD_139574 | JGI IMG/M metagenome (GOLD analysis project Ga0187893, IMG submission 139574) | White microbial mat communities from a basaltic lava cave in the Kipuka Kanohina Cave System on the Island of Hawaii, USA - MA170107-4 metaG ...
GCAAGTGGCACTTCTGGCTGTCGCTCGTCTTCTTCAACATCACCTTCTTCCCGATGCACTTCCTCGGGCTGGCCGGCATGCCGCGCCGCTACGCCGACTATCCGATGCAGTTCACCGACTTCAACTCGGTCGCGTCGGTCGGCGCGATCGGTTTCGGCCTCTCGCAGGTCTATTTCCTCTTCTTCGTCCTGCTGCCGATGCTGCGCGGCCAGGGGGAGAAAGCGCCGCAGCGGCCGTGGGAAGGGGCGGAGGGGCTCGAGTGGGAGGTGCCCTCGCCGGCTCCGTTCCACACGTTCGAGACGCCGCCCAAGCTCGATCCGAGCGGCAACCGGGTGATCGGCTGAGCGATGAACCGGCCCGGCGCGCTCAACCGGCGCATGTTCGCCAAGCTCGCGGTGATCGCGATCGCGATGTTCGGCTTCGGCTACGCGCTGGTGCCGGTCTATCGGGCGATCTGCAACGCGCTCGGCATCAACGTGCTGTCGATCGCCGAACGCCAGGGCAAACGCGCGGAGGCCGGCAACACGCAGGTCGATCGCACGCGCACGATCACCGTCGAGTTCGACGCCAACGCGCGCGGACCGTGGGATTTCAAGCCGGCCGAGCGTTCGCTCGACGTGCACCCGGGCGAACTCGCGACGGTGATCTACACATTCCGCAACCGGCAGGACCGCACGATGGCCGCGCAAGCGATCCCGAGCTACGCGCCGCTGCAGGCCGGCGCGCACTTCAACAAGATCGAATGCTTCTGCTTCGCCGAGTACACGCTCGCGCCGGGCGAAACCAAGCGCTGGCCGGTGGTGTTCTACATCGACCCGAAGCTGCCCAAGGACGTGACCACGATCACGCTCAGCTACACCTTCTTCGAGGTGGGCGGCAAGGTGCCGCCCGCGCCGCCTGGCTACAAGCCCGCAGCCTTCGTGGAGCAGCCGCGATGAGCCTGCGCTAGAAAAGGAGAACACGATGTCGCTCGCGACACCCGCCCGGCCGCTCGACAAGCTGGCCGCCGAGACGCAGCAGGTCAAGCAGGCGTACTACTTCGTGCCGCAGCCGTCGCGGCATCCGGCGCTGATCGCGACCAGCATGCTGCTCATCATCCTGGGCGCGAGCCAGTGGGTGAACGGCGCGGCGTGGGGCAAGTGGGCCGTGCTCGCCGGCCTCGTGCTGTGGGCGCTGACGATGCGGCAGTGGTTCGGCGACGCGATCGGCGAGAGCGAGGGCGGCCAGTACGGCAAGCGCATCGACGTCTCGTTCCGCTGGAGCATGAGCTGGTTCATCTTCTCGGAGGTGATGTTCTTCGGCGCGTTCTTCGGCGCGCTGTTCTGGTCGCGGCTGTATTCGATCCCCGTGCTCGGCGACCTCGAGAACGCGATCCTGTGGCCCGACTTCAAGGCCTTCTGGCCGAGCGCGGTGGCCGGCGCGACCGCCGCGCCGGGCGGCATCGCCGAACCCTTCCGCACGATGGGGCCGTGGCCGATCCCGACCCTCAACACCGCGCTGCTGCTCTCGTCTGGCGTGACGATAACGATCGCGCACCATGCACTGGTCGCCGGCGAGCGGCCGAAGACCGTCTTCTGGATGTGGATCACGGTCCTGCTCGGCGCGACCTTCCTCGGCTTCCAGGCGTACGAATACATCCACGCCTACACCGACCTCAACTTGCGGCTCGACTCGGGCATCTACGGCTCGACGTTCTTCATGCTGACCGGCTTCCACGGCTTCCACGTGTTCGTCGGCATGCTGATGCTCGCCTTCATCACCTTGCGGCTGATGCGGGGCCACTTCACGAGCGAGCGCCATTTCGGCTTCGAAGGCGCCGCGTGGTACTGGCACTTCGTCGACGTGGTGTGGCTCGGCCTGTACGTGATCGTGTACTGGCTCTAAAGGGGCGCGCGCTTTCTTACCGCCCGAGCGGAACGCCGGTCGGCGTGATCCATCCCATCGCGTAGGCGAGCAGGATGCAGACGAACAGCACCACCGAGACCGCGACGCGGATCGCGAGCGCGCGCGCCATGTCGCCGGCGCGTTTGCGCTCCCCTCCGCCGCGCAGCATCAACACTCCGGCGGAGACCAGCGCGCCGATGATGACGACAAAGGCGAGCGCGACCAGGATCTTCATCGCCATGGCGAAACCATTATCGAAGCCCGGACGATGGCCCAAGCCGCGCTGCTGACTCTCGCGCCGCGCGGAAGAAGACGCGTACGCGCAGTCGTCGTGCTTGCGGCGGCGCTCGCCGCGACGGCGCTCGCCGCGCGGCTCGGCGCTTGGCAGCTCGACCGGGCGGCGCGAAAGACGGCGCTCGCCGAGGCGATCGAGGCGCGTGCCGCGCTGCCCGATTTGGCCACTACCGCGCTGGCGCGCAGCACGGGCGAGCTCGAGCCGCAGTTGCACCGCAGGATCAGGCTCGAAGGCATCTGGTTGCGGGAGCACACCGTGTTCCTGGACAACCGGCAGATGAACGGCCGCGTCGGCTTTCACGTCATCACGCCGTTGCAGATCGCGCCCGGCGACGCCGTCCTCGTGCAGCGCGGCTGGGTACCGCGCAACAGTCGAGACAGGACCGCGTTGCCCGCGCTGGCCTCGCCCAGCGGCAAGGTCGAGGTGCTCGGCCGGATCGCAGGACCCCCGCCCAAGCTCTACGACTTCGCCGCGGGCGAGGAGCGAGGAACGATTCGGCAGAATATCGACCTCGAACAGCATGCCCGTGCAGTGGGCGCCGCGCTCAGGCCGCTCAGCGTGGTGCAGCTCGTCGGGCCCCCTGCCGACGGCCTGTCGCGCGACTGGCCGCTCCCGGCCCCCGACGTGCACAAGCACTACGGGTACGCGTTTCAATGGTTCGCCTTGGCCGCGCTGATCGCGGGTCTCTATGTCTGGTTTCAACTCATCGCCCCGCGGCTCGGCCGTGCCGCCTGAAGCGCTGAACTTCGCAGTGCACAGCCTGCCCGCGCCGCTGCTCGACGCCGCGGCCGAACGGCAACGCAGCGGCCGCATCAAGATGCTGCTGATGCTGGCGGCGTGCGCCGCGCCGGTCGTGGCGTCCTACATCGCCTACTTCGTCTGGCGTCCCGAGGGCCGCAGCAACTACAGCACGTTGATCCAACCGACGCGCCCCCTTCCCGACCTGCCGCTCACCGCGCTCGACGGCACGCCGGTCAACGCCGCGTCGCTGAAGGGCCAATGGCTGCTGATCGTGGTCGGCAGCGGCGCCTGCGAATCGGCGTGCGAACGCCGGCTGTGGATGCAGCGCCAGTTGCGCGAGACGCTCGGCAAGGACCGCGACCGCGTCGACAAGCTGTGGCTGATCTCGGATCGCGAGCCGGTCAGCGAGAAGTTGCGGACCGCGCTCGCAGCAGCCCCCGCGACGACGGCTCTGCGCGTTGCGCGCGACGCGCTCGAACGCTGGCTCGCGCCGGCCGCAGGTTCGAACCTCGAGCAGCACGTCTACATCGTCGATCCGCGCGGCGAGTGGATGATGCGCTCGCCGTCGCCCGCCGAGCCGGCCGGGCTGAAGCGCGATCTCGATCGGCTGCTGCGTGCCTCCGCGTCGTGGGACCGCCCCGGGAGGTGAGGTGTCCGAGCCGCTGGTCGATCTCGCGCCGCTCGGCACCATTCTGCTGGTCGGCGTGCTGCTCGCGGCCGCGCCGCTGATTTGGGTCTGGCGCCGGCGGCCGCGTGCTGCGCGGCTCGACGCGCTGGCGTGGCTCGCCGTGTTCCTCACCTTCGACCTGGTGCTGTTCGGCGCCTACACCCGGCTCTCGGACTCGGGCCTTGGCTGCCCCGATTGGCCCGGCTGCTACGGAGAAGCGAGCCCGTTCGGCGCGGCGAGCCGGATCGAATCGGCCGCCCGCGCGCTGCCGAGCGGGCCGGTGACGCACGCGAAGGCGTGGGTCGAGATGGCGCACCGCTACTTCGCGACCGGCGTCGGCGCGCTGATCGTCGTCTTCGCGCTCCTCAGCTGGCTCGAGCATCGACGCAGGCCGCAGACCCTGCTCTCGCCGTGGTGGCCGACCCTTGCGGTGCTGTGGGTGTGCGTGCAGGGCGCGTTCGGCGCCCTCACCGTGACGATGAAGCTCTACCCGGCGATCGTCACCGCCCACCTGCTCGGCGGCCTAGGCTTGCTGGCGCTGCTCGCGGGGCTTGCCCAGGCGCGTGCAGCGCAACCGCTGGCGCTGCCTGCCGGAGTGCGCCGCATCGCGGTCGCGACCGCAGCGCTTTGCGTCGTGCAGATCGCGCTCGGCGGCTGGGTCAGCACGAACTACGCGGTGCTCGCGTGCACCGATTTCCCGACGTGCCAGGGATCGTGGTGGCCGGCGATGGACTTCGCCGACGGCTTCACGCTGCGGCGCGAGCTCGGCACCGCGCGCGACGGCGCGTACCTGACGTTCGCCGCGCTGACCGCGATCCACTACACGCACCGGCTGACGGCCTACGCGGTGCTCTGCGCGCTCGCCTGGCTCGCCTGGCGCCTGCACCGCACGCGAGCGCACGCCGCGCGCCGCTTCGGCGTCGCGTTCGGCGTGCTCGGCGCGTGGCAGCTCGCAAGCGGTTTGGCCAACGTGACGCTCGGCTGGCCGCTCGCCGCAGCCCTCGCGCACACGGCCGGCGCGGCGGGGCTGGTCGTGCTGTTCAGCGTGCTCCTGGTGCGCGGTGCGCAAGCCCGCTTGCGCATCAGCGCGAATCGGACGTTCGCGACGCGTCTCGGGTCGGCTTCGTAGAATCGCTCCGCTTCGATGGCTCACACCCTCTCGTCTTCGACGGCTCCGCGCACGTTCAGCGTCGGCGCGCGCGTCCGGCAGTACCGCGCGCTGACCAAGCCGCGCGTCGTGCAGCTGATCGTGTTCTGCTCGGTGATCGGGATGCTGCTCGCCGTGCCGGGCGTGCCCGACTGGCGCACCGCATTCGTCGCGGCAGCGGGGATCTGGCTCGTCGCGGCAGCCGCGGCGGCGTTCAACTGCCTGGTCGAACAGCGGCTCGATCGGGCGATGTCGCGCACCGCCTGGAGGCCGACCGCGAAGGGCGACCTGTCGCGCGCGCAGGCGCTGGCCTTTTCGGCGCTCCTGTGCGGCGCCGGCGCCGCGCTGCTCTGGACGGTGAACGCGCTCGCGATGTGGCTCACGCTCGCCACCTTTGTCGGCTATGCGATCGTGTACACGGTGCTGCTCAAGCCGCGCACGCCGCAGAACATCGTGATCGGCGGCGCGTCGGGCGCGATGCCGCCGGTGCTCGGCTGGGTCGCGATGCGCGGCGACGTCGGGCCCGAGGCGCTGATGCTGTTCCTGATCGTGTTCCTGTGGACGCCGCCGCACTTCTGGGCGCTCGCCTTGTACCGCGCGGATGACTACCGCAGGGCCGGGCTGCCGATGCTGCCGGTGACGCACGGGTCGGAGTTCACGCGGCTGCACATCCTGCTCTACACGCTGGTGCTGTTCGCGGCCAGCCTGCTGCCGTTCGTGATCGGCATGAGCGGCTGGTTCTACCTTGCCGCGGCCGTCCTGCTTGGCGCGGCGTTCATCGCCCACGCGTTCGTGCTGTGGCGCTGCTACAGCGACGCACTGGCGAGGAGGACGTTCCGCTTCTCGATCGCATATCTGTCGCTGCTGTTCGCGGCGCTGCTTGTCGATCACTACCTGCCGTTCTGACAAATGCGTCTTCTGCTCGCACTCTGCTTCACGGCCGTGCTCGCCGCTTGCGGCAAGCCTGCGCCGCAGGCAAGCTACAACGGCGTCGACATCACCGGCGCCGAGTACGCACGCAAGCTCCAGCTCACCGATGCCAACGGCAAGCCGCGGCAGCTCGGCGATTTCAAGGGCAAGGTCACGGTCGTGTTCTTCGGCTACACGCAGTGCCCCGACGTGTGCCCGGCGACGATGGCCGAACTGGCCGCGGTCAAGAAGTCGCTCGGCGCGCAGGGTGACCGGGTGCAGGGGGTGTTCGTCACCGTCGATCCGGCGCGCGACACGCCCGAAGTCCTCAAGAGCTACATGAGCGGCTTCGATCCGAGCTTCGTCGCATTGCGCGGCACCCCGGAGGAGACCCGCGCGGCTGCAAAGGAGTTCAAGGTCTTCTTCGCCGCGAACCCGGGCAAGAGCGACGGCAGCTACACGGTCGACCACACCGCCGGCTCGTACGTCTTCGACACCGAAGGTCGGGTGCGGCTGTTCGTGCGCTACGGCGGCGGAGCAGAGGCGCTCGGGGCCGACATCCGGCAGCTGCTGGCAGCAGCGAGCTGAGGCGGACGAAAAGAACGGCTCCCGAAGGAGCCGTTCTCGTCGGCGCTGCCGTCTCAGGCCGGCTCGGCGAGCGCCTTGCGCATTTTCTTCATCGCGGCCACTTCGATCTGCCGGATGCGCTCCGCGCTGACACCGTAGTCCGCCGCCAGCTCGTGCAGCGTCATGCCGCCCGAGCTGTCGTCGTTGACCTTCAGCCAGCGCTCCTCGACGATGCGCCGGCTGCGCGGGTCGAGCACGTCGAGTGCGAGCTCGATGCCGTCGCCGGCGAGCCAGTCGCGGCGCTGCGCCTCGAGCACCCGGCTCGGCTCGTTCGACTCGTCGGCCAGCCAGGCGATCGGCGCGTAGGTCTCTTCGCCGTCGTCGATCTGCGGCTCCAGCGCCACGTCGCCGCCCGACATGCGCGTTTCCATTTCGAGCACGTCCTCGCGCTTGACGTTGAGCTGGCGCGCGACTTCGTCGGTCTCATGCGCGGTGAGCGTCCCGCGATGGCTGTCGGCGTCGGCCGCGTCTTCCTTCAGCCGCTGCTTCATCGAACGCAGGTTGAAGAACAGCTTGCGCTGCGCCTTGGTGGTGGCCACCTTGACCATGCGCCAGTTGCGCAGGATGTACTCGTGCATCTCGGCCTTGATCCAGTGCAGCGCGTAGCTGACGAGGCGCACGCCCTGTTCGGGGTCGAAGCGCTTGACGGCCTTCATCAGACCGACGTTGCCTTCCTGGATCAGGTCGCCGTGGGGCAAGCCGTAGCCGAGGTACTGGCGCGACACCGAGACGACCAGCCGCAGGTGCGACAGCACGAGCCGGCCGGCGGCTTCGACGTCGCCGTGCTCGCGCAGCCTCCTGGCGAGCGAGGTCTCCTCCTCCTTGCTGAGCAGGGGGATTCGGTTGACCGCGGAAATGTAGGCGTCGAGGTTGCCGAGCGAGGGCAGCAGCGCCCAGGGGTCGCGCAGGGCAAGGGCAGTGGTGGGGGTTGTCATAGAAGTTTCAGACACCGGCAGCGGGCGCGGGTTCCGTGCAGTTTAGCGCTCGGACCTATGGAGTGCTGATCGGCAAAACCCAAGAAACGGCTGATCTGGCTAGCGAGCCTGCGCTCACTCAAACGACTCCGAACAGGGTGTCGCGGTGCTCCAGCAGGTCATCGACCAGGCGCAGCAGCTCCGCCACGTTGACCGGCTTGGTGAGGTAGAACTCGGCCCCCGCGTCGAGCGCGGCTTTGACCCGGGCGGCGACCGCATCGGCCGAGACGACGACAACGGGGATCGTCGCGGTGGCCAGGTCGTCCTTCAGCATGCGCAGCAGCTGCAGCCCCTCGATGTCGGGCAGGTGCATGTCCAGCAGGATCAGGCTCGGCGGGTGTGCCCGGATCGCCGACAGCCCTTCCAGCCCCGTGGTCGAAACCTTCAGCGCGACCTGCGGTCGTTGCGCCAGGATGCCCTCCATCACCACCGCGTTGGTCTCGTTGTCCTCGATGTAGTGCACCACCCGCTGGTGGTAGTCGGCCCGCGGCAGCTCCTGCAGGCGACGGTCGCCGGGCGCCGTCTCCTGCCCGCTGGCGGGCGGCAACGTGAGGATGAACGACGACCCTTGCCCCTCGGTGCTGCGAGCGCGCAGGCTGCCGCCCATCAGTTCGGCCAGTCGCTGGCTGATGACGAGGCCGATGCCGGTGCCTTCCTGCGCCGAGCGCTCGCGGCCCAGCCGGTTGAACGGCTGGAACAACGAGGCAAGCTGCTCGGCGCTCATCCCGAGCCCGGTGTCGCTGACCGCCAGCTCGACGTTCCCACCCGCCGCCAGGCGCGTCGCGAGATAGATGCGCCCGTTGTCGATGTTGTACTTGACCGCGTTGGTGAGCAGGTTGGTGACGATTTGCTTGACCCGGGTCGCGTCGGCGTTGACCTGGGAGGCGTCGTCGCTGAGCGACTGCGTGATCGTGATCCCGCGCGTTTTGGCCGGGGCATCGATCATCGCCAGACTGGCCGCGATCGCGCCGCGCAGATCGATCGGCTCGATGTCGAGGCGCAACATGCCGGCGTCGATGCGCGACAGGTCGAGCGTGTCGTTGATCATCTCCAGCAGATGCCAGCCCGCCGTCTGGATCTGGCCGACCCATTCGCGCTGGCTGCCGGACAGCGCCTGCTGGCGATCCAGCTCGAGGAGCTGCGCGAAGCCGAGCATCGCGTTGAGCGGTGTGCGCAGCTCGTGGCTCATGCGCGAGAGGAACTCGGTCTTCGCGCGGTTGGCTGCCTCGGCCAGCTCGCGCCCGGCCTCGGCCTCCTCCAGTCGCAGGCGCTCGGTGATGTCCTCGACGACGCCCACCACCCGGTGCGGCTCGCCCTGCGCGTCGCGCAGGAGCGAGACGATGCTGCGCGCGTGCAGGATGCGCTTGTCGCGCGTCACGTAGCGCATCTGGCGCCGATAGACCGAGATCTCGCCGCGCACGAGCCGGCCGAGCAGCTCGATGTCCTCCAGCCTGTCGTCGGGATGCACGAACTCCATCGGAGTGCGGCCGTGCAGCTCCTCCGCGCCGTGGCCGACCAGCTCGCGGAACTTCGGGTTCGATTCCTTGATAGCGCCTTGCAAGTCGGTGTACACGACGCCGAGCGGTACGTGGTTGAGGATGTTGCGAAAGCGCTGTTCGCTCTCGCGCAGCGCGCCTTCGGTGCGCGAGCGCTCGCCGATCTCGCGCTGCAGCTCGCTGGTGCGCTCGTCGACCGCCGACTCCACGCGACGCCTGCGCCCGCTCATCGTGAGCAACAGCGCGCCGAGCACCGCCGTCGCCGCGAGCAGCACGACCGAGAACAGCCAGGCGTTGCGACGGCCGCCGCCCGGCACGAGGGCCTCGTTGGCGGAGACGCGCAGCTGCCAGCTGCGATCGGCGAAGTCGAGGCGGCTCGCGTACTGAAGGCCGTGCGCCTCCGGATCGTTGCATCCGGCGCCTCCGGCGAGGAAGCCACGCACGGCAGCCGGGTCGGTGTCGAGCAGGCACAAGCGCAGATAGGAAGGCAGGCGGGCCGCAGCCTGGGAAAGCGCGTCGTCCATGCGCAGCGCGACGAACACCACACCGCGCATCCGGCTGCTGCGCTCGTCTTCGCTGCGCGGCTCGCCCTGGTAGAGCGCGCGGTAGAGCACCACCCCGGTCTGCTCGCCGTTTTCCTGCGCGAGCCGGAAGCCGGCGGAGGCTGCCGCACGGCCGCTGCGCCCTGCTGCCAACATCGCGTCGCGTGCCGCGGGCGTGGCGAGCGCGTTCAACCCGAGCGCGGCGCGGTTGCGCTCGAGCGGCTCGATGTAGCGGGTCGCCATCGCTTCGCTGTCGGTGACAGCGCGCGCTACGCCGTCGGCGCTGCGCTCGAAGACGTGATACGCCGGCTCGCCCTCGGCGCGCACCGCGGCCTCGAAGGAGGCAATGCGATCCGCGCTGACGCGCTCGCTGAAGCCGATCGCCTGCGGCGCGAACGGCGCTTCCAGCCAGGCCCGGCTCGCGCGTTCGAACTCGCTCCTCGACACCTCGCCCGACGCGACGAAGAGGCCGCGCATGGCTTCCAGAGCGTGCAGCGGATGCTGCAGTTGCGCGGCCAGCACGTCGCCCGCGATCGACGCGTCACGCTCGAAACCGGAGCGGATGCGCTCTCCTTCCCAATCGGCAAGCTGCCGGATCGACATCGCGGCGAGCAGGGTCGCCAACCCGAGCGGGACCGCCACCGAAAGGCGGCGCGCCCGCCAAAGCGCGCGCGGCTTGCCGATCAAGGTCAGCACGATCGGCGCGGCGATCAAGGTGCCCAGCGCGTCGCCACCCCACCACGTCCACCAGGTGAACGCGATCGCGTCGCTCGGCACCGTACCGGTGATCGCAAGCGCGCCCACGGCAAGGGTCGAGCTGACGGTGCAGGCGATCAGCGCACCGAACGCGAAGAAGCGCGCCACGTGCCGCGGCTCGGTCAACTCGAGCGGCGGAGCAAGGACCCGCTTGACGAGGAGCGCACCGACACACGCCTGCAACGCCGCCGCGCAGCACAGCCACAGCGAGAGCGCGAGCGACGGCAGCCCGAGCGCGCCGCGATCGGCGGCGATCGACAGGTGCACGACGAGCGAACCGAGCGCCACGCCGGGCAGCATGCGCATGCCGTGCACCAGCACGGCGGCCAGCGCGATGCCGGCCGACGGATATAGCGGTGAGGCGTAGCTGGGCGGGATTGCGAGCCACAGCGCGGCCCAGCCGGTCAGCGCATACGCCAGCGCCAGCGCCAGCATGTCGGCCGGCCACGGGAAGCGCGCGCTGTGCATGGCTCGGATTGTCCTTGCGCGTCTCACACGTTGAACAGGAAATGCAGCACGTCGCCATCCTTGACGACGTAGTCCTTGCCCTCCGCGCGCATCTTCCCTGCCTCCTTGGCGCCCTGCTCGCCGCAAAAGGCGATGAAGTCATCGTAGGCGATGGTCTGCGCGCGGATGTAGCCGCGCTCGAAGTCGGTGTGGATCACGCCGGCGGCCTGCGGGCCGGTGGCGCCGACCGGGACGGTCCAGGCGCGCACTTCCTTGGGCCCCGCGGTGAAGTAGGTCTGCAAGCCGAGCAGGTCGAACGCGGCGCGGATCAGCCGATCGAGGCCCGGTTCCTGCTGTCCCATCTCGGCCAGGAAGAGGCGCTTGTCCTCCTCGCTCATACCCGCCATCTCGGCCTCGATCTTCGCGCAGATCGCGACCACCGGCGCCTTCTGCCGCGCCGCGTACAGGCGCAACTGGTCGAGCCACGGGTTGTGCTCGAAGCCGTCTTCGGCGACGTTGGCGACGAACATCGCATGCTTGGCGGTGATCAGGCAGAGCGGCCTCAGCACCGCCAGCTCCTCCTTGCTGAAATCGATCGATCGCACCGGCTCGCCGCGATCGAGCGCGCGCTCGCACTTCCGGAGCACGTCGAGCAGGCGCTGCGCCTCCTTGTCGCCGCCCGCCTTCGCCTGCTTGGCGGTGCGCACGATCGTCTTCTCGACCGTCGCCAGGTCCGCGAGGCACAGCTCGGTCTGGATCACCTCGACGTCGGCGACCGGATCGACCTTGTCCGCGACGTGGAGCACGTTCTGGTCGTCGAAGCAGCGCACGACGTTGACGATCGCGTCGGTCTCGCGGATGTGCGCGAGGAACTGGTTGCCGAGGCCTTCACCCTTGCTCGCGCCGGCGACGAGCCCGGCGATATCGACGAACTCGACGATCGCGGGCACCACCCGCTCGGGCTTGGCGATCTCGGCCAGCTTCGCGAGGCGCGCATCGGGCAGCTCGACGATGCCGACGTTCGGCTCGATGGTGCAGAACGGATAGTTCTCTGCGGCGATGCCCGCTTTGGTGAGCGCGTTGAAGAGGGTCGACTTGCCGACGTTGGGCAGGCCGACGATGCCGCACTTGAGGCTCATGGGATTTTCGGAAAGGCGCGGATTCTAAGGCGCGCTCCCCCGGGATTCGCAAGGTCAGTCGAAAGCGAAACTCGCGCTCCCGGTCTGCCCGACGCGGAGCACGCGGTCGATCCCCTCGACGATCACCGCGTTCATGGCGAAAGTGAGCGCGCCGCCGAGCCGCGGATCGGCGCGATACGCCGCAAGCGTGTCGCCCGGCTCCGTCCCCGCGACGGCGGTCAGCGGGTCGATGTTCGGGATCGGGCAGCGCGCGCACGGCTTGACGAGCTTCAAGCGCACCGTCGCGTCGCCGGCTGCGAAGGCGATCTCGTCGAGATGGTCCTCGCCGTGCGCGTCGAGCCCGTCGAGCACCAGGTTCGGGCGGAAGCGCGCGATCGACACCGGCGGCTTGCCGCGCGCGACGAGGCGGCGGTTCAACTCGTCGAGCGACGCGAGCGACGCGACGAGCAACGGATAGCCGTCGCTGAATGCGTTCTGCGCGTCGATCGGGCCGGTCCATTGACGGCTCGACAAGCGCTGCTGCTCGGGGTCGAAGCGCACCAGGCGCACGCGCCGGCCCAGGTAGTCGCTGAACCACCGAGCGGCCAGATCGCCCATGTCGTAGGCGTTGACCGTGTCGTCCCAGACGCGCACACGCATCGGCGCTTCGACCGCGTCGAGCGCGACGTGCAGCGCAAGCATGCCCGGGGCGCGCAGCACCATGTCGTCGTGCCGCAGACGAGGCTGCACCAGTGCCATGCGCGGCAGCTCGCGCTGGCTGAGGAACTCGCCGTCCTCATCGACGAGCATCCAGGCACGATCGAATTCGAGGCCGGTTTCGACCACGAGCGCCGCCTCGACCGCGATGCCGGCGCACGACTTCACCGGGTAGACGTGCAGCGACGCGAGGCGCAGCGCCTGCTCGCTCATCGGAAGATGCCCCGCAGTCTGTCCTTCAACCGATCCTCCGGTCGCACGGGTGCCGATGCGCCGGA
>Ga0187893_10011779_pt1 | contig 12598 bp, 8 predicted proteins | sample MA1701074metaG_FD_139574 | JGI IMG/M metagenome (GOLD analysis project Ga0187893, IMG submission 139574) | White microbial mat communities from a basaltic lava cave in the Kipuka Kanohina Cave System on the Island of Hawaii, USA - MA170107-4 metaG ...
CTGCTCGAAGCCCTTGCGGACGAGCGGGGTGAGCAGGCCGAGCTTCTTGATGTTGGGGACGACGCGGGCGAACAGCGACTGGCGAAACATGCGCATGACCGGCGAGGCGAGCACCGTCTGGCGAACCTCCTCGGGGTTCCAGCCGAAGTGGTGGGCGATCTCTTCGCCGACCAGGCGGTCGCGCATGAGCTCGCAGACTTCGACGACGAACTGCTCGCGCTCGCGCTTCTCGGTCGCGCTCATGTCGTCATAGAAGCCCTTCAGCGAGATGACGCCGAAGGCGACGTGGCGGGACTCGTCCTTCATGACGTAGTGGACCACGTCGCGCACCAGCGGCTCCACCGCCATCTGGTACATCTGGGCGAAGGCCGCCATGGCGAGGCCCTCCACCAGGATCTGCATGCCGAGATACTTCAGGTCCCAGCGGCTGTCGCAGATGATCATGTCGAGCAGCAGCTTCAGGTTCTTGTTGATCGGCCACTGCCACTCGAGCTTCTCGCGCAGGTAGCGGGCGAACACCTCGACGTGGCGCGCCTCGTCCATGGTCTGCGTGGCGGCGTAGTACTTGGCGTCGATCCAGGGCACGGCGCCGGCGAGCTGCGAGGCGACGATCAACGCGCCCTGCTCGCCGTGCATGAACTGCGAGAGCTGCAGCGAGATGGTGGCGTGGCGGAACTCCTTGACGCCCTTCTCGTCCAGTTTGTGGAACGGCGCGTAGCCCTCGAGCGGGTTGTACACCTGGGGAATGATCTCGCCCTGCGGGTCGACCTGCGTGTCCCAGTTGAGCTGGACAGTCCCGTTCCACTGCTCGCGCTTGGCCTTCTCGTAGAGGTCGCGCAGGCCTTCCTTCACCGTGCCGTAGTTCCACGCGTAGTTGGTGTCGAAGGTCGTCAGGATGGTTTCGATGTCCGGCAGCGCGCCAGTGGCGCCACTCGCTTCGCTGACTGCGTCCATGCTCTCTGGACCTCCCCCACAGTAGCGGGCGCGGCGCCCGCCCCGGTCGATTGGTGCGCCTACCGTAGCCGCGGGGCTACCCCTCGTCAACGCACGATTTTCTGGGCGCCAGGGACGACGGCGGCGCGGTGACCGCGCTCACCAGGTCGTAGTGCGGCGAGCAGCATTGTAGTAACAGAGCGCCGCTATGGGCGGGCAGTGAAGGCTGACCCTGGACGCGACCATGACCACTTCCGTCGCTCGTCTTGCCCCGCCGATCGCGTCGACGCACGCGCGCAGATGGGATGCCGTGGACTCCGTGCTGTCGTTCTGCATCCTCGCCGCGACTGGTCTCTATCTGAGCGGGTTGCCGCGCGACCTGAACCCCGCCGACGAGTCGTACTTTCTCTACGAGGCGAAGCGTCTGCGTGACGGCGAGGTTTTGTACCGCGACGTGTTTCAGTTCGTGACGCCGCTCGCATCGTACGCCATGGCAGCGCTGTTCTGGCTGTTCGGCACGACCATGGCGACGGCTCGCATCAGCATGGCGTTCGTGCATGGAGCCACCGCGATTCTCTTCTACGCAGTCGCCCGCATTCTCGGGTGCCGACGGGCGCTGGCCCTGCTGGTTCCCCTCGCGTACGTAGCGCTCTGTCAGTCCGCCTGGGCGTTTGCCAGCTGGCATTGGTTCTCCACGCTGACCACGGCGGCGCTCTTGCTGGCGCTGCTGACGACTCCATGGGCCAGTCGACCGCGCTGGGCGCTCGTTCCGGGTCTGCTCAGCGGCCTCGCCATCTGCGTGCAGCAGCAGCGCGGCACGGTGGTCGCTGCGGGTGCAGGCATGGTGTTCCTCGTCGATGCACTATTCGGGCGTCGCTATGCAGAGCCAGGGCCGTGGCGGCACGGGGTGGTGCGGATGATGTGGTTCGCCGCCGGCGTCGTCGCAGTCGTGGTTCCGGTGCTTGCAACGTTCGCCGTGGCGGCCGGTCCGCAGGCGCTCTATGACGCCCTGGTCCGCTTTCCGCTGGAGAACTATCGCGCGAGCTACCACTCCCACTGGGGCGATCTCGCAGACTTCACCGAGCACATCGCCGACTACACGGTTCCGGCCGTGCTGCGCTACAGTCCTGCCGCGCTGATCGTGCCGTTCGTGGACTGTGTCCGCGACGTCGTGCGGCGGCGCGAGCGGACACGGGTACGGGCGCTGAGCGCGCTGCTCGCCCTGGCGGCGGCCTCGACGGCATCCATCTGGTACTTTCCGGACCTCGTGCACATTGCCTTCATCGCTGGCATCTACTGGGTTGCGGCGGCGTACTCGGCGGAGCGTGCCCTCGGGGCGCTGCGCGCCCCGCGAGTCGCGAGCCTGACCGGCGGCGCCATCGCTGTCGCCGCGGGCGCCGTGATGGTCGTGCACCTGGTCCGCTACACGCGCCTGATCGAGGAACGCTATCCAGTCCCCCACCAGACGGTGTTCGGCCGCGTCGACCTCCCGGCCCGCTGGCAGGCCGTGCTCGTCGATCAGATCCGCGTGCTGCTCGCCGACGTGCCATCTCGCGAGCTCTTTTCCTACCCGTCCTATCCGTCGCTCTATCTGATGACCGGCGGCCGCAATCCGACGCCGTACCAGCATTTCGAAGCCAATGTCTTTCCCCGCCGGTACACGACCACGGTATTGCGCACCCTGGAGCGGCGAGCGCTTCCGTACGTCGTCGCGTCGCCCTTCCTCTGGCCAAAGCATGACGCGGTCGCGAACTACATCCGCTCACACTATCACGCGCTTCCGCTGCCGCCGATGCGCGACGTCGAGGATCTTCCCGCGTACTGGGTATACCGCCGGAACGAGTTGGAACCGCACGGTCCTCCGGCACCCTGAGCGTTGCTGCGCCCGCGGTTCAGCGTGTGCGCGACGGGGCAGTTCCTAGCGAATCATGCCAGCTCGGCCGTGATCGAGAAGGCGGCGCGGTACGCGTTGCCCGAGGCCACCATCGGTAGGGCGTCCCCGCCCGCCGCCAGCGCGTTGGTGGGGGCGGTCATGGGCTCGAAGCAGATGAGGGATTCGCCGGCTGGGGCGTAGATCTGGGCGAACGGGTAACCCTCGTCGAATGCGACGGTGATCCGGCGGCCGCCGCCGCTGAGAACGAAGCGCGCCGGTGTGCGGAGGTCGGCGAAGAGGTCGTCGAAGGTGCGGTCGTCGAGCGGGCCGGGCTCGATGAAGATCGGCTCGCGCCCGCCGGTCGGAAGCATGCGCGCGTCGAGCAGCAGGCGCTGGCGCACCGGCGCCTCGACGTACCACGCGGCGCGCTCGACACCGGGAAGCTGCAGATAGGGATGGAATCCGAACGATACCGGCACGGCGACGTCGGCGGTGGGCCGCAGCGTGGTGGAGATCGCCAGCGTGGTGTGGCGCAGCTCGATGTCGAGGCGGAGCGTGTGCGGAAACGGAAAGGCGGCCGCGAGCGCCGGGTCTGCGCCGAAGTCGAGCACGGCGGAGAGCGACGCGTGCGCGGCGGTCGCACCGCGCTGCACGACCGTCCAGCGCGGATACGCCGCGACCAACCCGTGCATGGGCAGGCCGTTGCCGTCTCGATGCAGCAGCGGCGACGCCGGGTCGAGCGTGACCGTGCGTCCGCCGACCGCGTACGAGAAGCCGCTCAGCCGGTTGGCCCAGGGATGGAGCAGGGGGATGCCCATGGTCGATCCACTGGCCGCGTACTTGGCCAACCCGCCGCGCTGTCCGAGCAGCTCGGCGCCGCGCTGGCGCAGCGAGCAGCCGATCATGCCGAGCGTCGGCGCGAAGGTTGCCTCGATGGCGGTGTCGGCGCACGAGAGCGTGACGGTCGGGTGGCCGGCGGTCGTCGTGTCGGCGATCTGGTGCATGTGCGTTCAGCGTTGAGCGTTGAGCGTTTCGGAGCGGTGCGAGTCGCGTTTGGCGCTGAACGCGCAACGCTGAACGGCGCGCAGCGCCATCCCCCGGCAGGCTTGCTGGTGAATCAGCTTCGCCACCAATCCGGTCCACCCCGTCTGGTGGCTGGCGCCGAGGCCGGCGCCGTTGTCGCCGTGGAAGTACTCGTAGAAGAGCAGGTGGTCGCGCCAGTGCGGATCGTTCTGAAACGTCGGCTGGCCGCCGAACACCGGACGGCGACCGGCGCCGTCGCGGGTGAAGAGGCTGATCAGGCGCTGCGAGAGCTCGTCGGCGACCTGTTCGAGGGTGCGGTACTCGCCGGATCCGGCCGGGCATTCCACCCGGAAGTCGTCGCCGTAGTAGTGATGGAACTTCTGCAGGGCCTCGATGAGCAGGTAGTTCATCGGCATCCAGATCGGCCCGCGCCAGTTGGAATTGCCGCCGAAGACGCCGCAGCGCGATTCGGCCGGCTCGTACTGCACGACGTACTCGGCGCCGCCGCAGCGGAACACGTACGGATGCGCCTCGTGGTACTTGCTCACCGAGCGCACCCCGTAGTCGCTGAGGAACTCGTTCGCATCGAGCATGCGGGCGAGCAGGCGCTTCATGCGGTGTCCGCGCACCAGGGCGATCAGGCGCCGTTCGCCGGCGCCGGGCTCCTGCCAGCGCGAGACCAGCTGGGCGAGCTGGGGGCGGTGCTCGAGGAACCATTCGAGGCGCAGCTTGAAGTTGGGGACGCGCTCGAGCATCTCGGGCTCGATGGTCTCCACCGCGAACAGCGGCGTGAGCCCGACCAGCGAGCGCACCTTGAGGCGCTCACGGCTGCCGTTGGGATGGCGCAGCACGTCGAAGAAGAACTCGTCGACGTCGTCCCACAGCGCGATGCCGTCGCCGCCCATGTTGTTCATGGCGCCGGCGATGTAGAGGAAGTGCTCGAAGAACTTGGTGGCGATGTCCTCGTAGACCGGGTTGGTGCGCGCCAGCTCGAGCGCGATGGTCATGAGATTGAGCGAGAACACGCCCATCCAGCTGGTGCCGTCGCTCTGCTCGATGTGGCCGCCCATGGGCAGCGGCGCGCTGCGGTCGAACACGCCGATGTTGTCGAGGCCGAGAAAGCCGCCCTCGAAGACGTTGTTGTCCTCGGCGTCCTTGCGGTTCACCCACCAGGTGAAGTTGAGCAGCAGCTTGTGGAACACGCGCTCGAGGAAGGCGGTATCGCCGCGCCCGTGCTGGCGCTGGTCGATCTCGTAGACGCGCCACGCCGCCCAGGCGTACACCGGCGCGTTGACGTCGCCGAAAGCCCACTCGTAGGCGGGAATCTGCCCGTTCGGGTGCTGGTACCACTCGCGGCCGAGGAGCACGAGTTGCTGCTTGGCGAACGCGGGGTCGATGACGGCATAGGCGATGCAGTGGAAGGCGAGGTCCCAGGCGGCGTACCACGGGTACTCCCACTTGTCCGGCATCGACAGGATGTCAGCGTTGTTGAGGTGCGCCCACTGGTGATTGCGTCCGCTGCGCCGTTGCGGCGGCGGCGGCGGCTGGGTCGGGTCGCCGTCGAGCCACTGCTGCACGTTGTAATGGAAGAACTGTTTCGACCACAGCAGCCCGGCGACCGCTTGGCGCTGGATGCGGGCGAGGTCGGAGTCGATGGCGACGGGCTGCAGCGCGGCGTAGAACTCCTCCGCTTCGCGACTGCGCTGAGTCAGGACCGCATCGAAGTCCGCGAATGGATCACGGCTCGGCTGGCCCGGCGCGCTGCGCGTGAGGCGGAGGCGCAGCGCCGCGCTGGCGCCGGCAGGCACGCTGCGCTGGTACAGGGCCGCCGCCTTGGTGCCGTGCGGCTCGGGACTGACGGCGCCCTGTTCGCCGTGCACGACGTAGGCGTGGAAGGCGTCCTTCACGTGCGGGGTCGGATTGGGTGCGCCGAACAAGCGGGCGGCGTTGGTCTCGTTCTCGGTGAACAGCAGCGCGTCGGCGTTCTCGCAGGCGAGCGCGTAGTCGCCCAACGTCGGATGCTGCGCGTGCACGGTGCGGATCGCGTCCGGCGCCGCCGGGTCGGCGCGCAGGAGTGGTCGGCGATCGTCGTAGCCCCACGCCCAGCTGTTGCGGAACCACAGCGTCGGCAGCACGTGCAGGGTGGCCGCGTCGGGCCCGCGGTTGGTGGCGGTGATGCGGATCAAGATGTCGTCCGGATCGGCCTTGGCGTATTCCACGCAGACGTCGAAGTAGCGGTCGCCGGCGAAGATGCCGGTGTCGACGAGCTCGAACTCCGGATCGGCCCTGCTGCGCCGTCGGTTCTCCTCGACCAGCCGGCGGTAGGGGAACTCCGCCTGCGGGTAGCGATACAGCATGCGCATGTACGAGTGGCTCGGGGTCGAGTCGAGGTAGAAGTAGTACTCCTTCACGTCCTCGCCGTGGTTGCCCTCGTTGCCGGTGAGACCGAAGAGCCGTTCCTTGAGGATCGGGTCGCGCCCGTTCCAGAGCGCCAATGCGAAGCAGAGGCGCTGCAGGTCGTCGCAGATGCCGGCCAGCCCGTCCTCGTTCCAGCGATAGACGCGCGAGCGGGCGTGATCGTGCGGGAAGTAGTCCCAGGCCGTGCCGTTCGGGCTGTAGTCCTCGCGCACCGTGCCCCAAGCGCGCTCGCTCAGATAGGGCCCCCAGCGGCGCCAGGCCGCGTCGTCCTGCTCGAGGCGGTCGCGCTCGGCGGTCATGGGCGCGGAGGATACGGGCTGGCGGTCTGGTGTCGCAAGCGACTCATGTCGTAGGGGCGAGGCATGCCTCGCCCCGGGCGACGCATGCGTCGCCCCTACTCTCGGGCCCAGCGTTGACTGTACCTGACGGGTCTGGTTTGTCCGCCGCATGCGGGCAGTCCGGTTGACCGCCAACGGCATCGAGGTCGTCGATGTGCCGCCGCCACGCGGCGACGGGGTCAGGGTCCGCATGCGCTCGGCCGGGATCTGCGGCTCGGACCTGCACATGATCGATCACGGCTACAGCACCGGTGTCACGCTCGGGCACGAGCTGGCGGGTGAGCTGAGCGACGGCACGCCGGTGGCGATCGAGCCGCTTGCCTCGTGCGGGACGTGCGAGCTGTGCGCCGCCGGCGACTACAACCTGTGCCGATCCGAGCCGACCATGATCGTCGGCATCATGCGCGACGGCGGCATGGCCGACGAGCTGCTCGTGCCGGCGCGCTGCCTCGTCCCGCTCGCGGCCGGCGTGTCGGCGCGCGACGCCTGCTTGGTCGAACCGCTGGCCGTTGCCGTGCACGGGCTGCGCAAGGTCGGGCTCACCGGGGCCCAGCGCGTGGCGGTGGTCGGGGCGGGCTCGATCGGGCTGTGCGCCGTCGCCGCGGCGCGCTCGACCGGCGCCGAGGTCGGGATCGTGGCGCGCTACGACGCGCAGTTCGCCGCCGCCGAACGGCTCGGCGCCCGCCGCGCGGAGGGCGAGTACGACGTCGTGATCGAGTGCGCCGGCAGCGCCAGCGCGCTGCAGACCTCCTGCGAGCTGGCCAAGCCGCGCGCCAAGATCCTCCTGCTGTCGAGCTACTGGGACGGCCTCAACCTGCCGGCGTTTCTGCTGATGCTGAAGGAGCTCGAGGTCTTTCCGTCGAGCATGTACGGCCGCCACGCCGCTGGCCGCGACATCGACGGCGCCGCGGCGCTGCTCGCCGCCAATCCGGAGATCCCGCGCACGATGATCACCCACCGCCTGCCGCTCGACGCCGCGCCGGACGCCTTCCGCATCGCGCGCGATCGCAAGGCGGGGGCGATCAAGGTCGTTTTGGAGCCGTAGCTCGCGGCTGCGCCGACCCTGTTCCTTCCCTTGAGGTCGGGGTCGGAATCGCGTGCGTTCGCCAAGATCACGGCCTTCACAGCTCACGTCAATGTCGGGTTCTTCGTCCGCGACCTACACCGCGCCACCATCACTGCCAATTGACACCAATAGCTATCTCCTGCATTACGTCGTCCGCCGGGGATGAGGGAGATGGTCATCGGGAATTGGCAGCACCGAGACGTCGCGCTGCAACGGTAACTCCGGCTCGGACTGTGGGTCACTGTCCTGACAGCCTTGGCGGCCGTGGCCTTGCTGCGGGTCGCGCAGGGGGTTTGTTGCGTGTGCCAGGGCCCCGGTTTTTTGCAGGGTTGCAGCCCACAGGGTATCACCTCATGTGAAGCTTGCGCTGCGATTTGCGCTCAAGACCCCAACGGGAGCGTGCGGGCGTGCTGCTCAAATCTCACGGACTGTTCGGCGGGTGGCGCCGACAATTGCTCCAGTGGGGAAGATACTTGTTTCCAGAATACCAGCGGATCTGGCTTCTGCGACGGCACGTGTACTGCGATGCCGACCCCACAACCCAACGGGTCGGACTGCACCGACGGGGGGCAGTGCTCCTCGACCTTCTGCGTCGATGGTGTCTGTTGTGACACCGCGTGCGACGCTCCTGGCGACCAGTGCAATCTGGCTGGGCGGCGCGGTACCTGCGCGAGTACCGCTGCGCCCGCGCCGACGCTGGCCCCGCGCGCCGTGCTCATCGCGGTTGCGCTGCTGGCGGCGGTCGCCGCCTTCGCGTTGCGCCGTCGTACCGTTCGGCGTTGCGTGCTCCATCGTCGCCGAGTGGCGCCGCCGCGCGCACACCGAGGCCCGATCGTACTTCGACAGCGAACGAGCGCGTTCAGCGTTGCCGCGCGAAGACCTCGCGCAGGCGGATCGAGAGCGAGGGGAACAGCGCCGGCTTGAACGTGCCGCGCGCGCCCACCTCGGCCTCGACCGCGTAGGTACCCGCCTCGCGGCGCAGCGCCTGCAGGGTGCCCTTGCGCCGGTCGATGAGCCAGTAGTGCGCTACGCCACAGCGCAGATAGAGGTCGCGCTTCATGCCGCGGTCGCGGCTGGCGGTGGACGGTGACAGCACCTCGACGATCAGATCGGACGCGCCGAACACCGCCTTGTCCTCGATGATCGAGCGCCGCGCCGAGGCGATGAAGATCAGGTCGGGCTGCACGGCGCTGGCTTTCTCCAGGACGATGCCGAGCGGGGCGAAGAGGACGGTCCCGAGGCGGTGCTTTCTGACGTGGTCGTGCAGGATCACGAACAGGTTGCGGAGGATCTCCTGATGGCTGACGTACGGGGCCGGGCTCACGTACACCTCCCCGTTGATGATCTCGTAGCGGTTGCCGTCGTCGGGTGTGTGCCAGAGGTCCCGCCACGTCAGCGTGCCCCGGCGCGCGATACGAGCCACCTGCGGCATGCGGTCCGTATAGCAGGTCGCTGCTGTGCCTAGAATGACTGCCGTGCACCGATGGGGTGCACGGATTCGCCGATCACGCGAGCGCGTAGAAGCGCCGCGCGTTCTGGCCGGCGATCTTCGTGCGCGCGTCCTCGCTGATGTCGGCGCGGGTGCGTAGGTGCTTGGTGCTGTGCGGCCAATCCCCGTCCCAGTGCGGGTAGTCGCTGGCGAACATGATGAAGTCGGCGCCGAGGACGTCGATGACGCCGGGGAGAATCGGTTCCTCGGGCTCACAGCTCACCCAGATGTTGCCGGCGGCCAGGTACTCGTGCGGGTCGCGCTGCCATCCGTTGGGGATCCAGCTGCCGCGCTTTTCGTAGTGCTCGTGCATGCGGTCGATGAAAAACGGCACCCAGCCCACGCCGGCCTCGAGAAAGGCGACGCGCAGCTTCGGATGGCGATCGAACACGCCGCCGCTGACCAGGGCGGTCATCGCCGTCATCTGATCGAAGGGGAAGCTGATGCAGTGCACCTGGATGTAGTTGGTGAAGCGGTCGACGCCGATCTTGGGCAGATGGATTCCCGGCGCGCCGTGGACGCCGAGCGGCATGTCGAGCTCCTCGGCGGCGGTGTAGAAGGCGTCGAGGTCGGGGTGATCGAGGTTGCGCGTCTTCAGCGCCGGCGGCACCATCGTCGCGACCAACCCGAGCCCCTTTGCTTCGCGCATGATGTCGATCGCGACCGACCCGTGCTCGATCGGCGTCACCGCCACGCCGTGCAGCCGCCCTTTGGACGGTTTGCAGTAGTCGGCGATCCACTGGTTGTAGAGGCGGGCGAAGCCGATGGCAAAGTCGCGATCCTCGATGCTCGGTGCGCACAGACCGAAGCTCGGATAGAGGACCATCGTGTCGATGTGATCGCGGTCGGCATCGGCCAGCACGCCTTCCGGGGATGACCAGTTGATCCCCTCCGAGGTGCTGAGCCCGTGCTCGGGCGGACAGCCGGCCCCGGGACCTTGGTCCTCGGGGTAGTGGCGCCCCTCGATCTTCAGGCTCGGCCGTCCGTCCGTGCGCGATTTGATGTGCTGCGGCCAGCGCTCCATCGCCTGCACGGCGAGCGAGGCGCCCTCAGCGACGTGGCCGTCGGCGTCGACGATCTTCATCGTTGCTCTCCTGGAGAAGAAATGTACGCAGAGGGCGCGGAGGACGCAGGGGTTCGCAGAGGAAAACCCAAAAGATTCTCTGCGCTCCTCTGCGTCCTCCGCGTCCTCGGCGTTTGAAACGTTCCTACGCGCGCGTCGGTGCCTTGATACCGTACAGCCGGCTGAAGTTGTCCCACAGGATCTTGCGCTGCGAGGCCGCCGACAACGGCAGCTTGAAGAACGCCTCGACCGCGTGCGGGTACTTCGAGTCGGCGTGCGGATAGTCGGTGGAGAACACCAGGTTGTCGTCGCCGAAGGTGGCGACGTACTGCTCGACCGTCTCCTCGTCCGCTTCGACTGCCAGGAAACAGTTGCGCTTGAAGTACTCCGACGGCTTCATGCGCAGCTCCGGGGCCTCGTAGCCGCCCAGCCACTCGTAGTGCTCATCGAGCCGGTAGAGGAGCCACGGCGCCCACGAGCAGTTGCCCTCGAGCAGTCCGGCGCGCAGCCGCGGGAAGCGCTCGAACACACCGCCGGCGGTGAGGCTGACCAGCACGGTCATGATGCCGAGGGGCTGGCTGAAGGTGTGCCACATCATCAGTTTGTCGAGCACCTCGAGCGAGAAGTCGGGCTTGAGGAAGTTCTGCCCGCCGCCGTGAAAGCAGACCGGAATGTCGAGCCGTTCGCACTCCGCCCACAGCGGGTCGTAGATCGGATGGTGCCACGGATGGCGGTTGACCGCGCCGGGCGCGAGGAAGACGGCTTTGAATCCCAGCTCGGTGGCGCAGCGCCGTGCCTCGGCCACGGCTTGCCCGACGTCGTGCGGCGCCACCATGCCGCAGCCGACCATGCGCTCGGGGTGGGCGGCGCAGAAGTCGCGCATCCAGTCGTTGTAGGCGCGCGCGATGGCGGCGGCGAACTCGGGCTCGAGCCCGTCCACGCCCATCTGCTGTTGCGAGTCGAGCCCGAGCACGAACAGCCCGCGGGTCGGAAACAGCACCGCGATGTCGATGCCCTCCGCGTCCATCGCCTCGCGCTGCGAGACCGGGTCCCAGTTGCGTGCCTCGGCGTGCGCGTAGGCGGAATCATGCTCCGATTTCCATACGCCGACTCCCGCCGGATCGACCGGCCGCACCGTTCCCATGCGCAGGATGACGTGCGACTTCACCTTCACCCGCATGTCGCGCCGCATCTCGGTCAGTCCCACCGGGGCGGCATGGCGGTAGCGCGGATCGATGTAGCGCTGCCAGAGGTCCGGCGGCTCGAAGATGTGCATGTCGCAGTCGGCGACGAGCAGGCCGTTCTTCATCGCGTCCACCTACCAAGGGTCGGGAATGCAGTCCAGAAGAACGTACGCAGAGGACGCTGAGGACGCAGAGGGCCGCAGGGAAAATTCAGATTCTGGATTTCTCTCTGCGTACCTCGGCGTCCTCGGCGTCCTCTGCGTACATTCTTCATTTGCGAAGAGCGCCAGGCTCTTCCAGCCATCGGTTCAGCGCGACGGTGCGGGCGTTGCGGCAGACGAGCACGTGCTCGACGGCGCGGCGGATGCGGCGCTGCTGGCCGGCGCTGGTGGCGACCTGGCGCAGCAGGTGATCCGCCGCCTTGCCGTGATCTTCTTCCGCGTAGGCGTGCACCTTGAAGTTCTCGACGTCGAGGTCGTAGTGGTTGCGCATGCCCTCGTACATCATCTTCGCGTAGTTGGTGGACGCCGCGAAGCGCTCGCCGGCCCAGCCGAAGGCGGCGAGCCCCTCCTCGTACGAGCGGCGCATGTAGTAGAGCGTGGTGAACACCGAGCCGATGGTCTCGGGCATGGCGCGGTACTCGAGCAGCTCCTGGTCGCTGATGCCGAGGGCGCGCGCCCATTCGACCTTCATGTCGACGTGATTGCGGTCGCCGGCGTAGCCGGTCTCGTCGGCCAGGTTCTGCGTCCAGTGCAGGAAGTGCTCGCTGGAGCCGAGGTCGAGCGCGTCGACGTCGGGCGCGTTCGATACGATCGAGCCGAACTCGCACGTGTACCACTTGCCGAGGAAGTAGTACTCCTTGCAAAGCCGCTTGAGCAGCGGCAGAGAGAGCGTGCCATCGGCAACGCGTTCCCACACCCGGTTCTTCGCCGTGGCGATCTCGGCCTGCAGCGCCTCGAGGCTCTGCATGAAGCGGTCGACTGGCAGCGCGGGCCCGCACTCGGCCCCACCGCCGCGAACGTCCTTGAATGCCCGCTGGGTCATGATTCCTCCCTCGGCTCAGCTATCAACATTCTGCATCGACCGGAAGAACGGTACGCGGAGTCCGCGGAGGTTCGCGGAGGACCGCAGAGAGCAGGACCAAGGGTGTCCTCTGCGTACCTCTGCGTTCCTCTGCGGCCTCTGCGTACGTTCCGCTCGTTGACCGTTCC
>Ga0187893_10011780_pt1 | contig 12597 bp, 19 predicted proteins | sample MA1701074metaG_FD_139574 | JGI IMG/M metagenome (GOLD analysis project Ga0187893, IMG submission 139574) | White microbial mat communities from a basaltic lava cave in the Kipuka Kanohina Cave System on the Island of Hawaii, USA - MA170107-4 metaG ...
AATCGCAACCGACCATCACTCATCTCCGCGATCGAAATGCGACGACACGCCTATCGTCACAAACACGCCTAATTAATAGGGTCAAAATGCATATTGGCTATTTCTTAACCGATCACCAATGTAGTACTCTTAAAAGCCCTTTTTCGTGAAGAACGAAGCTAGCACTGAACCGCTTAGTGGTCAATGACGCGAGATCTGGGTCTTAGATCGGGGGCTAGTCGGGCCATTCGACCGAGTCAGCCATCGAATATCGAAGCGTTTTTGTGGGTTGAGGGAGTGCGGGCAAAGGGGGGTGTCGGCTCAAAGAGCGGAACCGGATGGGAGGGGCGTCGGTTTAGGATCAGGCCGTTGCGAGAAGGTCGTCTGCCGGGCGGGTCGCCGCGGCGGTGCTCGGGCGGACAAACTGAATTGACCGCGCCCAGGCCATGCTGGATCTGCGCAGCACCTATTTGAATGGGGACTGGGATGAGTTTACGGCGTTTCGCATCAAGCGCGAAACGGAACGTCTCTATCCGTATCGCGAAATTCTTGATACAACACCCTGGCCCATGGCCGCCTAAGTGGGCGCGCTCGACCGATCACGCCCGTTCGGGACTATGAATTCTGAACCGCTCAGTCGCTCGTACAGGAAGTCGGTGAGCGCCTTGATTCGGGCAACCGATTTAAGATCTGGATGCGTGAGGATCCACGTCTGCGTATCCATTTCTTCAAACGGTCCCGCGACCCGCACGAGCTCGCGCGTTTGTTCGGCCAATAAGCACAACAGCGGGCCTAGTCCCATGCCTTGACGCACCGCCTCTACCATGGCCACTAGGCTATCCGCGCGCACCGCGATTTTCTCCTTGGGCACATGCGTTCGGACCCATTCCGCCTGCGCCAGATGCCCCAGACCTTGGTCTAGTGCGACCCAATCGAAGGTGGCCCAGTCGAACTTCTCATCGGTCGTTAGTGTGGCCATCTTTTTCACCTTCTTCCTAAGGTAAGCGCGGCAAGCGTAGATCGCCGTCCGAATGCGCCCGACCCTACGCCCGATCAGATGTTCGGGCGGCTTGTTCGACGGCCGGACCGCCACATCGGCCTCGCGCTTGGTCAGGCTCAGGAAGGTATTGTTGATGACAAGCTCGAGTTGGATGCTCGGATGCATTTGTCGGAACTCGGCCAGGTAAGGCATCAACAAGCTTTGCATCAGAGTGTCGGTGCTCGTCAGTCGAATAGTTCCCGATAGTCGCAAATCGAGACCACTGAGGTGCCGTTGCGCCGCTTCGATGCGCTCCCCCACGCCGCGTAGCCGCTCGGCCAACGCCTCTCCTGCTGGTGTCATCGCATAACCCGTCGGAACGCGCTCGAAGAGCCGCACACCCAGCCGGTCTTGCAGGCTACCGAGTCTGCGCAGCACGGTCGAGTGGTTGACGTGCAGAGACTTCGCGGCGCCGGACAGCGATCCGACACGGGCAACTGCTAAAAAGTAGCGCAGGTCGTCCCAATCGGTGTCTTGCATCTTTGCATACTCCACATGCGTCGATGGCGAATGGTTATGCGGCACAGCGCTGTATACCATAGCCGGCATTGAATTACCGCGTCCCGCAGGCGGGCGTTTGAACTCGCAGCCCGCGCGGGCTGCAACAACATCAGCATGAAAGGAGGAATTTATGGGCGCTCCATCGCCGGAACTCGTTGACCTGTGGCTCGCAAGAGCCTTCAACGCACAAGACATCGAGGCCGCAGCCGCCATGTATCATCCGGACGCAAGCGTCGTGCGCTTAGAGCAGGTGCACGGCAGCGATGCCGTGGCACGCGGCGCCGACGGAATTCGCGAGACCATGGCGGGCTATATCGGGCTCAAACCGCACATGGATGTGGTTGTGCACCACACGACGGTGTCGGGCGACTTTGCGCTGTGCCGATCGCAGTGGCGGATCACGGGCACCGATAACGACGGCAAACACATGGAAGTTCACCACCACGGCATGGAGGTCATGCGCCGGTTGCCGAACGGCGAATGGGTCTTCTTCATCGATCATCCGTGGGGAGCAGACGCTTCCTGGAGCGTGGAACGGCCGCCACACATTGACTAGAACGCGCTTCGAAGGAATTGAAATGAATCGAATAGCACTCATCACCGGCGCCAACAAGGGCATCGGGTTTGAAATCGCTCGGCAGCTTGGCCAGCGCGGCGCGACCGTCATGGTCGGCGCGCGCAATCCTAAGAAAGGGGTCGAAGCCGCTGGGCGCCTCAAGGACGAAAGCATCGACGCGCGCTTTGTCCTACTGGATGTGACAAATGAAGGCACTATTGCCACGGCCGCGCGCGAGGTCGAAGAATTATTCGGCAAGCTGGACGTGCTAGTCAACAACGCGGGCATCCAGATTGACAGTGGGTTGAAGCCGAGCGAGGTGCCGCTCGACGAGCTGCGCCGCACCTACGAGACCAACGTCTTCGGCCCGGTGGCTGTCACGCAGGCGTTTCTGCCACTCCTAAAAAAATCGCAGGCCGGAAGAATCGTAAACGTGTCGACCGGTCTGGGATCGCTCGCGCAGAACAGGGATCCGAATTACGAGTTTTTCGCGGTCAAGCACTTGGCCTACAACTCGTCGAAGACCGCATTGAATGCGATCACCGTGCAGTTCGCGCATGAGCTGAAGGACACGCCAATCAAGGTCAATGCCGCGGACCCCGGGTACACGGCCACAGACTTCAACAACTACAAGGGCGCGGGCACGGTCGAGCAAGGCGCGACCATCGTGGTGCGTCTGGCGACACTTGAGAAAGGGGGGCCGACCGGCGGTTTCTTCAACGAAGCCGGCCCGCTCCCATGGTAAGCGTGTCGCCGTGGCTGTGTAGCACTCGAAAATGGCTTGGGCGTTTCTAGTCGCTGCGGGCATGTTCGAGATCGTGATGGCGATCTCGTTCAAGTGCGCTGAGGGCTGGACCCGGCTTGGACCGAGTGCGCTTGGGAGCGCAACAGCGCTGGCGAGCTTTTTTCTGCTCACGCTTGCGCTTCGGAGTTTGCCGGTCGGCACGGCGTATGCCATCTGGACCGGCATCGGCTCCGTGGGCGTCGCTCTGGTCGGAATCGTGCTGCTCGGCGAGAGCGCCTCGGCTCTGAGGCTCGCACTCCTCGGCCTTGTGGTCGTCGGTATGATCGGCCTCAAGCTCATCGAAGGATGATCCCGAGCGCCCGTCAGCTTGCGGCGGAAGTGTCCGTCTGTAGCGCGGCGCTTCGCTCGAGGCAATCCAGCAAGATCCGAGGATCTTGGCCGACGGTGAGGATTTTGCGATGCACCGGCGAGCGCACGCTGAGAAAGGTGGGATTACGTGGTGTTCGCCCTCGATCGAAGTTTGCGCCAGTGCCCTGAGCACAGTGCGCTCGTAGACAGCAATCCCTTCTCCCTCAGGGAGAAGGTTAGGATGAGGGGAATCATTCAAACATATGCGTTGATTTTTCTGATCCGCCCACCCTGGTGTCCCTTTTCCATCCAGACAACGTCTGGCCTTGGCCGCCGAGCTCGGCCGCACACGATCCGATCGAATGGCTCATGCCTTTGGGACGCTTTGATCGCGAGCGCTGGAAGCACTCCTGGCAAGAGCTCTTCGACACGCATGATCTGGTTCACAACAATCGCAAAATACGGCGCATCGCAGTGTCCGGGCAGGGCGATGGAGCGTTTGCTGTCGTGGACGTCGACACGCTTTGGATTACGCGCTTTGCACCGAAATCGTGGTGGATTTACCCGCTGGTATGCGAGCGGCTACCTATCTTCTAATGCTCACCAGCCGTAACGGTTCCGATACCGCCAGTATGGCGGTCTATGCTGGCCGCTAACAAATAAGAAGGTGGTTGCAAAATATACCCCTTGGCGGCGCCAGTGCGGATCGGACGGCGCCCCGGGGGAAGGGTCCTGCGGCTGTCACCGCAAGTGCCGCGGCGTATCGGGCACCTCCCAGCAGCAACAGTAGCGTGCGCTGTGCGCCCGAAATCAGACAAGAAAGGAGATGGTATGAATGTTAGTGCTCAGAGGCGGTAAGCTCCGGAATGAGACGAAAGGCTTTCCGGAGTAGACAGGTCCCAATTGTAAGTGTCCCCGTGCTGAACTTAATAGTTAAGCCGCAGAAGAGCGGAAGCTGGGGCTTAGCGAGGAGCAAAGGCCCTACATAACGGTCACGCTTCCAGTGAAGCGCGGTCGCGGTCTGCTCTTCGAGCATCCCTCTGAAAGTCAGCAGGCGCGACCCGCACGGCGCAGAACTTGAACTCCGGTATCTTACCGAACGGGTCCAGTGTCGGGTTTGTTAGCAGGTTCGCTGCCGCTTCGCGGAAGTTGAAGGGGATGAAGACCTGCCCGGACTGCAGCCAGGCGTCGGCGCGCGCATAGCCGACTAGCTCGCCGCGGCGGGATGTCACCTTGATCATATCGCCGGGCTTCACGCTGATCTTCTCCAGCTCCTCCGGATGCATGCTGATCACCGGCACCGGCTCGATCGCATCCAGCATGCTCGCCCGCCGCATCATCGCGCCAGTGTGCCAGTGTTCGAGCTGCCGCCCCGTGTTCAGCACGTACGGATACTCCTCATCCGGTATTTCGTCTGCGTCGGAAAAGGGCGACGGGACGAGCTTGGCCTTGCCGTCCTTGGTGGGAAAACTCTCGGTGAACACTAAGGCATCGCCAGATCGCCCTCCTCTTTCAAGGGCGTGGTGACGCTGTGCTCGCGCTCCAACCGATCCCAAGTAACGCCAGCGCTGCTGGGCATACACTGGCGCATCTCTTCGAATACCTCCTGTGGCCCTTCGTAGTGCCAGTCCAAACCGACCCGTCGCGCGAGCTCCTGAATGATCCAAAGATCTTGACGGGCATCGCCGGGCAAGTTCAGTCCTATACGGCCCAGTTGTACACGCCGATCGGTGTTGGTATAGGTGCCGGTCTTCTCCGGGAACGCGGAGGCCGGCAGCACGACGTCGGCGTAGTAGACCGTCTCGGTCAGGAAGATATCCTGCACCACCAGATGCTTGAGGTTCGCTAGCGCCTGGCGCGCATGATATAAATCTGGGTCGGACATGGCGGGGTTCTCGCCCGTGATGTAGAGGCCATGCAGCTTGCCATCGTTGATCGCATGCATGATCTCGACCACGGTGAGACCTTTCTTAGGATCTGGTTTGTAGTTCCAGAACTCGGCGAACTTCTGCTGAGCCTCTGGATCCTCAACACTTGCGTAATCGGGGTAGTACATCGGGATCAGGCCGGAATCCGAGGCCCCTTGCACGTTGTTCTGGCCGTGCAGCGGATGCAGGCCCGTGCCGAGGCGGCCGATCTGGCCCGAGATGAGACACAGCGAGATCACCGCGCGCGCTGTCGGTGCCGTGGACATGCTGCGAGATGCCCATGCCCCAGAAGATGATCGAGGCCTTTGCCTTGGCGTACATGCGGGCGACCTCTCGGATGGTCTCTGCCGGAATGCCGCAGATCGGGGCTATCTTCTCCGGCATGTAGTCCTTTAAATGTTCCTTGAGCTCATCGAAGCCGGTCGTGCGCGTGGCGATGAATTCATTGTCCGTCAGACCTTCCTCGATGATGGTCTGCATCATCGCGTTCAATACTGCGATGTCGCTGTCGGCCTTGAACTGCAAGTAGTAGTGCCCGTGACGCACCAGGGGGTTGCCTTTCGGATCCATCACAATCAAGGTCTTGCCGGGCGTATGCGCTGCGTTCTTTATGAAGGTCGCCGCCACCGGGTGGTTTTCGGTCGGATTGGCGCTGATCACGATCATGACCTCGGAGTTAGCGACGTCTTCCACTTGATTAGAGACCGCGCCAGAGCCGATCATCTCCATCAGCGCGGCGACCGAGGTGGAATGACAAAGGCGCGTGCAGTGATCGACATTGTTGGTGCCGAAGCCAACGCGCACCAGCTTCTGGAATAGGTAGGCCTCCTCGTTGGAACCCTTAGCGCAGCCGAAGCCTGCTAGCGCGCTTGAGCCGTGTTGGTCGCGGATTTTCCTAAGCCCCCCGGCGGCTTTGTCGAGCGCCTCCTCCCCGGTCGCTTCCCGAAAGAGCGTGTACGGATCGTTGGGATCGACAGCGTCGATCCCTACCTTGTCCTTCGGTGCATCATCGCGGCGGATCAGGGGCTTGGTCAGGCGGCCTTTATGATGAACGTAGTCGTAACCATAGCGGCCCTTCACGCACAGGCGGTTGTGGTTGGAGGGACCGTCGCGGCCCTCCACGTGCAGGATCTTGTTGTCCTTGATGTGGTAGGTGAGCAGGCAGCCAACCCCGCAGTAGAGGCAGACGGGTTCCACCTGCTTGTCGGGTTTGATCAGACCCATCCCGTTGGACGGCATCAACGTGCCGGTCGGGCAAGCCTGCACACATTCGCCACAGGCCACACAGGAGCTGTCACCCATAGGATCGTCGAGGTCGAAGACGGGCAGTGCGCGCGCGCCGCGATAGGCGTAGCCGATCACGTCGTTGTTCTGCACGTCGCGACAGGCCCGCACGCAGCGGGTGCATTGGATGCAAGCGGCCAGATTGACCGCAATCGCCGGATGAGAGAGATCGGCAGGCGGCTCCGTGCGGGACTGAAAACGGGGCTTGCCTAAGTCTACGAACTTCGACCACCGATCCAGTTCATTCTTCAGCGTGTAGTCAGGCTCGGGCATGTCAGACTGCAGCAACTCCAACACCATCCTTTGAGACTTGAGCGCTCGCTCGCTGTCGCTGTGGGCGATCATGTCCTTTTGCGCCTGTCGATAGCAAGACGGCTGCAGAGGCGCTCGCCCTCGATCTCCACCATGCACGAGCGGCAGTTCCCGTCCGGCGGGCGGTTATCCATGTAGCACAGATTGGGGATCTCGACGCTGTGCCGTCGGGCGGCTAGCAAGATGGTCTCGCCCCGATAGGCCGAGATCTTTTTGCCGTTTAGCGTAAATTCGACAGTCGCGGGCATGTATTCGGTGTTAGCTGCCATTTTTCAGCTCCTCAGGGAAATACTTCATCACCGACTTAAGCGGATTGGGCGCCGCCTGGCCAAGCCCGCAGATTGAGGCGTCGACCATAACTGTCGCCAGGTCGTTCAGTTTCTCTAGCTCCCAAACCGGTTGCGCCATGAGCTGGACGGCCTTGGCCGTGCCGACCCGACATGGGGTACACTTGCCGCAGGACTCGTGCGCGAAGAAACGCATGGCGTTCAAAGCGGCCCGCTTAGCCGTGTCGTATTGGCTCAGCACGATCATTGCGGCCGAGCCGATGAAACAGCCGTGCTCTTGCAGGGTGTCGAAATCCAGCGGGACATTGGCAAGCCTCGCCGGCAGGATTCCGCCCGAGGCCCCACCGGTGAGATAGCCATAGAATTCGTGGCCGTCCAGCATGCCGCCACAGTATTCGTCGATCAGCTCGCGCATGGTGATGCCGGCAGGCGCCCTGTGTACGCCAGGCTTCTTCACCCGACCGCTAACCGAGAAAGCGCGCAGGCCCTTGCGGGTGTGACGGCCACCCTCAGCGAACCATTCGGCGCCCTTTTCCAGAATATCGCGCACCCAGTGTAGGGTCTCGAGATTCTGCTCCAAGGTCGGGCGACTCCAAAGGCCGTTGATGGCGACGAAGGGTGGCCGCAATCGCGGCATGCCTCGATGGCCCTGGATGGACTCGATCATGCCGGACTCCTCGCCGCATATATATGCCCCCGCGCCGCGACGCAGATGCAGCGGCGGAAGCTCGCAGGGCGGATCGGCCTTGAGCGCTGTGAGTTCCTTTTCGAGAATCTTCCGGCTCGCAGCGTATTCACTGTTACGGGGGCAAGTACCGCGCCATACATGAACCGCCATCGGCGCCGCGTATTGGCGCGTTTTCGCTTCTTCCGTGCTGGCGCACGTTTGCTGCGCCTGAGACACTTTTGTCCCAGCAGTCGAACAGCTCTGGCCGGCTGGACCGCGCTCTACGCGCTACGCTATCTAACTTGGGCGAAGGTGGTAAGCAAGTTCCTACTGACATACACCGAAGGCATTCCCATGGCCAGAGAAATGAGGAGCTGTACGGAAGATGAAATTCGCGAGCGGCTGGGAAAAGAACTGCCCCACTGTTATCACGAGGACGGCTGGATTCGCCGAAAGTGGGGCCGCTTCGAATCGTCCGTCGGCGAGCAGCTGAAGCAGTGCGACTCTTGGGCCGTTGTCCCCGTGGCTACCCAGCCGCAGCGGATATGAGCACGCTGGAAGAGGAGAACGCGGACACCTTTGCTCCCCTCGAGCGGCGCATGGTGCCGGTGCAAACGATTATGACGCCGCGCCCAGAGCTCGTCTAGACGGGATCGGCGCATAACCAAGGTGCTCGCACGATGCATTAGCACCGGATGGAGCCTCCATGGAGAGGCTGCTGGAATGCCTTGGCTATCAGAAAACATGGTAATAACTACAAGCGATTTGTAATTTCTACCGAATGGCTCTTCAAATTTAGGGAACCAGCAACAGTAGCGTGCGCTGTGCGCACGAAATCAGACAAGAAAGGAGGCTCTATGTGGAACAAGAGCATTTTGTCTTTGATCAGCGCAATGATCGCCGCAGCGTCATCGGTGAGCGCGCCGCCGGCCGCCGCCGAGCCGCCCGTGCAGGGCATCATCGAGGAGCAGGGCGTAAGAGCAACGTTGAACGTACGTCTGCAAAGCATAAGCCTGGCATTTAAGACTTTCCCCAACCGCGCGACTTGGCGTTGGTGCCTTGGGTTATTTGGCGTTTACACGCTGTGCGCTCTGTTGATTGGATTGCTGACTGGATTTTGTCGCCTGGAGTTGATGAAGGCATCGGCCTGGTTAATTGCCGCAACGCCAATTGCTTTGCTCGTGATGCCGTGCCTTGTGGGGGAGTTCTTCTTTCGCGCCGTCTTACTGCCGCATCCCGTTGAGGCAATATCTCCCAGAACAAAATTCTTCTGGGCATCGGTCAGTCTCATTGCCTTTGTGCTCTCGCATCCGATCAATGGCTTGGTCTCACGACGATTGGTGTTTCTTGACCCTGTTTTTTTGGTTCTTGCGACCCTGCTTGGAATCGTATGCACCATTACCTACCTGAAGTCGGGTTCCATTTGGTTGCCGATTCTGATTCATTGGCTTACGGTTATGGTGTGGATCATGTTTCTGGGTGGTTGGCAAAAGATGACTCCCTGAAAAGGAGAACCAGTGTTGACACCTCCCATTGTTCGGGGCGTGCCGCGTCGTCTCGTTTGGCTCCTAGATGGACGTCGCGGGCGCAACCAACGTCGCAGGGCGCGCCTGCCGTCAGCGTAAACGCGGCTGCAGCTACTCCGAGCTCTCAGTACAATCGGGTCGGTTGCGGGCAAGGCACTTGAGCGCTTGTGGTGAGACCGAGTAGCCCGGCCGCGCCGCCTCGGTGGCCGTTATCAACACGCTCTCGTTGCATTGTAGATCGGTCCTCCGGCGCTTGCGTATTCGCGAATCACTTTAGAAGCGGGTTCTCGTTGTACGTCTGTAGCGATCTCGATCCCTTGCGACTCCCACGCCTTGATCCACCCAGGCGGCTTAGGGCCCTCGTCAAACCCTATCGCCCGAATGTCTTCGTCGCGAGCACCGAAAACAAGGGACCGCAGGCCAGACCAGTGAATGACGCCTATACACATAAGACACGGTTCGGCGCTGATGACGAGTTGGTATGAATGCGAGTGCTGTGCGCCTAAGTCGAAGGTGCCCGTTTCTATTTGGGCCAGTGAAATAGCGAATACTTCGGCGTGTGCAACCGCGCATCCGGACTGTAGGACCTGGTTGACGCCAACGGAAATCAGCCTCCCCGTGTCTCTAACAAAAACAGCGGCGCTAAACGGGCCGCCGGTCCCATTTTCGACGTTTTGTTGTGCCAGCGAAACGACGAGTTGCATACGTTCGTCCAGCGAGGCATATGTCTGAGGCATGCCACTGAGGTGGGCCTCAATCCAGGCGGGCGATCTGAGTCTCACCTCTTGCTGCATCTGCTCCTCCTTCCATTTCACGGTTTTCGCACAGCGGTTCTTCGATACGCCGGTGATGTTATCGGGGATCAGCCTTTCCTGTCCATACCCGTCGCCTTTTCGAGGGTTGCTCCTAAGATCCTGCTCCTCCCCTTGTCAACTTATGTCGCAGGTTAAGCCTCGCCTCGATGCAGGTTGCATCTCATATGGAGTTGATTCCGCCGGAACATATAGAAAAAATGCGTCGTCTGGCGTGACTTTCCTACAGGCATAGCAAGCGTGGCGTGCGCTGTGCGCCACGCGGAGCGAGGGGTTAAGGCTTGAGGGTCGTGCTATCGACGCGCCGGCCATTGGGCGCTACTATTTCTTTGCCGTCAACACCTCGCGATGCTAGAGGCTACGCACTGATGCTGAGCGGTTATGTCCCTGGTTCGCATAACTGTCTCGTGCTCGTTGGCAGATCGCATGGCCGTCCATTTCAATGGGAATATGTGAACTCATTTGGAGGAGCAAAATGAGAAACGAAGCAACTGATAGGGCAAACAGGCTGGGAATCGTACTGCAGGGTGGGGGGGCATTGGGTGCCTACGAGTGGGGCGTTTTGCAGCGACTCTATGCGGATGATTGGTTTAAGCCTGATGTCATTTCGGGGGTGTCTATCGGAGCCATAACGGCCGCCACAATCGCAGCGCCGAAATACAAGGATCCTGTCGAGGCGCTGAAGACGCTGTGGGACGCACTCACGATCAGTGCTCCGGACACAGTTCCGGGGTATATCCAGAGGAATCTGGCCGTGTTCGGTAACCCGCGGTTCTATCATACGCGCCACGACTATTACGCATTTGCGTCATGGACCAGCTACTACGATACGACGCCTCTGCTCGGCCTGTTTGAATCCATCGTCGATTTCGAGGCTTTGAACCACGATACCGCCGGTCCTCAGCTCATCGTGACCGCTACCGATGTCGTATCGGGCGAAATTACCACTTTCAGCAACAGAGGTCCGGACAAGACCGAGATCACGCCGAAGCATATCCTGGCAAGCGGGAGCTTGCCGCCGGGTTTTCCGATGACCGAAATCGGCGGCAGATATTTTTGGGATGGAGGACTGTTCAGCAATACGCCACTGTCACCGGTCATTGAATCCCTCGATTCGAGCGATGATGCTGAGAATAGCCTCATTGTCGTTAATCTATTTCCGTCCCGAGGTTCACTGCCGAGCAACATGGGAGACGTGCACAGTAGGATCCTGGAAATCAATTTTTCCAACAAGATCAGCAAAAATGTCAAAAATACCGAGCGCATCAACGAGTTCTGTCAATTGTTGAAGGCGATCGATCCGTTGCTGCCCCCTCGTTCAAGGCCACGGAAGCCTGGCAGAATCTGGTTCGCTACACCGTGATCCGGGACACGATCTATATAACCAACGACCGAGCCGAGCCGGCCGGAGCCGCCATGGATTTCTCGGCGGCGTCAATTGAGAGTCGGCGCGCCTCCGGATTTGCGGACGCAGATGCAGCGCTTGCAGACCGGCCCAATCGGCTGGCCAAAAAGGCGGCCATGCAAGAGCAGATGAAAAGGGCGTCTGAGGCGACGGGTGCGCCACGAACGGGCAGGGCAACGGTGGTGGAAGCTGGAGTTCGGGAAAGGGATAAGCCGGCTTAGCGGATTACGCGCTACATTGAATTGAACCCGTACGAGCGGGTATGGTGATGCATCGAACAGAAATACCGCTGGCAGAGCTACCGAGCGAACGCCAAAGCGAAGCCGATGCGCTGGTGAAGGCTCTTGTTCAATGAATAGACATACGTGGTCTGCCCGGGTCTGCCCCCTATTGCCCCGCTGTCCCCCATTGCCCCTCCCCTGAGGCCGTTTATGCTCGTGCGAAAGCCGCGGTGCCGAGATCGTTATCGAGATCAAGGATGAGGACTATGGGCTCGTTTTGCGTCCTACATAGTCTCGAATCGTTGTCCTACATCGTTTAGAGGGAAGGCTGCGTTGGGGAACGTCCCTAAATGACGGTCGCAGGAGGAAATCAAGATGAACTTCCTGGTGAATCTCGACGTTGATGATCTCGAGAAGGCGGCGCAGTCGAGATGCTTGGGAGCTCGGCCCCTATCTATCTGCTCGTTAAATCACCCGGGACTCCGGTCTCGGATACAGCCTTGCAGCGCCGCAGTTACGAGCGCCATTGGACGCCGGTCCATCTCGATTTTTTGTCATTATGCGCGATGGAATAATGCCGCCGCCGGCGGCGCGCCACTGCTGCTGTCCCATGGCGTTACGCAAAGCTGGTGCTATTGGACTCCGATCGTGGAGGCGATTGGCGCTGGAAGAGAAATCTTCGCACTCGTCAGCGAGGCTGCGGCGATTCCGGCGGGGTGCAGAATGGCTACCGCTTTATCGACTATCCGCGCGATCAACAGGCTTTGCTGCGTGAGGTCATGCGCGAGCCGGCGATGCTGATCGGTCACTCGCTGGGGGCGATGAATGCCATCTATATCGCGGCGCAGGCACCGAAGCTAGTGCGCGCGATCGAGGCTTGCCGCTCCTGACGTGAGTATCTTGCAGATCACAGCAATCTGAGCTGTCAAACGCATTACGGAGTGACACGAACGTGATCGTTCTCTACACCGCCGCAACACCCAATGG
>Ga0187893_10011781_pt1 | contig 12597 bp, 12 predicted proteins | sample MA1701074metaG_FD_139574 | JGI IMG/M metagenome (GOLD analysis project Ga0187893, IMG submission 139574) | White microbial mat communities from a basaltic lava cave in the Kipuka Kanohina Cave System on the Island of Hawaii, USA - MA170107-4 metaG ...
TCCAGCAGGTAATCCGCCAGCGCCTCTCGAAGCTCCTGGAGGGCCCGGTAGGACCCCATGCGGGCGATCTGCGCCGCACGCTCGCTCCCGGGCGGCTTGGGGTCGCCCCCCTTTTTTTTTCTTGGTCCCGGCGGCTTTTCGGCCTGGGCCTTCTGGGCCTTGTCGATTTTCGCCAGGACCGAAACGCAATCGACCCTCGAAGGGATGCCCTTCCCGCCGATCATCTTCAGCGTGCGAAGCCGTTCCAAGAGATCGGGCGAGAGCTTGGAGCCGGGCGCCTTATGGGCGTCGGGCGGATAAGCCTCCAGCGAGGGGGTCATGGCAGCGGGCGCAACAACCGTCAAACCCGTATTTTACAACCGGGAGGGCGGCTTGACGAGCCTTCCGTCGACTCACCCATAAAAAAAGAGACGCCGCCGGAAGCCCGGCAGAGCCGTGTTTCGTCCCATTGCCGTGAACTTGAGGTCCGATGTCGTCCATGGACAATGGAATCGATTCAGGAGGATGAGTCCGCATGACGGTACTGTTCGCATCCTGCATGTTCGTCCTGCAGTCCACGCCCGAGGAGATCCGCCAGGCCCTGGAAAGCCAGGTCCGGCGGGCCCAGGAGGGGCTGGCGAGGCTGGATGCCTCGGTCGCCCGGGCCGACGAGGAAATCGCCCGGCGGGTGAAGGAGATCGAAGCCGGCGATGGAAGTGAAGAGGAGAAGAAGAAAAAAATCGAGGAGACGAAGGGAACGCGCAGCCGTCTGGCGACGGGATATTTCCATCTGGGGGAACCCTCCGCCGCCAAAGGGGATCTTTCCGCAGACTCCAAAGGGGCGCTCAAGCAGGCCTCCGGCCGGCTCACCGGCATCCTGAGGGCGACGGAAGAGTATTACAAAGCCGCGGATCCGAGGGACGTCTCGAAGGTGCGCGCGTTCGTCTACGACGCCGGATGGCAGATCGCCAAGCTGGCGGAGGCGGCGGCCGCTTCGGCAAAGCAGGCGGACCAGGGGCTGCGGACCCTCCCGGATGACCGGCCGTTAACCCTGTTGACCGCCGACCTCCCCCATCCCCTCACGGAGGCGCTGGCGTTCATCGGCGGATTCTCCGCCTCCAACGAGGCCGCATTCGCGGAGGTCGCACGTCTGACGGAGGCGAAACGCGGTCGCGAGGCGGCGGACCTCGCGACCCGGCTCCTGGACGCGAACCGGATCGGGCTTGCCCGGCTCCGGAGGACGCAGATGCTGCTGGAATCCTACTCCCAGGCGCAGAGCGAACTCGACGCGGCCCTCGAAAAAGCGGTCCCCCTTCTTCGCGCCGGCGTCATGGCGGCGCCCGCCGAGGTTGCCCGCCTGCGCCCCGCTCGAGAGATGCTCCGCGCGGCGCTCGGCTTTCTCTCGCAAAGCCTCGAGGCCCACCGCGAGGCCCTGAACGCAGCGCTCCAGGTCAAGTGAGCCGCCGCCCGGCCTACGGGTTCCCTTCGTCGGTCACCGGGAAGGAGACGATGACCGAATCCAGGTGAACGATCCGGTACTCCTGCCCTCCGGTGAAGAAGTAATGCCCTTCGACGCTTTCGCCGGACTCTTCGAAGGTGATGGTCGCGCCGACCGTCGGCATTTTTCGGAATTCTTTCGCGTCCGGATCGTAGCCGTCCCCGGTCGAGATGACGGAGCCGTACAGCAGGGAGGCCCCCTTGGGGCACATGACCTCGGGATTGTCCCCCGGCCCGGTGTCCATCTTCACGAGAATGAACAGCCCGAACACCTGCATACTCTGCGGGCTTTTCTCGGGCCCCGAATTCGGATCCTGATTCGGATTCGGGTTGGGGTTGGGCTTGGGTTTCGGCATCAAGACCGATTGTACTCGAGCTCGAGGGCTTTGGAAGAGGAAATACAAGAGCCCGCCGCCGTCGCTAATATGGTGACTGCCGCCCTCTGCGGCTATACTTCCCGTCGAAGATTCGCGAGGAGGCACGCGCCATGTCCGGGATTCCCGATATCAAGGACGATCAGTTCGAGGCGGAGGTGATCAAGTCCGCCGTTCCCGTCGTCGTCAAATTCCACGCCGAGTGGTGAGGGGGCTGCAAGACGGTGGCTCCCGTGGTGGAGTCCTTCGCCAAGCAATTCCAGGGGAAGGTCAAGGTGGTCGGCATGGACCTGGACGAGTCGCCGCAGACCCCCGGCGAGCTGGGGATCTTCTCCATCCCCACCATGATCGCCTTCAAGAACGGCAAGGAAGTGGGGCGATACAGCGGCGCCAATCGGGAGAAAATAAGCCAGATGTTCGCCTCCCTGTCCTGAGGGCTTGGACCCCCTCCGGATCGAGGCGAGAAAACTGGAAGCCGCGCCCCCCTCAGAGTATGCTTGAGAATGTTCGAGCCACGCAAGTGCTCCATTTCGCAGATTTGCGTAGGGTTGTGCCGGTCCTGAGGGACTCGACGGATCTCCAAATTGGGACCCTGGCTCCGCTTGGCGGAATATGCGAAAAGGTGCGCAAGTGCCCCATTTCGATGAACCCGAAACGGGTTTCCGAAATGGGGGACTAGGGGCGACCTCGTGAGGACCCTAGACCACGCGTCGATCGTCGTAGACCACGGGTTCCATCCCATCCGAGTGGAGGAAGCCGGGGTGGCGATCGCAAGGGACCTGCAGGATTCCCCCCTGGCGTAAGCGACGATCGCAGAGTCGGAGAGATACCCTGCGGAATTCGGCCCGACGCAACGTTCGGTGAGATAAACGGTCGAGATCACGATCTATGTGCAAGGGAGCGCGGTCCTGAGCGATGAGCGCCCGGGACCCGAATCGAAACTCGATGGAAACCGCGGAGCAGATCCAACAGCAGCCATTCAGCGTATCGAGGGGCCAGGTCTTCGAGGCCCTGAAGAACGTCTTCGGCTTCCAGCAGTTCCGGCTGGCCCAGGAAGAGGTCATCCAGAGCGTGCTTTCCGGCCGCGACACCCTGGCCGTGATGCCCACGGGCAGCGGGAAGAGCCTCTGCTATCAGCTGCCCTCCCTGCTTGTCCCCGGCACGACGCTGGTCGTTTCGCCCCTGATCGCGCTCATGAAGGACCAGGTGGACGCCCTTTCGCATCGGAAGATTCGGGCGGCCGCGCTGAACTCGTCCCTTCGCGCGAACGAGCAGGAGATGGTCGAAAAGGCCTTCGAAGCGGGGATTCTGAGGCTCCTCTACGTGGCGCCCGAACGCCTGGCGTCGCCCAAGTTCTGGAAGCTGATGGAGACGAACCGGGTCTCCCTGCTTGTGGTGGACGAGGCTCACTGCGTCAGCTATTGGGGGCACGACTTCCGGCCGGACTACCTGCGCATCCGGGACGCCATCGAACGGATCAAGCCGCGCGCGACCTTCGCCCTGACCGCCACGGCCTCGCCGCGCGTGCGCGCCGAGATCATCGACAAGCTCGGGTTGAAGACGCCGAAAATCGTGGTGAACCCGTTCGATCGGCCCAACATCGAGCTCGCGGTCGCGAAGGTGGCTGCGCCGACCAAGATGACGGTGTTGCGCGGCGTTCTGGAGCGGCTGGAGGGTTCGTGCATCATCTACGTGTCGCGGCGCAAGGATGCTGAGCAGGTGGCGGAACTTTTGCGCGAATGGAACTTCGACGCCCTCCCGTATCACGCTGGCATGAAGAAGGACGAGCGGTCCGCGAACCAGGATTCGTTCCTGGGGGGGCTGACCAAGATCATGGTGGCGACCGTGGCCTTCGGCATGGGCATCGACAAGTCAGATATCCGCGCCGTGGTCCATTACGCCATGCCCTCCTCCCTGGACGCGTACTATCAGGAGTGCGGGCGCGCGGGCCGGGACGGGCTGCCCTCCCTGTCGCTCGTGCTCTTCACGCCGGAGGACCGCCAAATCCACGAGTGGTTCATTCGGCGACGAACCCCCTCGCGCGAGCTGGTGGAGGCGCTTTACAACGCGATCCAGAAGGGGGAGCCGCTGGAGGACGTGCCGATGGGCAACGAAGAGAGCCGCAACGGGGCGCTCAACTTCCTCCAAGGCACCGGATTCATCGATGAGGTCGCGGCGGACGAGTGGATTGCGACGGGACACGGCGAGCTGCCGCCCGATCTCGACCTGACGGCGATCGATCACCGGAACGAAGGCGACTTGTGGCGGCTGGACGAGATGGTCCGCTACTGCGAGGTCAAGACGTGCCGCCGCAAGGTTCTGCTCGATTATTTCGGGGAGCGCAAGCCGCGCGGCTACCGCTGCGACCGCTGCGACCGCTGCGGCTCGAAGAAGCTCCCGCTGCTGCAGAGCCTGGTCGGCAAGCGCCCCGGCAAGGTGAAGCTGGACATGAGCCAGATGCTCCGCGAGGCGCTGCTCGATCCCGTGCTGGCGACGCTGCACACGTCGACCGTCGCGCGCGTCATGACCGCGAGCGACATCAAGCGCGACGTGGTCAAGCGCATGAACGGGTCGCGCTGGTTCGGCGTGCTGCGCGGGCGCAGCCGCAAGGAGGTCTACGACAAGCTCCTCAACCTCCGCATCGAACGCCCGATGACCGCGTCGGACCCCCCGCCGCGGATCGCGCGCAAGATGGTCGATTTCGTCGCGCGCTACGACGGCGACTGCGGGCCCGAGGCGGTGGCGCGTCTCCTGGGCGCCAACGGTTATTCGCCGAACGGCCGCGATTTCGGCCGCCACCATTTCCGCGACTTTGGCGCGCTTTCGCGGCATCCCCAGGGCCAGGTGCGCGGCTGGCTGCGCGCGCTCGTCCGCTCGGGCGTGCTGAAGATCGTGGACGGAAGGATCATGATCGCCTGAAAAGACGGAAAGCGGAAGGGACCTTCCGCCTTCCTACGGCCCTGGGCGCCGGCCCAGCTCCGCCTGGAACTCGTGGTCTTCGCCGTTCCGGCGGATGGCGACGGCGATTTTTTCGGCCGGCTTGTGCTTCCAGAGCTCCTGCTGGAAGGCGGTGACGGTCTTGACGTCGACGCCGGCGATCTTGAGGAGCAGGTCGTCGACCTGGATCCCCGCCTTTTCGGCCGCCGAGCCGGCCACGACGTTAGTCACCTTGAGGCCGTCGGGGGTCTCTTCGACCTGGACGCCGAGATACCCCGAGGTTCGCGGCGGCTCCTGGGCGGACTGGGCCCGTGCCAGCTTCACGCGAAGCGTGGCATCCCCTTCCTCCCCCCGGCGCGCCACGCACGCGACTTCGCTGTCGGCCGGATAGGTCCCGATGACGCCCTGGAACCGGGCGACCGAATAAACCGGCGTCGAGTCAACCTTGACGATCAGGTCCTTCGGCTTGAACCCCGCCTTTTCCGCTTCCGAACCCGCCGTCACGCGGCTTACGCGGGCGCCCGCGCCGTCGGTGTGCGCGTTGTCCATGACGAGCCCGTCGATGCGACCGTGGTACGCGTTGCTGTTTTCGTGCCCGCCCTTCATCATGACGGGGAGAAAGCGCTTGATCTGATTCGACGGGATGGCATAGCCGACGCCGCTGTTGATGCGGTTCCCGAATCGGACCGCGACGCGGCCGTTGATCCCGACCTGCCTGCCGTCCAGCGTGAGGAGCGGTCCGCCCGAATTTCCGGGGTTCACCGCCGCGTCGGTCTGAACGGCGTCCGAATAGGTCCCCTGGGCGCGGTGAATCGCGCTGACGATCCCGAGGGCGTAGCTCGGGATGTGCTTCCCCTCCACCGGCGTGTTGGCCAGCCCGTGGGGATTCCCGACCGAGATGACGTACTGCCCGATTTCCAGCGCGTCCGAATCGCCCAGCTCGCAGAATTCGAATTTCGTCTCCGGCTGATCGACCTTGAACAGCGCCACGTCCCCCACCGCGTCCGTGGCCACCCGTTTGGCGCGATAGCGCTTGCCGTCGGCCGTCCATACGCTCGCCTCCGGACGCGAGCCCGCCACGTGATGGTTGGTAACGCAATAGCCGTCCGCGCTGATGAAGCTGCCCGAGCCGCCGGGGAAGAAGACGAAGGCCTTGTCGAGCTTTTCGACGACCGCGCGCACCTTGCGGGAGAGCGTATCGTACGCCCCCGTCGGCGTGTCCTGCGCGAAAACGACCGGCGCCAGCGCCGCCAGCGCGGCCAGGGCTCCGATGCGTCTCATGTCGGCCCTCATCCTAATTGTCCGCGGCGGAGCCGAGCTCGATGTCGAACTCCAGCTCCTCTTCGCCGCGCTTCACCTTGACCTTGACCTTGTCTCCCGGCTTGCGGGCGCGGATGGCAACGGTGAGGTCGTTCCACGTCTCGATCGCCTTGCCGTCGAAGGAGATGACGACGTCGCCGTCCTTCATCCCGGACTTTTCCGCCGCTCCGCCCGGCTGGGCGCGGGCGATCGCCGCCCCTTTCCCGCGGTACTCGGGGTCGTTCTCAACCCCGAGGAACGGCCGCTGCTCGGTCTCGACTTTCGCCCCGGTCTTGAGTTGCGGGAGGAAGGCCTCGATCTTGTCCCAGCGCGCCGCGAAGGAGATCCCGGAGTTCTGCCCGAAACGGTCGCCGCGGCCCGTGCTGATCTTGCAGGTGATCCCGACGATGCGCCCCTCGGCGTCCACCAGCGGACCGCCCGCGTTCCCGAAATTCGCCGACCCATCGTGCTGGATGCACCGGTTTCCGTACCGGTCCTTGGCGCTCACCACGCCGGGGTCCAGCGTGAGCCCCTTGCCGTCCGGGGCGCGCCCCAGCGCGTACACGGGGTCGCCCACGTTGAGCGCCGTGAGGTCACCGAACGCCGGCGCCGGAAGCCCCTCCGCTTCGATCTTGAGGAGCGCCACGTCCAGCGTTCCGTTGTAGCCGACGATTTGAGCCTCGTAGGTCTTCCCGTCCAGGTCGACCTCCACCTTCTTCACCTTCCCGCTGACGTTGAATTGGCTGGTCAGAATCAGCCCGTCGCCCGAGATAAGGGTTCCGCTGACCGGCGCGGTAGGCCTCGTGCGGAAAACGCTCGGCCGGTTCTGCCCGGTGGGGGTGGGCGGGGCGGGCTCTTTCTCACGGTCGATCCGGACGGACACGACGAATTTTCCGGCCCGATCGGCGGCGCGCTGCGCCATCGACTCGAGCTCCTCCACCAATTTCGGCTTGTCCGCCGGGCTGTCCACCGGGTCCTGCACCCAGGCGGCCGCCAGAAGCATCAGCAGCGTCATGGTCGTCACCCCCGATCGCTCTAATAAAAATCCTTCGCTTCGGGAAGCAGCGAGACCTTGATCTTTTTGCCTTCCCGAAGGACTTCCACGTCGACCGCCTCGCCGACCCAGCAGGCCTTGAGCTGCGCGTTCGCCGGCCCCAGTCCCTCGGCGGGTTTGCGTCCGATCGAAACGAGCACATCACCCGCCTTCAAGCCGCCCTTCTCGGCGGGACCCTTGGCGGCGACCTTGGCGATCGCGATCTTGCCCCCCTTGTCCTCCAGAGTCAGCCCGAGCCAGCCGGCCGTCCGGTACGGCGCCAAGCCCGCCTGGATATCTTCCTTGAGCCGGTTGACGGGAATCGCGATCCCGGTGAATTTCGAATCGTGATAGTTCATCGTCACCATCCCGATCAGCCGACCGGTCGCGTCCACGAGCGCCGCGCCGTCATTGTTCGGATTGACCCCCGCGCTGGTTTCGATGACTTCGCCCTTGTACGTGGATCGCCCCTGGGTGGCGTCGACCGAATAGCGGCCGGACACATGCCCGAGCGTCAGGGCCACCTGGTCGTCGGTGAAGATGCTGTTGTAGCTGTCGCCGAGGACGTAGGACACTTGGCCGAGCTTGACGGCGTCCGAGTCCCCCAGGTCGATCACGCCCGGCACGTCTTTCGCCTCGATCTTGACGAGCATGAGCTCCAGCTCCGGCTTGCGTCGGACGATGGACCCGCGGACCCGCTTGTGTCCCTTGAGGGTCACTTCGACGGTCTCGTCGCGCGAGCCCGCGACGGTCGTGGAGGAGAGGATCAGGCCCAGCGGCGAAATCACGATTCCGGTGCCGCGACGTCCGCCGCCCCGGATGCCGACGATGGCGGGGGAGACCCTTTGATGGAGTTTCGTGTGAACCCGGAGGGCCTCCTCATCCTGAGCGAAAACCGAAAGTGCCAAGGGCAGCAGGATCGTCGTCGTCGTCGTCGTCATCGCCGCTCTCCGAACGGGCTATAGTCTATACGATGTGTGCCGCCCGGAACGACAATCGAACACTCGGGGATCAAGGACGATCGGGGGGTCGAACGCGATTGCGGCCGGAGTTTCTCGGGGTCCGCGGCACGCGGGTGGGACGCATGCGCGCGGCGTTAAAGTTCGGGATTACTTCTTGGGGGGGAGCCCCGGCTTGGCCGCGGGCTTGGCCTGAGGCTTAGCTTGAGGCTGCGCTTGCGCGGGAGCCTGCGGCTTCTTCGCAGGCTGGGGCTGGGGCTGCGGTTTGCCAGGCGGATTCGACATGGGATCGACCTCTAAAACCTGATCCAGGGGGTCTCGAAAACGCGGCCGACCTCCGGCCGCGAACGTTTCGAGGGCAAGGTACGGTACATCCGTAGGCCGGAGGGGTCCAGCAGTCGGGCGGATTCCGATATCCGGCCCTAGACCTGCCTTAAAGCCACTTCTTACGCCGGAAATAAAAGAGCATCCCCATCGACACCGCCAGCATCACGAGCAGGATCAGGGGGTAGCCGAGGGGCCACCTGAGTTCCGGCATGTGCGCAAAATTCATCCCGTAGACCCCCGCAATGAAGGTCAGCGGCATGAAGATCGTGGCGATGATGGTAAGGGTTTTCATCACCTCGTTGAGCCGGTTGCTGATGCTCGACAAGTAGATGTCGAGCATCCCCGACGTCATTTCGCGGTAAGTCTCCAACGTGTCGATCACCTCGATCGTGTGGTCGTAGACGTCGCGGAAATACGGCACCGTCGCCGCGTCCACGTGTTTCGAAAGGTCGCGCTGGAGAGTTCCAAGGACTTCCCGCAGCGGCCACACGGACCGGCGCAGAAAGAGCAGCGTCCGCTTGGCTTCATGAATCCGCTGGAGGACCTCCCTCGAAGGGCGCTCGACGAGCTGCCCCTGGAGCGCCTCGATCCGCTCGCCCATCGTTTCGAGGACCGCAAAATAGTTGTCGACGATCGCATCGATGAGGCTGTACACGACAAAGTCCGCCGCCATTTCGCGCGCGTGACCTCGCCCGCGCCGGATGTTCTGCCGGACCTGTTCGAAAACGTCCCCCACGTCCTCCTGGAAGGAGATGACGAACTTCCGGCTGAAGATGAGGCTGACCTGCTCCGATTTGATCGCGCCGGATTCGCCTTCGCGCGAGAGCATCCGCACGACGACGTAGAGATAGTCGCCATAGTCCTCCATCTTCGGGCGCTGGTGGGTGTTGACGACGTCTTCCAGGACAAGCGGGTGGAGCCCGTAGTGCCGTCCCAGCTGCTCAATGATCTCGGTCTTGTGGAGGCCGTCGACGTTGATCCAGGTCACGGAGGGCGTGTCGCGGTAGGGAAAGCACTCCTCGACCGACTTGGCCTCCAGCTCGCGAACGCCCTCCTTGTCGAAATCGAAAACGGTGATCTTGACCGCCTCGATTTTCTGCTCGCCGACGTGCACCAGGGAGCCGGGGGGCAGGCCCGCCTTGGCCGACCGCCGTTTGGCCATCAGATCTGCTCCATGCGGAGGGCGCGGTCCTTGAACTTCCGGACGCATTCCCGGATCTGCTCCTTGACCGTTTCGGGCGCGGCGATTCCGGCGAGGCACGATCTCGGCTCGGTCTTGTCCGTGGGGGCGAAAACGATCACGTCTCCCACGTTGAAGAGGCGTCCGACGATGCTCTGTTGGACCTGGACGTCGTCGACTCGATAGAGCTCGGTTTCGTCCTGGGTACGGTGGAGAAAGCCGCGGAGCACGACGAGCCGCTGGTTGGTGAGCCGGTAGCGTAGCGTCAGCTTGCGATAGGCCAGCTTGAGCAGCAGCCAGAGGAAGGGGAGGACGACGAGCCCCCCGGCGGCCGCGCGCGCAACGGTGTTCTCTTTGATGTCCGGGGGCAGCATGACGAAGCCCGCCGCGACGCCGGCGACGAAGAGCCAGTAACCGATCCATGACAGCGCCATGGCACGGCCGCAGTACGAGCCCCGCCAGAGCTCCTGTTCCTCGCTTCGAGGCGGAGGAGCCGACGCGGCGGGCGCCCCGGTCGGCTTCGAGAGCGCGGCGCCGCAATAGCCGCACATCCGCATGTCTTCGAGGACGTCTTTGGCGCAGGCGGGGCATTTCATGAGGGTCGAGCGTACCAAATCGCGGGGCGGGCGAACAAATCCGAGGGCGGCACGCTTTTCGAGTATGAAGAGGATTCTCATCCCCGCCCTCGCGCTGGCGCTGTGCGCCGGCGCCGGCTGCATCATTGCACGCGGTCACGGCCCCTATGGCGAGCACACCGTGATCTGGGCGCCGGGGCTCGGAACGCGCATCCTGGTGGATCACGACCATGTGTGCTCGGCTCGATGCGGCCACTACTGGCATGACGCCCGGTGGTACGACGGCGGCGGCCATCGCCACGGCGTCGGCTGCGGTCATCATTGGATCGGGGGCCGATAGGTGCACTATCTTTGAGCTGCTAGGGACAATCCACCGACTTCCCTCAGACGTGCTCGGTGGCTCGTTCGGAGGTCAGATCTACGCTGGGGCGCTGAACTGCGCGATCACTTCAGATTCGTGGAATCCAGAGGAGGGAGCGAGAGCTGGCTTGCCGGTAATGACTGACGACGGCAAGACCAGAGCCTTGGCTGCCGATCGCATTGGAACGACAAGTCCGGTGACAAGTTCAGATAGGCGTCGGCGGATTCCGAGTCCCCAGACGAAGCGCAGCACCAGAATCTGCTAGATTCTTGGCCGAAATGTCGTTGAATACGGGTCGTAGCCGTTTCGAGAGAGGGGCCATGTCTCGGGGATGGGTCGAGGGCGCGGCAAGGACTCCGATTGCCATCGGTTATTGGCGATGGTTTCTCCTCTTGGGAATGTGCCAGGGCTTTTTTCCCCTAATAATAGGCTGGGCCTGCCTGGCTCACCCAGGCCACGGTGAGTCATCCGACTTGTACGCACCCCCTTCAGTGGCCATCGAGTCGTTCGGCCAGGATGAAACGACCCTTGAAGAACTGATCCAAAGCCTCGCAGATGAGCAATACAGTACCCGTGAGCGTGCTGAGCAAACGTTGTGGAAATCCGCTCACCCCTCTCATCTACAGTGGCTGGAACGACGCCTTGCCAGGGAAGCGGATCCGGAGATTCGGTCGCGGCTCTCGGAGATCGTTCGACTCCTGCGATTCGTAGAAGTTGGGCTTCCCAAGGACCTGGTGCATTTGCTGGACGATGACGGCCTAAACAGGTTGGCGCAAGCTTACAAGTCCGACGACGCAGCACTCAGAGTGGAGACCCTGCGCGATTTCCTTCCGAAGGGACTGTTGCAGGGCCGAGGCATCTTTCGTGTGAGTCCCCGCCTGCTTCGACCTCTCGTGAGGGAGTTCGTCGCAATGAAGCTGCCATCTGATGAGCGTCATAGAGCGTTGCTTTACGAGATCGCGTCCGTGCTGAGAGTCGTCGAGGGTGAGGAGAGCATTTCGAGAGCGTTGGGGGATCCTTCAAGTACGGTGAGGGCAGCGGCCGCGAAAGGGGTAGGCAGATTGCGGATCCACGCAGCTTTGCCGAAGCTTGTGGAGCTGCTCGAGGATCCGGTGCCGGAGGTGCGGAATAGCGCTCTTTGGTCATTACGGAGTATCGGCACGCGGGACCTTGCCTCGGCGCTGTCTGCCACGGCCGTGAAAAGCGAAGAGCGCGAGGATATTCGATGCCTTACAATCGACACATTACTTCGAATCACCCCCGGGAATGCGACTCGCGTGCTGTGTGCGTGGATGGAGTCCGGTGACTCGAAGCTTCGAGCGGACGCCGTAAGGACCGTGGTTTCCGAAGGTCTCGACGAATTGAGGGATGAATGCGCACGTCTATGTGACGATAAGGACAAGACAGTTCGGTTGATTTCGATAACAGCTCTGTTCGACTTGGGTGGCGCGAGGGAGATGTCGGCGGAGCACAAATCAGAGCTCTGCCGCGAAGCGATCGCGATTCTCGACCATGCTTCCGACGAGGACGAGATCCAATCGTACAGACAAGTGCGAATCGCCGCCATTGAGTTGCTCCGTCGCTTTGGGGACATGGAGATGGCCACGAGGCTTGTCCCTCTCCTTGAGGACGAGGACAGGCTGGTCCGAAGCTATGCAGCCGAAGCGATTGGAAGTCTGGGGGTTCCCAACAAATGTCGAGGCCGACTCATTGATCTCGCCGGGAGTGGAGTGAAGTTCCCCCCATTTTCTGGACAGGTGGTTAAGCTCGATTTTTAAGATGAAACCTGTTCACGAAAGGGGAAGTTCCATGGGGAAGAAAAGGAGACACCATCCAGACGAGTTCAAGGCGAAGGTGGCCTTGGAAGCGGTGAAGGGGATTCACACGCTGAGCGAGCTGAGCTCCCTGTACAAAGTTCACCCGACGGTGATTGGACAATGGAAGCGGCAGCTCATCATGTGCGCCGCAGCGGCATTCCAGGCCGGCAATGGACGTGCCGGCAAGACCGAGGAAGAGCTGACGGCGCCCCTGTACGAGCAAATCGGGCGTCTGAAGATGGAATTGGACTGGTTGAAA
>Ga0187893_10011782_pt1 | contig 12597 bp, 12 predicted proteins | sample MA1701074metaG_FD_139574 | JGI IMG/M metagenome (GOLD analysis project Ga0187893, IMG submission 139574) | White microbial mat communities from a basaltic lava cave in the Kipuka Kanohina Cave System on the Island of Hawaii, USA - MA170107-4 metaG ...
ATATCCACGCCTCGGTATGCCTCAACCTCGCCCTGCCGCTCGAAGCTTTCGCGACCTATTGGTTTGGCGCAAAGCACATGAGTTCGTGCTGGCTGCGTATCCTTTCACTGCGGCCTTCCCAAAGTCGGAAACCTACGGGTTGGCGTTGCAACTGCGGCGCGCCGCCGTTTCCTTCGCGGCTAATATGGCCGAAGGATTCCGGCGACGCGGCCAAGCCGACAAAGCGCGCTTCCTGAACATTGCCGAAGGTTCTCTGGAAGAATGCCGCTACTATCTGATCCTGGCAGCCGACCTTGGTTACGGCGATCCTGGCCATCTTGCAGACCTGTTAGAGCAGACCAGCAAGCTGCTACACGCGTACGCCGTAGCGATTCTGTCTTCCGACTCCTGACTCCTGACTCCTGCCTTCTATATCCCGAAGGGATATCAAGGGCGGAGCCCTTGGCTACCGTTTTGATGTTCCGGGATTGGCTGCGGCGCCGCGGGCGGCCATGACAGCAGCAAACAGCCGTTCGCTATGTCCTTCAAACTTGTTGTACTCGCCGGCGAATATGGTGACGACGAGGCGTTCTTTCGGGACCACGAAGATGCGCTGGTTGCCGTTGCCGACAGCGGCGGCGACGTCGTAGCCTTCCGGGCGGCCGATCCACCATTGATATCCGTAACCCCAGGCGGCGCGTCCGCGCCAGTTGCCAATGCTTTGGATATGGCGCTCAATCGACCGGTTAACCCACGCCGCAGGCACGATTTGCCGCCCCTTCCACTTGCCTCCATGGAGGAACAGGGAGCCGAAGCGGGCCAGGTCACGAGCGCGCATGCGTAGTCCCGATGCGGCGGCGGGCATCGGCGGATCCCACGTGGGCACGCTGATCCATTCGTATTGCGTGATGCCGAGTGGGGTGAACAGCGCCTCCTTGGCGAAGGCATCGAGAGGCTTGCCAGTGATTCGCCGGACTACTCCGGCGAGGATTTGCGTGAGGCCCCCGTTGTAGTACCACGCCGCGCCCGGCTTTTCGCGCAGCGGACGTGACAAGACGAATTCCACCGGGTCCTTCACCGAAGACATCTGCAACTCGTCGTTGTTGGGGTCGGTGTAGGGAACCGTCATTTCGTTCCATTCAAAGCCGGCGGTCATGGTGAGGACATGGTGGAGAGCGACGGCCTCAAGCTCGGCCCGCGGCTTGAGGTGAGGGAAATAGGAGCCGATGGGGCGCGCCAGAGCTTTTTCGAATTCCGAGCCGAGGGCAATGCCGAGAATCGCGGAAGTCACGCTTTTGGTGACGGAGCGGAGGTCGTGAAGGCTGTCTGCGTCGAATACGCGTTCCCCAATTGGCCGGCCCCAGCGCTGGTCGGAACCGGCGAAATACTGCTCGTAAACGAGACGCCCGGCGTGCTCGATCAGCACGGCGTGGGTATTGGGATAGGCCCCACTTTTGATAGACGTGGTTATTTTTTCGAGAGCGGACGGCTGAAACCCGGCGTCCTTCGGGTCACGGAATTCCCAGCCGTCGCCGTTTTGTTGAACAGCCCGCTGGGCCCGAACGCGGCCGGCGCAGATTGCAGGCAGTAGCAGATTCGCGAGATCGCGGCGTCGAAGCATGCCGTAAGTTAGCACAGTCCGCGCCAGCAAATAGCTTCGGGACACGATATTGTAGAATCGACATCCTAGGAAAATGAGGGCGCTCCCGTGTGCGATTCTCGTTGCCGTGCTGGCCGTTGCCGCCGCCTGGGGACATCCCCATGCGGGCGGCATCGCCGTCCGATCCGGCGGAACCGTTTTCGCGGGAGATATCCTGAGGTCGCGCCTGCTGGTTATCGGCCCCGCCGGCGACTGGCGCGAGATCCTCTCTGTCGGCCATGTGCGCGACTTGGAGATGTCCGCCGATGAGACGCTTTACGGGGTCAGCCAAGGCTCTGGTCTGTGGATGCTCGGCCCGGGCGAACGGCCCGCACCGGTGATGGCCGGCTTCCACGGGCTGTTTTCGATCGCGCCGGACGGTTCCTTCGTACTCGCTCCGGCCGATTCCATTGATCGCAGGCCCAGGCTGGACCTCCGCTCGCCATCCGGCCGTCAGTCAACCTTGGCGGTTTTGAACCAGATTGATGCGCTTGTCTGCGATGGCGATAACGTGGTTGTCGCTGACGGCTCCGCCGTACGCCGTATTGCCCCCGACGGAACGATCCGGCTGCTGGCGGGGAACGCCGGCAAGGGACTTTATGGTTTGACCATCGGCCCGAACGGCCCGATCGTTTCGCTCTATCAGGAACGCGCTGTCATCGAACTGCCGCCTGATGGCTCACGGCGAACCCTCATGACCTCGGAGGCGCCCTGGGCTCCGACCGACGTTCACTTCTCCCACGGCGCGCTCCACGTTGTCGAAATCGCACAACACCCGTGCTGTTGGAAGGGCCCTCGCATCCGGAGAGTCGCTCAAGGCTCGGCTCCCGTAACCCTGGTGGTCTTCGATGATCAAGATCATTTCCACTTGGAGCCATGGGACCGGCCCCTTGAGTGGCTGATTGTTGCTTTGGTCCTGGCGACGGTGCTGATCGGGGCCTTGCTGCGCCGGTGGAGAGCCCGCGCTTCACGCCGTCTCTAGCTCTGATCGGTGACGCCGAGATTGATGTGCCACGCCCCAGCATCAACGCTAATCTAACTGCGGAGTACGGGTTGTGCGAGAGCGGGACTATTCCAGGTCCGGCGGCGTTACGGCAGCGATCCACGATTCGTAATCGCCTCGATACCCGGCGCGCTCCTGAAGCGCCCGAATCCGGTGCACGAGCGCTGCCACCGCGGTTTCGTCGAGGGACGGCAAAGCCTGAACCCGACCTAACACGGCATTAGCCTGGGCGGCGCCGCTTGCTTCTGCTTGGGCCGACAGCGGGAGATCCGGGCTCCCTTCACCCACCACCCCCATGTAGCTCTCGACAATGTGAGTGGCCACAGCGCGGCTGTGTACGAGCGAAACTCTGATGTTGCCTTGCCCGGTAACCACATTTCCGACTCCGAATACGTTGCCCGATTCGGAGTACCTCGGCAACTCCTCGCCTTCGAAGTTGTAATAATCCCCTTTCATAACGATGCCGGAAACGACTTCAGGCACCGATCCGATTGAGCAAACGACCAGCGGGGAGCGCAACTCCTGTTCCGTTCCCGCGACCGGCTCGGCCTTGCGGCCTTCGACCTTGGTTTCGATCACTTTCAAACCCGCGAGCCTGCCGCCTTCCATGATGAGACCTGTAGGCATTCTGCGGTCCTGTACGCGGAACAGGTACTTGGCCTGAGCCAGGCGCAGCATCTTCTGCCGGATCTGCTCCGTCTTGGCGATCTGGTCAGCCGTGGCGTTATCGGGCGGCTGCGCCAGAGGCATGTCCTGCTCGCGCCGGCGATAGATGAGAAGGCAGCCCTTCACGCCGCAATCCTCCGGACGAATGCCGTGCGTCTGGCAGACGGCGGGAATGCCTTTCTTTTCCAGTTCGTGCATATTCGTTGTTATGCCGCGGGCGGCCAGGGCGCGCTCATAATTCTCAAATTGCAGGACCTTCACTACGTCGATCGACGCGAGCCCTCCGCCCACGACAACCGCTCCGTCGGGTGTTTCGTAGCGCGGTCCCGAGTAGTCTTTTTCGTTCTTGTGGTTGTACCAGTAGATGAAGGGATTCTGGTAAACCAGGCCCTTACTCACAAAATCCTGCGCGCCGGGGATTCCCAACTCACGATCGCGCCAGGCGCCGTTGGCAAGAATCACCGCCGAAAAACCCCATTGTTCGCAGAGCTCCCGGAAATCGAGGTCGCGTCCAAGCTTAATACCAGGTACAAAGAACACTCCCGGCTTCTTGAGGCGAGCGTCGATCTTGGCGTATTCCTGCTTGCGCTGCTCGACGTGCCAGCGAGGCAGGCCGTCCTCGATCTTCCCATAGGGTCTGGTGTTTTGTTCGAAGACGGCTACGCTGACGCCGTGATCCGCCAGGACCTCCGCGGCAACGGAACCGGCAACCGCTCCACCGACAATTGCGGCGAAATAATGTTGGGTCTGAGACATGAATTTTTGCCACTCTGCGGTCAGGAATACCTCCCCCGCCGGCTGGAACCGGCGGAAAAACGTATGGGGAAATTGTACCTGTTACAAGGAGCTGCTTACGAGAGGGTCTTTTTCGCGGGCTATTTGCGGGGCGAGGAGAGACTTTGTACACGGGGAAAGGAATGCGCAGATCGAGGTCCTTGCCCGCAATGAGCTTGCGTTAGGTGATTGCCCCGAACGATCCGGACAGTCCTACGCGCCGCAGCAAGGCCTGGAATCGCGTCACTCCGCGCAGCGCGTCGTATGCGGGATGCACCTTCAAGGAGGCTACGGAAAGTTCGCGCCGGTGGAAAGCTCTTTCCAGGTAATCCAGGGCCTGATCTTGGTTTCCGAGCCCGGCATGGATCAGGGCAAAGCAGGACCCCGGGATCTGAGCGTCCTTCTCGAACCGCTCCAGTCGATTGAGCGCCGCGATGGCCTTTGCGCGGTTCCCTGCCAGCGCATGAATCTGGCCAAGCGCGCCGAGGGTCGAAGGAAGCTCGCCGGCGATTTCCGTTCCTTTGCCCAGAGCGGCGATGGCCTCTTCATATCTGCCAAGGAATCCGTAGGCGCGGCCCAAAGAAGTGTGCGCCTTGTAAAATCCCGGCATCTGGCTCACCAGGCTCTCGAAATGCGCCAGCGCTTGCGGAAACTCTCTGCGGAGCGTGAGTAAATATCCCTCGCTTACCTTGATGATCTCCGACAACGGATCGAGCTGCCGGGCCACGGCGATCTCTTCCGAGGCCTGGTCCAGGCGGCCTATCAGGGCCAGATAATCGATCGAATACCAATGGTGAGCGGCCGCGTATCCCGGGCTTAGCTCGATCGCGCGCTTGTAGTGAGCCTCGGCCTCTTTCCATTCCCAGTCATAAACGGAGCGGATGAAACCAAGAGAGACATAAGCTTCGGCCAAACTCGTATCGAGCTCGATGGCGCGCAGGGCGGCAGACTTGGCGCGAGGCATCACTTCCATCGGCGGCGCCAGGCCGTAGTCGCACATCAGGCTCCACGCGTCGGCCAGCCCAGCATAGGAGGGGGCGTATTCCGGGTCCTTGGCGATTGCTTCCTCAAAAAAGCCGATGCTCGTTCGCAGTCCTTCCGCCGTCCGCTTGTTCCAGTGATGGCGGCCCTTGAGATACAAGTGATACGCCGCCAGATCCGGCTCACGGCGCGTTACTTTCGCGCTGCTGCCAAAGTGCAGCTTCAAGACGCCGGCAATGGCGGAAGCGATCTCCTCCTGAACCGCGAGGATGTCGCGCATTTCCCGGTCATAGGTTTCCGACCAGAGATAGGCGCCGCTCCCGGTTTCAATTACCTGCACGGTGATTCGTAATTTTTCGCTGGCATGGCGCACGCTGCCCTCGACAACCACCTCCGCCATCAGCTCGTCCGACCGCTCTTTGTACCGCGCAGCCGAAGGCCATGCGAGAACCAACAGTCCGCTTACCTTGGTGAGAGCGTGAATCAGTTCCGTGGTCAGCCCGTTGCTGAAGTATTCGCTCTCGGGCTGAGCGCTGAGGTTGACGAACGGAAGCACGGCGATGCGCTTGCCGGGCCGCGGCTTCGCCGTTTTCGCCGCGATCGCATTCGACGAGAACCGCGGCGCGTAGCCACCGGTAGGAAAGTCGATGCGGATGTGATTGTCCTTGCCCTCGCCGCGGTAGTATTTGGCAAGTTTCGAGCGGAGCCGGCGCGCTTCAACGCGTACAATCGGATCGACGCGCGGGTCAAACTGGGATTTGCGGTCGAATACTTCGACCCCGAGCAGATATTCCTTGAGGTTCTCCGCGCGCCCGCCGAGAGCTTCTTCGACGGTGAAACGCAGAAATCTTTCCATCCGCGGCGACTTCGAGAAGCCGCGGCTGTTAAGAATTCTAGCGAGTTCTTGCCGGATTTCGGCGGGAGAGAACGGCGTGTTTTCCAATGTCTGGAATTATCACGGTAGCCCAGGATTTCACCGTGCGCAAGCAAGCAGGATGTAACAGGAGCGGCAGGTTGCGGCGGCGGCGGCCCTCGGCGGCATAATACGAGCATGACCTGGATTCGCACGATACCGCCCGCATCCGATGAGCAATTCCGGCGCATGGTCGAGAAAGTGCGCGCCAGCTATCCGCCCGAATACGCCACCGACGTGATGCCGGGCGAGAGCGTCACGGCGGCGCATTCGCTGATCCCCGACGCGATGGTTCACATGATGTCCGGCTACGCATCGCTGCTCTCGCCGTCGCTTCCGCTGACCCGGTCGCAACAGGAGATGATCGCGACGGTGGTTTCGGTTACGAACCGGTGTTTTTATTGAACGGAGTCTCACGCGGAGTTTCTGCGCCGGACAAGCCTCGATCAAAATCTGGTGAAAGCGCTTTGCGAGGACTACACCCAGGCGCCGCTCAACCGGCAGGATCGCGCCATGCTCGATTACGCCGTTCAGCTCACGCGGGACGCGGTGCGGATCACGCCGGCCGGTCACGACCGTTTACGCGAAGCTGGATTTGACGAAGTTGCGGTTCTGCAGATCACACTGATCGCGGCATGGTTTAACTACATCAATCGCGTCGCGGACGCTTTGGGCGTCGGTCGCGGGGCGCGTGAAGAGTGGGATGAGGATGAAGACCGGCCATAGCGGTTTGCCATTTGCTTCCGTCCACCGCTCAGCGCGCAAGCTGCGGCGTTTTACCGTACCGCTGCGTCGCGAAGCCAACCAAAGCTCCCAGAATACTCCCCGGCAGCATGATCTCCAGATAGTACTTATCCATCTGGGCCGCAACCCACCAGCTCAGAATCGTCCCGATTAGCAGTCCGAAACCGATACCCAGCGGCAACGAACGGAACTTACGCGCGAAGAAGCCGGCCGCGATCCCCGTCATCATCCCTTTCACCGTCGATCCGATGAGAATGCCTTGGATCTCGGGACGTACCTCCGGCGTAAACCAGGCCGTTGCGCCGTCAACAAAGCCCAGCGCCGCGCCCAGCAGCACGCCAACCAGCGGTTTGTTCCATCTTGTAAGCATCGTTTCGTCCATTCCGGCCTCCTGCTATCCGGTTTACGCGCGGCGGTGGAATCCTTTAGAGCCGGGTCCAAAAGAATATCAGAAATCGCGCCGCAAGGTATGTGGCCACCAGAAGCAGCAAATTACGATTGCGGCGGCAGAAACGCAGCAAAGAATCCCACGGGCTCTCCCGGTACGCGGTAACGGAGAGTCCGTCGAGAAAGCGCAAAACATCCTGCGCCAGCTCGGATGCACCGGCGTAGCGCAGGGACGCATCGGCGGCCATGGCTTTGGCCGCAATGCCCGTCACGGGCTTAGGCGGCCGCGCCCCGGGCTCGCCGGCAAGCTCTTCAAGAATCCGGCCCAGCGAGAAAATGTCCGTGCGATGATCAATCGCCTCGCCGCGAGCCTGCTCTGGAGCCATGTAATGCGCGGTTCCAAGCACGTGTCCCGGCGCATCGGATTCGCTCGCCGGCCTGGCCAACCCCCAATCCATGATCAGTACCTCGCCAAAAGCACCGACCATGATATTTTCCGGCTTCAAATCGCGATGGATGACCCCGCGCGCGTGCGCGTAAGCCACCGCTTCGCACAGCAGGGCGAACAAGCGAAGCCGCTCGGGCAAACTATGCCGCTGCCGCGCGTACTCATCCAGCCGCGGACCCTCGACATACTTCATCGCGCAGTAAAGCCGTCCGCCGGGCAGATCGCCGAAATCGTAAACCGGCACGATGTTGGGATGCTCCAGCCGCGCCAGCGTTCTCGCTTCGCGGCGCATGCGCTCGCTCAACTCCGGAGAAGCATCGTCAAGATGTAGCACCTTCAAAGCAACCCGCCGTTCCAGTTCCGTATCTTCGGCAAGGTAAACCACGCCCATGCCCCCGCGTCCCAACTCCCGCACCAGCGTATAGCGCGTTCCGCTCAGGTCCGGCAGCGCCGCCGCCTCGCGCAATCTCCCGAGCGCCTCATCCGGCAACGGCTTCATCGCCATTTGCTCCCCAGCAGTTGCTTTGCCTCGCGCTGAAACTCCTCTTCGGTCGCGCTTACTTGTCTGATCCGCTCGAGCACGATCCGCCGGAAGCGCCGCCGCGCCGCCGCCAACTGGTTCGTCACCGCCGTCACCGATAGATTCATATCGCGCGCCAGTTGCTCATAACTCGCCGCGGTTTGATCGACGTCGTAGCGTTCCAGCATCTCGTAGCCGGCGTTCTTCCCGGCGCACTCCTGGCGCAATTCCTCCAGCGCGGAGGAGAACAAATGCCTCACCCATTCTTTGTAGAAGAAGGCCTCTGTGTCCAAGCCGCCCTTAACAGGCAGGCTCTCGAGTTCTCCCTCCGCATTCTCGAAATCAAGCGGCAGCGCCGGCGTGCCGCCCCCACGCTTCAACCGCGACGCCGCCTGATTCCGGTTCGCGACGAAGCCATCCAGGCATTTGCGCAGGAACGTGCGGAAACTCCCCTTGGCCGCGTCATAGCGGCCGAGGTAGTCTTTCTCGAAGGCCGCCGTGAAAAACGCCTGCGTCAGATCCTTGGCCTCGTCGTTCGACTTGTTCCATTGGATGCGGATGTATTTATAGGCAGGCTTCCAGTAGGATTCCGTCACCGCGGCCCAGGCGCGCTCGCGTTCGCCGCTGTTAGCGCTCTTGAGAGAAAGAATCGCGGAATGGCGCGTCGAAGGAAATCTTCCTGACGGTCCGCCCATCGCGGTATCCGGCTCGTACGGCATGCGTCTCCCTCATGGTACTACCGGCGCGCACATGCGATTCTCACATAGAATGCTACATATGATGCGCGCGCCCTTATTCGCTCTTTGGGCGGCGGCCCTGTTCGCCCAGGTTCGCTTCCCCGCCGCCTATCCGCCAACCAACGAAATCCGTATCGAAAACCTCGTCCCCATCAAGATGCGCGACGGCGTCACGCTCTACGCCGACGTCTACCAGCCGGTGAAGGCAGGCAAGCACCCCGTGATCGTATCGCGCACTCCCTACAGCACCGAGCGTTATCCCAACGCCTATGACGCCGCGGTCTACTACTCGCAGCGCGGCTATGTCTACGTTTATCAGGATGTCCGCGGCCGCCACGAATCGGAGGGCAAATGGGAGCCGTTCCGCGACGACGTCGAAGATGGCTACGACACCGTCGAATGGGCCGCCCGTCAGCCGTGGTCGAACGGAAAAGTCGGCATGGAGGGAGGTTCCTATCTCGGACAGGTGCAGTGGCGCGCCGCGCAGGCCAGCCCGCCCCATCTGGTTTGCATCGTTCCCCGCGTCGCCTCCACCAGCATTTACCATGATTGGATCACGCTCAACGGCGGCTGGCGGTTGTCGTTCAACTTCGGCTGGGGCCCCGTGCGGCAGGAATCGCGCGTCATGCAAAACACCGGCCCGCACACCATACCCGGAATCAAAGGCATCAACTACGACACGCTGCTTTGGCGTCTACCGCTCGATTCCATGCAGCAGCTCGCCGGCCGCAACGCGCAGTTTTATCGCGACTGGATCCGCCACCCCGATTACGACGAATACTGGCGCAAGCTGAGTTCCGAAGAGCTGTTCGAGCGGATCGGCGTGCCTGTCTACACCATGGGCGGCTGGTTCGACATTTTCAGCCAGGGAACGCTGCGCGGATACGCCGGCATGAACAGCAAGGGCAAGACGGAGCAGGCGCGCCGCAAGAGCCGCATGCTGATTGGTCCGTGGGGCCACGGCGCATCGCAAAAATTCGGCGATCTCGATTTCGGCGCGCATGCCAATGTCGATGAGAAAGCCGCCGCTCTGCGTTTCTTCGATTTCTGGCTCAAGGGTCAGGACGACGGCCTCGATGCCGAGCCGCCCGTCACCCTATACGTTATAGGCAAGAACGTTTGGCGGCAGGAGAAGGAATACCCGATCGCGCGCGCACAGTACCGCAAGCTCTATTTTCATAGCGGCGGCGGCGCCAATAGCGACCGCGGCGACGGGCGTCTTTCCTGGGATGCCCCGAGCGACGATCAGAAAGCCGATACCTACCGCTATGATCCCGCCAATCCCGTGCCCAGTCTCGGCGGCAACAATTGCTGCGGCACGCCGACGCCCGCCGGCCCCAAAGACCAGCGCCCGGTGGAATCGCGCTCCGATGTGCTCGTATACACCTCGGAGATCCTGCCAGGCGATCTCGAAGTCACCGGTCCCGTAAAAGCGGTGCTTTATGCCTCTTCCGACGCTGTGGATACCGACTTCGTGGCCAAGCTGGTCGACGTATATCCCGACGGCCGGGCCATCAACGTGGCCGAAGGAATCGCGCGCGCCCGCTATCGCGAGTCTTTGAGTAAGCCGAAGCTGCTCGAGCCCGGCCGCGTCTACGAATTCACCATCGAGATGGTGGGAACCAGCATCGCGTTCCTTAAAGGCCATCGCATTCGCGTCGATGTTACCAGCAGCCACTTTCCGCAGTTTGACCGCAATCCGAACACCGGCGAGCCGTTCGGGTTGTCGGCGGCGTTTAAAGTGGCGGCGCAGGCGGTGCATCATACGCCGGCGCGCGCCTCGCATGTGCTGCTTCCGGTGATTGCGGAGGGTCGCTAAAATATGTGTCGCGGGGGTGATCCAAATTTTTTATCGCCCCCATCAAGAAAATTTTTGATGCAAGTTGCCTACTGCCGTTGCATAGTGTGAAGAGCCTCCACGTTGAAAGGTTTCGACCATGTCGTCACGAACGCTGCTGCTTCCTCTTTCCCTCTCCACCGCCCTTGCCCAGACCCCTATTGAAAATGAAATCCAGAGCCTGAAAGAAGCCACCGCCGCGGCGCAATCGGCCGGCGACAATGCCTGGATGCTGATGAGCGCCGCGCTCGTGCTGATGATGACAGGGCCGGGGCTGGCGCTTTTCTACTGCGGTCTGGTGCGCCGCAGGAATGTGCTCGGAACCATGATGCAAAGCTTCGCGTGCATGGCGCTCATCACCATTCTCTGGGCGGTATGCGGATACAGCCTGGCGTTCGCCGAAGGAAACTTCTTTATCGGAGATTTCCGGTACGCCTTCCTCAGGGGCGTTGGCGCGGCGCCGAACCCGGATTATGCAGCCACTATTCCGCATCAAACGTTCATGGTGTATCAGCTCATGTTCGCCATCATCACGCCGGCGCTCATCACCGGGGCCTTCGCCGAGCGTGTCAAGTTCGGCGCAACCATGCTGTTCTGCGGGCTCTGGCTTTTCCTGGTCTATCTGCCGCTCGCGCACATGATCTGGGGCAAAGGCGGGCTGCTGAACGCGTTCAGCGGCGGCACGATTCCCGTATTCGATTTCGCGGGCGGCACGGTGGTTCACATTTCCTCCGGCTTCAGCGCGCTGGTGGCGGCGATCTACATAGGGAAGCGAACCGGCTATCCCAATGAGCCGATGAAGCCGCACAGCCTCGTGTTGAGCTTTATCGGAGCCTGCCTGCTGTGGGTTGGCTGGTTCGGGTTCAACGCCGGCAGCGCGCTGGGCGCTTCATCGCTGGCAACCAGCGCTTTCGTGGCAACGCACTTCGCTTCGGCGGCCGGCGCTCTGAGTTGGATGCTGGCGGAGAAGATCCGGAATGGAAAGGCGAGCATGCTGGGCGGGATTTCCGGCTCGGTGGCGGGGCTGGCGACGGTTACGCAAGGAGCGGGCTTCGTGGAGCCATTCCCTGCCATCCTCATCGGATTGATCGCCGGCTTTGCCTGTTTCTACATGGTGTCCATCGTCAAAGGCAAACTAGGCTATGACGATTCCCTCGACGCTTTCGGCGTGCACGGCGTCGGTGGATTCGTCGGCACGACGCTCACCGGCGTGTTTGCCACCAACGCCGTGAACAACGCATTGAAGCTCGCCGACGGATCGGCGGCGCCCCTCGGCCTGGTGGATGGCAGGGCTGTACAAGTGCTGAACCAATGGATGGGCGCCGGGATTGGGATCGCGCTCGCGGCGGTTGGCACCTTGGTCGCTCTGAAGCTGACGAGCATATTGACCGGGTTGAGAATCCATGGGCGCGACGAGGCGACGGGCATGGACCTCACGTTGCACGGCGAAGACGGATACAATCTTGAGACGTAGCATTCGGAGTAAGTCATGAAAAAGATCGAGGCCATCATTCAGCCATTCAAACTCGAGCAGGTGAAGGAAGCCCTCAAGGCGATCGGCGTGGACGGCATGACCGTTAGTGAAGTGCGCGGGCACGGGCGGCAGAAAGGCCACAAGGAGGTGTACCGTGGACACGAGTACCAGGTGGACCTGCTGCCGAAGGTGAAGCTCGAAATGGTTATCCCGTCAGAGCGGGTGGAGGAAGTGACGCGCATGCTGATCGAGGCCGCGCGCACCGGTAAAATCGGCGACGGCAAAATCTTCATCTACGACGTGGCGGAAGCCATCCGCATCCGCAACGACGATCGCGGCGAATCGGCGCTGTAAAATCAAGAGCCGCTGCACAGACGGGGCGCACGACAAGAAAATGACATGAAATAAGGTCATGCGGCCTTCCTGGCATCGTTGCGGCGTTCCCAGAAATCTTGGAAGCGACCGCTGAGGCGGGAGCAACGGAGGGCGATGATG